>Ga0157362_1000154_pt1 | contig 20934 bp, 20 predicted proteins | sample AttlaeALBM3_FD_111480 | JGI IMG/M metagenome (GOLD analysis project Ga0157362, IMG submission 111480) | Fungus gardens microbial communities from leaf cutter ant in Ribeirão Preto, State of São Paulo, Brazil - Atta laevigata ALBM3 | ecosystem: Host-associated > Fungi > Mycelium > Unclassified ... | reverse complement strand
CCGGCTGGCGTGCGGCCGTAATAGTGCCATTCATCGGCCGGAACGGTGGCGTCCTCCGACGGGGCCGTGTCGTTCCAGTGGGTGAAGTGCCCGGGATGCACGAAGCGTGCGGCGGTGACGGCAAAGCCGGCGGCGAAGACGAGGACGATCACGACGGCGCTGGCGAGCATGCCGCCGGCGGAACGGAGCCGCGCCTGCCGAGGGGATGCGCCCGCATCGCGCTCCAGCCGGCCCGCGATCCACGGCGTGGACAGCCAAAGCCCCAACACCGCAGGCGCCACGAGCCTGGGGATGAGCGCCCAGCCGTCGAACCCCGTCTCCCACAGCGCCCACAGCACGGTCGCCGCCAGGAGCAGCCCATAAAGCCGCACACCGGCGATCCGTCCGCGATCGACGAGCACGCCGGAGGCGACCATCGCCACCCCGGCACACGCATAATACCAGCTGCCACCAAGGGCCACGAGCCAACCGCCGAGCCCGAGAAACAGGAGGCCCAGCAGCCCCAACACCCAGCCGCTCGCCCTGACGAGCAGCCCACTTCGCCCAATCATTATCCCGCTCGTCCGCCTTGTTGCAGCGCAACATAACGGGACCTTGAGGCGAACGTTCCGGAGCGGAAAAAAATCCGTCAGCTGCCCGAGGGGTCGCTCCGGCCACAGACGATGCCCTGGCCTTGTGGATGGCAGGCCAGACGCGATCCGTTATTGTCGGCCGGCGGGTTGGACACTGGCGGCCCCGACGGCCCGTCATAAGGCCGGCCTGACGGGTCGATGTCGCTCGAGGCCGCGGAGTGGCTGGCGGCAGGGGTCGCATGCGGCGGCGTTTCACCCGCGCAGGCAGCGACGAGAATGACGGGGAACAGGGTCGCGAGCCGCATAAGGTGGTCTCCTACCGGTCGCGGTGGGACAAGGCACGGTCGAGATAATAGGCCGCGCTGATCAAAGCGAGATGCGTGAACGCCTGCGGGAAGTTTCCGAGATGATCACCGGCCGGGCCGAGTTCCTCGGCGAACAGGCCAACATGGTTGGCATAGCCCAGCATCTTCTCGAACAGGAAGCGCGCCTGCTCCAGGTCGCCGGCACGCGCTAGGCACTCCACGTACCAGAACGAGCACATGGTGAAGGTACCTTCCGTCCCGTCCAGCCCGTCATGCCCGTCCGCATTGGCGTAGCGGTAGACGAGGCTGTCGGCGACGAGCGTGCGCCCGACGCGATCGAGCGTGGACCGGAAGCGCGGGTCGGTGGCGGGGATGAAGCGCACCAGCGGCATCAGCAGGCAGGATGCGTCGACCACCTGCCCGCCCTTCACCTGGACAAAGGAGCCCAGCTCCTCGTTCCAAAATTCCTCGTGGATTTCCCGATAGATGGCGTCGCGCGCGCCGATCCAGGCTTCCAGCGGCGCCGGGAGACCGCGCTTGTTCGCAAGCCGGATACAACGATCAAAGGCCACCCAGCACATCAGCCGTGAATGGAGGAAATGCTGGCGGCCGCCCCGTACTTCCCAGATGCCCTCGTCCGGCTGCTGCCAGTTCTGGATCAGCCACTCCATGGAGTGCAGGATCCCGCGCCAGCTCCGGTAGGTGACCTGCTGCCCGTTCGCGTCCGACAGGTAGATGGCGTCGAGGAGCTCACCGAAAATGTCCAGCTGCAGTTGGCCGATGGCATCGTTGCCGATGCGCACGGGCGCGGACTCGAGATAGCCCTTCCAGTGCGACAGCTCCGTTTCGCGCGGCGGCCGGCTGCCATCGAGCTTGTACATGACCCGCCAGCCGCCCCGGCGCTCGATGTGCGTCGCGCGCTCAGCCAGCCAGCGCATAAAGGCGGCCGCCTCCTCCGAATGACCCAGCCGGAGAAAGGCGTAGACTGTGAAGGCCGAGTCCCGGAGCCAAGCGTAGCGATAGTCCCAGTTGCGTACGCCGCCCGGATCTTCCGGCAGGCCGAAGGTGGCGGCCGCGACCATGGAGCCATGCTCCGAGGAGGTCAGCAGCTTCAGCACCAGCGAGGAACGGGTGACGATATCGCGCCAGCGACCATGATAGGAGGAGCGCGCCACCCACCCGCGCCAGAAGTCGAGCGTCGCCTTGAAGCTGCGGGTGACGAGATCATCGTCCGTCGCACCGTTCTCCGCTTCCCCTGAGCCGTCTTCCATCACGAAGCAGGCCGTGTGGTTCTCCTGAAGTTCGAACGCGGCGGTGACGCCGTCCGCTTCGATCGTCAGCGGAACGCTGCTGTGCAGTCGCAGCACCAACCCGTCGCCGCCCTTCTGACGGAACAGGATGGCGTCGCCCTGCTGCTCCACCGTGTGCTCCGAACGGCCGTAGTTGAAGCGGGGGCGGCAGGTCATGCGAAAGCGCGTGCTCCCACGCACTGCTTTCGCCCGGCGGATCAGCCGCTGCGGGCTGGGCGGGTCGGTGACGGGCATGAAGTCGGAGATTTCCGCCACGCCCTCCTTGGACAGGAAGCGGCTCAGCAGGACATTGCTGTCCGAAACGTAGAGCTGACGCCGGCGCGCATCCTTGAGAACGGGCGTCAGCAAGAAGCTCCCGCCATCCTCGTCCAGCATGGAGGCGAAGATGCTCGGGCTGTCGAACCGGGGCCAGCACATGAAGTCGATGGTCCCGTCGAGCGCCACCAGCGCCGTCGTGCGCATATCGCCAACGATGCCGTGATTCTCGATCGGCTCAGCCATGCCTCTTCCCCCTGCCGCGGCATGCGCCGGCTCCACAGGGCGAACGTTCCGCCCTCGACCAAAGTTCAGCCGGGGCTTCCCGGAACCCGGCGGGCGACGGCCCGTTGCCGGTTCCCCACCGCAACAGCCAGGGTGCCATCATGCTTCACGGCGCGATCTTCGACATCGACGGGACGCTGATGAACAGCGTCGATGAGCATGGCATGTCCTGGGGACAGGCCTTCCGCGAGCGCGGGCACGACGTATCGGACGCGGCGGCGCGCGCCCAGATCGGCAAGGGTGGCGACAAGCTTCTCCCCGTGTTTCTCGACAAGGACACGGTGGAACGCGAGGGTGAGGCCCTCAGCAAGCGTCAGAGCGAGATCTTCCGCGAGCGCTTCCGCGCGCATGTCCGCCCGTTCCCCAAGGTCCGCGAACTCTTCCTGGCCTTGCATGAGCGGGGGGTGAAGATCGCCCTCGCTTCTTCGTCCAAGGCCGAGGATCTCGAATACTACAAGCAGGTCATGGAGGTGGAGGACCTGCTGGAAACCGCCACATCCTCCGAAGACGTCGAGAATTCGAAGCCCGACCCGGACATCTTTCAAAGCGCGTTCGCCCGGCTGCAGCCGGTAGAGAAGACGCACACCCTGGCCTTCGGCGACTCCCCCTATGACGCGGAAGCCGCGACCAAGATGGGTCTGCGGGTGGTGGGCGTGCGCTGTGGCGGCTTCCCCGAAGACGATCTACGGAAGGCTGGTGCGAGCGCGATCTACAACGATCCGGCCGAGCTCCTGGCGAAGCTCGACGAGATCATGGCGCTGGTCTGACGCGGGAGGGCTGCGCCGTCAGCCACGCTCGCGCATCAGCCGCGCCTTGTCGCGCTGCCAGTCGCGCGCGGCGATGGCGTGGCGCTTGTCGGCAGCCTTGCGGCCCTGCCCCACGCCCAGTGTGACCTTCGCCCGCCCCTGATCGTTGAAGTGGATGTCGAGCGGCACGAGGGTGAAGCCGCTGCGCTGCACCTCGCCCAGCAGCTTGTCGATCTGCTTGCTGTGCAGCAGCAGCTTGCGTGGCGCCCGCGGCTCGAAGCGCGACAGCACGCCTCCCTGATATTCCGGGATGTAGCAATTGAAGAGCCAGATCTCGCCGTCGCGCTCGCCCGCGTAAGCCTCAGTCAGCGTCGCACGTCCCAGGCGCAGGCTCTTCACCTCCGGCCCCTTCAGCACGATGCCGGCCTCCACCGTTTCCTTGATGGTGTAGTCGAACCGGCCCTTGCGGTTCTGCGCGGCGATCCCGTGCGAGATCATGCCGCTCTTTTTCTTCTCCGCCATATCCTGCGATCAGTCCCTCGGATCAGCCGATCAGGCCGATCTCCTCCATCGCCGCGCGCACGCGCGCGCGGGTGCCGTCCTGAATGGGTGCCAGCGGCAGGCGGCAGACTTCTTGGCTGCGGCCGAGAAGGCTTGCGGCGTATTTCACCGGCGCCGGGTTGCTTTCCACGAACAACGCGTCATGCAACGGCAGCAGCCTGTCCTGCAACGCCATCGCCTCCTGGACGTCGCCCCGGTCCCACGCCGTCTGCATCTGCGCGCAAAGCGCGGGTGCCACGTTGGCCGTCACGCTGATGCAGCCCGAGCCGCCGGCAGCGTTGAAGGCGAGCGCCGTGCCGTCTTCGCCGGACAGCTGGCAGAAGCCGGCGCCGGCCGCCCGGCGGATCTGCAGCGGGCGCAGGATGTTCGCGGTCGCGTCTTTCACGCCCACGATGTTGGGATGCCGGGCGAGCTTCGCCATCGTCTCGACGCTCATGTCGATCACGCTTCGCCCGGGGATGTTGTAGATGATGAGCGGCAGCTCCACCGCATCGGCGATCGCGGTGTAGTGCAGGAACAGCCCGTCCTGCGTCGGCTTGTTGTAGTACGGCGTCACCACCAGCGCCGCGTCCGCGCCGCCTTCCTTGGCGTGGCGCGTCATGGCGATCGCCTCGGCGGTGCTGTTCGAGCCGGTCCCGGCGATCACCGGGACGCGACCGCCCGAGACCCGCACGGCGATGTCGATCAGGCGGCGATGTTCGTCATGCGTCAGCGTCGGGCTTTCCCCCGTAGTGCCGACAGGCACCAGCCCATGCGTCCCCTGCTCGATCTGCCACTCGATCAGTCGCTCGAACGCGCCCTCGTCGAGCGCACCGTCCGCCCGCATCGGGGTGATGAGGGCGACGATCGACCCCTTGAACATCGGGATTCTCCAGAATGGGGGACGCAGGCGCGCCCCGGGTCCGGGGTACAGCCGCCCCCGTGTCAGCGGGGCGCACCCTAGAACAGGGGCGGCGCCAAGGAAATCACCTTCCATGACGCGGACGTTGCACCCCTTGCAGCCGCCGGAGGATCGCCGGAAGCTGCGCGCGCCCATGATGCTCCCGCCTCCTTCCGCCCGCCCCCTCCCCGCTCCGGCGCCCTTCCTTCCGGCACTTCGCGGTGCCGGAACGGCAGGCCGACGCGCCGCCATGCTGCTGTGCCTGTCCCTGTCGGCCTGTGCCGGGACGCCGCGGACACCACCGGCCGGCCCTGCAGAGGTCCAGGCGGCGGCCGCGTCCAGCGCCGCCGCGACCGGCAGCCCGGTGGCGGCGCGGCTTGCGGTGTATCTGCGGCTTCTGATGCCGAATGGCGGCTCCGCTTCCGAGATCGCGGCGTTCCTGCACGACAACCCCTCATGGCCGAACCGCGCCCTGCTGACGGCGCGGCTGGACCATGCCCTGGCGCAGGAGCCGGACGCGGCCACCGTTTCGGCGCTCTGCGCGACCGTGCCGCTGCAAACGGCGGACGCACTGGCCCGCTGCGCGGCACCGACCCCCGGGCAGGCGCCGGCAATCACGCCCGCCCTCGCGGCCGCCGCACGCCAGGCCTGGATCCACGGCATCGTCGGCGCCGAGGAGGAAGCGGCCTTCCTCCAGCTCTGGCGCCCATATCTGGAGCCAGATGATCACTGGCAGCGCTTCGAGCGGCTGGAAGCGACAGGGAACTACGGCGCCGCCGCCCGCACCCTCCCCCTGCTGTCCCCCGGCCGGCAGGCGCTCGGCGGGGCGCGGCTTGCGCTCCGCCGGGGAACCGCCGGTGCCGACCGCGAGGCGGCCGCGGTGCCGCCGGACGACGCCGCCGATCCCGCCCTGGTGCTGGACCTCGCGCGCTGGCTGCGCCGGCAGGACCGGGATGACGAGGCGCTGGCGATGTGGCGCGACCGGGGCCTCGCCGCGGAACGCACCGCCCGTTCAGCCACGCGGGCCGGCTTCTGGACGGAGCGCGACGCGCTGGCGCGCGAACTGCTGTCGCAGGGGCGGGACGCGGACGCTCTGTTCCTGGCCGACGACCAGCTCCAATTGGACGCCGGGCCGCGCCTGGACGCGGACTTCCTGTCCGGCTGGATCGCGCTTCGCCGGCTGCACGACCCCGCGGCGGCCGAACGGCACTTCGCGCCGCTGCTCGACTCGGCGTCCGCCATCACGCGCAGCCGCGGCCTGTACTGGACGGCCCGCGCCCGCCTCGCACGCGGCGACGAGGCCGGTGCCCACGCGGCGCTCGCCGGCGCTGCCGCCTTGCCCACGACCTTCTATGGCCAGATGGCGGCCGCCCGCCTGGTGGATCCGGGCCCGCAAACGCTGATCGACCCGATCCGCGCGGATCAACTCGAAGCCGGGCGCCTGCAGGCGCTGCGCGAGCCGGTTTGGACCCAGGCGCAGGCGCTGCGCTTCGCCGGGCTCGAACTTGCGCAGGCCGCGGAGCTGCTGGTGTCCTGGAACGACCCGCGTCACGCGCGCGCCTTCCTGCTGCGGCTGGACGCGGATGCGACCAGCGACACCGACCACGCCCTCGCCGCGTCCCTTGCCGACCGGCTCGGCTTGCCCGACGTCGCCGTGGCGATCGCCCGCTCGGCAGGCCGACACGGGCTCGTGCTGATCCGCTCCGGCTGGCCCAGACCTTATGCGCCCCCGGCGAACGCGGCGCTGCCGCCCGGACTGATGCTGGCCATCATGCGGCAGGAAAGCAGCTTCGACCCGCAGATCACCAGCCCGGCCGGCGCGCGCGGCCTCATGCAGCTTACCACGGGAACGGCGCAGGACACGGCGCGCGGCCTGTCCCGGCCCGAGCTGACGGAGGGCGGAAGTGCTGCGCTGTGGGATCCGGAGGTCAACATGACGCTGGGCAACGCCTATCTGCGCGGGCTGCTCAGCCGCTTCGGCGGCATCGTGCCCTATGCGGTCGCCGCCTATAATGCAGGGCCGCACCGGGTGGATCGCTGGCTCGCGGCCGATGGCGATCCGGCCCATAGCAGCACGCCGCCGATGGGAGCACCCGGCGCGGGCGTGCAGGCGGCGGGCGTGCAGGCGGCGGGCGTACAGGCGGCGGGCGTGCAGGCGGCGGGCACGCCGCCGCCCGGTTCGGACGACGACCCGCAGACCCGCATGATCGACTGGATCGAGATGATCCCCTTTTCCGAGACCCGGAACTACGTTCAGCGCGTGATGGAGAACATGACGGTCTACGGCAGCGATCCGGCGAGCCGCGCATGAAGGCGGGCAGGAAGAACAGGGCAGCGCGGCTGGTCGCCAGCTTCGGCGGCTGCGGCTTCGCTCCTCGTGCGCCCGGCACGGTCGGGTCCTTGGCCGCCCTGCCCGTCGGCTATGCCCTGCTGAAGGCGCCGGCTCTGCTTCCCCCTGCCGTGGCCGCCGCGACCGTGGGTGGGCTGTGGGCGACGCAGCGCGCGGGCGGCGGCGCCGACCATGGCTGGATCGTCATCGATGAGGTGGCGGGCCAATGGCTGACGCTGCTTGGCTTCGTCGCGCTACCGGGGCTCCCGGCACCAACCGGCGCCAGGAGGCTCTGGTTCACGGCCGGCGCGTTTGCCCTGTTCCGGTTGTTCGACATCACCAAGCCGGGCCCGATCGGGCGGATCGACCGGCGGCACGATGCCTGGGGCGTCATGGGCGACGATCTGGCGGCTGGTGCCGCCGGCGCGGCCGTTCTGCTGGCGCTGCGGCTGTTGCTGGAGAAGCGCGGATGATCGGGGACGACGCGCTTGCGGACGCCGCCGCCCTGCTGTCGCGCCTCCGGGAGGCGGGACTGACCGTCGCGACGGCCGAAAGCTGCACCGGAGGCCTCGTTGCCGCCGCGCTCACGCACCATGCGGGCAGCTCCGCCAGCGTTCTGGGCGGGTTCGTCACCTATTCGAACACGATGAAGCAGTCCCTGCTGGATGTGCCGGCGGAGGCGCTTGCCGCGCACGGCGCCGTCAGCGCGCCTGTGGCGGCGGCCATGGCCGAAGGCGCCCAGCGGCGCAGCGGTGCCGACCTTGCAGTGTCCATTACCGGCATTGCCGGCCCTGGGGGCGCCACGCCAGGCAAGCCGGTCGGGCTGGTCTGGTTCGGCCTGAAGACGCGGAACGACGCGGCGCGCACCCTGTCCAGGATCTTCCCCGGCGACCGGGCGGCAGTCCGCGGCGCCGCGGTCCGGCAGGCGCTGGCCCTGCTCCAGGAGGGCGCCGCCTCCCTCGGCTGATCGGCGCCGCCGCCGTCAGGGGCGCGGATGGCGATGGTGCAGCCGGTTGTACGCGTGGATCTCCGCGACGCTGACCCAGCCTTTGTGGGAGGTATCGATCTCGTCAAAATGACGCGACACGCGCGTCCAGCCGATCGCCTCGGCCTGCACCTGCGTCAGGTGCCCGTCGCCGCTCGTGTTGGCCGCGGCGAAATGCGCGGCGAGAGCGGCGGACGAGCAGGGAGGGGGCGACGACAGCCCTTCCGGACGCGACGGAGCGGCGGCATGCGAGTCGATCGGGTGGAGGATCGCCGCCAGCACGGCGAGCGCGCCGCAGAAGAAGAAAGTGCCCAAGGGGAGATACAGGCGACGCATCGAGAACTCGCGGATCTGGTGACGACAGAAGGGCCCCGAAGCGTTGCTCCGGAGCCCTCCCAATTCATCACGAACCCGTGAAGCGGCGATTAATGGCCGCCCTCGGATCGAGCCTCTTCGATCACTGACCGGCCGGCGCGTTCGACGGCGCCATGCTGCCGGCGGTGCCGGAGGTCGTGTTCGTCGTGGCCGGCGAGCCTGCGGGCGCACCCATCGCATTGTTGCCGGTGGCCGAGGCGCCCGGCGTCGCGGCGGTGGGCGCACCCATCGTGCCGTTGGCGGCCGGCGTGGCGCCGGTGCCGCCGGAGGGCGGGGTCATCGTGGCGCCGGAGGAAGGCGCACCCGCGGCGCCACCCGGAGCCATCGTCGTGCCGCCCTTGGCTGCCTGCAGGCTCTGTGCGTTCAGCGCGTCCGTGGAGGACTCGTGGCCCTTGCCCATGCCGCCATGACCCATTTTGCCGCCATGGTGGCGGTGATGATGGTGGTGCGGCTTCGAGGTGCCCTCATCGCTCTGGGCCATGGCCGGAACGGCGAAGGCCAGCGCAGCAGCGCAGATCGAGGCACCGAAGATCGACTTCATTGCGTGTTCCTTTTCTGTCCAGAACGACAGAGCTTGTTCAACACCAGGCAGAAACGGACAGGCCGCCCCCACGACACGCGAGAGAAACGAAGCACCCTGGTGGCAGTTCCGCCACAGGCGGGAGAAACTAAGAGCCGGCGCGCCCTGGCGCGGACCCGAGAGGCGCGCTCGCCGGCCCAGGGGAGGAGGCCAAAGACGCCGTGGTCGCCGGTGGTCCGTAGACGTCGCGCGCGCGCTTGAGGAAGGCGCTGACCATCAGCCGCACAGCCTCGTTGAACACCACTCCGATCGCCGCCTGGAGCAGGCGGGAGCGGAACTCGAACTCGACGAAGAAGTCGACCTGGCAGCCCTTCGCGTCGGGCGTGAAGGTCCAGACATTGTTGAGGTAGCGGAACGGGCCGCGCTCGTAGCGCACGCGCACGCTGCGCGGCCGGTCGAGCGCCACGCGGCTGGTGAAGGTTTCGCGGAACGGGCCGAAGCCGATCGTGAGATCTGCCACCAGTTCCGTCTCGGTCCGGCTGCGGACCCGGGCACCGACGCACCAGGGCAGGAACTTCGGATAGCTGCCGACATCGGCCACCAGCTCGAAGAGCTGCTCGTCGCGGTACGGGATCAACCGGCGTTCGGCGTGGGTCGGCATCAGCCCGCCGCCTGCGCGTCGTCCGCGGCCGGCGGCAGGACAATCTTCATCTGCGCCGCCCGCGCCGCTTGCAGAACCGCGAAATCGGCGTCTGCATGATAGGAGGAGCGCGTCAGGGGCGTTGCGGATACCTGCAGGAACCCTTTGGCCCGCGCCATGGTCGCGTAATCGGCGAACTCATCCGGGGTGACGAACCGGTCCACGGCCGCGTGCTTCACGCTTGGCTGGAGGTACTGGCCAAGGGTGATGAAATCGACATCGGCCACGCGCAGATCGTCCATCACCTGCAGGATCTCGAGCCGCTGCTCGCCCAGGCCGACCATCAGGCCCGACTTGGTGAAGATGGTGGGATCATGGCGCTTCACCTCGTCCAGCAACCGCAGCGACTGGTAGTAGCGCGCGCCGGGCCGGATGGTTGGGTAGAGCCGCGGCACCGTCTCGAGATTGTGGTTGAAGACGTCAGGCCGGGCGGCCGCCACGATGGCGAGCGCCCCCGGCTTGCGCAGGAAGTCGGGCGTCAGGATCTCGATGGTGGTCTGCGGCGCGCTCGCGCGTATGGCGGAAATAACGCGGGCGAAGTGGCGGGCGCCCCCATCGGGAAGGTCGTCGCGGTCCACGGAAGTGATGACAACGTGGCGCAGGCCGAGGCGGGCTACCGCGTCCGCCACGCGCTCCGGCTCGTCCGCATCCAGCGCCTCCGGCTGCCCGGTCCGGACGTTGCAGAAGGAGCAGGCGCGCGTGCAGATCTCCCCCATGATCATCATGGTGGCGTGACGCTGCGACCAGCACTCGCCGATGTTCGGGCAGGCCGCCTCCTCGCAGACGGTAACCAGCCGCTGGTCGCGCATCAGCTTGCGCGTCTCATGGTAGATAGGGTGATTGGGCGCCTTGACCCGGATCCACTCCGGCTTGCGCAGGATCGGGTTGTCCGGCCGGTGCGCCTTTTCCGGATGGCGCAGGGCGCGGGCGTCGGCGGCAGCCGCGCCGGTCGAGGGGACGGCGCCGCCGGTCCGGTGGTCGATCAGCAGCCGGGTGGACATGGGCGCGACAGCTTCCGCAAGGGCTTCGGGAACGGTCCAGAAGTGGCGCCCGGACCAGGGTGCGTCAAGCGATGGCGGCCATGTCTCCACCGGGGAACCACGGGCACCCCCGGCGCCCCGGCGGAAGCAGGCCCCTCAGAAGTGGATCGCCTGGTTGAACGCGTCGAGCACGGATTCATGCATCGTCTCGCTCACCGTCGGATGCGGGAAGACCGAGTGCATCAGGTCCGTCTCGGTCGTTTCCAGCGTCCGGGCGATGACGAAGCCCTGGATCATCTCCGTCACCTCTGCTCCCACCATGTGCGCGCCCAGCAGCTCGCCGGTCTTGGCGTCGAACACGGTCTTCACCAGGCCCTCCGGCTCGCCCATCGCGATCGCCTTGCCGTTGCCGATGAAGGGGAAGCGACCGACCTTCACCTCATGGCCGGCCGCCTTCGCCCTGGCTTCCGTCAGGCCGACGCTCGCCACCTGCGGGCGGCAGTAGGTGCAGCCCGGGATGTTGGTCCAGTCGATCGGGTGCACGTCCAGCCCGGCGATCTTCTCCACGCAGAGCACGCCCTCGTGGCTCGCCTTGTGCGCGAGCCAGGGCGCACCTGCGAGGTCGCCGATCGCATACACGCCGGGCTCGCCGGTACGGCAGAACGCGTCGATGACGACATGCGTCTTCTCGACCTGCACCTTCGTGCCTTCCAGGCCGATATTCTCGACATTGCCGACAATGCCGACGGCCGAGATGACGGTGTCGACGGTCAGCGTCTCCTTCTTGCCGGCGGCCTCGATGGAGATCGTGACGCCGTCGGCTTTCTTCTCCGGCGTGCCGATCTTGGCGCCGGTGATGATGCGCATGCCCTGCTTCTCGAAGGCCTTGCGCGCGAAAGCCGAAATCTCCTCGTCTTCCACGGGCAGGATGCGGTCGACCACTTCCGCGACCGTCACCTCCGCGCCCATGTTGCGGTAGAAGCTCGCGAACTCGATGCCGATGGCACCGGAGCCGATCACCAGCAGCTTCTTCGGCATGAAGCCCGGCACCATCGCCTCGCGATAGGACCAGATCTGCTTGCCGTCCGGCTCCAGCCCCGGCAGCACGCGGGCGCGCGAGCCGGTGGCGAGGATGATGTGCTTGGCGGTCAGCGTGGCGATGCTGGCGCCGTCCTTGGAGACGTCGAGCTTGCGCTTGTCGCCTGCGGTGCCGGCAAGCTTGCCGTGCCCGCTGAAGACGGTGACCTTGTTCTTCTTGAGCAGGTGGCCGACGCCAGAGGCGAGCTGCTTTGCGACGCCGCGCGAGCGCTTCACCACCTTCTCAAGATCGAAGCTGATGTTCTCCGCCGCGAACCCGAACTCGCCCAGATTGTGCAGGAGATGATTGATCTCCGACGAGCGCAGCAGCGCCTTGGTCGGGATGCAGCCCCAGTTCAGGCAGATGCCGCCGAGATGCGTGCTCTCGACCACCGCCACCTTGAGCTTGAGCTGCGCGGCACGGATCGCCGCGACATAGCCGCCCGGCCCGCCGCCAACGATGACGACGTCGAAATCGGTTTCAGCCATCTCTTCACACCACCAGGCTCAGCGGGTTCTCGACGACCTTCTTGAAGGCCTGCACCCATTCGGCTGCCAGGGCACCATCGACGACGCGATGGTCCACCGACAGCGTGACCGTCATCACCGTCGCGATCTCGATCCTGTCGCCGCGCACGACGGCGCGCTTGTCGCTCGCGGCCACGGCAAGGATCGCGGCCTGCGGCGGGTTGATGATCGCCGCGAACTCCTTCACGCCGAACATCCCCATGTTGGAGATGGAGAAGCCGCCGCCCTGGAACTCCTCGGGTTTCAGCTTGCCCTCGCGGGCGCGCTTGATCAGCCCCTTGGCTTCGCTGCTGATCTGCGTGAGCGACTTCTTCTCCGCCGACCGGACGATCGGCGTGATCAGCCCATCCGGGATGGAGACGGCGACGGAGATGTCGACATCCTCATACTCGAGGATCGCCTCGTCGGTGTAGGTCGCGTTCACCTTCGGCACGCGCTTCAGCGTCACCGCGCACGCCTTGATGAGCATGTCGTTGACGGACAGCTTGAACGCGCCCTCGCCTTCCGGCGACGCGGCGTTGATCTGCCCGCGCAGCGCCAGCAGCGCATCCATCTCGACATCGATCGAGACGTAGAAATGCGGCACGAACTGCTTCGACTCCGACAGCCGGCGCGCGATGACACGGCGGATGTTGGAGTTGGGGATGACCCGGTGCGGGGCGGTGATCCCGGCCGGGGCCGGACGCGCGGGTGCCGGCGCCTGGCCCGGAGGAGGAGCCGCCTGCTTGGCGGGCGCTGCCTTCGCCTTCTCGATATCCGCGCGGACGATACGGCCGTGCGGCCCGCTGCCGGTGATGCCGGCGAGCGAGATCCCGGCTTCCTTCGCCAAGCGGCGCGCCAGCGGGGAAGCGAAAATGCGTGCGCCGCCCTCGCCCGTTCCGTCCTGCGCACCGGCCAGCCCTGCCCCACCCGTCCGGGCGGAAGGCTCGTTGGCGGATTTCTGAAGCCCGGCAGCCGGGGACGCAGGCGGCTGCTTGCCCTGATCGACCGGCTCGGCAGCCGGCTTCGGTGCCGCAGGCGCGCTGGACGATGCTTCCGGCACCGCCTCACCGTCCTCGACAAGAATGGCGATCGGCTCGTTCACCTTCACGCCTTCGGTGCCGTCGGCGACCAGGATCCTGCCGAGGATACCTTCATCCACGGCTTCGACCTCCATGGTCGCCTTGTCGGTTTCGATCTCGGCGATCACATCGCCGGCCGCGACCGTGTCGCCTTCCTTCTTGAGCCACCGCGCGAGCGTGCCCTCGGTCATGGTCGGCGACAGCGCCGGCATGAGGATGTTCACGGACATCGTCGATGGCTCCTCAGAACAGCTTCTTCACGGCATCGACCACCCAGTCCGGCTGGGGAAGCGCGAGCTTTTCCAGATTGGCCGCGTACGGCAGCGGGATGTCGGCCCCATGCACGCGCACCGGCGGTGCATCCAGCCAGTCGAACGCATGCTCGATCGCCTGCATGGCCACTTCCGCGCCGATGCCGGCGAACGGCCAGCCCTCCTCGACGGACACAAGACGCGTCGTCTTCTTCACGCTCTCGATGATCGTCGCGGTGTCGAGCGGACGCAGCGTGCGCAGGTTGATGACCTCCGCATCGATCCCCTGCTCCGCCAGCACCTCCGCCGCCTTCAACGCGACGCCGACCATGATGGAGAAGGCGACGATGGTGACGTCCTTGCCGGGACGCTCGATCTTCGCCTTGCCGATCGGCAGCACGAAATCCTCGTCGACCGGGCATTCGAAGCTTTGCCCGTAGAGGATCTCGTTCTCCAGAACGATGACCGGGTTCGGATCGCGGATGGCCGCCCGAAGCAGGCCCTTCGCATCCGCCGCGCTATAGGGTGCGACGACCTTCAGCCCGGGCACGTGCGCATACCAGCTCGCATAGCACTGCGAATGCTGCGCGCCCACGCGGGAGGCGGCACCGTTCGGGCCGCGGAACACGATCGGGCAGCCCATCTGGCCGCCGGACATGTAGAGCGTCTTGGCGGCCGAGTTGATGATCTGGTCGATCGCCTGCATGGCGAAGTTGAAGGTCATGAACTCGACGATCGGCTTCAGGCCGGTCAGCGCGGCGCCGACGGCCATGCCGGTGAAGCCGTGCTCGGTGATCGGCGTGTCGATCACCCGGCGTGCGCCGAACTCGTCCAGCAGGCCCTGGCTGACCTTGTAGGCGCCCTGGTACTCCGCGACCTCCTCGCCCATGAGGAACACGTCCTCGTCTGCGCGCATTTCGGCGGCCATCGCGTCGCGCAGCGCCTCGCGCACGGTGATGGACCGGGTCTCGCCCCACTCCTTCTCCGGCTCCGGACGTGCCAGCTCCGGCGTCTTCTCGGCGGACGCGCGGTCGGCGATCGACTTCGCGTCGCCTTCCGCCGCCACCTTGGGCATGGCGGCCTCTTCCTGCTTCGGCGCGTCGATGGAAGACGCATCCTCTCCTTCGGCCACCAGCAGCGCGATCGGCGCGTTCACCGCGACGCCATCCGTGCCCTCGGGGACGAGGATCTTGCCGAGGATCCCCTCATCGACCGCCTCGACCTCCATGGTCGCCTTGTCGGTTTCGATCTCGGCCAGCACATCGCCGGAGGAGACGGTATCGCCCTCCTTCTTCAGCCAGCGCGACAGCTTGCCTTCGGTCATGGTCGGCGACAGGGCCGGCATGAGAACCTGCGTGGACATCGGGGAATCAGGCCTCCACCAGCACGTCCGTCCACAACTCGGACGGGTCGGGTTCCGGACTCGTCTGCGCGAACTCCGCAGCCTCGGTCACGATCTTCTTGATATCGTCGTCCGCTTTCTTCAGCTCGGACTCGTCCGTTCCCAGCTCGATCAGCGCGCGGCGGACGCGGTCGATGGCGTCGCGCTCGCGGCGCATCTCGTCCACCTCGTCGCGCGTGCGATACTTCGCGGGGTCGGACATGGAGTGTCCGCGATAGCGGTAGGTCGCCATCTCCAGCAGGTACGGCCCGTTGCCGGCGCGGCAATGCGCCACCGCCTCGCGCGCCGCCTCGCGAACGGCGGCCACGTCCATGCCGTCAACCTTCTGGCCCGGAATGCCCCAGGGCTCGCCGTTCTTCCACATCGCCTGCGATGCGGTGTGACGCGCCGTGCTGGTGCCCATGCCGTACTGGTTGTTCTCGATCACGAAGATGCAGGGCAGCTTGTAGAGCGCCGCCATGTTGTAGGTCTCGTAGACCTGCCCCTGGTTCGCCGCCCCGTCGCCCATGTAGGCGACCGCCACCTCGTCGGTGCCGCGATATTTGTTGGCGAAGGCCAGGCCGGCGCCGATCGGAACCTGCGCGCCGACGATGCCGTGTCCGCCGTAGAAATGCTCTTCCTTGGAGAACATGTGCATGGAGCCGCCCTTGCCGCGGGAATACCCGCCGGCGCGACCCGTCAGCTCGGCCATGACGCCCTTCGGGTCCATGCCCGTCGCCAGCATGTGCCCGTGGTCGCGATAGGAGGTGACGATCTTGTCGCCCTTCTTCAGCGCCATCTGCATGCCCACGACCACCGCTTCCTGGCCGATATAGAGATGGCAGAATCCGCCGATCAGCCCCATGCCATAGAGCTGGCCCGCCCGCTCCTCGAAGCGGCGGATCAGCGTCATGTCGTGATAGGCCTGGAACAGCTCGTCCTTGGACATGGACGGTGCATTGCTGCCGCGGGGCGCCTCGTCGATCTTCTTCTGTGCACCGCTCATCGTTCTTCCCTCATCCCACTGCCCCATTCCAGCCCGAGGCCTTCGGTCCAACCGCAGGAAGCAATCGCCCCCGCAGCGCAAGCCTTCCTCAACCCGCTTCAGCGAAGCTCCCGCTCCGGCCGCCGGACTTGGCGGTAACACGCAGCGCCTCGATGCGCATCGCCCGGTCGACCGCCTTGCACATATCGTAGATGGTCAGCGCGGCGACGCTCGCCGCCGTCAGCGCTTCCATCTCCACACCCGTCCGCCCCGTCGTCCGGACGGTGGCGACGATCTCGATCCCGCTGCCATCCGCCGCTGCCGCCAGCTCCACCGCAACGGCGCTCACCGGCAGCGGATGGCACAGCGGGATCAGGTCCGCCGTGCGCTTGGCCGCCATGATGCCCGCGATGCGCGCCGTTGCGAACACGTCGCCCTTGGGCACGCCGCCCGAAAGGATCAGCGCCAGCGTGTCCGGCCGCATCACCACCCGGGCGGCGGCGGACGCCTCGCGCTCCGTCACCGGCTTGGCGGAGATGTCGACCATCGCGGCGCGTCCCGCCTCATCGAGATGGGAAAGGCGCGGCGTCTCCATCAGATCGGACCGAGCAGGCCGGCGCAGGCCTGGCCGGCATCCGGCTGGCGGAGCAGGCTTTCGCCGACCAGGAAGCAGGAGGCCCCCGCCTGCGCCAGCCGCAGCACGTCCTCGCGGGTGCGAATGCCGCTCTCCGCCACCACGATGCGGTCCGGCGGGACGCGGGGCGCCAGCGCCTCCGTGGTCGCGAGGTCGGTCGTCAGCGTCTTGAGATTGCGGTTGTTGATGCCGATCAGGCTCGTGTTCAGGCCGAGCGCACGCTGCAGCTCCGCCTCATCATGCACCTCGACGAGCACGTCGAGATCCAGCGATCGGGCGAGCGACAGCATCTCGTCCGCTTCGCTGTCGGTCAGCGCTGCCATGATGAGAAGGATGCAGTCAGCGCCGATCAACCGGCTCTCGTAGACCTGCCAGGGATCGAGCATGAAATCCTTGCGCAAGACCGGCAACGTTACCGCCGACCGCGCGATCTGCAGGTCGGCCACATGTCCCTGGAAAGACGGCCCCTCCGTCAGGACGGACAAACAGGCCGCGCCGGCAGCCTCGTACTGGCGGGCGATGTTGGCCGGATCGTAGATCGGCCGGATCAGGCCGCCGGACGGCGACGCCTTCTTGATCTCGGCGATCATGCCGACCCGGCGCTCGGCCGTCTTCTGCTTCAGCGCCTGACCGAAGCCACGTGGCGCCTCATGGAGCTCGCGCAGCCGCGCCTTCAGCTCCTTGAGCGGCAGGGAGTCCGCACGGCGCGCGACTTCCTCGCGCGTCTGGGCGCAGATATGCGCAAGAATATCGGGAAGATCCGCCGGCACCGCGTTCAAGACGCGCGCTCCCGGGTCATCGCAACGCGATCCGCAGGCCGCAATTCGTCACCTCTGGCTGAAATACTGTCCTGACGCAGCGCCTGCAGGACCGCGCGTGCGCGGCCTTCATCGAGGGCGCGCGCCGCGTGCCGCACGCCTTCCTTCAGGGCCTCGAGCGGAGCCGCCCGTTCCGGAACGGCGTCTTCGGGCTCCCCCGCATCCTCCGCCGGGACCGGCACGGCATGCGCGGCCAGGCTGCTGCGCCCGCTGACCTGCAATGCTGCCGCCACGTTCAGCAGCACCGTGTCGCGATAGGGACCCGGCGCGCCATCCAGCAGCCGCTCGAGCGCCGCCGCGTTGAACGCGGCGTCCCCGCCGGCAATCGCGCCAATCGGCTGGCGCGCAAAGCCGAGCGCCTCCGGTTCCACCGAGAAGCGCGTGATCCGCCCGGCTTCCAGCGCGACCACCCTCGTGGGCCCGGCCAGGCTGAACTCGTCCAGACCCTGCGGCGAGCCGCCGAGAGCGTCCTCCCCGTGCACCACCCAGGCGCATTCCGTGCCAAGCCCGCGCAAGGTGCGGGCGATCGGCGCCTGCCAGCGCGGCTCGAACACGCCGATCATCTGGCGGCGCACGGAGGCCGGATTGCAGAGCGGCCCCAGCAGGTTGAAGATCGTGCGTATGCCGAGCTCCGCCCGGACGGGAGCGGCGTGACGCAGCGCCGGATGGTGCGCGGGCGCCGCCAGGAAGGCGAGCCCATGCATCTGCAGCGAGCGCTCGAGCAGCAGCGGGTCTTCCGGCGGCGGAATGCCGAGTGCGGCCAGCACGTCGGACGCACCCGACCGCGACGAGACGGCGCGGTTGCCGTGCTTCGCTACCGGGACGCCGAGGCCGGCCAGGACCAGCGCCACGGCCGTCGAGATGTTGAGCGTGCCGTGCCCGTCCCCGCCGGTGCCGCACACATCCATCGCGTCCGCCACGCCGGGGACCACGCGCATCCGGCTCCGCATCGCCCGCACCGCGCCCGTCAGTTCGGCGACGGTTTCGCCGCGCACGCGCATGGCGGTGACGAGGGCGGCAATCTGCGCCGGCGTCGCGTCGCCAGACATCACCAGGCCGAAGGCGGCCTCGGCGGCCGGTTCGGACAGGGTGCCGCCGGCGGCCACAAGCGCGATCGCCGGCTTCAGCGACGTCGGGTTCCCAGTCTCGGACATGAGGCTAGACGCGTCGCACGCGGACGGTGGATGCGACGCCCATGCTCAAAGCCGAACCCGCGCCGCCGCCGGATGGGCACCCTGCCGGGCCGCGAGGGAGGCCGGAAGACGCGCATCCTCCAGCGCATTGCGGCCGCGCGCGATCGCGAGGAAGTTGGCAAGGATGCGGTGCCCGTGTTCGGAGGCGATGCTTTCCGGATGGAACTGCACACCGAAGATGGGCAGGTCGCGATGACGCAGCCCCATGATCACCCCGTCTTCGGTCCAGGCGGTGGCGACCAGCGTCGGCGGAAGCGTCGCGGGATCGACGGTCAGGCTGTGGTAGCGCGTCGCCTCGAAAGGGGACGGCAGGCCGGTGAAGACGTCGCTGCCATCGTGCAGCACGGGGCTCACCTTGCCGTGCATCGGCAGGGGCGCCCGCACCACGTCGCCGCCGAACACCTGGCCGATCGCCTGGTGCCCCAGGCACACGCCGAACACCGGGACCGAGCCCGCGGCCGCCGCGATCAGGTCGCAGCAGATGCCGGCCTGGTTGGGGGAGCACGGGCCGGGCGACAGAACGATCGCCTCCGGCTCCAGTGCCAGCGCTTCCTCCGGGGTCAGGCTGTCGTTGCGGCGCACGTCGCACCGCTCCCCGAGCTCGCCCAGGTAATGCACGAGGTTGAAGGTGAAGCTGTCGTAATTGTCGATCAGCAGGATCATGGGCTTATTGTGGTGTGCCCCCCACAGCCGGTCAAACCGCCATTACAGCATGGCGAGGTCCATCGGGTGCAGGGCTTCCCCCGTTGCGCGGCCGCCAGGGATGCGGGAGAAGGGTTGCCCGCCTCGTCGGTCTCAGGCCGGCCGCTTCGCCCGCGCCTGTTCCAGCGCCGCCTCGGCCGCACGAAACAGGGCCCGCGCCTTCTGCCGCGTTTCCTGATATTCTGCTTCCGGCACGCTGTCGGCCACGATGCCGCAACCGGCCTGGACATGCATCATTCCGTCCTTGAGGACGGCCATGCGCAGGCCGATGCAGGTATCCATGCTGCCATCAGCGCCGAAATAGCCGATGCAGCCGGCGTACACGCCCCGCCGCGTCGGCTCCATCTCGTCGATGATCTCCATGGCGCGGATCTTCGGCGCGCCGCTGAGCGTGCCGGCCGGGAAGCCGGCCATCAGCGCATCCAGCGCCGACAGGTCCGGCCGGATACGCCCTTCCACGGTGGAGGAGATGTGCATGACGTGGCTGAAGCGCTCGATCACGAAGCTGTCCGCCACCCGCACGGAGCCCAGCTCCGCCACCCGGCCAACATCGTTGCGGCCGAGATCGACCAGCATCAGATGCTCCGCCCGCTCCTTCGGATCGGCCAGCAGCTCCTCCTCCAGGCGCCGGTCGGCCACCGGATCCGCCCCTCGCGGCCGCGTGCCGGCGAGCGGCCGCACCGTCACCTGCCCGTCGCGCAGACGCACCAGGATCTCCGGGCTGGACCCGGCGAGCTGGAAATCACCCATGTCGAGAAAGAACAGGAAGGGTGCCGGATTGACCCGCCGCAGCGCCCGGTAGAGGGCGAAGGGCGGCAGCGGGAACGGACGGGAGAAGCGCTGGCTCGCCACCACCTGGAAGGCGTCGCCGGCGGCGATGTACTCCTGTACCCGCCGCACGACGTCGAGGAAGGCGTCATGCGCGAAGTTGGAAGCGGGCTCCCCCAGCGCCTCCGGAAGGATGTCCGGCAGCTCGTCCGCGATCGGCAAGGCATGCGACAGCGCCTCCTGCGCCTGCCGCAGCAGGGCGGTCCCGCGCGCCAGCAGAGCCTCCGGCGCCTCGCTGCCCTCCGGACGCACGGGCACGGCAAGGGTCAGCTCGTCGCGGACATTGTCGAAGATCGCGAACAAGGACGGCCGGACCAGCATGGCTTCCGGCAGGCCCAGATCGTCGTGCGGCGCATCGGGCAGCCGCTCGACCTGCCGGACCATCTCGTAGCCGAGATAGCCGAACAGGCCGCCGGTCATGGGGGGCAGACCGGCCGGCAGCTCCATGGCGCAGGCGGCGATGAGGTCGCGCAGGGCGTCGATCGGCCTGCCAGCCTCCGGTACGAACGCGTCCAGACCGCCCGCCAGCGGCCGCGCGACCGACGCCTGGCCATCATGGCAGCGCCAGATCAGGTCCGGCTTCAGCCCGATCACCGAGTAGCGCCCGCGCGCGGAGCCGTTCTCCACGCTTTCCAGCAGCAGGCTGTAGCGCGCCGCTTCCGGCAGATGGCGG
>Ga0157362_1000153_pt1 | contig 20944 bp, 18 predicted proteins | sample AttlaeALBM3_FD_111480 | JGI IMG/M metagenome (GOLD analysis project Ga0157362, IMG submission 111480) | Fungus gardens microbial communities from leaf cutter ant in Ribeirão Preto, State of São Paulo, Brazil - Atta laevigata ALBM3 | ecosystem: Host-associated > Fungi > Mycelium > Unclassified ... | reverse complement strand
TTGCCAGGTGTGGGTGCCTATTTCCGTGCCCGCCTCGGCAATGCGTTTGGCGGCGGCCGGATCGGCGGCGACCTTGTTGCCGATGAGAAAGAACGTTGCCTTGGCGCCCTGGGCGGCCAGCACCTGCAGTAAGCGGTCGGTGAACGGGGTGGGGCCGTCATCGAAGGTCAGCGCGATGCACTTGAGATGGTCGCAGTCGATCGGCCGATTCGGCGTGTCGGCATAGACCGGTGGCTCGGGATGCCGGGCCCGGGCAGCGGCCCAGATCTCGTCGACCCGTGAGGCGCGGTGCGGCGCGGCCGATCGGTTGGACGGTGCCGCCACGCCCAATGGGTGCCCCACCGCCGCCGGCAGGCTGGGGGCGCGTGACGAGGAGTGACTGCCCGGCGCCACCACGATCGTGGCCCCGACCAGGACGGCGGCACCCAGGGCAAACAACACCGGGCGCCGCCGGCGTGCCACCGCGGAACGCCAGGCAGTCAGCACGCGCACGTCCGATCGGATCGGGAACCTGCTGGATATCTACCCGCTCAACGGGCCCGCGTCCATGGTCCGATTCGTCGGATTTGCCCACATTGACAATCTGTGCGTCACTCGCTACGCACCCGGCTCGCCGGCGGACGGATCGATCCCTCAGGCGTCGGGGACTGCCAAGCATCCCGGCTGGGCCGGCACCTGCGCCCGGCCGTCGGTGGGGGCGGGCACGAAACGGAGGACCTCGCCGCCGTCAGTCGACCATTCGTCAACGAGGTCGTAATCGGTGAAGTGGGTGACGAACTGCGCCAACGCCTGGTCGTAGATGTCGCCGTCGGTCGAGTCGATCACCAACTCGATGCCGCCCCGGACCGGATAGACGAACCAGTGCGCACCGACCATGTCATCCCCCTCGCCCGATACCGGACATTGCCCCCGAATTCCACTTGTGCCGCTTCGACTTGCCGGCGAGCGCATCCGGTTGCACGTTGGTGCCGATTTCAACCCTTCGTCGGTGCGGGGTCGGCCGTTCGGTTGATCACCGTCGTCGGGTCCACGGTGTGATTCGCCGTCGCATTTCCTGCCACCTCTGCCCGGGTTCACGCCGGGTAGATGCAGGTAATGGAACGGATGTGGCCGGACGAAGCGGTTATTACGTTCCGTAGTCCATCGGCCGTTCGGCCAAGGTCTGGCGAAATCCCCGACGAATCCGATGAGGATCCGTTCTCATGAGGGCGGCGCCCACGGCGAATTGGCCGCGGGAAGCCGTCGATCATTGTCGGAGGCCACGGATGTCGACCCTTCAGATCGCCCACCTGCCACGGATCGTGGGCGGGCGGTTGATGAGATCGCATCCGGAGCGCGACCCCTACGTCAGCGCGTCCGTCGGCTGTGGCCTGGCCGCGCTGGCGTGTGCGCCCCTTCCCGCGACCCGGACGCTCGGCATTCCCATCTGCCTGATGGGCGCCGTGCTCGGCATGATGGCGCTGGGCCGGGCGCTGGCCACCCGCGGCCGCCGGGGCCTGGCGGCCTGGGCCGGCCTACTGATGGCGGTGGCGGCCGCGGGCGGACTGGTTGCCGCCCCGTCCGCGTTCGGCTCGTCGGCCAAGCCGCGCACGGTCGCCACGCCGGCGGTCGTTGCGGTTCCGGCCCCCGTGCCGGACCTGGCGGCGCAGACGGCGGCGGTGCTCAGTCGGGACATCAAGGTGTCCTTCGGCGCACCCGGCACCCAACTTGATGACACCGGTCAGGTGATGTGTTTCGTGCCGGTCACGATCACCAACGTCAGCGGTCACTCCGCCGGTTACGACCTCCGCTTCACCGCGATCGACGACAAGGGCCGCCAGATCACGACCGACTCGGCCTCGATTCCGAAGCTCGACGACAACCAGTCCGCACAGATCAACGTGTTCAACATCGTGAACAGCACGCTGGTGCCGAGGCTGTTGACGGCTCAGTTCCGGGTGTCGCAGGCCGTAACCCAGTAACGCGCCCGGGTCGTACCTAAGTCCCAGGTCACGCCCGGGGGGACGTTCGGTCAAATCACGCCAAGGATGTACCGCTCGGCGCCATGCACAGCGCAATCTGGATACCAGCAATCTCGTGGTCGACCACGTCCGCCGGCCCCCGGCGCGGGTAGGCCACAGCTCCATGGAGCCCGCCAGGGGGAAGGGGTTCTCGCACCGCGATGTTCGGCTTGCACGAGAAGGACACGGCCCACCGCAGCGGCCACTCGGCGGACGCGCCGCCGTCGTGGCGACCGAATGTTCCCGAGCGCAAGGTCAACCTCGGGCGCACCTGGTATGGCCGCCGCCGCAAACCGGCCCCGTTGAAGGCCAACCCGAAGGGTGGCTACGACCGGTTCGCCGGATATGACGCCCCGGCCGCGGACGGCGACAGACCACGTCAGCGGGTGGACCTGGCGATCTCCGCGTTCGTGCTCGGGTCCGCGGCAATGCTGCTGGCCTGGTGGCCGATCCTCAAATACATCGGCGTCGGCTTCGCGCTGCTGGCCATCCTGGTCGCGACCCGCGAGCTGGCTCGGCACGACCCGGCGTCGCGGGCCATGATGAAGGGCGAGGCCGCGCACGCCGAGCGGTTCGCGCGAACCGGGCGGGTGATCGCGGTGCTGGCGATCGCGGTGGTCGCGGGCAACTTGCTGTGGGCACTGAAGACCGGGAAGGACGACCACGCCAAGGCCTCCGGCCACGACACCGGATCGGTGCTCGACGACGTCGGCGTGAGCTTCGGTGAGTTCTCCACCGGCATCAACGGCATCGGTCAACCGACCCGTCAACTCTCGGTCACGGTCAAGAACAGAACCAGCCGGACGCATTCCTTCCAGATCCAAATCGAGGCGATCGACCCGTCGACACACGAGCGGATCGCCAGCGACGAGCTGCTCGAACAGAGCATGAAAGCCGGCGAGATCCGCGAGCAGGCGGCCTTCCAGTTCGCCGACCCGACCCAGACCGAGGCCCTTCAGCGGGCCACGTTCCGGGTCGCCCAGGCCACCGAGCGGTGAGCCGGGCCGTCTGACCGCGTAGGCCCGGCCGTCAGGGCAGCGTGAGAATCTCCGCGCCGGTGTCGGTGACCAGCAGCGTGTGCTCGAACTGGGCCGAGCGGCTGCCGTCGCGGGTCACCACCGTCCAGCCGTCGTCCCACATCTCCCACCCGGCCGCGCCGAGGGTGAGCATCGGCTCGATCGTGAACGTCATCCCGGGCTCGATGACCGTGGCGTAGTCGTCGGTGTCGTAGTGCGGGACGATCAAACCGGAATGAAACGCGGTGCCGATGCCGTGCCCGGTGAACTCACGGACGACCCCGTAGCCGAACCTGCCCGCGTACGACTCGATCACCCGGCCGATCACGTTGATCGGCCGGCCGGGCCGCACCGCCCGGATCGCCCGATGCAGCGCCTCCTCGGTGCGTTCCAGCAGCAATCGGGAGGCCTCGTCGATCTCACCGACTGCGAACGTGGCGTCCGTATCGCCATGCACGCCGTGGTGGAAGGCGGTGATGTCGACGTTGACGATGTCGCCCTCGCTCAACGGCCGGGAATCCGGGATGCCGTGGCAGATCACCTCGTTGACCGAGGTGCACAGCGACTTCGGGAATCCCCGATACTCCAGCGTCGACGGGTAGGCGCCGTGGTCGCAGAGAAACTCGTGCCCGACGGCGTCCAGGGCGTCGGTGGTCACGCCGGGGGCGATGTGCTTGGCGACCTCGACCAGGGCCCGCCCGGCCAACCGGCCCGCCTCGCGCATGCGCTCGATGGTGTCGGGGTCCTTGACCTCCGAACCCGTGTAGGGGGCGGGCGCGGGCCGGCCGACGTACTCGGGGCGGACGATGGCGGACGGCACGCGGCGCTGCGGGGAGACGATTCCGGCGGTGAGGGACATCGCCGGCAGTCTAGTGGGATGCCGGCCGCCGTTTTTCGTGACGACACCGGGTCCGCGGTCGGGGTGCCGGCCGCCGTCCGGCGGGTCGTTTCGTTGGTGCCGTCGTTGACCGAGGCCGTCGCTGCCACCGGCGCCGAGCTGTTGGTGGGCGTCACCGATTGGTGCACCCATCCGCCGGACCTCGCCGCCGCCAGGGTGCGCGGAACCAAGAACCCGGACGTGGCCGCAGTGGTGGCGCTGGCGCCGGACCTGGTGCTGGCCAACGCCGAGGAGAACCGGCCGGGCGACATCGCGGCGCTGCGGGCGGCGGGATTGGCCGTGTGGGTCACCGACATCCGGGACGTGGATGCGGGTCTGCGCAGCCTCGGCCGGGTGCTGGAGGCCTGCGGCCTCCCCCGGCCCGGGTGGCTGGACACCGCCGCTGCGACCTGGGCGGAACCGTACCGTGGGCGGCGGCACCGGGTCGCGGTGCCGGTTTGGCGTCGGCCGTGGATGGTGGCCGGAGCCGATACGTTCACCAGCGATGTGCTCGCCCGTCTCGGGTACGACAACGTCTTTGTGGGCGACGGACCAGCCGACGGGGCGGACCGGTACCCGCGGACCTCACCGGAGGAGATCCGGGCCCGCGGGGCCGAGGTGATCGTGCTGCCCGACGAGCCGTACGCGTTCAGCGCTGCGGACGGCCCGGAGGCGTTCATCGGCCTGGACGTCGCGCTGGTCAGCGGGCGGCTGCTGACCTGGTACGGCCCGTCGCTGGCGGTGGCCCGGGCCGAGCTGACCGCAGCGCTGGCCCGGGCGCACATGCCCCAGTAATGTTCGGCGGCTGCGCCTTCAACCTCGTCGTCGTCCGTCAAGTCCCCGAACGAGTTCGGGGACTTGTGCTCTCTGCTAGTGGTAGGCGTACTCGTGGGAGGGGAAGGTGCCGGCCACCACCTCGGCGGCGAACGCCTGCGCTGCCTTGGTGAGCACTCCGCGCATGTCCGCGTAGCGCTTTACGAACCGGGGCACCTGACCCTCGCGCAGCCCCGCCATGTCCTGCCACACCAACACCTGGGCGTCGCAGTCCGGGCCGGCGCCGATGCCGATCGTGGGGATCTGCAGCTCGGCGGTTATCTGCTTGGAGACCGCCGCCGGCACCATCTCCAGCACCACCGCGAACGCGCCCGCGTCCTGTACGGCGTGCGCGTCGGCGAGCACCTGCTCGGCGGCCTCGCCCCGGCCCTGGACCCGGTATCCCCCCAGGCCGTGCTCGCTCTGCGGGGTGAACCCGACATGACCCATCACCGGAACCCCCGCGTCGACGATCGCCCGGATTTGGGCGGCCGCCCGGACTCCACCCTCGAGCTTGACGCCGTGCGCCCCGCCCTCCTTCATGAACCGGATCGCGGTCTCCAGCCCCTGCGCGGGGGAGACCTGGTAGGACCCGAACGGCAGGTCGCCGATCACCAACGCCCGCTTGCTTGCCGTCACCACTGCGCGCACCAGCGGCAGCAGTTCGTTCACCGTCACCGGCACGGTCGTCTCGTAGCCGTAGACGTTGTTCGCGGCGCTGTCGCCGACGAGCAGCACCGGAATACCCGCGGCATCGAAGATCTCGGCGGTGTACATGTCGTAGGCCGTGAGCATGGGCCACCGCTCGCCGCGGGCCTTCATCGCGTGCAGCGCGGGCACGCGCACCCGTCGGGCCGGTGGGAGGTTGCCGTAGATCGGCGCGGTTTCCGCGACCGGGGTGGAACCTGATTGGGGATCAGAAGACTCTGGGACGGAGGTCATATCCAACTCCTCGGGCGTCTCGAGGCCTCCGGCTGAGGTCCCCGGACTGGGACGAGCTTAGCGAGCCCGGCGGCGCTGTGGTCATAAGGGACGTCATCCGTCCTGGCCACCGACACGCCGAACGTCGGCCCGCCGGTTTGGTCTGGACGGATGACAGGGCGGCTTCATCCGGCGATTCGGCTCGCCCGGGCGAACGCCCGCCGGATCCGCTCGGCGACCAGATCGGGCACGCCGGTCAGCTGATCCCACGTCACCCGAACGACCTCCAGCCCGGTCTCCCGGAGTCGGTCCTCACGAAGCTTCTCCTGCCACAGCACCTCGCCCGCGGCACAGTGCGGATCGAGATACTTGATCTTCCCGTCGACCTCGACTGCGGTGCGCCGGCCGGGGAAGAGGAAGTCGACCCGTCCGACCAGGCCGTCGCGGTCCCAGACGTTCACCTGTGACTGCGGACGAGGCAATCCCTGCTGCAGGAACACCGCCCGAGCCAATGACTCCGCCGGACTCTCGGCGCGATCGTCGGCGAACTCCACGACCTCCAGCGCTTGCCGACCACCCCTCCAGGCGCGGCAGTACGCGGCAGCGACCGCCAGTTCGGCCCGTTTCGTCCCCAGCCGTAATGCGCTGTCGGCCACCATCACGGCCTGGTGCAGCGGGAGCTCCCGCGCCAGGTCGATCGTGGTCCGGGCGATCGTCGTCAGGGGGATGGAGCCGGACAGCGTCAGATGTTCCGCAGGCAGGCTGGACGGACTGACCCGGACGCCCCAGCGAATCGTTCTCCGGCACCGATCCGCGCTGACTAGGTCCACCACTCGGGCGTGGTGTCGCAGCCGAGTGACGCGACGTTCGCCGTTCGCCATGCGGGTCGCGGTCTCGCAAGGTTGGTAGAGCTCGGGCAACGGGGCGGCGAGTCCCCACAGCAGCGCAGCGCTCAATCCACCAGCGGCCAACCGGGGAGGGGGCGGCTTTACCAGTTGGCTGCCGAGGTGGATTTGGCGGGACAGCAGCGCGCCACCAACGTCGACCCGGTGTGAGGCCGCCGCGTCCACGGCGGGGAACAGCTCGGTGTGGACGTAGACACCACGGCGCACGAGGCGCACCGTCCGAGCGCGTAGCAGGCGTCGGAGTTCGTTCCCGTCGACCCCGTGCGCGGCCGCCTGGGCTTGGGTGAACAGGCCGTGCTGGTCGAGGCAGAGCTTCATCAGGTCCGGACCCATGTCGGGGATCTTGGACGCAATTGGCAGGCTTGCGCTGCACAACGGCGCAATGTCCGGGTTCGCGCTTCACATGGAGCCGGCCTGTCGGCCTTTCCTGCCATCGACACGCCGAGTGACGGCCCGTGTCGTGGTCAGGACGGGTGACGTCCTTTGTGGCCGCGTCGGGCGCGGCTCGCTCACCTGGTGGTCTCGCGCCAGGCGTTGGTGATCGGCAGGCGACGGTCCCGACCGAAGGCGCGGCGGGAGATCTTCGGTCCCGGTGGGTATTGGCGTCGCTTGTACTCGGCGGTGTCGACCAGCCGCAGTATCCGCTCGACCAGTGCGGGGTCGAAGCCGGCGGTCACCAGATCAGTGGCCGAGGCGTCCTGCTCGACGTAGTCGTCCAGCATCGCGTCGAGCAGCTCGTAGTCCGGCAGTGAATCGGTGTCCAGCTGACCCGGTTTCAGTTCGGCAGAGGGCGGCTTGCTGATCGAGTTGGGCGGGATCGGGGGCACCTGCCCGCGGTCCGCGGCATCGGCGTTGCGCCACACCGCCAACCGCCACACCAGCGTCTTCGGCACGTCCTTCAGGGGTGCGAAGCCGCCGACCGCGTCGCCGTAGATGGTCGAGTACCCGGCGGCCAGCTCACTCTTGTTGCCCGTCGCGAGCACAAGATGTCCCTCGGCGTTGGACAGGCCCATCAATGTCGCACCGCGCACCCGCGCCTGGAGGTTCTCCTCGGCCAGACCGGTCAGCTTCAGCGCCTCCAGATAGGCCCCGACCATCGGTTCGATCGGCACCACTCGGTAGTTCAACCCGGTGCGCTCGGCCAGCTCGTCGGCGTCGGATCGGGAGTGGTCGGACGAGTACCGCGACGGCATCGACACCCCGTGCACACCCGCCGCACCGATCGCGTCGCAGGCAATCGCCGCGGTCAGCGCCGAATCAATACCGCCGGACAACCCGAGGATCACCGAGCCGAAACCGTTCTTGGTGACGTAGTCGGCCAACCCCAGCACCAGCGCCGCGTACACCTCCGCCTCGCTCACCAGGCGGGGCGCGATCGCGTGCGGTCGCGCCGGGTAGGGCTCGACCGGATCGGGGGAGATCACCCACCGGGCGACCCGGACGTCGTCGTGCGCGGCATCGGACCCCTCGCCGGGATCCTCGGCACCGCCGGGCAGTTCGAGGTCGGCGATCAGGAGTGTCTCGACGAATTGGGGGGCACGGCAGAGGAGTTCGCCGTCGGCGGAGACGATCAACGAGTCGCCGTCGAAGACCAGTTCGTCCTGGCCACCGACGAGGTTGACGTAGGCGAGTGTCGCGTTCGCCTCCACGGCCCGCCGGGCGCACAGCGCCAGCCGGGTGTCGTCCTTGTTCATCTCGTAGGGCGAGCCGTTGATCACCACCAGCAGGCCGGCTCCGGCCCGGGCGGCGGCCGCCACCGGTCCGCCCTCCTGCCACAGGTCCTCGCAGATCGCGAACGCGACGTCCACCCCGTGCAGCCGCACCACCGGCAGGGTGTTGCCGGGCACGAAGTAGCGGAACTCGTCGAACACGCCATAGTTCGGCAGATGGTGCTTGGCCGAGCGGGCCAGGACCCGACCGCCGTGCAGGATCGCGAGCGCGTTCTTCGGGGACCCGGCCGGCCGACCCAGCTGCGGGCGGTCGTGCTCGGTGGCGTCGAGATAGCCGACGGCGACCGCGATCGCGTCCAACCCCTCGGCGTCCAACCGCCGCGCGAACTCGTCCAGGGCCCGCCGGGAGGCGGCCTGAAACGACTGACGCAGCGCCAGATCCTCCACCGGATAACCGGTCAGCGCCATTTCGGGGAACGCGATCAGGTGCGCCCCGGCCTCGGCGGCCTGCCGGGCGCGGTCCAGCAGCAACTCGACGTTGGCGGCGATCGCCCCGACGGTGACGTCGACCTGGGCGAGCGCGACCCGCAACTGCGGCATCCGGAAAGGGTACGGCGGCCGCGTGCAGGTAGCCTGCACCCGTGCCGAGCCTTCGGCGCCAGGCCGACCTGCACCGAGGAGCCCCGATGATCAAGGTCAGCGTCTTCTACCCGCACTCCGAGAGCGACTCCTTCGACCTGGACTACTACCAGACCAAGCACATGCCGATGGTCGCCGAGCTGACCGCGCCCGCCTGTCGGGGTTGGACGGTGGATTCCGGCCTGGGCGGCGCGGCGCCCGGCCAGCCGCCGGCGTTCTCCTGCATCGGCAGCCTGCTCTTCGACTCGGTCGAGGCATTCGGGGCCGCGTTCGGCCCCCACGCCGACCAGATCATGGGCGACATCCCGAACTACACGAAGGTTTCCCCGATCGTTCAGATCAGCCAGGTCGTGGTCGGGTAGCCGCGCCCGGCCCCGCGTAACCGTCGCGAAATACCAGCGCGGCACACTGCGCTCGCCCGCCGGAAATCGACCAAGATGAGTCCCATGGACAAGCAGACCGAGTACGTGTTGCGGACGGTCGAGGAACGCGATCTGCGTTTCGTCCGCCTTTGGTTCACCGACGTCCTCGGCTTCCTGAAGTCCGTGGCGATCGCACCGGCCGAGCTGGAGTCCGCCTTCGCCGAGGGCATCGGTTTCGACGGTTCGGCGATCGAGGGCTTTGCCCGCGTTCACGAGTCCGACATGCTCGCCAAGCCCGACCCGGCGACGTTCGCGGTGCTGCCCTGGCGAACCGAGGCACCCGGCACCGCGCGCATGTTTTGTGACATCCTCATGACCGACGGTTCGCCCAGCTACGCCGACCCGCGGCACGTGCTCAAGCGCACCCTGGCCCGGGCCTCCGATCTCGGCTTCACCTTCTACACCCATCCCGAGATCGAGTTCTTCCTGTTCGAACGGCGGCCCGAGACCGGCGAGCGGCCGGTACCGATCGACTCGGGCGGGTACTTCGACCACACCACCCACCGGTCCGGTCAGGACTACCGCCGTCTGGCGATCACGATGCTCGAGAACATGGGCATCTCGGTGGAGTTCAGCCACCACGAGGGCGGGCCCGGGCAACAGGAGATAGACCTTCGCTATGCCGACGCGCTGAGCACCGCCGACAACGTGATGACCTTCCGGACCGTGATGAAGGAGGTCGCGCTCGAGCAGGGGGTCTACGCCTCGTTCATGCCCAAGCCGTTCACCGAGCATCCTGGTTCCGGCATGCACACCCACCTGTCGCTGTTCGAGGGCGACCGCAACGCCTTCCACGAGGCGGGCGCCGAATACCAGCTGTCCAAGGTCGGCCGCTCGTTCATCTCGGGGGTGCTGCGGCACGCCGGTGAGATCACCGCGGTGACCAACCAATGGGTCAACTCCTACAAGCGCCTGTGGGGGGGCGGGGAGGCCCCGGCCTACATCTGTTGGGGGCACAACAACCGCTCGGCGCTGGTTCGGGTGCCCATGTACAAGCCGACCAAGGGTCAGTCCACCAGGGTTGAGATGCGATCGATCGACTCGGCGTGCAATCCATACCTGACCTACGCACTGCTGCTCGCCGCCGGGCTGAAGGGGATCGAGGACGGCTACGAACTCCCGCCGGGCGCCGAGGACGACGTGTGGTCGCTGACGGCCGCCGAGCGGCGGGCGCTGGGCATTGCGCCGCTGCCGCAGAACTTGGCCGAGGCGATCGCGTTGATGGAACGCAGCGAGCTGGCCGCCGAGACCCTCGGCGAGCACGTGTTCGACTTCTTCCTGCGGAACAAGCGCCGCGAGTGGGAGGAGTACCGGGCCCAGGTCACCCCGTTCGAGCTCGATCGGTACCTGGCGCTGCTCTGACGAGAGACACCCGCTGAGGGCCGGGCCGGATCGGTCGGCACGAACTGGCTAATTTGGAGTTATGAGCGCGCCGGAGCCCTACCGGCCGCGGCGGGCCGAGGCCGACGCGGAGTTGGTCCGGCTGGGTTTCTCCGACGGCGCCACCGCCCTGGCGCAGATCTGTTCGCCGACGCTGGACGTGGCCGGGGAGCCGGACCTACTGGCGGCGCTGGGGGAGGCGGCCGACCCCGATCTGGCGTTGGCGTCGCTGACCCGGCTCGCCGAGGCGGAGGACCCGACGCGCCTGCGGCTGGCGCTGCGCCACAATCCGGGCTTCCGCGGCCGACTGGTCGCGGTGCTCGGGGCGTCGGCCGCCCTGGGGTCGCACCTGGCCCGCCACCCCGAGGACTGGGCGCTGCTCGAGGACGACCCCGGCGGGGCGAGTGCAGCCGCGGTGCTGCGGGGCGCCCTGCTCACGTCGGTGGGCGCCGATCCGTACGCGCCCACCCCGATCGCGGAGCGGTCGGACGTGGAGACCTACGACGACTTGAGGGTCGCCTACCGCCGCGGCCTGCTCAGGCTGGCCGCCCGTGACCTGACCGCGCAGGCCGGCCTGGAGGAAGTCTCGGCGGAGCTGGCCGACCTCGCGGCCGCCACGCTGGAGGCCGCGCTGGCGGTGGCCCGTGCGGGGTTGCCCGCCGGTGCGGAGCCGTGTCGGCTCGCGGTGATCGGGATGGGCAAGTGCGGCGGCCGCGAGCTGAATTACGCCAGCGACGTGGACGTCATATTCGTTGCTGAGGCCCCGTCAGGTGGCGACGAGGAGGGCGCGTTGCGCACCGCGACCGCTCTGGCCACCGCGATGATGAGGGTCTGCTCGGCGGCCACTCCGGCCGGCACGATATGGCCGGTGGACGCCGCGCTGCGGCCGGAGGGGAAGATCGGGCCGCTGGTCCGCACCGTCGGCTCGCATCTGGCCTATTACCAGCGCTGGGCCCAGACCTGGGAGTTCCAGGCGTTGCTCAAGGCCCGCCCAGTGGCCGGGGACCTGGACCTGGGCGAGACCTACATGCAGGCGATCTCCCCGCTGGTGTGGCAGGCCGCGGAACGGGAGAACTTCGTCGCCGACGTGCAGGCGATGCGTCGCCGGGTGCAGGACACGATGGCCGCCGCCCGCGCCGCCCGCCAGATCAAACTCGGGCCGGGCGGCTTGCGTGACGTCGAGTTCGCCGTCCAGCTGCTTCAACTCGTTCACGGCCGGGCCGACGAGAGCCTCCGCAGCGGCGGCACCCTGGCCGCGCTGTCGGCATTGACCCGCGGTGGTCACGTGGGACGGGAGGACGCGGCCGGACTCGACGCCGCGTACCGGTTCCTGCGCACACTCGAGCACCGAATCCAACTGCACCGCTTGTCCCGCACGCACGTTCTGCCCGACGACCAGGTCGACCTGCGCCGGCTGGGTCGGTCGATGGGCCTGCGCACCAATCCCGCCGCCGAGCTGACCGAGGTCTGGCGGCGCCACTCGATCGAGGTGCGGCGCCTGCACGAGAAGCTCTTCTATCGACCCCTGCTGGTCGCGGTGGCCCGCCTGCCCGGTGAACACTCCCGGCTGACGCCGCAGGCCGCTCGCTTGCGACTGGCCGCGCTCGGTTACGCCGACCCGGCCGGGGCGCTGCGGCACCTCGAGGCGCTCACGGCGGGGTTGTCCCGCCGGGCCGCCATCCAGCGCACCCTGCTGCCGGTAATGCTGGGCTGGTTCGCCGACGCGCCCGACCCGGATGCGGGTCTGCTGGCCTTCCGGCAGGTGTCGGACGCGCTGGGCGCCACGCCGTGGTATCTGCGGTTGCTGCGCGACGAGGGCAGTGCGGCCGAGCGGATGGCCCACGTATTGGCCGGCAGCAGGTATGCCGCGGATCTGCTGCGTGGGGCACCGGAGGCGGTGGCGATGCTGGGCGGGGAGGAGGAACTGACGCCGCGCCAGATCGAGGCCTTGCACGCCGAGGTGCGCGCCGCGGTGTCCCGGGCCGGATCTGCCGAGGCCGCGGCGCTGGCGGTTCGGGCCGTGCGGCGCCGGGAGCTGTTCCGGATCGCCGCGGCCGACACGCTCGGCGAGCTGGAGGTGAGCGAGGTGGGCGCCGCCCTCACCGCCGTGGCCTCGGTGAGCCTGTCCGCGGTGCTGACCGCGGCCGAGCACGCGGTGTTCGCCGACACCGAACCGCCGACCCGACTGGCGATCGTCGCGATGGGACGTCTCGGTGGGTACGAGATGTCCTACGCGAGCGATGCCGACGTCCTGTTCGTGCACGATCCCCTGCCCGGTGCCGACGAACGGGCGGCCACCGAGGCCGCGTTCGCGGTCGCCAACGAGTTGCGCCGCCTGCTGCACATGCAGGCGGCGGTGCCGGCGCTGGAGGTTGATGCCGACCTGCGTCCCGAGGGGCGCGACGGCGCGTTGGTGCGTTCGCTCGCCTCGTACGAGGCCTACTACCGGCGCTGGTCGAGCCCTTGGGAGAGCCAGGCGCTGCTGCGCGCCCGGGCGCTGGCGGGTGACCCCGAGGTGGGCGCCGCCTTCGTCGAGCTCGTGGACCCAATTCGTTATCCACCCGGGGGTCTGACGGAGAATCAGATTGCCGAGATCAGGCGCATAAAGGCGCGGGTGGAGGCCGAACGACTGCCCAGGGGCGCCGATCCCACAACGCACACCAAACTGGGTCGCGGTGGACTCGCCGATGTCGAGTGGGTGGTTCAGCTGTTGCAGCTGCGTCACGGTGCCGCGGTCCCGTCGCTGCGCACCACGCGGACGCTGCGCGCCCTGCACGCCGCGCGGCAGGCCGGGTTGCTCGACCCCGCCGATGCCGCCGCGTTGGCGGAGTCCTGGAAACTGGCCACCAGGGTCCGCAACGCGATCGTGCTGGTACGGGGTCGTGCCGGCGACTCGCTGCCGGCCGACGGTCGCGAGCTGACCGCGGTCGCCCGCTGTCTGGGGTATGCGCCCGCGCAGGCCGGCCGCTTCACCGACGACTACCGGCGGTTGACCCGCCGGGCCCGAGCCGTGGTGGAGCGAGTGTTCTACAACTAGGGCGGGCTCAGGCGCCCGGCGAGGTGCTGGCCGGGCTGTGGGTGGTGCCGATGCTGCCATCGACGAAGGGGCGTCCCGCCGGGTCCTGCGACAGGGCCACATCCACCGCGGTGGCCCGGGCGATTGCGGCGCACATTCGATCCGGTTGTGCCGGGTCGGACCCGGAGAACAGGGTTATGACGATGGTCGTGCGGCGGTACTCGACCTTCACCGAATCCAGCACGGAGCATGGCTCCAGGCCGGCGTAGAACATCACCCGCACGGTGCGCGGCCCGACCAACTCCGCGGATCGCCAGGACACCTGGTGAACGTGGCTCATGCCCGGCCGCGGAGTGACCAACGTCACACCACTCGGCGGCGGCGATGCCGGGGTCGCGGGGGCAGTCGAACTCGCCGTCACCTCGGCGCCGGCGGTCGGTGCGGCGGTGGGTGCGATGCTCGGTGCCGGCGTGGTTGCGGCGGTTGGCGCGGCCGTGGGTGTGCCGGTGCTGTTGGCCCGGACCGCATTGCCACCGCAGGAGGCGAGCAGCCAAACCAGCGTTGCCGCGCTCGCTCCGACAATCCGATTCATGTTCCCCTCCGCGGTCGCCGGGTGGGGACCTCGGGGCAACTCTGCCACCCGGGGATGGCTGTCGGTTCCCTTAGGCTCGCGCGGTGGGTCAGATTGTGCAGCTGGTGGGGGCCGTGGTCGTGCTCGGGGCATTCGTCGCAAATCAGTGGTTTCGGATGCGGACCGATGGGTTCACCTATCTGGTGCTGAATGCCGTCGGCACGGCGGTGCTGGCGGTGGTTGCCGCCGTCAACGGCGATCTGGGCTTTCTGCTTCTCGAGGGCGTGTGGGCGGTGGTGTCGACGGCGGGCCTGATCCGGTGGTCGAGGCTCGGGTCTCGGCCCACCAGCGCAACGGCTGACTGACCGTCACGTTTTCGGCGCCACGGGTCCACGTTGTCCGGGGATTAACGCTTGATCCGTCATTCTTATGTACAGGCGCAGTTCACCCGGACGACCGATGGCGCTTGGCCGGTGTTTGCGCGACGGTGCAGTTAAGAGAAATCGTCGGCAAATTCGGGCATTCCCGCTAAAGCCGGGGGCCGGACGGGCCGATGGGGTCGATGTAGCGGTTCGCGGAAGGGGTGGACGTTGGACGTGTTACTGCAATCGCTGCTGCTGGCCGGGATTGGCGTGTGTCTTTGGCTGGCGTTCAGCTCCGTCCACAAGAACACGGACGGCTTCGACAGTCCGACGCCCGGGGGGGCAAGACCGATCGTGCGCCCGCGGCGGGCGGTGCGCGGTGGCGAGGCGCGGGTGGTGCCACAGCCCCGTGCGCTGCACGACGACAGCGCCCCCAGCCTCAAAGGCCTGGCAACCGAAGCCGACTACAGCTAGTCGGCGGGCCCGTACCCGGTGGCTCAGTGGGCCGCCTGGTCAGCCCGGGATCTCGGTGCCGTCCTGGGACCAACGAGTGTGGAACGCGCCGTCGCGGTCGACGCGGCGATAGGTGTGGGACCCGAACCTGTCCCGGAGGCCTTGGAGGAGGGCGGCGGGCAGCCGGTCGCGGCGGAGCGCGTCGTAATAGGCGAGGGCGGAGGAGAACCCGGGCGCGGGTATGCCGGCGGTTGCGGCTCGGGCGACGACCCGTCGCCAGGAGTCCTGCGCGTCGGCCAGGGCCTGCGCGAACGACGGATCACAGAGCAGCGTGGGCAGCTTGGTGTCGCTGTCGTAGGCCTCGCGTATCCGGTTGAGAAAGCGCGCCCGGATGATGCATCCGCCCCGCCAGATCGTCGCCAGCGACCCGAGGTCTGTGTCCCAGCCGTACTGGTCGCTGCCGGCCGTGATGGCGTCGAAGCCCTGCGCGTAGGCGACGATCTTCGACGCGTAGAGCGCGCGCCGTACGTCCTCGACGAACTCCGCGGCGTTGCCCGCACCGGGCGCGGAAGCAACGTTGGGCCCCGGCAGCGATGCGGCGGCCTGGCGTTGGCCGACGTGCCCGGACAGCGAGCGGGCGAAGACGGCTTCGGCGATGCCGGTCACCGGCACTCCGAGCTCCAGTGCCTCCTGTACCACCCAGCGGCCGGTGCCCTTCTGCCCGGCTTCGTCGACGACGATGTCAACGAATGGCCGCCCGGTGCCGGCGTCGACGTGGGCGAGGACCTCGGCGGTGATCTCGATGAGGTAAGACTCCAGTTCGCCCGCGTTCCAGTCCCGGAAGACCCCCGCCAACTCGGCGGGGCTCAGGCCCGGCGCGTAACGAAGAAGGTCGTAGGCCTCCGCGATGAGTTGCATGTCGGCGTACTCGATGCCGTTGTGGATCATCTTCACGAAGTGGCCGGCGCCGTCCGGGCCGATGTGGGTGCAGCAGGGCGTCCCGTCGACCTTGGCCGAGATCGCCTCCAGCATCGGCCCGAGTGATTCGTAGGACTCCTTGGTGCCGCCGGGCATGATGCTCGGCCCGAGCAGGGCGCCCTCCTCGCCGCCGGACACGCCGGTGCCGACGAAATGGATCCCACGCTCGCGCAGAGCCGCCTCGCGCCGCCGGGTGTCCTGGAAGCGGGCATTGCCCCCGTCGATGATGATGTCGCCGGGCTCCACCCGGACGGCCAGCTCCTCGATCACGGCGTCGGTCGGCGCCCCGGCCTGGACCATGATCAGCGCCCGCCGCGGCCGTTCGAGCGAGGCCACGAACTCGTCCAGCGAGCTCGCCGGCAGGAAGGTCCCCTCGTGGCCGTGCTCGGACACCAGGGCCTTCGTGCGCTCCGCCGATCGGTTGTGGACGGCGACGCTGAACCCGTGCCGGGCGAAGTTCCGGGCCAGGTTGCTCCCCATGACCGCCAGGCCGGTGACCCCGATATTCGCCGTCATAGTTCCGCCCCTTCGTGAGTCGATCAGCGGAAGGCTACGACGAAGGGCCCCGGCGAATGCCGGGGCCCTGGCTCACGAATGCCGGCTTCCACACAGCCGATCCGCAGCGCGGTGCGCAGCATCGCGGCGCTGCTCGCGTCGCCGAGGTCGTAGGGGTGGGCAGCGGGAACGTGGCGTCCGTGACCAGCTCGATCGACGGGAGAATCCCGGCCACGTCATCAGTGCCGCCCCCGAGCGGGCGGAGGACCCGGAAGTCCGGGGCGCCATCGGGCAGCACCACCCACTCGCGACCGCGGGCGCGGACAGGTACCCGAGGGCGTCGGTCGCTGCCGGCATGCTCGCCATCTTGTCCAACTCTGAGTCGGACACGTCCGAGGGCCCTGCCGTCAGGCGTCTGTCTCCTTCATGCCGAAGATCGCGAGAACTGCGGCTTCCTGTTCCAAGAGGTTGCCCCTGGGGAACCGCTTGCAAGGCTTCATACAGACCACCACCGCCCACCGCGACCGTTCAGATTTTACTTTCTTGCCCACCCGGTAAGTGACCTTGACGCCATTCACCGCGCCGGCGTCGCCGGAACTCAGCCGGAACCCGGCGTTCACGGTCAGTGGCGTCGGGTCGGTATTGCCCGGCTCCGTATATGTAGTTTCCGACGCCGGCACCACCACACCCAACGCCGGGTGCGTGGTGTGCTGGGATTCGGTCGGAAATCCCATGCCGCCGTCGGTGCCGGAGTCCTTGAAGTCGCGGGGCCAGACGGTGATCGCACCGAGGTAGGTGACGTTTGGTGTGGTAACCGGTTGTACCCGAAGTATTTCAACTGTCTTTCCAGGCGCCCTAATATACGCCGTTACGACACTGAACGTCGAATTGGTTGGCGTGAGGTCGTCCGTACCGAAAACTGTGCTCGGATGCCGCGGTGTCAAATCGTCGCTCGACCCGCCCCGGTGTCCGAGCGACCAGGCACTCGCACCCAGGGCGACCAACACGAAGCTAGCCGCAAGCACGAAAATCCGGCGGCGTCGGAGCGAATCAGGCAGGATTCGCACGGCAAGTCCGTTCCGGCGAACTGCCGATTTTGATTATTCTCGTCATAGTTGTATGCCCTGGACGCGCTGGTGCGGTGCCAGTGGGTATCCGGTATCGCCACACCACCACCCAGTTTTTGGATCGTCGAAGTGATAAGTGATGACTACCGCATCGCTGTAGCCGCTCAAGGCGCTCCCGCTGAAGCTCCCGCCCTGGATCGGCGCGAAGTTGAAAGCTGCCGAGTACGTGGCTGCCTCCTTGTTGGTCGTGCTCACCTTCGTGTAACCCGCCCTTGCTGAAGCCGCCTTCCCGCATTTCCACAACGGGTACCTGCCGGGCGTGGGTGGATTCCCGCCACCGGTGCTGCCCAGAGGCTCGGTGAAGTACGAGACATCCTCGTTTCCTTGATAATCCCTCGAACAGGCGCGCCGGAACACCGCGTGCAGAAACTCCAGCTGGTATTCCATGTTGGTCACCTGGCCGGGTGCGGCGCGCACGGATTCCCAGGTCGGTTCGAAGTCTTCGCTGCGGGACCGACTTCCGTTGATCGTGAACACACCGCCGCCGATAGAACCTCCGGTGCTGCTCTCCGTGCGAGCCCCGTGCTGGTAAGTGACGTCGGCGGTGACGGCCGCCTTCGTCCCATTCGGGTCGATGACTTTGGTACCGCCGCGAGCATATGTGGTGGCCACGGTCTCGTAGGTTGGTTTGGTCCCCACCTTCTGCAGGCGGGTGCAGGACAGCGGCGTGGGGTGGTCATATGCGCGCAACGAGCCGGGGATTCTGGGAGCCGACAGCAGCTGCTGAGTCTCGGCCTTGGTGCGGTCAAGGGTCAGATCGAGAAGGTTGGCTGCCTTGTCCACCACCTCCGGAACGGCCGCGGTCAGCCCGGTCAGGGTGCGTGTCCACTGCCCATCGTCGGTGGGCGTGGCCTGCGACAGATACGTGTAGTGATGATCGGCGTGGAACACATCCAGTTCGACGTCTATGCCGTCTGGCCCGGCAAGCGCCCGAAGCGCCGGGGTGACGGCGGCGCGCAACAGGTATCCGCCGGTCTCGTCCACGGCGGCGCGAGCGATCGGCGTGAGGCTTATCGACTCGCCGTCAGGCATCGAACGAATGGTTTCGTTCGACGGCCAGGCCGAAAGCAGAATTTGCGCGCCCGGCATGATTTCCCCGGTGATCTGCTGCACCCGACCGTGCAGAACTGTCGCCAGATCCAGCGCGGCGCTATCGGGTATCGCGGCGAAGTCCGGGAAGTCCGTCAGGGCCGTCACAAGGTCCGTCGGCTTACCGTCCTCGGCCGTGGCGGCGGCAGGGCCGGTGGGGATCAGGGTGGACGCGAGTAGCGCAGCGGCGATGCACGCTCGCACGGTGGGGATGGATCGCATCGCGGTACCCCTACTCTCACGGCATCCGGTTGCACCGAGCGTCCGGATGATGATGTTGAGATCAGCAACGTACATGTCGCAGTCCCGAACCGGTCACTCACACCGCGCCGCCGAAGACCGACCGGTGCCTGGCCACGACCGCCTCCCAGTCCTCGTCGTAGCGGATCCGGATGACCGACCAGCCCAGGTCGATCAGGCGCTCCTCGGCTGCGGCGTCGCGTTCACGGCGGTAGACGCCGTCGTGCACCGGACCGTCGACGAACACACCGCACGGCCGTAGGCGACGTCGGGCTGCCGCTGGGGCGCGGGTGTCGATGGCCAGCTTGAGTTGTTCCTCGTACTCGCGCAGCGCCGCCCGGTAGAGGCTCCGCCAGCGCTCCAATGCACGGTCAGATCGCCAGCCGGTCGGATACAAGCACGGATGCGTTCCGAACGTACCGACCCAGGTTGACTCCGCGGCGGCAGTGCCGGCTGGCGCGTCGCCATGGCCCCGGGACCGACGCCGATGCCTGACCAAGCCGTTCACGCGCCGCGGACAGCCAAATCAGAGACCTCGGCGTTCCTGCGAACGTAGGACCGCCAACTCCCGTCGTCCCCGAGGTCAGTGCACGGGCCAGGGCCACCGCTGGGATCCGACGCCTGGGCGCCGCCCATCGGGCGCACACGCGGACGCGAAACGGCGCGTACCTGCACGTTGCAAAACTTACAAACTGTCAGGTCACGCGCCGTTCGACGGGAAACTCGGAGGTCGTGAAACCGCCCGGACTAAATGTCGAAGTACAACTCGAACTCGTGCGGGTGCGGGCGCAGGCGGATCGGGTCCACCTCGTTGGCCAGCTTCCAGGAGATCCAGGTCTCGATGAGGTCCGGGGTGAACACCCCGCCGTCGAGCAGGTACTCCTTGTCGGCCTCGAGCGCCGCGAGCACCTCGACCAGCGACGCGGGTACGGTCTCCACCATCGCGTGCTCGTCCGGCGGGAGCTCGTAGAGATCCTTGTCGATCGGCGTCGGGGGCTCGATCTTGTTGCGGATCCCGTCGAGCCCGGCCATCAGCATCGCCGCGAAGGCCAGGTACGGGTTGCACGACGGGTCGGGTACCCGGTATTCCAGCCGCTTGGCCTTGGGGTTCGACCCGGTGATCGGGATGCGCACGCACGCCGAGCGGTTGCGCTGGGAGTAGACCAGGTTGACCGGGGCCTCGAAGCCGGGCACCAGGCGGTGGTAGGAGTTCATGGTCGGGTTGGTGAATGCCAGCAACGAGGCCGTGTGCTTGAGTAGCCCGCCGATGTAATGCCTTGCGGTATCCGACAGGCCCGCGTAGCCGATCTCGTCATAGAACAACGGGGTGCCGTTCTTCCACAGGCTCTGGTGACAGTGCATGCCCGAGCCGTTGTCACCGAAGATCGGCTTGGGCATGAAGGTCACCGTGTGCCCGGCGGCGTGGGCCACGTTCTTGATGATGTACTTGAAGTTCATCAGGTTGTCGGCGGTCCGCAGGAGCGTGTCGAAGCGGAAGTCGATCTCCGCCTGGCCCGCGGTGCCCACCTCGTGGTGCTGCATCTCCACGCTGATGCCCGCCTCGATCAGGGTGCGCACCATCTCGGAGCGCAAGTCGGTGAGGTGGTCCATCGGGGGCACCGGGAAGTAGCCCTGCTTGTAGCGCGGCTTGTAGCCGAGGTTGCCGCCGGCCTCCTCCCGCCCGGTGTTCCAGGCGGCCTCGACGGAGTCGATGTAGTAGTAGCTGGCGTTCTGCTTGGTCTCGAACCGCACATCGTCGAAGATGTAGAACTCGGCCTCGGGGCCGAAGTATGCGGTGTCGCCGATCCCGGTGCCCTTCAGATGGGCCTCGGCCTTTCTCGCGACGTTGCGCGGATCGCGGCTGTACGCCTCGTCGGTGACCGGGTCGTGGATGAAGCACGTGATGTTGAGCGTGCGGTGCTTGCGGAACGGATCGATAAGCGCGGTGGTTGGGTCGGGAAGCAGTTTCA
>Ga0157362_1000152_pt1 | contig 20960 bp, 20 predicted proteins | sample AttlaeALBM3_FD_111480 | JGI IMG/M metagenome (GOLD analysis project Ga0157362, IMG submission 111480) | Fungus gardens microbial communities from leaf cutter ant in Ribeirão Preto, State of São Paulo, Brazil - Atta laevigata ALBM3 | ecosystem: Host-associated > Fungi > Mycelium > Unclassified ... | reverse complement strand
GGGCGTTCGCCAACCCGAAGGGGCGTCCCCGCCGAAAGGACCGGACCGCCTGAGGGTCACTCACCTACCGGGTGTCGCCCGGGTACCGGTACTGATCTGTCGGGCGGGTACCGGTACTTGACACCGATGACCCACGTGTCGAGGTTGGTTCGGATCCCCGCGGCCGCCAGCACGGTGTCCAGTGACGGGCCGGTCTCCTGGTTCGCCTGGTAGATCTTCCCGCCGCCGGCGTAGCCCTGAATGCGGATCGTCGGACGGGCAGTGGCAAGCCCCGAGCGGCACCGGATACCGCGGAAGCGCAGGCAAGGACCGACCCGCCGGGCGGGGTCCCCCGATCAGCCCGGCGAGCCGGTCCTGCACCTGCAACAAGTGACGACCTGGATGGTGCAGGCCCCGCGCAGGAGGGTCAACGAATCGCTCAGATCCTCCCACGGAGCCACGGCATATGCAATGCCGTTGCTCCGTATAGGCATCTCAGCCGCCAGGGCTGTACCTTCCGAAGGCGGGCAAAGGCGGGGCAGTCAGCCCTCAGCGGATTCCGGCCAGGGCCGTGCGAACGTCGTCGGGCCAGGGCTCGGCTTTCGGGGAGTCCGGCGAGGCCATGGTGATCACGAGGCTGCCGGTCGCCGCGACCACCTCGCCGGCGCGGACCTCGAACTCGTAGCGGACCGACCGATCGCCGACGTGGACGATTGCGATCTCGACGTCGACCTCCTGGCCGAACCACAGGCGCGATCGGTAGTCGACGTCGTAGTGCACGCGGGGGATCCGACCGAACAGGCCGGACAGGCCGAGCGAGGTGAGCAGCTCGGTCTCGGCGCTCTCGACCCAACGCAGGATCGCGCCGTGGTGGTGGTGACCGGACGCGTCGGTGTCCGCCCACTCGACCGTGCGGCGCACGATCAGCCGCGGCAGGCTCTCGACGGCGGTCATCGGGCGAGCTGCGCGGCGGGCTCGTCCGCCAGCGCGTAGTCGCCGCCGAGCAGGCGGCCGCCGCCCGGCGCGAGCGCCGGGAGCCCCATTGCCCGCATGAGCTGGTGCGCCGTGCAGACCGCGGCGGAGATCACGGGCTTGCCGAGCTCGGCCTCGACCTCGCCGACGACCGGCAGCGAGGGCATCTGCACGCACGCGGAGAGCACCACGGCATCGGCGTCGGGGCGGTCCAGCCGGCGGGCGATGCCGACGAGGTTGCGCGGGTCCTGCGCGGCGACCTCGAGGTTGTCGGCGACGCCGAGCGCCACCGAGTCCAGCACCCGCACGCCCTCCGCCTCGAGGTAGTCGACGACCACCCGGGTGAGCTTGGGCAGGTACGGAGTGATCACCACCACGCGGCGCGCCCCGAGGATTCTCAGCCCGGCGAGCAGCGCGCCCGCGCTGGTGACCACCGGTGCCGGTCCACCGGCCTCCGCGGCCCTGGCGGCCAGGCGCGCCTCGGCTCTGCGGTGGTACCCGGGACCGGTCGCCATGATCGCGACCAGGCAGGCGTAGCCGAACACGTCGACGCGGGCGTCGGCGAGCTCGACCGCACACCGGTCGGACTCGGCGTCCATCGCCGCCAGCGCCTCGGGGGTGACGTGTTGCATTCGCATCCGCGCCGAGTGGAACGTGAACCGCTCCGGCGCGACGGCCTCGCGTGCCCGGAACAGCGCCCGCACCTCGGTCTCCATGGTGACGTTCGAGCTGGGCACGATCTGCCCGACGCGGAAGGTCCTCATCGGGAGTCCACCACCGGGTTGCGCAGCGTGCCAATGCCTTCCACGGTTGCTTCCACGAAGTCCCCCGGCCGCAGGAACTGCGGTGGTTTCTGCGCCGCGCCGACGCCGGACGGCGAGCCGGTCGAGATCACGTCACCCGGCTCGAGGGTGACCCCGGAGGAGATGTCGGCGATCAGCGTGGCGACGTCGAAGAGCATGTACCGGGTGTTGCCCTTCTGCTTCACCTCACCGTTCACGCGCAGCCCGAGGTCGAGCACCTGGGGGTCGGGGACGTCGTCGGCGGTGCGCAGGCACGGTCCGAACGGCGCGTAGGAGTCCTGGCCCTTGGAGAACCACCACTGACCTCCGCGGCGCTGGTCGCGGGCGCTGATGTCGTTCATGATGCTGTAACCGAAGACATGTGACAGGGCGTCAGCTTTTGCCACCCCGCGGGCGGTGCGACCGATGATCACCGCGAGCTCGCACTCCCAGTCCAGCTGCTGGGTCAGGTTGCCGTCGTGCCGGATCGGCTCCTCCGGTCCGATCACCGCGGTGGCCGGCTTGCTGAACAGCACCGGACGGTCGGGCAGGTCCTTCGCGGTGTCCAGGCTGCGGCTGGACTCCTCGACGTGCTCGACGTAGTTGAGCCCGACGCCGATGATCTTGCCCGGCCGGAACGGCGCGTGCAACCGGACCGCATCGCGGGGGAGCGTCGGGCCGGTCAGGGCGGCGATCTCGTCGAACGGCCGGCCGAACAGCAACATCAGGTCCGTCACGTGCGCGGACAAGTCGCGGATGCCGTCGTCGAGCAGCGCGCCGGGTCGGCGCTCACCTCCGGCCAGCGCGGAGAAGGTAACAAGCAGCACGAGGGTGTCCTCTCAGCGGGGCTGGTGGCCGTCGTTGTCCGGGTAGGCCTCCTCGCGGAAGAACCCGAGCGAGCGCATGACCGGGAAGTCGTTGAACGAGAACAGGCAGGCGTCCTCGCTCTGGCTGGCGTTGGCGTGCTCGTGCCAGGCCCAGGACGGCACGCAGAAGATGTCGCCGACGACCCAATCGAACCGTTGCCCGGCGACGATCGAGGTGCCGGAGCCCTTGGCCGCGGTGTAGATCTTCGAGCCGACCTGACGGTGCGCCAGCGTCGCCTCACCCGGCCGCAACAGCTGCATGTGCGCGCTCATCGTCGGCATCACCGAGCCACCGGTGAGCGGGTTGGAGTACTCCATGATGATGCCGTCGTAGGGCGAGCCGTCGGTGGCGCGGGCGGCGGCACGCAGCGCGTCGTAGGTCGGGCCCCACGGGTAGGCCAGCAGCGGCGAGTGGTTCTTGCTCCAGGTGTCGCCGAACGGGCGCAGCGCTCCGGCGCCGTAGATCTGCAGCGAGGAGTTCGCGACCCCCATCTGCTTCTGATACAGCTCCGGGTGCACCTCGTAGAACGGTGCGTCGAGCGCGTTGACCAATGGAATGTCCAGCCCGTCCTGCCAGATCACCGGCCCGTCGACACCCTCGTTGCCGTGCTCGTGCCAGGTCCAGTTCGGGGTGATCGCGAAGTCACCGGGGCGGACGGTGAGCTTCTGGCCGTCGACGATCGTCCAGGCGCCGGTGCCCTCGATGACGAACCGAAGCGCGGCGGCCTGGTGTCGGTGCGCGGTCATCGCCTCGCCGGGGCCCATCACCTGCAGGCCGGAGTAGAGAAGGCCGACCGTTGCGGCGATGTCGCGGCGCGCCGGGTTGTAGAGCGCGACGACCCGGCGGCCGGCGTCGTCGCCGGTGACCAGGTTCAGAGCCTCGAGCACCAGCGGGCGGAGCTCGGCGAAGCGCCAGTGGACCGGGACCGATTGCGGCTGCGGGTACCAGGGTTCGATCTTGTTGGCGACCTTCCACAGCGCGCCCGCCTCGAGGGACTCCAACCGCTGGTAGTAGGCCTCGAGTTCCGGGGTGTCGGTGACCCGGGCCCGCCCGAGCGCGGTGTCGTCGTGCGCCATCGTCAACCTCCGCGATATTGCGTCTTCCTGACGATCGTCATTTCTACTATAGTTCTCCTGTGTGACGGTCGTCAATGAAGGAGGATCCATGCGGATCGCCGTGGTCGGTGGGGGTCCGGGCGGGCTGTACCTGGCCGCGCTTATGAAGCAGCTCGACCCGGCGTGCCTGTTGACCGTGTGGGAGCGCAACGCCGCCGAGGACACGTTCGGCTTCGGGGTCGTCTTCTCCGACGAGACGCTCGGTGGCATCGAGGCCGCGGACCCGGTGCTGTTCGCCCAGATCGCGCGCAACTTCGCCCGTTGGTCGGACATCGACGTGGTGCACCGGGGTCGTACCGTCACCTCGGGCGGGCACGGCTTCGCCGCCATCGACCGTCGGGTGCTGCTGCAGCTGCTGCAGCGGCGCTGCGCGGAGGTGGGCGCCGACGTCCGGTTCCGCACGCTCGCCCCGGACGTCGACGCGCTGCGTGCGGACTACGACCTCGTCGTCGCCGCGGACGGCGCGAACTCGGCGATCCGGGACCGGTACGCCCACGTGTTCGGTCCGACCGTCGACGCGCGCCGCTCCCGCTACATGTGGCTGGGCACCGACAAGGTGTTCAGTGCCTTCACCTTCGTCATCGCCGAGACGCCGCACGGCCCGATGCAGGTGCACGCCTACCCGTTCAGCCGCGAGCGCAGCACGTTCATCGTCGAGACCGACGAGGACACCTGGCGGCGGGCCGGTTTCGACGCGGTCGATGCCGCCGAGCTGCCGCCGGGCGTCAGCGACGAGGCGAGTGTCGCCCGGCTCGCCACCCTGTTCGCCGAGCACCTCGACGGCGCCCGGCTGATCGCCAACAACTCGAAGTGGCTGCGCTTTCCGGTGGTGCGCAACGCGACCTGGCGGCACGACAACCTGGTGCTGCTCGGCGACGCCGCGCACACCGCGCACTTCTCGATCGGCTCGGGCACCAAGCTCGCGATGGAGGACGCGCTCTCGTTGGTGGCCTGTCTGCACGAGAATACCGGCGTGCCGGTGGCACTGGGGGCCTACGAGGCCGAGCGGCGCCCGGTGGTGGAGAGCACCCAGCGCGCGGCCCAGGCCAGCCTGGAGTGGTTCGAGGACATCGGCCAGGCCGTCGGGCAGGACACTGCGCAGTTCGCGTTCAACCTGCTGACCCGCAGCCGCCGGGTCACCTACGACAACCTGCGCCTGCGCGACCCGGAATTCGTCGACGCGGTGACCCACACCTTCGGCGGGCATCCGCTGTTCCAACCGCTGCAGTTGGCCGGGACGACCCTGAAGAACCGCCTGGTGACTGCGCCGGTGGCCACCCATACCGCACACGACGGCCTCCCTGGCGAGGAGGAGGCGCACTGGCTCACGGCCACCGCTCTCGGTGGGTTCGCCCTGGTGCTGGCGGGCATGACTGCGGTGGCTCCGCACGGGCGGGCGAGCACCCGCTGCAGCGGGCTGTGGAACGACGAGCAGCAAGCGGCGTGGCGGGAGATCGTCGCCCGGATCCATCGGCTCTCGGACGCCCTGGTCGGCGTCCAGCTCACCCACGCCGGATCCAAGGCGGGCCCGGGTACTCGCGACGGCGATCACGCCGGCGATTGGGCCGCGATCGCGCCGACAGACCTGAGCCCGCATCAGATGGACGGGATCGCGGCGCTTTTCGCCGATTCGGCCCTCCGGGCCGACGCCGCCGGCTTCGACGTCCTGGAGCTGCAGTTCGGCCACGGACACCTGATCTCGGCGTTTCTGTCGCCGCTGACCAACCACCGGACGGATGCTTATGGAGGCGACCGCGACGGCCGCCTGCGCTTCCCGCTGGAGGTGCTCCATGCGATTCGCACGGTGTGGCCCGCGCAAAAGCCGCTGCTGGTGCGCATCTCCGCCGTGGACTGGGCCGAGGGCGGCAACACCGTCACCGACGCCGTCGCGATCTCCCGAGCCCTGGCGGAGCGCGGGGTGAGCGCCGTGGACGTGTCCAGCGGCGAGGTCGTCGCGCACGAGCGCCCGCAGTACGGTCGCAGCTACCAGACCCCGTTCGCCGAGCGGATCCGGCACGCGGTGGGCGTGCCCACGATCGCGGTCGGCGGCATCTCCTCGGCCGACGATGCGACCTCGATCGTGCTGGCCGGGCGGGCCGACCTGGTCGCCGTGGGCCGGGCCGCGCTGCACGACCCGGCCTGGGCGCTGCACGCCGCGGCCGAGATGGGCTATTGCGGCCCGGGCGCCGAGTGGCCCGAGCACTACCGCGCCGGCGCAGCCCGTCCGGCCGGCCCCCGCGCCGATCGACTGCGCCCGCGGCTGACCCTCGGCCGTACCCCGGAGCCGTCGATCCACCAACGCTGGCTGCCCGCCGACGACCGACCCGTTCTCAAGATCGCGAGGTGAGACTCGTGCTCACGCTGCCCTCGTTCACCGCCGCGGCCGTCCAGCACGCGCCGGTGTTCCTCGACGCCGCGGCGACCACCGCCAAGGCCTGCGACCTGATCGCCGAGGCCGCGGGCAAGGGGGCCACGTTGATCGCCTTCCCCGAGGTGTTCATCGCGGGGTACCCCTACTGGAACTGGACGATGAACCCGGTCGAGGGCTCGCCGTGGTTCGAACGCCTGTACCGCAATGCGATCGACGTGCCCGGGCCCGAGGTCGAACAGTTGTGCGCGGCGGCGCAGGAGCACGGCGCGACCGTAGTCATCGGCGTCAACGAGCGCGGTTCGCACAGCCTGGGCGTCATCCACAACACGCTGCTCACGATCTCGGATCAGGGCGCGCTGATCGGTGTGCACCGCAAGCTGGTCCCGACCTGGGCCGAGAAGCTCACCTGGACCGGCGGGGACGGCAGCTCGCTGAAAGTGCACGACACCCCGATCGGCAAGCTCGGCGTGCTGGCCTGCGGGGAGAACACCAACACCCTGGCCCGGTACACGCTGCTGGCCGGGGGCGAGCAGGTCCACGTCGCCGCCTACATCGCGTTGCCGGTGGGACCCGAGGACTACGACATGGCCGACGCAATCGCCATCCGCACGGCCGCGCACGCCTTCGAGGGCAAGGTGTTCTCGGTGGTGGCGACCTCCACGATCTCGCCGGAGATGATCGACGCCGTCGCCGGCGACAACCAGAAGGTGCGCGACCAACTCGCCCGCAAACGCAACGCGCTGTCCGGGATCTTCGGCCCGGACGGGCGTCCGGTGACCGAGCCGCTGATCGACGACGAGGGCATCGTCTACGCCCACATCGACCTCAACCGCTGCATCCAGCCCAAGCAGATGCACGACATCGTCGGGCACTACCAGCGCTTCGACGTGTTCTCGCTGCAGGTGAACAACACCCCGCAGCAGCCGATCAGGTTCACCGAGTCCTGAGGGGAATCGGTCATGCCGCTGTCACCCAGTGCGCACGTCGACTCGTTCTGCCGCGACCGGCTCCCGCCCGAGCACCTGTGGCCCGAGCTGATCTTCGAGCTGCCGGAGCTGGAGTATCCCGACCGGCTCAACGCCGCCACGGTGCTGCTCGACGGCGCCGTGGCGCGCTGGGGTGCAGACCGGCGGTGCGTGCTCTCACCGAAGCAGTCGTGGACCTACGGCGAGCTGCTCGCGAACGCCAACCGCGTCGCACATGTGTTGCGGGACAGGGGAATCGTGCCCGGCAACCGGGTGCTGCTGCGCGGCCCGAACAACCCGTGGTTGGTGGCGTGCTGGTTCGGTGTGCTCAAGGCGGGCGCGGTCGCCGTGGCGACGATGCCGCTGCTGCGCGCGCACGAGCTGTCCGCGATCGCGGAGCTCGCACGCCCGGCGCTGGCGCTTTGCGATCACCGATATCTCGAGGCACTGGCCCCCGTGGACGTACCGGTTCTCCCTTACGGGGCCGATGATCCGGGCGATCTCACGACGTTTGCCGCCGCCGCACCGACCGAGTTCGACGACGTCGTGACCGCGGCCGACGACGTCGCGTTGCTGGCGTTCACCTCCGGCACCACCGGGCGGCCGAAGGCCACCATGCACTTCCATCGCGACCTGCTCGCGATCGCCGACACCTTCTCCCGGCACGTGGTGCGGCCCGTCCCCGACGACCTGTTCGCCGGCTCCCCGCCGCTGGCGTTCACCTTCGGTCTCGGCGGGCTCGTCGTGTTCCCGATCCACGCCGGCGCCGCGACGTTCCTGGTGGAGAAGGCCACGCCGGTCGAGCTCATCCGGATCGCGGCCGAGCACGGCGTCACCGTGCTGATGACCGCTCCGACCGCATACCGGGCGATCCTCGCCTCCGAGGACCGGGCGCTGCTGTGCACTCTGCGCCGAGCCGTGTCGGCCGGGGAGGCGTTGCCGGCGTCGGTGGCGGAGGCGTTCGGTGATCTGACGGGGCGTCGGATCATCGACGGCATCGGCGGGACCGAGCTGTTGCACGTGTTCATCTCCGCCGCCGACGGTGAGGCGCGACCCGGCGCGACCGGCAAGGTCGTGCCCGGCTTCCGCGCCGCCGTGCTCGACGCCCGGGGCAATCCCGTACCCGACGGCACGCCGGGCCTACTGGCCGTCAAGGGCCCAACCGGCTGTCGCTACCTCGACGACGACCGGCAGACCAGCTACGTGCGGCACGGCTGGAACATGACCGGGGACACCTACGTCCGCGATGCCGAGGGCTACTTCCACTACCAGGCGCGCAGCGACGACATGATCGTCTCGGCCGGTTACAACATCGCCGGGCCCGAGGTCGAGGAGGTGTTGCTGCGGCACGGCGACGTGGCGGAGTGCGCCGTCGTCGCCGCGCCCGACGCCGCCCGCGGCTCGGTGGTCGCGGCCTATGTCGTGCTGCGTCCGGGCGTCGTGCCCTGCCCGGCGCGGGCGCGGGAGCTGCAGGAGTTCGTGAAGGCCAACGCCGCGCCCTACAAGTACCCGCGACGCGTGGAGTTCGTCGACGAGCTGCCCCGCAACAACAGCGGGAAACTTCAGCGCTACCTGCTGCGTCAACGGGCGGCGCAGCGGCACCTCGAGGCAAGCTGACGCGGCGTCAGCGGCGGGCCGCGGCGAGCACCGCACGCGCGTGCCCGCCCGCCGGCACGGCCAGGATCTCGCGCAGGTCGGCGAACAGCTGTTCGGCCTCGACCGCGTTCCAGTCCGCGGGCAGCAGGTCCAGCGGCAGACCGGGGTCGGCGTAGGGCAGCTGCCGCCAGGCCGTCAGCATCTCGACGTAGTCGGCGAAGGCCCGCGCGCCGTTCTCGCCGGTCCCACTCGCCCAGCGGTCCCGCAGCGGTCGATAGTGGTCCAGGAACGACGCGTAGAGGGCGCGCAGCGCGTCCAGGTCCCACCACTGGGCAACCTTCGTGCGGGGTTCGCCGAAGGCCACGTGCGGGCCGCGGAACACCTGGGTGTAGGCCCCGACCTCGAGTTGCTGCAATGCCTCGACGGCCTCCGTCTCCAGGTGCCCGGGTGCGATCCACACCCCCGGCGCGACCGTGCCGAACCCGAGGTGCGCGAGTTCGCTGCGCAACTGGTGCCGCTTGTCCCGTTCGGACTCGGGCACCGAGAACACCACCAGCAGCCAACCGTCGGCAGTGGTGGCGCGGCGGCGCCCGAAGATGCGCGCGTCGCCCGCGGCGAGCACGTCGAGCCCGTGCCCGGACAAGCGGTACCCGGCGACGCCGTCGACCTTCTCCGCGTCGAGCAGGCCGCGGCGCTTGAGGCGGTGGGTCGAGGAGCGCACGGCCTGCTCGTCGACACCGAGCTCCGCCATCAGCCGGATCAGCGCCGCGACGGAGAGCCAGCCGTCGTTCTGCCGCGCGTACAGGCCGTAGAGCGACACGATCAGCTGACGGGGCTGGGCGCCGAGTTGAGCCGGCGACTCTTCGACGGCGGTCACAGGACCAGCATAGTGGGCCGAGGTAATTCTTCTGAACCGTTGACGGTAGTCAAATCAGCGCTATAGATTCGGGCATTCCCCACGACCCGGAGGGACCCGTCATGGCCACCACAACCCCGCAGACGCTCTGCACGATGGAAGCGGCGATGAAGCTGACGCCCGGCCCGGAGCAGGCCAACTTCTGGAGGGCTCAGGAGCGGATCGGTTCGGTGGTGGCGGCCGCGCCCGGGTTCGTCGGCGTCATCGGCGGCCCGATCACCGACTCGACTTGGATGTACTTCAGCGGGAAGTTCGAGACCCCCGCCCACATGGACCAGTGGTACCACCACCCCAGCCACAAGCCGGTGATGGCGGCGGCCCACACGACCTGGTTCGACGCGGTGTACATCCGCAAGTGGCGTCGCCCGGCCGAGGACGAGGCGCTGACCGGGCCGCTTTGGGTGGAGACCTCGATTGGCCGCACGGAGCCGATCGACGACGCAACGCTGGCGGCCACGATGGACGCGTTGCGTACCTCGTTGCCCAAGCACGGCGTCGCGCCGTACGAGACGCTGCTCGGCGAGTTCGAGCCGCAGCCCTTCCAGTTCGCCGGGCCGCTTGAGGAGTTCCCGCAGCTGGCGCCGGTCCGGTACCTGCTGCTCACGCACTGGGACTCCGCCGAGGCGCTGGACGCGTGGCTGAATTCCTCGGACTACAAGGCGCTCGGCGAGCTCGGCGACGTGTCCTCGGAGGCGCACATCCTCCTCAAGCACGCCCCCGGCGAGCGGCAGGACCTCAACGAGGACGGCTCCTGGCGCGGCTGGTACAAGCCCAAGCACTAGGCCCCGCGCGCCCGCGCCGCGCGGCGGGTTCAGCCCTCGCTGAAGAAGTCGTCGATTGTGGCCCGCCAGCCATCGCTGCCCTTCTTGAGGACGGCGGTGGCGACGAAGTCCATGTGGACCGGGCCCTCGGGGCCGGTTGCGTCGAAGATCCACGGCCCGTACACGACCGCGGTGTCCCCGTTGACGACCGCGCCCTTGGTGTTCAGCTTCAGGGTGCCGTTCATCGCCAGGAATCCGTTGATCGTTTCCCGGAGACCCGCGGCGATCGGAGCCGGTTTCTTGGGCTCGCCCACGAAGACCGCGTCCGGCTGGTAGAGCTCGAGGAGGCCTTCGACGTCCTTCTTGGTGAACAGGTCGCCCCAGGTGTCCATCCACACTTCCGGCGTACTGACAGGCACGATCGACTCCTCACCCTCGGTGGACATGCCGAAGCTTCCACGCTATGGCCGCTGATGGCCGTTGTGGAACCCCGCATCGGATGGGCCGGCACGGTCAGCGCGCCGCTCCGATGGATCGACCCGCCGGGAGCGCGTCCGGGCGAGCAGGGCGAGGATGGCCGCGAGGACGGTGGCCGACGTCACGAGCTGCCAGCCGGGCAGGTCGGCCAGGCGACGTTCGACCGCGGTCTGCCACCCGATGGCGGTGTCGACGATCGGGTCGGACGCGGCGCCGTGGGCTACTCGCACCTCGTAGATCCCGTAGTAGATGGCGTAGGCCCCGGCGAACAGGAGCAGGCCGCCACCGATCCGCCCGACCAGCGGCAGCGCGGCCCTCAACCGGTGCACCAGGGCCTCCCGGGAGGCGGCCACGGCAAAGGTCACCGCACCGACGACCGCCCCCATGCCCGCCGCGTAGGCCAGGAAGGTCGTGAGCACGTCCGGCACCGAGCCGCGCCGGAACGCGGTCGTGGTCACCGCCAGGAACGGGCCGACGGTGCAGGACAGTGAGGCGATCGCGAAAGACACTCCGTAGCCGGCCATCGCCAAAGCCGAGCCGGTCGGGTCGGCCCGTCCGGCGAACTTCGGGGTTCGCACGGTCAACTCCCGCCCGGCGATCAGCCAACCGCCGATGCCCACCAGCAGGACACCGATACCCACGGTGGCCCAGGGCAACCAGCCCCCCACCGACAGGGCGAGCGGGGCGACCACGAGCCCGAACGCGCCGAAAACAACCATGAACCCGGCGGTCATCGCCGCGGTGGCGACCACGGCACGCCGCAACGGCCGGGGGTGTTCGGCGCCCTCACGGCCGGCGACGAACAGGCCCAGGTAGGCGGGCAACAGCGCGAAGCCGCACGGGTTGACCGCCGCGAGCGTGCCGGCCCCGAACGCCAATGACCAGATCGACGCGCTCATCGAACCGATGGCGCGCTCAGGACGCGAGCAACCGCTGGATTCGGGAGTCCAGATCAGCGGCGCTGAAGGTGCCGGGGACCACGTCGACGTGCCCGTCGGGGTGCACGAATGCCATCGCCGGCTGCGCGAGCACGCCGAAACCAGTCCACACCGACCCGTCGGTATCGATCGCGTGGGGGAACCCACCGGTTCCGGTGTCGGCGACGAACGCCTTCATCTGGGACAGTTGGCCGCGCCCGGCGATGCCCAGGAACGTTACCCGCGAGCCGTACTTGGCGGCCTCCGCGGCCACCCCGTGCGCCTCGGCCCGGCAATCGCCGCACCACGGCGCCCAGAACCACACGACGACCGGGTGGCCCACCAAGGAGGCTCCGGAGATGCGGGACCCGGAGACGGTGGGCGCGTCGAAGCGCAACGCGGCAGGCACGCCGTCGACCGATCCCAGCGCCGGACGGCCAACCGAGCGATCGCCCGCCACAGCCGGGCGCCCCGCGGCCCTGCTCGAGGCCGCGTTGCTCGGCGCCGCGCCCGATCCGCACCCGGCGAGCAGCCCGACGCCGGCCAGGACCACCGCGACGGCGCTCGCCCGGCGACGGGTCAACCTTGATCCAGCCCTCATGCGGTGCTCCTCGAACTCGTGACGGTTCGCTCGCTCGTTCAGGACGCAGGAGAGCCGGCCGTGATTGCACCAAGTGCTTTCGCGCGGTCCGGGGCGGTAGTGCAATCGATCCGGGGTGCGCTGCGTCCCCATCGAGTGAGCGGTGCGAGCACTCGGCCCGCGAGGGCCCACACCCCGATGGGAGGCAAAAGTTGCCCGAGCCGTTGCTGGTTGGGGCGGTCGCCTACACCCCGAACGTGGTCACCATCTGGGAGGGCATGCGCGACTACTTCGCCGTTGGCCCCGCGCCTATGGACTTCGTGCTGTTCTCCCACTACGCCCGTCAGGTCCGGGCGCTGCTGGACGGTGCGATCGACATCGCGTGGAACACCAACCTGGCCTGGGTCCGCACCAGCGCGCAGACCGGCGGCACGGCTCGGGCGTTGGCGATGCGCGACACGGACACCTGCTTTCGCACCCTGATCGTGGTCCGGGCCGGCAGCGGGTCCGGGGAGCTGGAGAAGCTGCGCGGACGAACATTGGCGTTGGGGTCGCGGGACTCCGCGCAGGCCGCCATCCTGCCCGTGCACTGGTTGTCCGGGGCCGGACTGGGGTCGGGGGACGTCGAGCTGCTTCGCATCGACAGCGACGTCGGAAAGCACGGGGACACCGGACGCAGCGAGCTCGACGCGCTCCGGGCCGTGCTCGACGACCGCGCCGACGCGGCGGCGATCGGCAGCAACACCTGGGAGGCGTTGGGCCGGGACGGGGCGATGGCCCCGGCGTTCGAGATCTTCTGGACCTCACCTGAGTACTGCCACTGCAACTTCACCGCGTTGCCCGCCCTGACCGAGGACCGATCGCAACCCTGGGTGGAACACCTGCTGGCCATGGACTGGGACAACCCCACGCATCGGCCGATCCTGCAGATGGAGGGGCTGCGTCGGTGGGTCCGCCCACAGCTGGATGGGTATGCCGTGTTGGTGGAGGCGGTCGCCGAGCAGGGAATCCCGCCGACGTGGTGAGCGCCGAGCGGCCCCCCCGGGCCACGGCCGGGTCGGGATTGGATCCGAGGCTGCTGCTGGACCTGATGGAGCAGGTCGGGCGCACGCCTCGTGGGGCGACCGTGTCGGTGTCGTGGCGTCGGGATCTGGACCGGGCGGCGCTGGATGCCTGGTGCGCGGGTGGCGGCCACACCGTGCTCGACGTGACCGCCGGGTCTCTGACGATCCGCCGGGGACCGGGGGTAGACCCCTACGCCGGCCTCCCGCCCCAGCAGCGGCCCGGGAGCCGACTGTGGCTGTACACCAACTTCGACTGCAACCTGGCCTGCGACTACTGCTGCGTGCGCTCCTCCCCGGCCACCGCCCGCTCCGCCCTCGGCTTGGATCGGATCGCGACACTGGCGGCGCAGGCCGCCGCTGAGGGCGTGCGGGAGTTGTTGCTGACCGGCGGCGAACCGTTCCTGCTGCCCGACCTTGACGCGATCGCCGGGGCCTGCACCGAGGCGCTGCCCACAACCCTGCTGACCAACGGGATGCTGCTGCGCGGGTCCGGATTGGCCCGGCTGCGCCGGATGGACCGCCGCCGCCTGGTGGTGCAGATCAGCCTGGACGCCGCCACCCCCGATGCGCACGACGATCACCGTGGCCGCGGCTCCTGGGCCCGCGCGGTGGCGGGGATCCGCGTTGCAGCCGCCGAGGGTTTCCGAGTACGGGTGGCCGCAACCGTGCCCGCCGGCGCGATGGTCGCCCGCACCGAGGACCTGTACCGGTTGCTCGACGAGCTCGGGATCGCCGCCGAGGACCGCATCGTGCGGCCGGTCGCCGAGCGGGGGGCGGCCGGGCACGGGGTGCGATTGTCCATCGACTCGCTGATCCCCGAGCTGACCGTGACCGCCGACGGGGTCTGGTGGCACCCGGTCGGTGCCGGGCATCCCGACATGCTGATCACCCGTCAGATCCTGCCGCTGGCCGAGGCGTTGGCCGAGCTCCACGAACGCTTCGCGACCGTTCGGGCCCGAAGTGACGCGGCCGCTCAGTGGTTCCCCTGCGCGTGAGGACCACTCGATCGAGGGAGTCCAGATGGCCGAGGTGACCGCCTCTGAAACCAGCCGGGTCGAGGGACCCGCGGGCGTGCAGGTGCCCATCCGCTCCTTCATCGCCGGAATCGTGGCGCTGCGGGTGTTCATCGGGTGCATGTGGATGTCGAACGCGCTCGCCAAGGTGTTTGAACGAAGCCACCTCGACTTCGGGCACGTGTTCTCGCTCAGTCTCATCGACCGCGCCGTGGCCCGTGGGATCGCCACCGACGCCGCCTCGAAGAGCCGGTTCCCGGCGCTGCGCGGGTTCTACAAACATGTGGTTCTGCCGCGCTGGGGGTTCTTCCAGGTGCTGCTGACCGTCTCGGAGGTGGCCATCGGCATCGGGCTGCTGGCCGGGATTGCCACCCGGTTGGCCGCCGTCGGCGGACTGGCCCTGATCGCCCCGATCTGGGTGATGCTCTTCGACGTCCGGCTCTATCTGTGGGACTACCCCGCGGATCTGTTCCCGCTTGTCCTGCTCGCGCTGATCCCGGCCGGACGCGTTGCGGGCATCGACCGAATGCTGGCGCCGCGCTTCGGTGGCCGATGGCCGTTCTGACGCGGCTGCCGGAGATGCACCCGGCGAATTACTGTGGTGGGGTCCATCCGAGGAGTGTGCTGCTGATGTATCGACGTGACTTCCTCCGCATCGCGGCCGGCGTTGCCGGCGCATTCGCCGTCGGGGGCTGCGGCTCCAGCGGCGGCGGCAGCACCAGCACGTCGTTCGTGCAGCCGAATGGCCCGCAGGTCGCGGCGGCCGCCACCCGGCGACCGGAGGGGCCGCTGCGGCACTTCGCGTTGCGCGCCACGCCCGCCGCCGTCGATTTGGGTGGGGTGAAGGTTGACACCTGGACCTACGGCGGGGCCCTGCCCGGGCAGGAGATTCGGATCCGGCGCGGGGACACGGTCGAGGCCGTGCTGAGCAACGCGCTGCCCGGCGAGACCAGCGTGCACTGGCACGGCATCACGCTGCGCAACGACATGGACGGGATGCCGGGGGTCACCCAGTCCTCGATCGCCGGCGGGGCCGATTTCACCTACCGGTTCGTGGCCGACGCGCCCGGCACCTACTTCTTCCATCCGCACACCGGCACGCAGCTCGACCGCGGGCTGTATGCGCCGCTGATCGTCGAGGACCCCGACGAGCACGACGGGTACGACGAGGAATGGGTGATCGTGCTCGACGACTGGCTGGACGGCGTGGCCGACAGCAATCCCGACTCGATACTCGCGCAGCTTCGTTCCATGCCGATGAGTCACGGCGACGCGGGCGACACACACGGCGGCGCGGACATGGGCGGCATGAACATGGGCGGCTTGGACACCGGTCACGGGGTCGCCGACCACCCGGCCGGAGCCGCCGTCGCCTCGCCGCCGCCGAAGCCCGCTCCGCTGATGGGTGCCCACAGCGATCTGCTCGGCGGGGATCCCGGCGACGTGTCCTACCCCTACTACCTGATCAACGGCCGGATCCCGTCCGCGCCGCGCACGCTGAACAGCAAGCCGGGGCGCCGGGTGCGCATCCGGCTGATCAACGCCGGCGGGGACACCGCGTTCCGGGTGGCGCTGGGCGGACACCGGTTGCGCGTCACGCACACCGACGGCCACCCGGTCGTGCCCGTGGAGGTCGACGCGCTGCTGATCGGGATGGGCGAGCGCTACGACGTCCAGGTCAAGCTGGCAGATGGCGTGTTCCCGCTGGTGGCGACGGCCGAGGGCAAGGCCGGCGCGGCGCTGGCCGTGATCCGCACCGGCGCGGGCCGCCCGCCCCGCGCGAACGTGCGCCCCCGCGAGCTGACGGGCCAGCTCCTGCGCTACGACCAGCTCAACTCGGATGCCTCGGTGACGCTGCCCCCCCACCCCGTCGATCGGGAACACCGCCTCGAGTTGAAGGTGGCGAAGATGGGCTACCTCTGGACGATCAACGGCACACCGTTCGAGAAGGCCGAACCGATCCCGGTCAGCTCCGGCCAGCGGGTCCGACTCACCTACACCAACAGCACCAAGATGTGGCACCCGATGCATCTGCACGGACACACGTTCCAGCTGGGCGGGAACGGGCCCCGCAAGGACACCGTGGTCGTGCTGCCCAAGCAGACCGTCACCGTGGACTTCGACGCGGACAACCCGGGCCGGTGGATGGTGCACTGCCACAACGTCTACCACCAGGAGGCGGGCATGATGCGCGTCCTGGCCTACACGGCCTGACGAAGGAGTTAGTTCGCTTGACTCAGGCCAGATCGGCGAGCGGAACATCTGGGTCGGCCAGCTTCGCCCGGTCCATGGGCCGCCGCGATCGGATCAGCGCCTGGATGGGTTCGGTGACGTCCCAGACGTTGGCGTTCATCCCGGCCAGGACCCGGTTGGTCTCGTCGAGCCAGAACGCGATGAACTCCCGTTTGTCGCGGTCGCCGCGGTAGACGATCGCGGCGACCTCGCCGGGGGCGAAGTACCCGGCGAATTCCAGGCCGAGGTCGTACTGGTCGGAGAAGAAGTACGGGATCTCCTCGTACGGCGCACCCTTGCCCAGCATCGAGTGGGCCGCGGCCGGACCGGAGTTGAGTGCCCTGGCCCAGTGCTCGACCCGGATCGGCCGGCCGTAGAACGGGTGGTCGGCGTTCATGCAGTCCCCGGCGGCGTAGATGTCCGGATCGCGCGTGCTCTGCAGGAATTCGGAGACCCGGATGCCGTTGTCGACTTCGAGCCCGGCCTGCTCGGCGAGTTCGACCGCCGGGGTGATGCCGACGCCGATGAGTACCGCGTCGGCCGGCAGTTCCGCGCCGGTGCTGGTGATCACGACCGGTCCGGGACGGATCTGCGCCAGACCCACGCCGAGGCGGAGGTCGACACCGTTCGCGCGGTGCAGGTCGGTGAACACCCCGCCGATCTCCGGGCCGAATACCCGGTTCAGGGGCGCGGGATCGGGTTCGATGAGGGTTATCTCGCAGCCGTGCGCGCGAGCGGCGGCCGCGCCCTCCAGGCCAATCCACCCGCCGCCGACGACGACCACGCGGCCCGCGGAGGTGAACGCGTCACGGAGCGCGTCGGCGTCGGAGACCCGCCGTAGGTAGTGCACGCCGTCGACCTCGGTGTCCGGGATGCGGCGTACCCGCGAACCGGTGGTCAGTAGCAATTTGTCGTAGCGCTGCCGGGATCCGTCCGCGAGTTCGACCTCATGCGCGGCCCGGTCGACCACGGTGGCGGCAACGCCGAGCCGAAGGTCGACGTCGTGGTCGGCGTACCAGCTCTCCCCGTGGACCCAGATCTTGTCCCGCCCGGCCTTGCCGATCAGGTAGTCCTTCGACAGCGGCGGCCGCTCATATGGTCGCTCGCTCTCCTCCCCGATCAGGACGATGGTGCCGTCGAATCCCTCATCGCGAAGAGCTTCGGCGGCTTTCGCGCCCGCGAGCGACGCGCCGACGATGACAAAGGTGCCGTGGACGCTCATCGCACCTCCAATCCGTGGCCGACTTGGTTGCGTACTACCCGCCGTGTCCCGCTACACCGGACAGGGCGAAGAATTCGGCGCGGGAGCGTGCGTCATCACGCAGCGCCCCGTGCAGGGCGGAGGTCACTGTCCGCGATCCGGATGCCCGGACGCCGCGGATCGTCATGCACGTGTGCTCCGCCTGAACAACCACCCCCACGCCCTTGGGCTGAACGTGCTCGGTCAACCACGTCGCGATCTGCTTCGTCAGCCGCTCCTGCACCTGTGGGGCGCGGGCGAACATCTCGACCACCCGGGCCAGCTTCGACAGCCCGAGGATCCGCTCGCCCGGCAGATAGCCGACGTGCGCGGTGCCGACAAACGGGAGGAGATGGTGCTCACAGACGCTGGCGAAAGGGATGTCGCGGGCGAGCACGAGCTCGTCGTAGCCCTCGTCATTGGGGAACGTTGTGAGGGTGAACTCGCGCGGGGTGAACAGCTCGGCGTATGCGCGGGCCATCCGCCGCGGGGTGCCGCGAACGCTTTCGCCGCGCAGGTCCAGGCCGAGCGCGGACAGGAACGCGGCCGCGGCGTGTTCGGCGGCCGACAGATCGACACCGCGCGGAGGGGCAACCACGCGCAGTTGCCGCCGACTCACCGGTTGTTCCTCGGCGTAGCGTTCCTGATCGGTGAGCGTCATCGAGGTGTCCTTGCTCTGCGCGCTTCCGGGTATTCTAAAACCAGTTCTCGCTAACTATAGAACGGGGAGAGTTCCATGGTCGATGACCCCCCGGGCGCGGACGCCGAATGGGCGGCGGTGCAGCTGCTCGCCGACCCCACCCGGCGGCGCGTGTTCGACGCCGTTCGGGCCGCGCGGGGGCCGGTCACCCGGGACGAGGTCGCGGCCGCGGCGAATGTGCAGCGGCCGCTGGCCGCATTTCATCTCGACCGGCTCGCCGAGGCGGGCCTGCTGCGGGTCAGCTACGCCCGGCCGCCCGGGCGTTCCGGTCGCGGCGCCGGACGACCCTCCAAGCGCTATGACGCGCGTGAGGCCAGAGTCGCGGTGAGCGTGCCGGCCCGGCAGCTCGATCTTGTTGGTCGGCTGCTCGCCCGCGCGGTCGCGCAGGCCCCGGACCACGCCGATCAACGGGCCGTGGAACTCGCCGAGGCCGAGGGGCAGCGGTTGGGGGAGGCGCGCAGCCCGCGCCGGCGTTTGAACGCAACGGCGACTATTGACCTCGTCGCCGACGCCCTAGCCGGGTTGGGTTATGAGCCCGAAGTGAGTGCGGGTGCGCTGCGGCTGCGCAACTGCCCGTTCCACGGCGTGGTGGAGGCCGCACCCGAGTTGGTGTGCGCGATGAATGAGCGACTCGTCGCGGGTTTGCTCCGCGGGGTTGGTGGATCACGTCGGGTCGGCGCCGCGCTGGAGCCGGCACCGGGTGAATGCTGCGTGACGGTCGCCAGGCGGAGGCCGGCGCTGCACCGCCTTCGCAGCGGCTAGGCGTCAGCGGGCCGGGAGCACGCTCCCGCTCACCTCGCCGAATCCCAGCCGGCCGCCGCCGATCGCCGGGGCGGTGGCGCGGATGCTCACCCGATCGCCGTCCTCGAGGAACGTCCGTGTGGTGCCGTCGCCGAGCTCGATCGGCTCGGTGCCATTCCAACTCAGCTCGAGGAATGAGCCGCGCTGGTCGCGTTCCGGCCCGGAGACGGTACCCGAGGCGTGGAGGTCGCCGACGCGCACCGAGGCGCCGTTCACGGTCAGGTGCGCGAGCTGCTGACCCGGGGTCCAGTACATGTGTCGGAATGGCGGACGGGACACGACACCACCGTTCCACCACACCTGCAGGTCGAGATCCAGCGCGCTGCTGACCCGCTCGCGCAGGTACGGCAGCGGTGGCGGGTCCTGCGGCGGCGCAGGCACGAACGCCTCGGCGAGCGCGGGCAGCGGGACCACCCACGGGGAGATCGACGTCGCGAACGACTTGCCCAGGAACGGCCCCAGCGGCTGGTACTCCCACGCCTGGATGTCCCGCGCGGACCAGTCATTGACCAGTACCACCCCGAAGGTGTGCCCGCGGAAGTCGTCCACGCCGACGCTTTCGCCCAGCCGGGACGGCACCCCGACGATGAAGCCGACCTCGGCCTCGACGTCGAGTCGCGTGCTGGGACCGAACACCGGGCCGTCGTCGCCCCGCCGTTGACCAACCGGTCGGCGAATCGGTGTCCCGGACACGACCACCGTGCCCGCGCGGCCGTGGTACCCGATCGGCAGATGCAGCCAATTCGGGGTCAGCGGATCCGCGTCGGGGCGGAAGATCCGCCCGACGTTCTCGGCGTGATGCCGGGACGAGTAGAAGTCGACGTAGTCGCCGATCTGCACCGGCAGTCGCAGTGCGGCCGCCGCGGCCGGTACCAGATGCGGTTCCACCCGCGGGCGGTGCCGTTCTTCAGTGAGCAGTTCGAGCAGCTGCTCCCGGGTCGCGGCCCAGTGCGCCGGGCCGGCGGCCAGGAAGGGGTTCAGGGACGATGCGCGGAACACCGCGCCCTCGCCCGCGCCCAGGACCCCGGACAGGTCCAGGACGTGGTCGCCCACCGCAACCCCGATTCGCGGCTGGTCGCGCCCCGGCGCGGTGAACACCCCGTAGGGCAGGTTGGTCGCACCGAAATCCGAGTCGGGTGGTATTTGCACCCAGGAGGTCATCAGCACTCCTCCAGCAGTCCGAGGGCGACCAGGTCGTCCAGCGGTTCGGTGGTGCTGCACGAGCCGTAGCAGACGAACGCGGCGCGCGCCCGTCGTGCCTGATCGACCGTCAGATTCCTTACCTCGGCGACCAACGGCGCGGGATCGGTCACCGCGAGGACCTCGGCGATTGCCTCCGGAGCCGCCCCGGCCACCGCGCGGGCCGCTGCGAGTGCAAGGTTGAGAAAGCCGTGGTGGTCGAAACCGGTGCGGGGGTCGTGGTGCGCGACGGCGTGGTGCAGACCCGCGGTCGCCTTGAACGGCACGCCGTGCCTGACACACGCGTGCACGAACGCGGCCACCTCCGCGACGCCGGGGAACAGCTCGCGGCGCACTCCGCCGCACCTCAGCTTCGCCCGCAAGCCATGCTCGGCCAGCCGGCTCAGCGTCGCATCCAGTTCGGCATCCGGGC
>Ga0157362_1000151_pt1 | contig 21019 bp, 20 predicted proteins | sample AttlaeALBM3_FD_111480 | JGI IMG/M metagenome (GOLD analysis project Ga0157362, IMG submission 111480) | Fungus gardens microbial communities from leaf cutter ant in Ribeirão Preto, State of São Paulo, Brazil - Atta laevigata ALBM3 | ecosystem: Host-associated > Fungi > Mycelium > Unclassified ... | reverse complement strand
GGAGACCATGTCCTCCTCGTCGATCTCGATGCCGAAGTGGTCCTCGAGCAGGCCGACGAGCTTGAAAATCCCCATCGAGTCGATGACGGCGTTGTCCAGTAGGCCGTAACCGTCGGTCAGCTCAGACTCGGATCCGGTGAAGCGCAGGTTATGGACGATCATCTGCCGTATTATCCCTTGCGTACTCATGATGCACCTCCGGTGTTATCCGGGGCTCAGAGGCCAAGCTCCTTGGCCACGATCGCGCGTTGGATGTCTGACGTACCCGAGTAGATCCTGGTCCCGATCGCGTCGCGAACGTCGCGCTCGAGCTCAAGCTCGGTCATATATCCGCTACCGCCGTGCACTTGGAGCGCGTCGAGCGTGGTGGCAAGGAAGGATTCACTCAGGTGCAGCTTGCACAGTGCCGACTCCAGCCTTGCCGGCTTGCCCTCGTCCAGCAGTGTTCCCAGCTTGTACAGCAGCAGCCGCGAGGTCTCCAGCCGCAACTGCATGTCGACTATTCGATTGGCGACGGACTGGAAACTACCGATCGGCCGGCCGAACTGCTCGCGCGTGCGGGCGTGTTCGATAGCCCGCTCCAGATCGCGCTGCATCGAGCCGACCGTGCAAGCCAGAATCAGGCTGCGTTCTCGCTCCATCGAATTGTTGAATACCGCCATCCCGCCGCCTTTGCGCCCGAGCAGCGCGTCGGCGGGAACCTCGCAGTTGTCGAAGAAGAGCTCGGCCATCGGCGATGTGCGCATGCCCATCTTGTGCATCGGTTTCCCGATGGTCATCCCGGGAGTTTCCCGACCGAGCACGAACCCACAGATACCCATGAAGCCTCGCGCCCTGTTCATCGTCGCGAAGACGATGAACACGTCCGCGACGGGAGCGTTGGAGACGAAGGTCTTCGACCCATGGAGCACCCACCCTCCGTCGACCTCCTTGGCCGTGGTGGACAGCGCGAATGCGTCGGATCCCGATCCGGGCTCGCTCATGCCGTGGGCGCCGATGAGCGTGCCGTTGACCATGCCCGGTAAGTACCGACGCTTCTGCGCCTCGGTGCCGAAGCGGTCGATCGGGTGCTGGCACGCCCACATGTGCGCGTTGAGCGAGAAAATCAGGCCGTTGTCGTTGCACGCGTAGCCCAGCGCCTCGAGCGCCGCGATCTGAGTGAGCACGCCGGCGCCCGAGCCGCCGTACTCAGCAGAGATCGGTAGACCCTGGATCCCGAAGGCAGCACAGCGTTGCCAGGCCTCCTGAGGGAAGGTCCCTGTGGCGTCGCGTGCGATGACGTCGCCGGCGAGGTCGCGCCGCGCGAACGCGATGACCGAGGCACGGAACTGGCGCTGCTCCTCGGTCCAATCGAAGTTCACGTCGAGAGACCGGAGGCCGTGGGCAGCCCGGGCCTGCAGAAGTGGCGATCGTGCCACTCGGTCATCGCCGCGAGCAACTCGTCCTGGACGTCGGGTGAGTCCCTGAGCGTCGCGACCCCGGCCAGTGTCCTGACCTCGACCTGCCCAGCCCGACTGGCAATCAACTCGCCGAGCGGGCCGCGGAGCGCCTCGCTGAACTCCCTGTGGTGGGGTTTCTCGCCGAGCGTGACGATCAGCACGCGGACGCCGCGGTCGATGAGATCCTGCATCGGACGGAGGAAGGCCGTGCTGGCGGCCCGCTGCTCACGCTTGAGTGCCCTCTTCAGAAGGATCCCGAGCGTCCTGCGGGCGATGCGGAACCGCCGGTTTCTCGTAGCCGGGTAGAACCAGCCGCGCAGCGTCGAGCGATCGAGCACGCGAGTCACGATGAACCGAAAACCTTTCTGCGCAACTGCCGATTCGAGTTCGCCGTCGTCACGGACAGGCGGGTCGATCAGCACAACACCGGCCGGATCGAGCGTGTCGGTGAGCTGCAGGGCCACCCTTGTGCCGTAACAGCTGGCAATCAGCAGGGTCGGGATCCCCGGGAACGTCGCCCGCAGCCAGCTGCCTGCTGCCCTCGCATCCGTCGCCCTGGGCGCGCGCAGGTTGATCTCGGCGTGGGTGCCAGTGCTCTCGCCGGTTCCGCCGTAGTCGATCCGGAGGTCCGCGCATCCCCGGTTCGCGAGGACGCGAGAAATGCGGGCACGGAACCCGTCAGGCCCGAAGTTGGGGTACCCGCCAGCTCCCCACAGCTGCAGCACGGCCCACGAGGCCGCGACGGTGGCGTCCTGGGCGAGCACGGCGAAGACGTGCATGTCATCGGCCGGGATGTACACCGGGGTCTCGGTGACGCCGCCGGCGAACGTTGCTCGATCGAGTCGCGGAGCGGGTACGGCTCGGATGTGGCGCTGCGGGGCCGCGGCCGCGGCATCGCTCAGGTGGGGGATGAGCCAGTCCACGGTGGTGTCGATCAGTTCGTGCCACGCAAGAATCTTCTCGCTCAGGAACCACCACGTCTCGTCCTGCGGTTTGCTGATGAAGGAGACGTTGCGGCCGCCGGCGCGAGCGTCATCGACCCTCTTGTTGAGGGGGCCGGCAGCGGGGCCGCCGTCGAAATCTACGACCAGGGCCGGGCCCGACGTCGATGCGAGGGACTCCGTGAAGTCGAGCTTTTGGAAGCTGTTGTACGTGGCGGCCGCGAGGCGCGTCCCGGCGAGGTCGACCGCGCCTTCGCGTTCGAGCCGCTCGCCGGCGGATCGCTGATCGTCTTTCCTCCTTGCGACGACCAGGGCCAGGCGGGCACGGAACGCGTCCCGGAAGTATTGACGCGACGTGATGGCCGGTGCCCACGCGACGAACGGCACACCCGGTGCGTCGCGCAGGGCCGCCGCAGCGATGTGGACGGACAGTCGGGTGCCCAGGGCGCCAACCACGACCCACTGGGATCGGGCAAAGGCAAGGATTTGCGCGGAGTCCAGGACCGTGGACTCGAACGTGAGCAGGGCGGGGTCGCCGCCGCTGCACCCGGTAAATCGATAGTGGAAGCGGACGCATGCCACGCCGCGAGCAGCGAGGGCCCGCGCCAAGGCGACCTCGCGGTTATAGTTGGCGATCTGGTCGGTGAACAGCGGTGAGCAAAGCACGACCGCACGGCCGTCGCACCCGTCGGGCTCATGTGCCACGACGAACAGCGGTTCGTCGCTCCCGAGGTAGAACGCACGCTCCCAGGCATTCTCGGTTCGCACCTCTGAAACGGACATGCGCTTCCCCTTGCTGTGCCGAGTCGGGACCACGCGGAGGTGATCCTAGCCTCGAAATTCCGCCGGGTCAGGTCCGGCTCGGCGCACCAGCGCCGCCGTTGTCCGCGCCCGCGGGCACTTCCCCACCGAGGCCGGCGGCGATGAAATGCCTCTACAACGTCACCCGCTCCCTGGACCCCACCGGCCGCGGCAGGGCACGATGGGTCATGCGCTGGAAGCCTGCGCTCAACGCCTTCGCCATCACCTTCGGCGACCGCATCACCCCGACAACCAATAACTGACGCCACATCGGTTACAGCGGGAATCGGACAGTCTCGCCGTTTACACCGGTGTCGGGACGCGACCACAGCAGATCGCAGGTCGGCTTCTCTTGGCTTGAACTTGCTTCAAGCATATTCGTCCCGGAATCCATCTGGTCTTGATCGGTGTTGCCGACCTGATTGAAGCTGTACCAGTGGTGGAAGCCGCGCTCCGCCGACGAGGTGCAGGCGCCATTGCGGGCCGGCTTGGTTGGGGGCTGGCCGATCAGGCGGTTTCGTCCCTGACGAACTTCGCCGTCGGGCTCGTCGTGGCGCGCGATTTGGGTGCGACCCGGTTCGGCGAGTTCAGCCTGGCGTGGTTGACCTACGGGCTGATGTTGAACGTGTCGCGCGGTGTCGCCACGGATCCCCTGATGGTCCGTTTTAGCGGCGGGCTACCGCGAGCGATCTGGGCCGCGGCAGTGCGAAGCGCCACCGGCGCCGCGCTCGCGGTCGGCTCACTGACAAGCGCGCTGGTCGTCGTGGTGGGCTGGGCCTTGGGCGGCGAGTTGGGAGGCGGATTCCTCGCCCTCGGCCTGACCCTGCCCGCGGTGTTCCTGCAGGACTCCTGGCGTTTCGCGTTCTTCGCGGCCGGCGAGGGGCACAAGTCGTTGCTGAACGACTGCGTCTGGGCGATCTTCTTGGTGCCGGCGCTGATATTCGCGCATGGCGCGCACAGCATGCCGGGCTACCTGCTCGGCTGGGGTGCCGCAGGCGCCGTGGCAGCGCTGTTCGGCATGGTCCAGTCGGGCATGGTGCCCGATTTGGGCGCCGTCGGAATTTGGTTGGGTCGACACCGCGACCTCTGTTGTCGGTACGTGCTGGATAACAGCCTGAGCAGCGCGGCACAGGTGTGGATTTACGGTATGGGCGCAATCGCCGGGTTGGCGGCCGTCGGAACCGTTCGAGGCGCCCAGCAGTTGTTCGGCCCGTTCCAGGTTTTGGTGATCGGGTTCTCGATGATCACCGTCAGCGAAGGAGCTCGTATGTTGCGGACCCGCCCGCAACGACTCATTCGCCTCAGCATTGTGATCGGCATGGTCCAGTCCACGGCAGCTGCGATCTGGGGTTGCGGCCTCATGTTGTTGCCCACCCGGGTCGGTAGGGGCCTGTTGGGTGGTTTGTGGGACCAGTCCTCGCGCCTGATCCTGCCTGCCATGCTGGTGGTGGTGGGCACGGCTTGGTACACCGCGGGCGCCTCCGGCCTGCGGGCCCTGGCGGCGGCCCGGCGCAGCCTGCGGGCGCGGATCGTCAGTTCCACGTTGACCGTTTCGTGCGCCCTGACGGGTGCTTCGGTCGACGGCGCCCGCGGCGCGATCTGGGGGATCGCCGGCGCCATGGTCGGCAACAACGTCGCTTTGTGGACCCACCTGCGCAGGGGCCTGCGCGAGTACTTGATCGCTCGGTCCGAGAGTGGCCCGGTTGCGCAGGATGGGCGACAGCCAGGTCGTGAGGAACATGCCGGATTCATTGTGTCTGCTTGAACCAAAATGGACGATCCCCCAAACCCTTCTATGCCGGCCGGCATCTAAGTTACCAGTGGTGTCATTGAGACAAATGTGATCATTGATACCGCTCGCGCCCCCCGTTCTCTCGTCGGGTCGGCGCAATGGAGGGGAGCTCCGATGAACCGGACGAGAGTCGCGGTGAAAACCGGTATCTCGGCGATCTTGATCGCCGCGGGTGTCGACGCCGTGCACAGCGCAAGCGGGAGTAAACCGGCGGCGGCACACACCGCGACGGTGGAGGCGGTGTCCTCCACGGTCACCGCCACGGCGAATCTTGATGCACCCTCCACCGTCGGTGTGGCCTTCACCACGCCGGGCATCGTTACCGCTGTGCCGGTGAAGATCGGGCAGGAGGTTCAGAAGGGCGACGTCCTGGCGGAGCTGGACGACCGCGACGCCAAGGAGAATCTGCACCACGCGCAGGGTCAGCTCGTCTCCGCCGAGGGCGAGTTCTTGAACGCCAAGGCCCAGGTTCGCAACTCGGTGGCGGAGGTAGCCGTAGCTCGGCAGGTCCTCTGCGACGCCCGCCTGGCGGTGAGTCAGGCCATCGCCAAGGAACAGTTGGATACCCGGGAGCAGGACGCGGCAGTACGAGCCGCGGAGGCAGTGCTGGACGCGGCTCAGCGCAACATCAGCCGGAGCAGGTCGGTTGCTCGGACCAACACCGACACCACGATCACGGGGATCATGCCGCCGACGCCGGCGAAAGCGACGAACGCCCAAATCGCCACGAGGACTTCGAACGTCACCGCGTCCACCAGCCTCAGTTCTGTCGCCGCTGCGTCGTCAGCGCTCCTTGCCGCGCAGGAGAAGCGGGCTAGCACCTTGCTGGCCGACCGCCAGCAGGTCCAGACCTTGATCGGAGCAGCGCAGCTGGCACAGGCGAACCTGAACAAGGCGATCGCAGATGTCCCAGCCAGCCCGAGCGGTGCTGCGTTCGGCCCGACCACACAGGCGGAGGGCGTCGTCCAACAGGCCAGAGCCCAGGTGAAGCTGGCGCAGATCGCGCTGTCGAACACGCGATTGCGGGCGCCGTTCGCCGGTACCGTCGTCGACATCCTCGGCGTCGCAGGCGAAAGTTCATCGGTCGCCTCACGCGGCACGACGCCACCCAATCAGGCCGGTCCGGGGCTGGTCGAGAACCGTAGCCCGAGCACACCGTCGGGTTTCGTGGTCCTCGCCGATCTGACGCACAAGGCGGTCACGGCCCAAGTCCGCGAGACCGATATCGGCAAGGTCCGGGTCGGGCAGCCCACCAATGTGACCTTTCCCGCCACCGGCGCTGTGGTGACAGGCGTCGTCTCCGATGTTGCGGTTCAGGAAACCCTCATCAACAACGGCGCGGCGGTGGTCAGTGGCGCTGGCGTCACCGTGCCGCTCGTTGCATACAACGTGAAGATCGACCTCGACGGGTCGGCTCCGGCTCAGAAGTTGGGCCAGAGCGCGACGGTGGTCATCACAACCGCCGACTCGGCGGAAAAGCAATTCGAAGTACCGAATGCTGCCTACACCCGAGTGGGCAAGCAGGCAATCGTCGCCGTCGAACGCGGCGAGCACCTGGTCAAGGTGCCGGTCACCGTCGATCTCGTCGGTGACCACACCTCACAGATCTCCAGCCCCCTGCTACATCAGGGAGACCTTGTCGTCATTCCGCAGCGAAGCCGGCCGAGCGACATGGAGTGGGGTGGTGGCCGGGTGCCCTCCTGACCGAGCCGCTGACGGCCTGCCGGCAGGGTGCGCGATCCGCTGAGACAGTAGAGGCCCCCAATCTGTCGTCCCAGGTCAGGGGCTGCTTCGTACTCGTGCGCGAGGGGGGAGTTGAACCCCCACGCCCTTGCGGGCACTGGAACCTGAATCCAGCGCGTCTGCCTATTCCGCCACCCGCGCGAGTGCATTCCGATCGGAGGACGTCCGATCGTCTCAAGCGGCGACAGGCTAACACCCCCTGACCGCCTCCACCCCGGCTCCGCCCAGCTGAGCGGGGCCGTGGACACCCGACGTACGCCGCCGGACTACCCCGCCCGGATACCATCAACGGGCGCACCTGCGCGCCGTGCGGCCGGCACGCATCGTCGTTGCGGTGCCTCCGCTCGCTGGGCCACCAGGAGGTGGATGTGGGAGTTCTCCAGCGCTTCGAGCGTCGGCTCGAGGGACTGGTGAGCGGTGCGTTCGCCAAGGCCTTCCGGGCCGATGTACAACCCGTGGAGATCGCCAGCGCACTCCAGCGCGAGCTGGACGACAAGGCGGCGATCATGAACAAGGACGTCACGCTGGTGCCCAACCAGTTCGTGGTGGAGCTGTCCGAGCACGACTACAACCGCCTGTCGATCTACGCCGGGACCTTGTGCACCGAGCTCGCCGAGGTGGTGCGCGAGCACGCCGCCGAACAGCGGTACCAGCTGCACGGCGATGTCGAGGTACGGATGGCCCGGGCCGACGACCTCGACATCGGGGTGCACCGGGTGTCGAGCTCGGTGGTTGCCGCCGTCCGATCGGTCACGCCCCCCGCCTCCGCGGTGCCCCAGGCGCGGGTGGCGAGCCCGGCGGCCGAAACCTCGGTAATACCCGAGCGGCCGGCGGCGCCGGCGTACCTGGAGGTGGCAGGCGACCGCCATCCGCTGACCCGGCCGGTCACCGTCCTGGGCCGGGGCACCCAGGTCGACCTGCGGGTCGATGACGCCGGTGTCTCCCGGCGCCACGCCGAGATCAGACTCGGGCCACCCGCGGTCCTGGTGGATCTGACTTCCACAAACGGCACCTCTCTCGACGGCGTCCGGGTCACCGAGGCCGAGCTGCACGACGGGTCGGTCATCGGCATCGGGGAGACCATGCTCGTCTACCGTCAGCCGGCCGATTAGACCGCCCGTGTCCGAACTGACGATCACCGTCATCCGGCTGGGATTCCTCGCCGTGCTGTGGTTGTTCGTGCTTACGACGGTTTCGGTGATGCGCTCGGACCTGTTTGGTGCGCGCACCGAACGGGCCCGCCCGGCCGCGCCGGCGCCGGCCCGGGCGGCACGCCCGGGCAAGCAGCCGAAGGGCCGCCGCGGCGTGCCCTCAAAGCTGGTGGTCACGGCCGGCGCGTTGTCCGGTACCTCGGTGAGCCTCGCCGACATCCCGATAACGCTGGGTCGGGCGCCGGACTCGACGATCGTGCTCGATGACGACTACGCGTCCAACCGGCACGCCAGGGTCTTCCCGAGCCACGGCGAGTGGATGGTCGAGGACCTCGGCTCCACCAACGGCACCTACCTGGACCGGAAACGCCTGGAGGCACCCACGCCCGCCCCGCTGGCGACCCCCATCCGGATCGGCAAGACCGTTTTTGAGCTCCGGAAGTAACAGCGCGAGATGGCACTGGCCCTGCGCTACGCGGCCCGCTCGGACGTCGGGCTGATCCGGGAGGGGAACGAGGACTCCGGCTACGCCGGACCCTCCCTGCTCGTGGTCGCCGACGGCATGGGCGGACACGCGGCCGGCGAGGTGGCCAGCTCGGTGGCGGTGGCCACGCTGGTGGGTCTGGACGACGACGTGTCCAGCACCGAACTGCTCGACACTCTCGCGGCCGCGGTCAACGCGGCCAACGAGGCGATCAGCGAAATGGTGGAGAAACACCCGCAGCTGGACGGGATGGGCACCACGCTCACCGCGCTGCTCTGGTCCGGACGCCGGGTCGGCATCGTGCACGTCGGGGATTCCCGGGCGTACCTGCTGCGCGACGGGAGGATCCAGCAGATCACCCACGACCACACCTTCGTGCAGCAGCTGCAGGACGAGGGCCGGATCACCGCCGACGAGGCCGCGGTGCACCCGCAGCGCTCGCTGCTGCTGCGCGCGTTGGACGGGCGCACCAACCCGGAGCCGGATCTGTCGGTCCGCGAGGTTCACCCCGGCGATCGGTACTTGGTGTGCAGCGACGGCCTTTCCGGGGTCGTCTCCGATGACGAGCTGACGCAGACGTTGGCCGGCTCCGACCTGGAGGAGGTCGTCGAGACGCTCGTGTCGATGGCGCTGCGGGCGGGCGGGCCGGACAACATCACCTGCATCGTCGCCGACGTCGTGGAGGGCGGCGAGTCGGTTTCCGAGCATCCGCTGGTGGTGGGTGCGGCCGCGGGCCGGCACAAACCGGGCGACGCGCATTCGACCGCCGAGATAGACCTGACCGGACTTGCGGGACAGGCCGCCGTGGGCGCCGGGGGCCGTCGGCTGGGCAGCTGGTGGCTGCGCGGGCTTATCGTCGCGGTCGCGGTGGCCGTGATCGCAGCCGGCTGGGCGGGCTATGCCTGGTCGCAGGGCCGCTATTACGTCGGGGCCGGCCACGGCCGCGTCGTGATCTTCAAGGGCCTGCATCAGCACGTGCTGGGGATGTCGCTCTCGCGCACCTATCAGAGTGAGGACATCCTGTTGACCGACCTGCCGACCCTGCAACGCGAGCGGCTGACGGACACCATCTACGCCGACGACCTGGCCGCCGCCCGCGGCATCGTCGATCATCTGCGCCAGACCGCCGCCGAGTGCAGGCAGGAGCGAGCCGCGGCGGCCGCGGCGAACGCGCTGCCCACCCCCAGCGTCAGGCCCGAGCGGATTGCCGGCGTGGGAGTCGGGCGCGGCAGCGACATGCCCAGCCCGACCCCGAGCGTTTCGGAAGAGCCGACCCAGACGCCCACCCCGGCGCCGACCCCGGCGCCGGCCTCGGACGGCTGCGGGACGGTGGCCCAGTGACGACGAATGAGCGCGGACTGCCGTTGCCGACGCCCCCGCTGGCGCTGTCACCGGCCGGGGCGATGCCGAGCCGCCGCGGCGCGGAGCTAATGCTGGTGGTGTTCGCGTGGGGTGTCGGCGTGGCCGCCTACGCCGCCGCGGGCTACGGCGTGGCCGGGAAATGGCCCTCCGGGCTGGTCGGGCAGGCCGCCGCGCTGGGCGGGTTGGCGGTTGCGGCCCACCTGGCGGTGCGTCGGTTCGCTCCCTACGCCGATCCAGTCCTGTTGCCCGCGGCGATGCTGCTAAACGGCCTGGGCCTGGCCCTGATCTATCGGCTGGACTTCGACACCCGCTCGTCCGGCCGCGCGATCGGTGAGTTCGCACCGCGCGGCGATGCCGGCGTCCAGCTGGTCTGGACCGCGATCGGCCTGGCCCTGTTCGTGGCGGTGCTGGGGCTACTGCGCGATCACCGCATCCTGCAGCGCTACACCTACACCGCGGGCGTCGTGGGTCTGGCGCTGCTGGCGTTGCCGATGCTGCTGCCGGCCCGCTACTCCCAGGTCAACGGGTCGCGGATCTGGATCCGTCTGGCGGGTCTGTCCATCCAGCCCGGGGAGTTCGCCAAGCTGCTGCTGATCGTTTTCTTCGCCGGCTATCTGGTCGTGAAGCGCGACGTGCTGGCGCTGGCGAGTCGCCGGGTGGCGGGTGTCGATCTGCCGCGCGGGCGCGATCTCGGGCCGATCCTCGTCGCCTGGGCCGCGAGCGTCCTGATCCTGGTGGGCGAACACGACATCGGCATGTCGCTGCTGTTCTTCGGCGTGTTTGTGGTGCTGCTGTTCGTGGCCACCGAGCGCGGCTCGTGGCTGCTGCTGGGCGCAGTCCTGTTCAGCCTCGGCGCCTACTTCGCGTACGCACTTTTCGGGCACGTCCGCGTGCGGGTGGACATCTGGCTGCACGCGTTCGCCGGGAGCAACCCGTCCAACCACTCCTATCAGTTGGTGCAATCGCTGTTCGGGTTCGCCACCGGCGGCCTGACCGGCACCGGGCTGGGACATGGTCGCCCCGGCATCGTCCCGTATGCGAAGACCGACTTCATCATGGCTACGGCCGGGGAGGAATTGGGGCTGACCGGGGTGATGGCGATCATCCTGATCTACGGGGTGATCGTGCACCGAAGTCTGCGGACCGCGTTGGCCGCCCGCGACTCGTTCGGCAAGCTGCTCGCCGCCGGCCTCGCGGTGATCGTCGCCCTGCAGGTCTTCGCAATCGTCGGCGGGGTGACGCGGCTGATCCCCCTGACCGGGCTGACCACTCCGTTCCTGTCCTACGGCGGGTCGTCACTGGTGGCCAACTGGGCCCTGGTGGCGCTTGTGCTCCGGATCAGCGATACGGCCCGCCGCCCGGCACCGATCCCGGTGGGTCCGACCGAGGCCGAGACGGTGGTGTTGCGTTGATGCCACACGCCCGAGACGAAGGAGGCGGCCGATGAATCGCCCGTTGCGGCGCGTCGCCGCAGCTTGCGGCCTGCTGATGGTGCTGTTGCTGGTGAACCTCAACTACCTGCAGGTGGTCAGGGCCGACCACTACCGCACCGATCCGCGCAACGTCCGGGTCCTGCTCGAGGAGTACAACCGGCAACGCGGCGCGATCATCGTCGGGAACGAGCCGATCGCGCTGTCGAAGGCGACCAACGACAACCTGAAGTATCTGCGGACCTACCTGATGCCGCAGATCTACGCCTTCGTCACCGGCTACTACTCGCACGTCTACGGCTCGTCCGGGATCGAGCGATACGAGAACAGCATCCTGGCCGGCACCGACGACCGGTTGTTCGTCAAGCGGGTCGTAGAGCTCCTGACCGGTGCCGCCAGCAAGGGCGGCGACGTCAAGCTCACCCTGAACCCGGCCGCCCAGGAGGCGGCCTACCGCGGCCTGGCCGGGCGCCGCGGCGCCGTGGTGGCGCTGGAGCCCTCGACCGGCCGGATCCTGGCGCTGGTCAGCTCGCCGTCCTACGACCCGAACCTGCTGGCGGCGCACGACGGCCGGGCCGAAACCAAGACCTGGGACAGCCTGATCGCCGATGCGGACAGCCCGCTGCTCGACCGCGCGCTGAACCAGCTCTATCCCCCGGGCTCGACGTTCAAGTTGATCACCGCCGCGGCGGCGCTCTCCTCCGGGCAATACACCCCGACATCGCCGGTGCCGGGGCCGGCCAAGCTGGACCTGCCGCAGACGAGCACCCCGCTTCCGAACTACTTCAAGGGCACCTGCACCCCGGGCAGCGACCAAACCACGATCACCCATGCGCTGGAACGATCGTGCAACACCACCTTCGCCGCACTCGGGCTGCAGCTGGGGGACCGGGCGCTGCGGCGGCAGGCGGCGGCCTTCGGGTTCGGAACCGCGTTGTCCGTGCCGTTGTCGGTCGCGCCCAGCGTGTTCCCCCGCGTCCTGAACCCACCGCAGACCGCGCAGTCCGCGATCGGCCAATTCGACGTTCGGACCACCCCGCTGCAGATGGCGATGGTCGCCGCGGCGATCGCAAACCAGGGCACGGTGATGACGCCGTACCTGGTCGAGGAGCTGCGCTCGCGCGACCTGGAGGTGCTGCATCGCACCGACCCGCAGGTGCTCTCCAGGGCGGTGACTGCGCAGGTCGCCGCGGAGCTGGCCACCATCATGGTCTCGGTGGTCGAGAACGGGACGGGCTCGAATGCGCAGATACCCGGCGTAAAGGTGGCGGGCAAGACCGGAACCGCCCAGGTGGGCGGCGGCAAGAACCCGGATGCCTGGTTCGTGTCCTTCGCGCCCGCCGACAACCCGACGGTGGCCGTCGCGGTCGTCCTGGAGAACGGCGGCAGCGATCGGCAGATCGAGGTCGGCGGCAACCTGCTGGCCGCGCCGATCGCCCGAGCGGTGATGAAGGCGGTGCTCGGGCAATGACGTCACATCCGGGCATCACGATCGGGCGAACCTCCCACCCCCGGGCATTCGACGCGGGATCCTGGGCATATGCCCGCCCCGAGCGGCCGGGCGGCGGAGGTGATCGCGAGCGATGACGACCCCACCGCCGGAGCCGCAGCTGCCGGTACTGGGCGGCCGCTACCGCCTCGTCGAGCGGATCGCCCGCGGCGGGATGGGCGAGGTGTGGCGCGGCTTCGATGACGTGCTCTCGCGGCCCGTCGCGGTGAAGGTCCTGCGCCCGGAATACGCCGACGAGCAGGTGTTTCTGGAGCGGTTCCGCAACGAGGCCAGAAGCACGGCCACGCTGGCCCACACCGGCATCGCCGCGGTGTACGACTTCGGGCAGGCGATGTTGGCCCGCACGGTGGTCCCGTTCATCGTGATGGAGCTGATCCCGGGCGAGCCGTTGTCGCACATCATCGAGCGGGAGGGGGCGCTGGAGCGGGACCGCGCCCTGGACCTGACCGCGCAGGCCGCCCGGGCGCTGCACGCGGCTCATTCAGCCGGCGTCGTGCACCGTGACGTCAAACCCGCGAACCTGTTGGTCACCCCGTCCTGGGTGGTGAAGCTCACCGACTTCGGCATCGCCAGGGCCGGCGACACGCTGCCGCTGACCCGCACCGGCACGGTGATGGGCACCGCTCACTACCTCGCGCCCGAGCTGGTCAGCGGCCGCGGGGTGGCCTCCCCCGCCAGCGACCTGTACGCGCTGGGGGTGGTGCTCTACGAATGCCTGGCGGGCCGTCGGCCGTTCGCCGGCGACAACCCGCTCGCGGTGGCGATGGAGAATCTGCACTCCTCGGTGCCGGACATCCCCGGCCTGCACCCGCAGGTCGCCGAGCTGCTCGCGGCGGTGCTGGCCAAGGATCCGGCCGCCAGACCGGAGTCCGCCGCCGCGTTTGCCCATCAGCTGCTGGCGCTGCGGATCGACTTGGCCGGCGGCGAGCCCACCCCCGAGGTGGTGGCGCGTTCGATGGGTGAACCGGCGGAGGCAGCGGACCGGCGCGCCGCCACGCGATCACGCGGCGGCCACCGCCGCCACGCCGCCCCGGCAACGCAACCGACCGAGGACGCCTGCGCGATCCCCGATCCGCGCGCGGTAACGCTGCCGACCGACTTGTCGGCGGTGCAAGCCGTCACGCCGCCGGAGCTCGAGGTTCACGCGGCGAACGCGGACCTCGCGGCCGGGCCGACGCCCGGCGCCCGCCATCGGGCCGGGCGGGGCACCGGCCACCGGCGCGCGCGTCGACGCATCGGCCGGCACTCGATCCTGCTCGGGGGGGCCACGGGGTTCGTCGCCATCCTGATCGCGGCTCTGTGGCTGACCGACACCCGTCCGACGGTCGCGGTGGTGCCCGCGGTGGCGGGCACGACCGAACCGGATGCGACCCGGGCGATCACCGCGGGCGGGTTCGCGGTGAAGATCGAGCACCGGTCCGACGAGTTGGTTCCGGCCGGCGTGGTGCTCACCCAGAGGCCGGCGGCCGGCACCCGGGCGGCCACGCACTCGGCGGTGTCGCTGCTCATCTCCGCGGGTCCGCCAACGGTGACCGTGGAACCCGGCCAATGGCGCGGAAAGCCCTACGCGGAGGTCAGTCGCGGCCTGCAGCAGATGGGTTTGCGCGCGGAGCGGCGCGAGGTGTCCGGGGGCGGGCCGCCCGGTACGGTGACCGACGTGTCGCCGCGGGGGCAGGTGCCCGTGGGGGATGCGGTGACGGTCAGCGTCGCGGCCGGGTCGAACGTGCAGGCTGCGCGGCCGGCGGCCGCGATCGCGACACAGGGAACGGGAAGGAACGCACCGTGACGGAGCAGGCCCGGCTGCTCGGGGAGCGCTACGAGCTGAGTGAGATCCTGGGCCGGGGCGGGATGGCCGAGGTGCGCCTGGGCCGCGACATTCGGCTCGGTCGAACCGTGGCCGTCAAGACCCTCCGTTCGGATTTGGCCCTCGACTCGAATTTCCAGGCCCGGTTCCGCCGCGAGGCGCAGTCCGCCGCGTCGTTGAACCACCCCGCGATCGTGTCCGTGTACGACACCGGCGAAGACTTCGCCGACGGTGTGCCGGTCCCCTACATCGTGATGGAGTATGTCGACGGCCAAACCCTGCGCGAACTGCTGAGCTCCGGACGCAAGCTGTTGCCCGAGCGGGCCATGGAGATCGCCGCGGGCATTCTCTCCGCGCTCGAGTACAGCCACCAAAACGGGATCGTCCACCGCGACATCAAGCCCGGCAACGTGATGCTGACCCGTTCGGGCACGGTCAAGGTGATGGACTTCGGGATCGCCAGGGCGGTCGCCGACGCCACCGTGTCCATGACCGCCACCGCAGCTGTGATCGGCACCGCGCAGTACCTGTCGCCGGAACAGGCCAAGGGTGAGAAAACTGACGCACGCTCAGATCTCTACTCCACCGGCTGTCTGCTCTACGAGCTGCTGACCGGGGTGCCGCCGTTCGTCGGCGACTCGCCGGTGTCGGTGGCCTACCAACACGTCCGGGAGAACCCGCGGCCGCCCTCGCAGGTGGATTCCGCGGTCACTGGGCCGATGGACGCGATCGTGCTCAAGGCCCTGGCGAAGAACTCCGACAACCGGTACCAGACGGCTGCCGAGATGCGCGAGGACATCGAACGGGCCCTGGAGGGCAGACCGGTCAAGGCCCCCGCGGTGATGCTTCCCCCGCTGACCGATGCCCGCGGTGGGGGCGCGCCGACCACGGTGCTGCCGGTTCCCGCCGAGGAGGGGGACGGCCGCCGCCGCTGGGTCGGCGCGTTGGCCCTGTTGCTGGCCGCCCTGGCCGTGCTGGCGCTCGGCATCGGGGTCAGCCGCAACGTGTTCTCCGGCTCGGCGGCCGGGAAGGTCGAGGTGCCGGCCGTCAGTGGCTTGCCCCAGAAGCAGGCGGAGGACTCACTCAAGGCCCGAAATCTCGAGCCGGTGATCAGCTACGAGAACTCGATCAACGTCAACGAGGGCCTGGTGATCTCCCAGGACCCGCCCGCCAGACAGACGGTCCGCACCGGGACCAAGGTCAACATTGTGATCTCGCAGGGCGAGGTCAAGGCCGTGGTGCCCGATGTGGTCGGGTTGCCGGTCAACGCGGCCACGAAAGCGCTCACCGACGCTCGCCTGGTCGTCGGGAAGACCACTAACCAGAACTCCGATCGCCCCAAGGGCGAGGTGCTGGCCACCAATCCGAAGGCGGCCTCGAAGGTCCCGCCGGGGACCAGGGTGGACCTGGTGGTGTCCAACGGGGTGGCCTTGGTGGAGGTGCCCAACGTGGTTGGGATGCCGTACCCGACCGCCTACGCGACCCTGACTCAGGCCGGGTTCCAGGTGCCGCAGCCCAGCCAGGAGGTATCCGACAAGGTGCCGCCCGGCGCGGTTCTCAAGCAGGTGCCCAAGGCCGGGGAGCGCCTGCCCGCGGGCAGCATCGTGTCGATCATCGTGGCGGCCGCGCCGCAGACCCAGCCCCCGGCGCCACCACCACCCACGCCCCAACCCACACCCGTGCCCACCGGCCCCGGCCTGCTCCCGGGCGCCAAACCCGGGGAAGTGACCTAACCGGCGGCCGTGCCCACGACCGGCGCCAGGCCGGCCGAACGCTCGATGGCGTCCGCGTGCCCGCACCGGGCCAACCAGTTGGCCAACATCCGGTGGCCGCCCTCGGTGAGCACCGACTCGGGATGGAACTGCACGCCCTCCACGTCCGCCTCCCGGTGGCGCAGCGCCATCACCACCCCCGACTCGGTGCGCGCGGTGATCTCGAGCTCGGTCGGGACGGTGTCCTCCTCGACCGCCAGCGAGTGGTAGCGCGTGGCCGTGAACGGGGAGGGCAGGCCGGCCAGCACTCCCGCTCCGGCGTGGTGCACCAGGCTGGTCTTGCCGTGCAACAGCTCGGGCGCGCGGCCCACCCGGGCACCGTGGGCAACGGCGATCGCCTGCACGCCCAGGCAGACGCCGAACAGTGGCACGCCGCGCCGGGCGGCGGCCCCGACCATCTCGACGCAGACGCCCGCCGACTCCGGCGTGCCTGGTCCGGGGCTGAGCAGCACCCCGTCGTAGTCGCCGGCTGCCGTGGCGTCCACCACGTCATTGCGCCGTACGTCGCAGTCGGCACCCAGCTGCTGGAGGTATTGCACGAGGTTGAACACGAAACTGTCGTAGTTGTCCACGACCAGAATCCGCGTCACGGCGCCAGGTTAGCCGGCGCCGGCCCCGCCGCCCTCCGGGCCCACCTGGTTGAACGGCAACCGCGGGTCCAGCCACGGGAAGAAGTGCTGGAACAGCAGATACACGGCCAGAAACGCCAATGCCAGCGTCAGGACCAGCTTGACCACGATGTTGCCCGGCAGGTGCCGCCACAACCACCCGTACACGTCGCTCAGCCCTTCTTGGTGTAGGCCAGCTCGGCGGGAAGGGCGCCGGGCTTGTGGTAGTCGTTGGTCAGGTGCCCGTAGACGATCAGCCGCGTGGAGTGACCCCAGCGGGGGTTGCAGGTGACCAGGGTCAGGAGCTTCCGGGTCGGCGCGACGCCCGGCTGCTCGGGTACGGGCGCCACGACCGAGCCGTAGTTGGGGTCGACCAACTTCCAGGCCTTGCCGTTCGTTCCGGGCATCGTGTCCACGGTGTAGATGAACCAGTCGGTGCGGGTCTCGAGGATGACCTGGTCACCGGGGCGGATCTCGTCGAGATGGGCGAACGGCTCCCCGTGGGTCGCCCGGTGCGCCGCGACCGCGAAGTTTCCCACCTGCCCCGGCAGGGCGGTCTTCGGGAAATGCCCCACACCCTCGGCGAGATGGTCGAGGTCCACGCCCTGCACGACCGGCTTCTCCCAGCCGCGGCCCAACCGCTCGATGTACATGATGCCGATCGCATCGCCGGGGATGCTCTGTCCGGCGACCGCGGGCGCGGACCACTGGTCGCGCAGCGCGTTGTCGATCTCATTGGCCTTTCGGTCGGCCTGAATGTTGGTCCACCACAGCTGGTAGACGACCAGCAGCAGCAGGATCACGCCGGCGGTGATCATCAGCTCGCCGAGGACCTGGCTGAACACCCGCGCGACTGACGTCCTGCGGGCCGGATGCTCCGGCGCCGGCAGCGTCGTGGGCATCGCGCTCATGTACGCCGTCCCCCTGCGTGCCTGCCCGCGCTCATCGCGCCCACCCCCTGGTCGGTGCCGAACCACTCAAAGCCTGATTGGCCACTCACGGGTACGCGACTGCGTACCGCAGGTTGAGCGAACCGGAGTAGGCCGGGACGGTGATCCGGGCGTGCCGGGTCAACCGATACCCAAGACCATAAGCTGCGACGTACTGCAGGTAGTTGGAAATCGCCGATGACGATTTCAGTGCGGCCGACAATTGCGGCAGGTCGCCCACCGCCGTCACCGAGTATGGCGGGGAATAGACCCGCTCCTGCAGGATCAACACGTTTCCCACACAACGCACCGCGCTGGTCGAGATGATCCGCTGATCCATCAGTTGAATCCCCCGGGCGCCGCCCGCCCACAGCGCATTGACCACTGCCTGCAGGTCCTGCTGGTGCACGACGAGGTCGTCCGGCCCGGGCTGGGGCAGCCCGGGATAGCTGCGGCTCAGGGCGCCCGGCGGGGCGTCATCGAGCGTGACGGTCAAACCGGGGCCGCTGACCGCGGTGAGACCGGCGGCGTCCGCGATGCGGTCCGCGTCGGCGCGTACCCGCTGGGTCGCCGGATCCTGCACGGTGGCGGAGAGTCGGTCCACCTCCGCCCGCAGTCGGGCACCGGTCGTACCGGCGCGTTCGCTGCGCTGCTGAGCGGCGTGTATCAGGTCCACCAGTCGGGTGTTCTCGGCGGAGCGCAGCTCGGTCCCGCGCGCGGTGGTCGCGGTGATCGCGAACAGCAGTCCGGCCAGGGCCAGCACCAACGGAACGCCGACCCGCCAGGGCGATCGCCGCCGGGGCGGTGACGCCGGCGCTTCGGTCAACTGCTGCTCCTCCCGGCTGGATTTTCGACCCGCACCGCTAAGCATGAGATACCACGGCGGGACCCGGTGTTCGGACTACGCTAGCCACGCGATCAATCGCCCGCGACGGTCGTGGAGGGCAGGAGGAGACGATGCCAAAGTCGCGCATCCGGAGGAAGGACGACAAGCCGGCGCCGGCGCAGAAGGCGGTCGCCCTGGGCCCCAGCGAGGACTGGGTTGCGCCGCTCATGCTCGGTCTGTTCCTGGCCGGACTGGTCTGGATCGTCGTCTACTACGTGTCCGGCGGGGACTACCCGGTCCCCGTGTTCGGCAACTGGAATCTGCTGGTTGGCTTCGGCTTTATCACCGGTGGCTTCGTGACCGCCACCCAATGGCGCTAGTTACAGCTGTGTAGTTCTCCACACAGTTCGTCCACATTGGGGACGACGAAATTGACCGCCACACCCACGGTGTCGTTCAGGTGGTGCGTGCGTCCGCCGATCATGGCCGCCAGGACGACGGTGACCGCCACGGCGCCCGCCACGTGCCAGGCGGCCCGGCGTGCTCGTGGCGCGTAGGCGAACAGCACACCCAACGCCAGCCCGGTGATCAAACCGCCGACGTGCCCGTGCCAGTCCACGTTGCTGATCAACAGCCCGGGCAGCAGCAGGATCGCCAGGTAGATCAACACGCCGCCGGTGTTCGCGCCGAATCGACGTTCCACCACCAACAACGTGCCGATCAGCCCGAATACGGCACCCGAGGCGCCCAGCGAGGCGGTGAATGGCGCGTTGAACAGATACGAGGCGGTGGACCCGCCGAGGGCGCAGATCAGGTACGTGCCGATGTAACGGACCCGGCCGAGCTGGGCCTCCAGCGGCCTGCCGAATATCCACAGCACGAACATGTTCATCGCAATGTGGAAGGTCTGCTGGTGCAGGAACGCGCCGGTGATCAGCCGGTACCAGCCCCCCTGCGCCACGCCGTGCCCATCGAAGGCGTAGGCGGCCAGCCACAGCCGCGGCAGCAGCTGGGTGGAGACCTGAACGGCGAGGAAGACGGCGACGTTGATCCCGATGATCACCTTGGTGACCACCGCGGTGTCCGCCCGCAACCCCCCACCGGCGACGGTCCGGGGTTGGCGCACGCCGGCATTGCCCGCCCGCACGCACTCCCGACACTGGAACCCGACCGCGGCCGAGACCATGTCGTCGGGGCAGATGTAGCGTCCGCACCGCCCGCAGCGGATGTAAGTCTCGCGGTCCGGGTGGCGGTAGCAGACCGGCGGGCCGCCTAGGCCCTCGGGGCTGGCCATTGGCGCGGGCTCAGACCTGACGCCGCTCGATGTCGATGTTCTTGATCACCACGTCCTGCAGCGGCCGGTCCCTGGGGCCGGTGCGGACTGCGGCGATCGCCTCCACCACGTCCTGGCTCTCGGCGTCGGCGACCTCGCCGAAGATGGTGTGCTTCATGGTGAGCCAGGGTGTGGGCACCACGGTGATGAAGAATTGCGACCCGTTGGTGCCCGGCCCGGCGTTGGCCATGGCCAGCAGGTACTTGCGGTCGAAGACCAACTCGGAGTGGAACTCGTCCTTGAACTGGTAGCCCGGGCCGCCGGTGCCCGTACCCAGCGGGTCGCCCCCCTGGATCATGAACCCGGCGATGACCCGGTGGAAGACCGTCCCGGAGTACAGCGGCTCGGTCGAGGCCGCCTTCGACCTCGGGTCGGTCCACTCCTTGGTCCCCGTGGCCAGCCCGATGAAGTTTTGGACTGTCAGGGGGGCGTGATCGGGAAACAGCTGGACGGTGACGTCGCCCATGCTGGTGTGGATGATGGCAAAGACCTGCTCGGCCACGAGCACCTCTCGATCCTGTGCGATTCGGCGGTAATGGCATCCTTCCACAGGGATCAGGCGACGTGCGGCGGCCTCAGTCGGGGAGGAGGTGATCGACATGAGCCGATCGATCGAGCGCTACGCCCTGAGATCGCTGGTCGCACTTGCGATCCTCGGTGGCGCCGGGGGGCTGGCCTGGCGGGCCTTGCGATTGCCGCACGACAGCGATGACTGGCTCCACGCCGGGGCGGCCGGGGACGGGCCGGCCTGCTAATCTGCCTCCTCTGTCCGGCGGGCGGCCGCGTCGGTCGGTTCCGGGGCTGTAGCGCAGTTGGTAGCGCACTTCCATGGCATGGAAGGGGTCAGGGGTTCGAATCCCCTCAGCTCCACCCCTGTTGAACAGCCGAGACGCCTCCTGCTCGTGTAGCAGGAGGCGTTCCTCGTTCCCGGATGTAGCAGGTCGTGTAGCAACGAGGGCGGTCAGCGCCCGATATCCGGAGCCGACGGTGGACGCGGCGAGGGCTTGTTGAGCGCTTCGCTGACCCGGCCGAGGGCCGCGCGGTGAGCCTCGTCGCCGGAGGCCGTGTAGATCTCCAGCGTCATCGTGATTCGG
>Ga0157362_1000150_pt1 | contig 21035 bp, 9 predicted proteins | sample AttlaeALBM3_FD_111480 | JGI IMG/M metagenome (GOLD analysis project Ga0157362, IMG submission 111480) | Fungus gardens microbial communities from leaf cutter ant in Ribeirão Preto, State of São Paulo, Brazil - Atta laevigata ALBM3 | ecosystem: Host-associated > Fungi > Mycelium > Unclassified ... | reverse complement strand
CGGCACCTGCCGCAAAACGATCTGGCGCAGGCTGGAAGGCGATTCATGGGAGGCGTTCGATGCCCTGCCCCGCGCCATTCGCCTTCGACTGACCGAACATGTCTATGATGCCTGGTCGGTCAATGCTCTGGCGCTATGGCGCCACTACAAGAAAGTGCATGGTGCAACCGAAAGGGCTGAACGGGCCATGATCCGCTATCTCGATTACTGTGAGAGACTTGAGCAGCAAGCCTTTATCGAACGCCACGGTGCCCTGGCCCATCAGGCAGCAGGTGCCACACCGTTACGCTATGAAGCCTCGCGCCAGAAGATAGGGTCTTGAGCTCGAAACGCCCTCAGAACAGAGATACGCCACCATAATACTATGACGGTTGCGTTTAATTAACGCGCATCACACCATTGTCACGCACCCACTCATAAATAGTATGCCATATAATCGACCTGTCATGCATAGATCGATGTTGTATTTACTTGGACAGTCAGAACTCCCTGCGGCGATTCTGTGTCCGGACAGGCGGCTTCTTCCGTATGACTGCATGAGGACATTGGCTCCAGAAGGCGTGATCTTCTGAGCGACGCCCAATCGACCGCCGGACTGGAGCGCCCTCCTCTTCTGGGCGCTCCCTATATCGCCCATCACCCTATGTGGCGTCGGGTTCTCTATGCCTGCATGGGCATTTTCATGCCCATCATTGCCTCAACCCAGAACGCCCTCCTTTCGGGCAATCTCGGGAGCGCAGCCGGTGAAGCCAGGCTGACCACAGCCGAGGCGGAATGGCTGATCGCCGCGTTTGTCGGGGCGGCGGCCTTTGCCAATCTGGTTGTCATCAAGGGGCGCCAGCAATTCGGCATCATGTTCTTTCTCATCACCCTGCTCGGGGTGAATGTGGCAACCGGGCTGCTGCTGATCGCCGCCCCGTGTTTCGCAACCCTGATCATCAACCGTGCCAGCAACGGGCTTATGGTATCGACCAGCGTTGCGGGGGGCGTTTATTACTTGATCCAAGCGCTCCCCAAATCGCATCGTGTCATGGCCATCGCCATTGCCATCACCTCCCTACAGATCGCCATCCCGCTGGCGGCCCTTATTCCCGTCGAAACGCTGACCCGCTCGGGCAATCATGGCTTTGCGTGCCTCGGCACGGCCTTCGCTGCCCTGCAACTCGCCTTCGTTCTGCTGCTGCCCCTGCCGAAAACCAATATGGGCCGCGTTTTCGAGAAGATGGACGGCATGTCAGCCCTGCTCCTGTGCGGCATGTCGATCTGCCTGGCCTCGTTCCTGACTTTCGGGCGCACCATGTGGTGGACAGACACCCCCTGGATCGGGTGGCTGCTTGTCGGCACAATCGGTTTTGGTGCTGCGGCTCTGGCGGTTGAGCTCTGCCGCACGCGTCCGCTGCTGCAGATCGACTGGCTGAGTACCGGCACGATTTTCCGTTTTGCGCTTGTCGCCATCATGGAACGGCTCCTGCTGTCAGAGCAGAACACCGGTGCTATCGGATTGCTCGGTCATGCGGGGCTGCTCAATGACCAGTATCACACGCTTTATCTGTTGGTGATTCTGGGCATGGTGGCTGGGATGACCGTCATGGCGCTGACCCTCTCGGCTCGTGCAATCCCCTATCAGTGCATCGTGGCCCTGCTCGCCATCGCCCTTGCCGCATGGCTTGATTCCGGCAGTAACGGCCTCACACGCCCTGCCGACATGTATCTTTCACAGATGCTGCTGGGCTTCGGCACCACGCTCTTCGTCGGGCCGGCCCTGCTCTATGGTGTCATTCTGGTGCTCAAATCGGATGCGAGCCATTTCATCTCCACCATCTATGTCTTTGCCATCACGCAGAGTATCGGCAGCGTCACAGGGGCGGCCCTGCTGGGCAGTATCCAGTATTATTACGAACGCTATGCCCTGACCGGGTTCAGTTCATGCCTCGACGACACAGCCAGTCTCTCCCTCGCCACGGCGCGTCGGGGCCTAAGTGGTGTTTCCAGCACCCTTTCGGATCAATCCGCCATCATGGGGTATCTGAACCTGTTCGGTTTCGTGGCCGTCCTGGCGCTTTGCGCCGCCATTCTGATCGGCCTCTTCCTCATCGGGCGGCATCTCATGCAATTCACGAACAAGCGCCTCTCATGACCGACACACATTCTCTCCCCCCCGACCAGAATGCGCCGCCTCCCGGCAAGACAGCATCGGGAGGGGCGCCCGCAGCGCCCCCATCCGGCGCGGTCTGGCATCCCCCCCGACGCAGCATCACCATACTGAGCGTGGTGGCCTTGCTGGCTTTCATCGCCATCGGTTGTGTGCTGGCAACCTTCGACCTACCCCCATTCGGGACCGAGGGTGTGAGCACGGATGATGCCTATGTGCAGGGCCATGTCACCATCGTGGCGCCTGAAGTGCCGGGTTATATCGAGGGAGTTTTCGTGACAGACTTCGCCCCGGTGCATAAGGGACAGCTTCTGGTGCAGATTGACGAAAGCACCTACCGCGCCCGCGTGGCACAATCCGAAGCCGATCTTGCAAGCAGGCAGGCGGCGCTAGACAACAACAGACAGAACCAGGCCTCGGCCCGTGCGCGGCTCGACCAGCGTCAGGCGGCCCTGATGACGGCACAGGCCCACTTGACACGCAGCACGGCGGATCATCGGCGACAGGCGGCCCTCGTGGGTGATCAGAGCGTGTCGCGTGTGGAATATGATTCCGGCCTCGATGCCCTGCGTTCCGACCAGGCGGCATTGCGTCAGGCTCAGGCCGATATCCGTGCCGCACAGGCCGATGTAAAAGCGGCGGATGTGCAGGAAGAAGTTCTCAGCGCGCAGGTTCGTCAGGCGGCTGCAACCCTTGACTCGGCGCGCATCGATCTCGGTCGCACCCATATACGCGCGGCCAGTGATGGTGTGATTGGCCGCACGGGCGGCACCCATATTGGCGCCTATGTGGGCGCAGGCACCGCGCTCTTCTCTCTGGTCCCCCGTGAGCGCTGGGTGGTTGCCGAGTATAAGGAAGCCCAGACTGGCAATATCCGCATCGGTCAGGCAGCCTCTTTCACCGTAGACGGCCTGAACGGGCAGAAATTCACAGGACGGGTTTTCCGTATCGCACCCGCAACGGGCTCAGAATTTGCAGTCGTCAAACCGGATAACGCGACGGGCAATTTCGTGAAAATTCCTCAGCGTATCGGCATCTATATTGCCGTTGACCCGAACCAGCCCAACGCCGATCGCCTCGCTCCGGGTATGTCGGTCGAATCCTACGTCGCCACGCCGCCCCGATCGTTTTCCGATATTTCCCGGACCTCGGCTAACAGCGGCACATCAGGAACACAGACGCCATGAAGACCGGTTTTGGCTCACGGCGATACTATCCCTCTGCAATCCTGATCGGGCTGTGCCTCTTATCGCTCGGTGCGACGGGATGTCAGGAGGGGGATTTCAACCTGCCGAAAGGCTCTGCCGTGGTGGCACCGGCACAATGGCGGCAGGGTGACCAGGCAGCGGTGCACACGAAGCTCGCCCCGCAATGGTGGGGGCAGTTCGGCGACCCTGTTCTGGTGGCTCTTGTCGCCCATGCGCTGGACAACAACCCAGATCTTGCTTTGGCGGCTGAAAATGTCATGCAGGCGCGTGCACAAATGCGCCTCGCCCTCAGTGCCCAGCTTCCCCATATCGATGGTCAGGCTCTTGGTATCGGCAATAGCCGCCTCTTCGGATCGAATTTCAGCCAGTATATTCTCGGCGGTGGCCTGACATTCGATTTCGATCTGTTCGGCAAGCTGCGGGAGCAGACCCGCGCGGCCCGGATCCAGACCCTTGCCAGCGCGGCGAACAGGGAAGCCGTCCGTCTGGCGCTGATCGGCGATACGGTACGTGCCTATGTGTCACTTCAGGCCTCGCGCACGGCGCTGGAAGTGCTGCAACGCACATTGATCGTTCGGCAGAATGAACTGGTCCGCGTGCGCCACCAGCTTGCCACCGGCTATGAAAAAACCAGCACTTTCGATCAGGCGAACGCTCTGGTCAGCGACGCCCAGTCCCAGATCGAGTCAACCCGCTTGCAGATTTCACAGCAGGAGAACGCCCTTGCCGTGCTTCTGGGCGAAATGCCCAGTGACAAGATGGCGCGTCTGACGCAAGGCAAACCGCTCGCCGCACTCACGCTCCCGCCAGCGGTAACCCCCGTTCCGGCGCGTCTGCTCGCCAACCGGCCCGATCTTATTGCGGCAGCAGATCAGATCATCGCAGCCGATCACTCCCTGCGCTCCGCCCGTGCCGCCTTTTTGCCCGATATCAGCATCAATCCCGGCATCGGCACGGCGGGGGGCACAACCCCCATCTCGGGCACGATCTGGTCTTTGGGCGGCAGTATGCTGGCGCCTATTTTCGAGGGCGGCGCTCTGCGAGCCCGTGAAAGCATGGCGGTATCGCAGCGCAACCAGGCCGCATGGAGCTACCGCAAGGTGGCGGTCCAGGCATTTCGCGAGGTGCAGGATGCCCTTACTGGCGTAACCCGACTGGCGGCACAGGAAGAGAGTCTGCAACGCAGCCTTGGAGCACGACGCCACACCCTCGAGGATGCCCGCAAGGAACTCGCGACCGGCTATGTCAATTATTTCGATGTCGCCAATGCCGAAACCGCAGCCTTGTCAGCCGAGCTTCAGACTGTTCAGATCAGGGCATCGAGACTGGCCGAAATCGCCACGCTCTATCAGGCAGCAGGCGGCGGCTGGACTCCGCCCAAGGATGTGCGCCCCCTCCCCACCCATGACGGCAGGTCTTGAGCCTGGATAGGCTATGACGCTCGAAAAGCGCGCAGTGTGAGAAAAGAGGGCCCGCTCCTCCGCCCAGCGTTCAACGGATCCTGATATCCACCGCACTGCCCGCACCGGTGGCATCCACGAGGGCAATATGCACGAAGCCGGGGCTGTCCGGCTTCCATGAAGGCGTGATCCCGACCGGTGTGTCGAGGGGCACGCCATTGATGAGCCAGCGATAAGGCTCCGTTCCCCCGCTGGCCACCAACCCCAGCGGGGTGACCTGACCATCCTCAGCAAAGCACTCCACCACGCCTCCATCGCCCGGCTGCACGATGCGCGGCCCTGCATTGTCACGCGCCCTCACCAAAGCGGGCGACAACGAGGCTGCGGGCGCCATGGCATCCGGCCCCTCATCCCCTTCAGGAGGCAGGATGTCGAAAACATTCATGAGCAACGGTGCGCTGGTACCGAGGCCGGTAATTCCGGGCACGGCGGTACCGTCGGGCCGTCCGCCCCAGACCACGACAATCCAGTCCCCCCTTACCCCAACGGCCCAGGCATCGCGCTGCCCGTATGAAGTGCCAGTCTTGAACGCCACGCGCTGGTCCTGCGTGTCGATGCGTCCTTTAGGCAACGGCGTGCCGCGCAGGATGGACATGATCTGATGGGCAGCATGACCGCCGATCATTCTCATCCCCTCAGAAGGCGCGACGGGCCAGTCCAGTCCGACCGGACGTGACATGCCGTGATTAGCAAAGATGGCATAGAGCCGCGCCAGATCGAGCGGCGTAATGCCAACACCCCCCAGTGCGAGAGCCAGACTTGGCGGTGTCGCCGGGGGAAGTTTCAGTCTTATGCCGGCGGCATCGAGCGTTCCGGCAAAATAGGACGCGCCAATCATGTCGAGCGCCCTCACGGCTGGCAGATTATACGACCGTTGCAGGGCATTGCGTATGGTGGTGGTGCCATGAAAGACGCGGTCGTAGTTGCGTGGCGCGTAGCCGCCAAAGCGCGTGGCGCGATCCTGTATGAGCGTATCGGGCGCGAGATAGCCCAGCTGGAAGGCGAGCGCATAGATTGCAGGCTTGAGCGTCGACCCCGGTGAGCGCCACGAGGTGATCATATCCGCAGCGCAGCCCGAGCAGCCATTGCCGGCATTGCCTTGCCATGCCGCGATACCCCCGTCGCGCTGCGCCACCAGAACAGCCCATGTGCCCCCGTCCGGCGGGGGTGTCTGGCGCAGGATACGCGCGAGATTGCTCTGGATACGCCGGTCGAGCGATGCCTGATAGACGTTGCGCGTCCCCTGCCGCCACTGCCAGGTCAACGCACCCTGAGCCTCATGAGAAATTCCGGCGGGTATCAGGGCGAAGGGCGTCGCCTCCCCTGCGGTGCGCAGGGATGGATGACCCACAAGCAGGGCTGCAACGGCCCTGTGCGCCGCCTGCGGATGACGGTCCGGGCGCAGGGCTTCCGGATGACGCGCCATCACGATCAGAAGGGCCGCCTCCTCATCGGTCAGATGCAGGGGCTCATGCCCGAACCAGAGGAGCGACGCCGCGCGTATGCCCTCGATGTTACGGCTTTCCGGCGCGAGTATCAGATAGAGATCCAGAACACCCCGATGCCCGTAGCGCCATTCAAGCTGAAGCGCCCGCGCCATATCCTGAATCTTGCCGCGCCAGCTGTGACGATGCGGGCTGAGCAGCCGGGCCGTCTGCATGGCCAGCGTCGAGCCGCCCGAGACGATATGGCCGCGGGTGGTGAGCTGATAACCCGCCCGCAACAACGACAGGGGATCAATTCCCGGGTGCAGCCAGAAACGCCTGTCCTCGATCGCGAGCAGCATGGCGCGATAATGCGGATCGACCGATGCGGCCGGTGTGGCGAAACGCCATGCGCCATCGCGGCTCACTCGTCCGTCCATTACCTCGCCACGCCTGTCCTGCATCAGCAGGGCGAAGGCGCGGGCACGCGACATATCGGGCGGAAAAAGCCTGTCTGCCCCCCAGAGCAGCGCCACCGTCAGGGTGATACAACCCAGAAGGGCGCAGACCATCCGGCCCGACCGGGCCAGACGGCGCGCCGGACCACGCGCCGGACTAACCGCCGGTATCTCGCGCCCTTCGTTCATCGTGGGGCAACGACAATCCGGCTCGAAGCACTGCGCGCCATCACTGACGGGCTGAAACGGTCCTTCACCATCGTTTCAGGGCGCAGGAACTGCCCCGGCGCCACGGCGCGCACGATATAGGCCAGACGAAAGGCATTTGACGCCAGCAGATCGGCATCGCTCGGGCGATAGGATCCGCCAGCAATATCGAAAGCGACCGTCAAACGATCATCCCTGATCGCGACATGATGCGGCACGGTGAGTTCGCCCAGAGAGGCAAACATGGAGCCACCCGATTGAGAAGCCTCGCGCCCGTCATCATCGTCGGTTCCCTCATCACCGTCCTGGTCACGACCCATGCCATGCCCGTGTGCCTGCACAAGGCTCTCGATTTCCCAGCCCGCCGGAAGCAGATCGGTCAGGAGGCAGTGATGCGCGTTCCGGTCCTGCGCCTCACCCTGCACAAGCACGATGAACCGGTCATTCTGATGCCCTTGGCCAGGATCGTACGGATCGCCGCTCATGGTCAGCATTGACACACGAAGGGTCATCCCCGCGTTGACAGGGTCCGGTGCCTCTCGCGGGGTACCCGTCACGGTTTCGGTCAGCCAGAGCGGGGTCGTGCCGGTATTGGTCAGACGATAACCCTGCAGTGCCGATGGCTCGGGCGCGAGGGCAACAGGCATGGCGATGGGACGGGACATCTCCTTGCCGTTGACGGCAATCCCGCGGGCCGGGTCGGGGCGTTCCATGGCGCGGGCCGCTTCGAGCATTGCTGTTGTGGTCTCGGCAGGCAGCGACGAGAGCGAGACATCGAGCTGGCCGAAGCGATTGGTCAGTTTCTGCGCAAGCCCCTTGTTGCCACTCTCTGCCGCCAGCGGCACTAGACCGCCCAGATCACGCAGATAAATCCAGTAGAACGGATCGGAAGGCGCTGGACGACCCGACCGGACGGGGCCAAGGGCATCGACCGCCATCCCGAACAGCGTGTTGCTCATGCCACGCTCATTCCCCAGCGAGAGCCCACCAGCGAGATGTCCAAGCGCCAGCGCATCGGCGAAAGCCGCATTGGCTGCCGTATCACCCCAATAGATGCGCGATACGCCATTGCTTGTCCTTGCCGTCGTACGGTCACCCAGCGCACGCAGGGCCCCGATATCCAGCCTTCCCGCCCGGGCGAGAACATAGAGCGCGTAAGCGCGTGTCTCAGGCGTAACCGCGCCTTCGCTATTGCGTTCATCACGGCTCGCATCCCCGGGACTCTGGGCCTGGGAGGTCTCCAGCCAGTCCAGCGCACGATCGAGCGCAGGCGCAGGCACCCCGTATCCAGCCTCTTTGGCATGGACGAGGAAATCGACCACGTAGAGCTGCTCCCAGGGGAACAAGCGGCCATCATTCAATCGCCATGAGCCAAAACGTCCACCGGCATCCTCGCGATCGACGAGCATGGCAATGGCACTGTTGATCCGTTTATCCGCCCCTTCGGGTACGGTCAGCCGTGCCAGTTCATCATGGCCCTTGAAGGCCAGAAGCCCGCGAGCCGAGGCTGCAAGCGATACGCTGTCAGTGCCATATCCGGCCTCGAGCGTCTGAAGCAGGCCGATCGTGTCAATCCCGTGCACCCCGGAATAGCCCAGCGTCACCTGCGAGCTTCCGGGCTCAAACGGTGCCAGCAGATCGGCCGAAGCCTCGTAGCTTTCACCGGGTGCCTGCGGCTTGACCACCGAGCGGGTGAAGGGCAAATGACCCGGCCTGACCTGAAGATCCCAGCCTCGTGTCAGCACAGGCCGACCGGCCTTGTCCTGCACCCTGATCGTCATGTGGGCGATGCCCGAGTCGCCGGCCTGCAAACCGGCACGAAACGACTGGCGTGCGCCCTTTGCAAGATTGGCTTCGAAGTGCCCGACCCCCGTGATGCGGATCGGCCCTGTGGCGCTCAGGGTTGCCGTATAACGTCCAGCCTCGCCTTCCGTATTGACGATCGAGACCAGACTGTCGGTCACGTCGCCCGGCGCCAGGAAACGCGGCAGGGTAAGATCGGCAAAGACCGGGTCACGAACGAGCACGTCGGATTCCGCAGTGCCCAGGGCGTCGTCCGACCAGGCCGTGACCATCAGATGCAACGTGCCCTCGAAATCGGGAATATCCAGCGGTATGGCAGCATGACCCGCGTCATCCGTGGTGATTATGCCCGAGAACAGCGAGACGATACGGGTGGACGTGACAGAGAGCCCGCCCCCGCCATCGCCGCCCTCATCACCACCTTCGCGAATCTCGCCGCCCTGTCCGACCGGAGTCATGAGATGCGCGTAGCTGTCGCGTATATCGAGCGCGAAGGCGCGGCGCCCATAAACCAGATCGAACGCATCCGGCAGCTTCCACTGCGTCAAGGCGAGAATACCCTGGTCCACCGCCGAGACCACGAGATGAACCTTCTTGCCCCCCGTGACGGTCAGGGGAAGCACTGCGTGACCCTGCGGCCTCAGTACAGCCGGTGCATCGAGCGCGATTTTGAGGTGATGCACCGACTGGTCCAGACCGATATAGCCAAGCCCCACCGCCCGTGACGGCTCATGCGGACGCGCAGGCGTATCGAGCGGTCGATAAGCTGTAACGAGCACATAGGCGCCACCGGGCCAGCCCGCTTCCGCTTTCACCGGGATATCAAGTCCGCCTTTAGGCAGGGACACCGTTTTCGTGCTCTCGACCTTGTCTGTCGCGATCACGATCTGTGCTTCGCCTGCAAAAGGCGCCTGCACATGCACAACGGTTTCACCACCCACCGGCAAGATCTTGTCGCGCACGGTCAGGCTCAGGCGATCAGGCGCATTGGGCTTTTCGGTGGAATCCGACCACCAGCCTGTCACGAAGCGGGATGAACTCGCGGCGTTGCTTTGCGGGTCACTCAGGATGACGCGATAGCGCCCGCCATCAAGTTCGGTCGCAAAATGCGCCCGCCCCGAGGCATCTGTTGTCAGCGTGCCATTCTGGAGCGGCTCATCAATGACATGACGAATGAAGTGCCAACCCTGGCTGTTCCTGATCCAGTCATAGGTTTCGTTTTCACGCACGACGGTCCATTTGAGGGCGTGGTTGGCCAATGCCTTGTTGTCGGGATTAAGCGCGATCACATCAACGGGGACCGAGCGGGTTTCCAGTTCTCCCGCGCTTGCAAGTGGGGTGACACGCACACCGATCAGCGGCCTGTTGCGACGAATGGGCAGCGTCAGGATCTTGCTGACACTGCGCCCGGCAGGATCGAACAGGCTGAGGCGGATTTCTGCCTTGAGCGGCAGTGTGAGCCCATTGGGGATTTCGGGCAGGACGCTCAGTGCAGCGTGGCCTGAATCATCCGTGTCGGGTACTGCAAGGCTCTGCTGGTCAGGGCTGAAATTTTGGGTCTGCAACCCGAACACGAAGCCTTTTGCCTCTGCGACGGGGGTCTCATCACGCATGACACGCAAGACGCCCTCTCCCCTCAGATGCGCAGCCGGGGCACCATAGAGATAGCGCCCTTCAACCGCGATGCCGAGCTTCTGCCCCTCGGTAATGAAAGGGCTGGCCGGGGTGGCATCGACCGCAATGGTCTGGGGGACGAAATCCTGCACCAGAACCGAGGCGCGTCCCACGGGCGGTGACGTGGGATCGACATAGGCCTCAAGTGTCCAGTTTCCCGCTGCCGCTGCGGCCGAAAGGGCAAGGCTGGTCACAAGGCCGCCAGAGGCTTGTGGTGTCAGGTGAAGGGTCTGCGCCTTCACGCCATCGGGTCGACGCAGGACGAGGTCGAGCGGCAGATCCGGCAGCGCACGGCCCTGCGCATCGCGCAGGATCAGGGTCGTATTGATGGTCTCGCCGGGACGGTAGATTCCGCGATCAGTCGCGATCACTGCCTGTTGCGGCCCCGGTGCCTTGTGCCCTTCAGCCCCGCGGTCGGAAAAATCGAACCACGCCTGAGTGAGGGATGACGTCGCGTAATCTCCGGTCGGGCTCATGGCGATGAGCGAGACCGGTTGATCCGCCCCCTTGCCCTTGATCAGCCCAACGGGAAACGCAACGCCGCCCGTTGCATCGCTGACCGCCTGACCAAGGTCATCCCCGCCCTGAGACACGAGCCGTATCGAGACACCCTTCATAGGCAGCGCCGTCGAGAGCGCTCTGGCGAAGACATGCAGGCCGTCCGCGCCACGCATGGTGGTGAGCGCCATGTCGCTCACATTCACCCAATGAGCGGCAATGGGGAGGCTCTCACTCTCATCATAGCTGTCACTGGTACGCGGCGGGGTATGAGGCGCAGCGATACGGCTATCGCTCTTGGGCGTGCGCGCGGTTTCAGCCGTGACGAGGTAAAGCCCGGGCTTCTTGCCCGCAATCACACGCGCAATCGGAAAGGCCGTGACGGTCGTGGCATTGCGCGTGCCCGGCGTATCCATCGTCCCGGTCCAGATCTGGCTCAGACGCTTTTCGCGCAGATTGTTGAATTCATAGCCTTCGAGCGAGGTGACGCCCGTATCGACGCGAGGATAACTCTCATCGCCGGTCATGCTCTGGGTGGCGACAGGCGACAGGCGCCACACACTTACACGTACACGCTCGATATTGACAGTTTGCACATCAAGGCCGGCCACGCTGTGACGGGGCAGGATAAAGCCTTCACCTGCAAGACTGAGGCTTGGTGTCCGGTCACCCGTCGCCATGCTGACCACCACCGGATCAGCCAGCACGTTACCGCGCGCATCATGCATACCGCTGGTGAGCGTAACGTTATATCGGGTGGCCCAGGCGAGACCACCAAGGCACAGATCGCGGTTGCGCAGCGAGATTTCAGGCCTCAGGCTGGGCGTAATCTGCACATGATCGGCATAATGGGGGCCTGCCTGGCTATCGAGCGGCGCAGCAAAGCGCAGACAGAACTCCGGGCTTTTACCTCCGGTATTGAGCAGACTGCGCTGAAACTGCATAGGCGCGGCAAACGCGGCCCCCGTGCCCAGAACGCTGATGAGCACCGAACCGAGAAGCGGCGCGCAAAGCACTGCGACCCTTGCAGGGATACCGGGAAATTTCCGCGTCATGGACCACGCCTCTTTGTCTGACCTGTAGCGTTTTTGATGGACCCGACGGGACGGAAAGGCAAGTATCCAGAGCCTGAATTACCTGAAATCTGGTGATTGTCAGGTGCTACAGGCTAACGAACACAGATGATCAGCCTATCTGACAAATTGTATTACATATTTATTGAAATTCATCTGACCGGTGATGGCGCGTTCCATAGGCTAGTGACTCTGTCACAATATCCAGCGGTCTCAGATCCAGAGCGCAGTCCTGCGCCGTAATCAGCGCCGCAAAGCTGTCATACACCCCGTCATATTCGCGACTTTCGGCGAGGGGCATCACCTTCCCTCCCAGAGAAAGCCTCGCGCCCCCTTCCGACATAAGAAGCTGCGCCCCATCCGGCATGCTCCAGATAATTTCCCATATCTCGTTTTCCCGCTCATGCCGCCAGTCGAAACTGGCTGATACGGGACAACGGGTCCGCGCACCAACAAGCGCGAGACGGGCCCGCGCCGGTGCCTGCTGCTGCGCAAAGAAATCAAGCGAGGCCTGCTCGAAAACGAGTGCCTCGGGGCTGACGGCGCAGAGAATGGACAGGGCATTGATCCCTGCATCGAAAACCCCCAGCGCACCGGGGCGCCACAGCCAGTCCGCGCCGGGATGCCATTTATCGGCATTTTCCTTCCAGCTGATCTCTACCCTGACCGGGTCATTCTCTTTCAGGTAAGCTGCAACACTCGGCACAGCCGCCGCATGAATCGAATGCCATGCTGCAAACACGGTGAGTCCACGCTGACGCGCTTCGGCCAGCAGCGCCTGCGCCTGGCTTCGCGTCAGGGTCGGCGGCTTTTCGAGCAGCACATGCCACCCCGCCTCAAGCCCCTGCATGGCGAGATCATAACGCATGGAAGGCGGCGTGCAGATAGCGACGGCATCGATGTCGATATGACTTTCGATCAAGGCCTCTATGGATGCAAATACCGGCACCTCCATCGTGACCGGCACGGGTGATACCGCCGCCGCCAGATGATAAGCCGAACTCGCAGCAAGGGCGGGGAGATGCTGCTGACGTGCAATCTGCCCGACGCCGATAACGGCAATCCTGATCATGATATCGTCTCCCGGGTTGCCGACGCATGGCGGCGCGGCACGGACCCCCAACTGGCATAGAAAAGAAGGTAGAGGTAACAGACAAAGGGCAGAAGATAGGACAGGGATAGACCGATATGGTCTGCCAGCACGCCCTGGAAAATCGCCGCTGCCCCACCGGCAATGGCCATGATGAGCCACCCCGCCCCCTGCTCTGTCTGTGGGCCGAGTTCCGCGACACCGAGCGAGAAGATCGTGGGGAACATGATGGAGTGGCACAGCCCGGTCAGGAGCAACGCCCACATGGCCAGCCCGCCACTCGACGAGACAACCACCAGAATGAGCATGGCCCCGGCAAGGCTGGCGAGACCCAGCATCAGATGCGGGCTAACACGCCGCATGAGTGCCGCACCGACAAAGCGCCCCACCATGGCCCCACCCCAGAAAAAGGCCACGTAATGCGCTGCCTGGGCATGGCTCATATCGCCAATCTGTTTTTGTGAGATGAAATTCACCAGTGTGCTGCCAATGCCAATCTCGCAGATCATGTAGAGGAATATGGCGGGCACGCCCCAGAACAGATTGCGATGACGCCAGACACTGTGCTGCGTCCCGGAGGTCGTCACCTTGCGGCTGCCCGCATCGATGGACGGTAGTGGGAAACGCCAGACAACCAGCGCCATGGCCAGCAGCACGAGTGCAATCAGCCCGTACGGCAATTGCACCATCTGGGCATCCTGGATGTGTTGCCCCGCCGTCTCGGCAAGCTGGCCGCCTGTCGAGTTCTCATGGCTGCGCCCGAAGATCAGGATGCCGCCAAACAGCGGCGCAAGCGTCGTGCCGAGCGAATTGAAGGCCTGAACCATCGTCAGGCGGCTCGATGCGGAGGCCTCATCACCAATCACCACCACATACGGATTGGCTGCAACCTGAAGCAGCGTGATGGCCGCAGCCAGCAGAAACAGCGCGACCAGAAAAAACCCGTAGGAGAAAAACGCGCTGGCAGGGATGAAAAGCAGGCAGGACGCTGCCATGCCGACAAGCCCGAGAATGACCGCGTTCTTGTAGCCCAGGGCCGAAACAAGACGCGAGGCAGGCAGGGATATGACCAGATAGCCAAGATAGAAGCAGAACTGCACCAGAAGGGAGGCAGTGTAGTCGAGCGAGAAGGCAGCCTTCAGGTGGGGAACGAGAATGTCGTTGAGGACAGTCGCAAAGCCCCACATGAAAAAGACGCTCGATAACAGGGCCAGAGCGGCGACCGATGACGCCACGCCCTTTGAAGTCGAGACTTGAGACGGCATGAATAACCCTCGAAGAAGAGACCCTGCGATCTATTGACCGAGGGAGAGGGCTAGACCCTACCGAATGACTTTTCGGTAATAAAATAGATATTCAGAGGCAATATATGCCTGTTTGGCTATGAATGGGCATTACGGGCGTCGCCTCAAGCGATCCCGTAATGCCCTGTCCGCTCAGGCGGAAAGCGCCTCCTGCTTGCCCGGCAGTTCGTAGCCGATGATGCGGGCATAATCGCGCGGAACCACCTGCCAGAACTGCGACAGTACTCGATCCCAACGATGCAGAAGCTCGGCTGCATAGGCGCTGCCGGTTTCATCGGCATGGCGCTGCACGAGCGAACGGAGGTTCTCTTCCCATACGCTGCCGGGCTCGATACGCGCCCAGAGAAGCGTATCCGGGTTCACACGGCGCTCGAATATCTCTTCCTTGTCGAGAACGAAGGCCATGCCGCCCGTAAAGCCGGCACCGAAATTATCGCCGATATGGCCGAGGATCACGACCGTACCGCCAGTCATGTACTCGCAGCCATTCGAACCACAGCCCTCGACCACGGCTGTCGCACCCGAGTTACGCACAGCAAAGCGCTCGCCTGCCTGTCCGGCTGCGAAAAGAGACCCGGCAGTGGCACCGTAAAGCACGGTATTACCAATGATCGCGTTGTCTTCCGACCGCCACGGTGCGGTGGGGGACGGACGAACGACAATGGTGCCACCTGACAGGCCCTTGCCAACGTAGTCGTTCGCATCGCCCACGACATCGAGCTTGAGGCCCTGGACTGCGAAAGCACCCAGAGACTGACCGGCCGAGCCACGCAGGCGCAGGGTCAGATGCCCTTCAGGCAGGGTCTTCATGCCAAACTTACGGGTAATCAGCGACGAGACGCGCGTGCCGATGGCGCGATGCGTGTTCTGCACCGTGTAGTGCAGATGCAGCTTCTCGCGATGATCGAACAGCGGTGTTGCATCGGCGATGACCTGTGCATCGAGCGTCTCCGGCACCTCGTTGCGGCCCTCACGGGTGCAATAACGTGCATCCGGCCCCGGATCGGCCTGAACCAGCAGCGAGTTCAGATCCAGATCGTCCAGATAATCCGCGCCGCGCGAGACCTGACGCAGCAGATCGGTACGGCCGATGATTTCCTCGACGCTCTTGAAGCCAAGCTCGGCCAGAATGTTGCGTACGTCCTCGGCAATGAAGGAGAAGAGGTTGATCACCTTCTCGGGTGTGCCCTCGAACTTGGCGCGCAGCGCCTCGTCCTGAACACACACGCCCACCGGGCAGGTATTGGAATGGCACTGGCGCACCATGATGCAGCCCATGGCCACGAGGGCTGCTGTGCCGATGCCGAACTCCTCGGCGCCCAGCATGGCCGCCATCACCACATCACGACCGGTCTTGAGACCGCCATCGGTACGCAGGGTCACGCGATGGCGCAGGCGGTTGAGCGTCAGCACCTGATTGGCTTCGGTCAGCCCCATCTCCCAGGGGAGACCCGCATATTTGATGGAGGATTGCGGGCTCGCCCCCGTGCCACCGCAATGGCCCGAGATCATGATCGCATCCGCCTTCGCCTTGGCCACGCCAGCGGCAATGGTGCCAATGCCGGTACGGGCCACGAGCTTGACCGTGACAGTCGCCTCCGGATTGATCTGCTTCAGGTCATAGATGAGCTGAGCCAGGTCCTCGATCGAATAGATGTCATGATGCGGCGGCGGCGAAATGAGGGTCACGCCAGGCGTGGCATGGCGCAGCTTGCCAATGAGTTCCGTCACCTTGAAACCAGGCAGCTGCCCGCCCTCACCCGGCTTCGCCCCCTGAGCAACCTTGATCTCTATCTCACTGCAATTATTCAGATATTCCGCCGTGACACCAAAGCGCCCCGAGGCCACCTGCTTGATTTTCGAGCTGGCGTTGTCACCGTTCTCACGCGGCGTGAAGCGCGAAGCATCCTCACCACCCTCGCCTGAATCCGACTTCGCACCGATGCGGTTCATGGCGATTGCGAGCGTCTCATGCGCTTCCGGGCTCAGTGCGCCGAGCGAGATGCCCGGAGCCACGAGACGACGGCGGATGGAGGTGATGCTCTCGACATCTTCCACGGGGATCGGCTCGCGCACGCGGCGGAAATCGAGCAGATCGCGCAGAGCCGTCGGCGGCTGGCGACGCACGGCATCGGCGTAACGCTTGAACAGTGAGAAACTGTCGGTCGAGACGGCCGTCTGAAGCATGTGGATGAGCTGGCCGCTGAAGGCGTGAACCTCGCCCTTGCGACGCAGCTTGTACAGACCGCCAATCGGCAGGGCGTCCACACCGCCCGCATAGGCCGTTTCATGCGCCTTGAGCGCATTGCGGGCCAGACCGGGCAGACCGATGCCCGAGATGCGCGACGGCATGCCGGGGAAGAACTCGGCCACAAGCGCGCGCGACAGGCCAATAGCCTCGAAATTATAGCCACCGCGATAGGCTGAAACGATGGAAATGCCGGATTTCGACATGATCTTGAGCAGACCCTTGTCGAGCGCCTTGCGATAACGCTCCACTGCCTCGCGCAGGGTGAGATCGCCAAACAGGCCGCGCTGCAAGCGGTCGGCGATACATTCCTGAGCCAGATAGGGGTTCACCGTGGTTGCCCCAACACCCACCGTCACGGCCATGCCATGCACGTCCATCACATCGGAGGAACGGACATTGAGCGAGGTGAAGGTACGCAGAGACTGACGCACGAGGTGGATATGTACGGCAGCGGTTGCGAGGATCATCGGGATCGCGACGCGCTCCTCGTTCTGCCCCTCGTCGGAGAGGAAGAGATGGGTGCAGCCACCGCGCACATAATCCTCGGCCTCGTGACGGATGCGTGCAATGGCATCGCGCAGCCCGGCCTCGCCATCGGCGGCGCGGAAAGTGCAGTCGACCGTCGCGCCATCCTTGCCACAGAAATTGCGCAGCGCCTCGAACTCACCCGTGGTGAGCACAGGGCTCGGCAATTGCAGCAGGTCGCACTGATCGGGCGACTGGTCGAGGATGTTGCCCAGATTACCAAGGCGCGTGACGAGGCTCATCACGTTCATTTCGCGCAGGGAATCGATGGGTGGATTGGTGACCTGACTGAAGCCCTGGCGGAAGTAATGGGCCAAGCCGCGATAGGTGCTCGACAGAACCTGAAGCGGTGTGTCGTCACCCATCGAGCCGATGGCTTCTGCCGATGTCTCGACCATAGGATGGAGAATGGTCTCCATTTCCTCATGGGTCAGGCTCATGGCCAGCTGGCGTCGGCGCAGCTGATCGGCGCTGAACAGGACCGGCTCGGCGACATCGCCCCGCACAACGGAGCTGATATTGCGAATATGCTTCGTCCAGGCGGTGAAGTCCTGACGCTCGGCCAGAAGATCAAGCAGTTCCTGCGGCGCATAAAGCTTGGCTTCCTGCAGATCGAGACCCAGCGTCTCGCCCGGCCCGAGGCGCCCCTTCATGCGGGTATTGGCGTCCTGCACGCGCACCATACCGGCTTCGGAACCCACGATCAGCAGATCGTCCTGCGTGATCGTGTAGCGCAGCGGGCGCAGACCCGCGCGGTCAAGACCGGCGACGAGCCAGCGCCCATCGGTCGCACAGATGGCGGCAGGGCCGTCCCACGGCTCCATCACGGCATTGCAGTAAGAGAACAGCGCCCGATGCTTGTCAGTCATGGCGGCATTGCCACCGGCACTGGCGGGTACCATCAGTGTTTTTGCCATAGGGGCATCGCGCCCGGCATGGGTGAGCAGCTCGAACACGTTGTCGAACATGGCGGTATCGGAGCCCGCCGCCTGAACGACCGGCTTGAGATCGCTCATATAGGGGTCGAGTTCGGCATTCGCGAGACGCGTCTCGTGGCTGCGCATCCAGTTCACATTGCCCGAAAGCGTGTTGATCTCACCGTTATGCGCCAGACGGCGGAAAGGCTGAGCCAGCTTCCAGGTCGGGAAGGTATTGGTCGAGTACCGCTGGTGATAGATCGCAAAGCGCGAGACGAAACGCTCATCAAGAAGATCGGGATAGAAATCCGTCAGGTTCTCGGCAAGGAACATGCCCTTGTAGATGAGCGAACGACACGACAGCGAACACACATAGAGATCGACCTGCGCAGCGGCCGCGGCCTTCTCGATACGACGGCGGATGACGTAAAGATCGCGCTCGAAATCAGCTTCCGAGCGGTTCAGGCGGTTACGCACCATGATCTGCTCGATCTCGGGACGCGTCGCGTTGGCCTTTTCACCGATACAGGCCGTATCGATCGGCACCTGACGCCAGCCATAGATGCCATAGCCGAAATCGAGGATCTCGCTTTCGATGATCGCGCGCCCTGCTTCCTGCGCGGCCAGATCGGTCTTGGGCAGGAAGATCATGCCGACGGCAATACGACCCTCGATATGGTCGTCACCGGCGCTGTGAATCGCCTCGGCAAAGAAATCCTGAGGGATCTCGACATGGATGCCCGCACCATCGCCGGTCTTGCCATCAGCATCGACCGCACCGCGATGCCAGAGCGCCTTAAGCGCCGCGATACCAGCCAGAACCACGTCACGACGGCGCTTGCCGTCCAGTGCCGCCACGAGCCCGACGCCGCAGGCATCACGCTCCATGGTCGGGTCATAAAGGCCTTCGAGGGCGCGGACATTGTCCTGATAGGACTGGATGAAGCTCTTCTCGGTCATGGCCCTTACTCCGCCGCCACTGCCTGTGCGGCATGGTCTGATGTCATGCTCTCTGTGCCAGAGAGGAATTGGTGCATTTCGGCTGCGGCCTCGCGTCCGTCGCGAATGGCCCAGACCACAAGCGAGGCCCCGCGCACGATATCGCCGCCTGCGAAAACGCCCGGCACGCTTGTCTCGAAACGTCCCGGTGTGACCTTGAGCGTGCCCCATTTGGTCACGGCCAGCTCCGGCGCATTCCAGTCATCCGGCAGATCCTCGGGGTCGAACCCAAGCGCCTTGATCACCAGATCGGCCTCGATCACGAAGCTGCTTTCCGGCACAGCCTCGACGGACTGGCGGCCTGACGCATCGGGCAGGCTCAGCCGCATCTTGTGGGCGCGCACGCCGCTGACAGTACCATCGCCAAGGAATGCCTCGGGAGCCGCAAGCCAGGCGAAGTTCACGCCTTCTTCCTCGGCGTTTTTCACTTCCTGCACCGAGCCGGGCATATTGGCGCGGTCGCGGCGATAAAGGCAGGTCACCTTTTCAGCACCCTGACGAATGGAGGTGCGCACGCAATCCATGGCCGTATCGCCACCGCCGATCACAACCACATGCTTGCCCCTGGCGTGCAGCACGGCATCATCACCTGGCGTCTCATGATACCCACGGCGGTTGGACGCCGTGAGGAAATCGAGCGCCTGAACCACACCGCCCAGTCCGCTGCCCGGCACGGCTACCTCACGTGAGCGATAGACGCCCGTCCCCAGAAAGACCGCATCGTGTTTCTCACGAAGCGCCTCGAAGGAAAGGCCGCCCTCACCTTCTCCGATGGGAGTGGAGAGATGGAAGACGATGCCCTGTGCCTCGAGCAACTCATGGCGACGGGCTAGCACGTGCTTTTCCAGCTTGAAGCTTGGGATGCCATAGACCATCAGCCCGCCGACGCGATCATGACGGTCATAGACATGAACCTGATAGCCGAGGGCGCGCAGCCATTCTGCCGCAGCAAGCCCGGCCGGACCGGCGCCGACCACGCCGATGCTCTGTGAACGCTCGCGAGACGGCAAGCGCGGTTTGACCCAGCCCTGCTCGAAAGCCGTTTCAGTAATGAACTTCTCGACGGCACCGATCGTGACCGCCTCGAAATCCTTCTGAATGACGCAATTGCCCTCGCACAGACGATCCTGCGGGCAGATGCGCCCGCAGATTTCAGGAAAGGTGTTTGTCGCCGAAGAAAGACGATAGGCTTCTTCCAGACGGTTCTCGGCCGTCAGCTTCAGCCAGTCGGGAATGTTGTTGCCCAGGGGGCAATGGACCGAACAGAAAGGTACGCCGCATTGCGAGCAGCGGCTGGCCTGACGCTCGGCATGATCGACTGCGAAAGCGCGATAGATTTCTCCGAAATCCTCACGGCGTTCCGCAGCGTCACGCTTCTCAGGCATCTCCTGCGGCAATGACACAAATTGCAGCATACGTTCGGCCACGACACGTTCTCCCCAAGGGCGAGCGGACGCATGACGCCCCGCTCAAAAAACATGACGGACAGGTAAGACAAGCCCACGAACCGTATAAGTAATCAATGCTTACCTATCGCCGGTCATATTGACGATTTATGGCGCAAACATACACAAATCTCGCATTATTAGGTCCGAAACGGACCTTTTATTTGCGAACCATTCTCAACACGCTGATTTGGCTCAAATATTCCGGCGCCACATCATACACGCTCCGGGGAACGACTCCGAGGGTTTCGAGGGTCTCAGCCCCGGATGACACGATATTGTCCTGCGAAAGCATCGCGAGCTGATCCCGCGTCAGCAGCTTACCCGGCAGAGCCTCCATCACACTGGCCTGTATCTGGGCAACACGCTCTGGCACCGTCAGCAGTCGGGGTGTGCGCCCCACGGACTGCGCCACGAAGGCCATGATCTCGGCCATGGTGAGACGATCGGGACCGCCAAGCTCGAACAGCCTTCCGCCCAGACCGCTTTCCGTAAGGGCGAGAGCGGCAGCCTTCGCGACATCCTCGACATAGACGGGCTGAAGGCG
>Ga0157362_1000149_pt1 | contig 21063 bp, 14 predicted proteins | sample AttlaeALBM3_FD_111480 | JGI IMG/M metagenome (GOLD analysis project Ga0157362, IMG submission 111480) | Fungus gardens microbial communities from leaf cutter ant in Ribeirão Preto, State of São Paulo, Brazil - Atta laevigata ALBM3 | ecosystem: Host-associated > Fungi > Mycelium > Unclassified ... | reverse complement strand
GCCACAAGAACCGAGGTGGCCACGCGGTCCAGAAAATCGCGATCATGGCTCACCAGCATGACCGTACCCGGATAATCGTCCAGCATTTCCTGCAACAGATCGAGCGTCTCAAGGTCAAGATCATTCGTCGGCTCGTCGAGCACGAGCAGGTTCGATGGCTGGGCCAGTGCACAGGCAAGGGCAAGCCTGCCGCGTTCACCGCCAGAGAGGACACCGACCGGCGTGCGCGCCTGTTCGGGGCGGAACAGGAAGTCCTTCATATACCCGATGACATGGCGCTTCTCATCACCCACTTGCACCATGTCTCCGCTTCCCCCGGTCATGGTATCCGCAAGCGTCATGGACGGGTCGAGGCTCGCGCGTCGCTGGTCCAGCGTGACGAGCGAGGTGGAGGGACCTACCTGTACGCGTCCCGTATCGGGCTGATCCTCGCCGGTGAGGAGACGAAGAAGCGTCGTCTTGCCCATACCGTTGGCCCCGACGATCCCAAGGCGATCGCCCTTGAGCACGCGCAGATCGAGATTCTTGACCACAACCCGCTCGCCGAATGCCTTGGTCACATCCTCCGCTACGGTTGTCAGCTTCCCGGTCGTCTGGGCTTCTGACACGGCCAGTTTGAGTGACCCACGGAACTGGCTCGCAATTTCCTTGCGGCGCGAACGCAGCGAGGCCAGCTCCGCCACACGGCGGACATTGCGCTTGCGACGGGCTGTCACGCCATAGCGCATCCAGTCCTCTTCGCGGGCGATCTCGCGATCAAGCTTGTGAGCCGCAAGTTCCTCCAGCGCGAGAACCTCTTCGCGCCAGTCCTCGAAGCGGGCAAAACCCTGATCGAGGCGACGGGTGATGCCTTGCTCGAGCCAGACGACGGCGCGCGAGAGAGTTTCGAGGAGGCGGCGATCATGGCTAATCACGATCATGGCTGAGCGCATGGAGGCAAGCTCGCGCTCAAGCCATGTGATGGTCGGCAAATCGAGATGGTTAGTCGGCTCGTCGAGAAGCAGGAGATCCGGCCGTGCGGCAAGTGCACGGGCGAGGGCGCAGCGACGGGCCTCACCACCCGAGAGTGTTGCGGTGGTTTCGTCACCTGTCAGACCAAGTTCGGAGAGCATGCTGCGGGCGAGATAATCTTCTTCGGGCTGCAGATCCTGAGCAACGTAGTCGTAGCTCGTCCTGAAGGCCGAAAGGTCTGGTTCCTGCGGGAGATAAACGATCTTGATCCCGGGCTGGACGAAGCACTGGCCAGAGTCAGGCAGGATCTCGCCAGCGGCAATGCGCAGGAGCGTCGATTTGCCTGAGCCATTGCGGCCCACCAGGCAGAGCTTTTCGCCCGGGGCGACCCCGATTTCGGCACCGTCCAGCAGTGGACGACCCCCGAGAGTATAGGAGATATCGCGTAAATGAAGGATCGGTGCAGCCATGCGCCCTATGTGTCGCACCGGCTGCGTCGATGCAAGTCAGATCGCTTTGAGACCGCCCGTAACCGCCTGATAGGTCGTTATGGCCAGCGTGGTAGGCTCGAAGGGCTTGGTGATAATGAAAGATGGTTCTTCCTGCTCGCCTGTAAGCAGCCGCTCGGGATAGGCGGTCACGAAGATCACCGGTGCCTGATGGTCCTTCATAATGCGACCAACAGCGTGCATGCCGTCGCCGCCGCCACCGAGATTGATGTCGGCCAGGATAAGTCCGGGGCGTGTTTCCTTGGCCAGCCGCACGGCATCGGCCTCGGTGTAGGCGACACCCGCAATGCGATGGCCGCATTGCTGTACCACGTCCTGGATGTCCATCGCGATGATGGGCTCGTCCTCGATGATCAGCACACTTGTCTCGGCAACTGAACGCAGACCCTCATTCGCCTTGGCAATGTCTCCGAGGATATCGGCTTCGGTTCGCCCAAGGATCATGGCAACGGCGCTGAGTGGAACTTCCTCAAGCGAGGTGAGAAGCAGGACAAAGCGCTGCGTCAGCGTAAGGGATGACGGAGGATGAGTACTGTCATTGGCTGCCTGAAAACAGTCGATGATCGACTTGTAAAGACGGAAGCGAACACTGATCTCATGTCCACCCTTACGCGTAGCCATGTCGCGTATGGCAAGGGCCACAAGCTGATCACCCTGCTTCTGTGTGCCTTCAAGAGCTCTTGCAAAACGTCGCGCAAAGGGCAAGGCTTGCATGAGGTCTTGGCGCTCTGCATCGACCATTGAGAAACGAAGCTCCAGAAATTTTCCGCCAACACAACGCGGTTCGTCGCGTTACGATGGCACTTTTTCGGCGCTGAGCAAAGAGGAATGCAGTCATGCGCTACCGGGAGATCACAGGCTGAGCACCGACAAGCCAGACAATCCGCGAGAGGCGGGAGCGAAGGCTGACCCCGTCCGGCGGGGAATTGCCACGCACCTCATCGATCTGCGCGGTTTTGCACGCTACCTCACCAGAGACGCCTCTGCAGCCGATGACCTCGTGCAGGACACGGTTTTGCGTGCGCTGGCCGCGCGTGACAGCTTCGTTCCAGGGACCAATCTCAAGGCCTGGCTATTCACCATCCTGAGGAATGTTTTTTTCGAGCAGCGCCGTCGCAAGGTGAAAGAAACAGAGATTCTCGGCGAGATATCACGAGGTAGTGAGGAAGGGTTCGATGAGCGCGATCGATACAAGGATGGCGTCATGGATCTATCGCAGCTTTTATGGCGTCTGCCTGAGCTTTTACGTGAGGCGTTGATTCTCGTTGGCGCTCAGGAGATGAGTTACGAGGAGGCCGCTGCGATCTGCGATTGTCCAGTCGGTACGATGAAAGCGCGTGTGTCGAGAGCACGAGCCCAGCTTGCCGAGATCGCCTCACCATCTGCGGATCCCGCTTAGATAGACTATGGGGAGCAGTAAGCGCTCTGCCTGACGCCACAAACTGTCCTTGCGACGAGGCATTTCAGGCGTCTAACAAAAATTTTCAGTTTTTTGTCATTGCATGCAACCTCCTTCTTCGCCCGTTCATTGGTCCGTTGAAAAGCACCGAGCGAAGAAGGATTTTCGCATGACCAGCTTCCATGACCAGGTTATCCAGATTCTCCCCAAACTGCGCGTTCAGGCTCTGTCCCTGACACGCAACCGTTCCGCAGCCGAGGATCTGGTTCAGGACGCGGTATGCAATGCCCTTGCGGCTCAGGATAGCTTCATCCCCGGCACGAACTTCTCGGCCTGGATGCATCGTATTCTGCGCAACCGCTTCATTTCCGATCTGCGCAAGCGCCGTGAGACGACGGATATCGAGGATGTGCCTGCATCGTCCTTTGCGAGCAACGCGACGCACGAAGACAGTCTGGCGCTCAAAGATCTTTCGATGGCGCTGTCTCGTCTGCCTGCCGATCAGCGCGAGGCGCTCGTGATGGTCGTTGTGCAGGGCATGAGCTACGAAGCCCTCGCAGAAGCTACGGGCTGTGCTGTCGGAACGGCCAAGAGCCGCGTATTCCGTGCACGTCGTCAGCTCGAGGCCTGGATGACCGGCGACCTGCCCGCGAACGACAAATTGCGCGTTAAGGTTGCTGCTCTCCGCGCCACGCTGGATGATCGTCGCCGCAAGGGACTCAAATCTGACGATCTGTTCACATTCTGATTGCCGCTAGCGTAACTAGACTGGCCTGATGCTGCGACATATTTGCAGAGTTATGGAGGGGAGTGAGGTAACTCATTCCCCTTTGGCGCGATTGGGTCTTTCCTTTTCTTCAAAATGCGATGATTAAATTTCGTTAGTGCAACTCGTCCGGCGACGCATTGTTAAGATCGCATGGGTTGAATTTTTTTGTTGAGGTGAGGACATGACTGGGGGAAAGGACGGCACGCCGGAGAAGCCCCGCCAGGCAGGCCCCAGCAATGAAACAGAAAATCCTTTTGACCTATGGTTGAAGCGAGGGCTTCATCAGCTTTTCGACGACGTCGCAAACGAACCAATTCCTGAGGAATTACTGCGCCTGATCGAAGAAGATCGTGACGACCGTCAGTCCTGAACGGCAACTTGCCGACAGCGCCCGGTGCCGGATAATAAAAAGGCGCTCGGCTTGAGGCTTCTTCCACTGCACCCATTCAAAGCCGTCGGCCTGAAAACCCGTCTTTTTGATACGGTTGGTTCGCGCGTCATGGCGCTTATCGTCTGCACTTCTGTGCCGCTTGCGACCGTCGCGGGGGTTCTCGCGTGGCACACCTATCTTGCAACCTCAGACAACAGCTTTGAGCGCACCAAGGCCGATGCGGTAAGTGCGAGACATGAAATCGCCGCGGATCTGGGCCGTGCACAGGGGGCGTTGGAGACCCTGGCACAGATTACCCTACACGAGGAGATTGCGCCCCGGGCTTTCCAGCTCGTTCAGTCTGTCAGTCAACAACACTATTGCTCGCTCGAACTGGTCGACAGCGCCGGAAAAATCGTTGCCAGCAGTCGGGGAAACGAAAAGGACGGCAACCCCTGCCAAAGCAATCTTCTTGCTCTTGCCAGTGCCTCACGAGATGCGGTCTCTGAAAAAGAGAGTTTTGCCGAGGGTGACGGGGCTACAGAAGTCGTGATCGCAGGGTCTGCCCTTCTTGTCCGTTCTTCGATACGGCTTGACTATGTTAACCGGACCGGCTCTTCGGTCCCTGGACGGCTGATCGCCTTCCGACCGCTCGTCAATCAGGAATTGGTCTCGACGGCGCAGTATGCGCATGTTTCGAACGAGCCCGATGTCGGTTCGACCGATCTATGGCTCTTTACGGAGCAGACCCCTCCGGTTGCCCTGACTGCAAGACAGAACGTCACCTCGCCTTGGTCGCGAGAGGTAACAGACCGCTTGCGCGCCGACCTCAAGGTGGGAAGACGGGCCGATCATTTCGAGGCCAATAACGTCTACTACACCCTTATACCGGGTTATGGTCCCACCAGTATCGTTGCTGTCTCGGTTCGAAGCGCAGCTGAGACGCGCGCCTTGCAGCTGTTTCTTGCGCGCGTAATGCTCATCGTCCTTATTCTTGTCGTGGAGTTGCTTCTGGTAGCCCTTGCTGCGCAACGTTATCTGGTCGAACCGCTCGAGAAGCTCGCCTCCAGCGTCTCCGAATGGAGACGACACGGTTCATTTCAGCCTGATTTGCCTTTGTCGCTCCCACTTGAAATCCGTCAGATGGAGCGCGCTTTTAGCAGGGCCACGAGACGCCTGGACAGGCATGAGGCAAGGCTTCAGCGCGCAACTAAACAGCAGGATCTCCTTATCAGAGAGATCCACCATCGCGTCAAAAATAACCTCCAGATCGTGGCCTCGCTACTCAATCTGCAGGCGAACCGTATCAAGCTGCCGGAAGCGCGAGAAGAATTCCACCTCGTCCGGGACCGGGTGCGTTCTCTGGCGACGCTCCATCGTTACCTCTACCCTGAAGGTGGGCTGTCATCGCTCGATATCAGGGCCTTCATGGAGGAACTTGCAAGCCAGATTTTCACGGCGAACAATCATGCCAATAAGGGACGTATCAGTCTTTCGTTGGATATCCACGATGTGCCCATCACACCCGATCAGGCTGTGCCACTCTCCCTCATCGTGACAGAGATCGTCACAAATGCGCTGCGGTACGCGTTTCCTCAGGGAAGAGCTGGATCTGTCCGTATACAGCTCCATCGTGTCGATGAGACTGCCCTTTTGCTGATCGAGGATGATGGAGTAGGTCTGGCTTTCCCATCGGAGGGCGAAAAGCGCGAAGGGATAGGCTTGCAGCTGGTGCGTGGATTTGCCCGTCAACTAGGTGCGACGCTGGACATCATTTCAGAGCAGGGAACCGTCTATCGGCTTGTATTCCCTGTCCACGTTCCGCGCCGCAACCTGGCCTAGACCAGCCTCGATATCCCGGCGCAGTATCGTGCGACAGGCTCGAAGTTACCATGGTGCGAGCGCCACAGGGCGAGTGATATCTCGAAAATACACGGACAACCATGCGCTTTGGCGCGTTGAGTGACGGCCCCCTCATCTAATTCTTCATCTGACGAGCGGTCGTGGACGGGTCTGCAGGAAGGCAATTGGCTTATTCATCTCCGAAAAACGTGCTCAGCGAGCCGTTGCTAGCAATTTCGAAATAAATCCTCGTGTATCATATCCTGATTCTCAATCTTCTTTCTCCATTGAGAATTTCTGAAGCGAAGTTTTTCAGCAAAATTAACGATATTTTTTCAACCCGCACGTTGTCCGTTTGGGTGATCCTTAAACTTTAACGAAAAGCACCTTGATTTCATCAACCTATTGACGCAATCAGAAAAAAAATAGCAAAGTCTTGTTGCGCATCGTTAGTGCGTTGCTCAAATCCTGAGAGATCATTAATGCTCCGTTCCATGGTCAGGCGCCAATTTTGCCGTGACTCAATTCTTGCTGCAGCGTCCTTCGGCATCGCCGGGGAGTCTTTTGCGCAGACGCAAGGACTGGGCGACCCTGACTGGGAGCTTTACAAGAAAAAATACCTGCGCCCCGAAGGACGCATCGTGGATACGGGGAACCAAGACGTATCGCATTCGGAAGGGCAGGGATACGGGCTGCTTTTTGCCTCGACGTTCAACGATCAGGCTGCGTTCGACCAGATATGGGCGTGGACGAGAGATAATCTCAAGCATAAGGACGGCAGCCTCCATAGCTGGAGATGGACGCCAACAGCGCCTCATGTGAGTGATACGAACAATGCGACGGATGGTGATCTTATGATCGCTTGGGCATTGCGCAGGGCCGCGATCCTGTGGCGGTCGGAAGCCTATCTCGACCAGGCGAAGGCCATATTGCATGACCTGGCCGAAAAATGCGTACGCAAGGTTGGCAGTCGCCTTGTTTTATTGCCCGGTATGAAAGGGTTTGACCGACCGAAATCGGTCATCATCAATCTTTCGTACTATCTGCTGCCAGCACTCGACCGCGCCATACTGCTCGACCCGTCTGGGCCCTGGAAAAGCGTCGGCGAGCACGGTCAACAACTACTCCAGAGCTGCCGTTTCGGTTTGTGGGGATTGCCGCCTGATTGGCTTGCGATTGATCGAAAGTCAGAAAGGCCGGTTCCCGCTCCCGGCTATCCACCCCGGTTTTCGTACGATGCGATACGGATTCCGCTCTATTTCAGATGGGGCAAGCGTCTCCCGGCCACGCTGACGCAGTCGCTTTACGCCGTGAGCCAGAACTACTCGATGACAGCGCTTCCTGCATGGGTCGATCTCATGACGGGTGAGCGCTCGCCCTATAACGCGCCTCCTGGTTTCAGGGCAGTTTATCTGTTCGCGCTTAACGGTTCAGATGCTCTGTCGGATCTGCCGAACATCAAGGAGAGTAGTGATTACTACTCATCCTCCCTGACACTTCTCGCAAGAATAGCCTCCATGGAGATGGTTTGATGCCCGATACATTCAAAATACTTCATGAGTCATTTTCTGAGCCCTTGCCAGTGACAGAGGACGAAGGCTTCCATGACTTTAACGCCCTGTCGCGCATTGCTGCTGCGGGTGAGCCCATAAGCGAGCCTGTTCCGGTGCCTGAGCCCCCGCGTGTGACGCCACCCGAACCTCCGGCGTCATACCGGCATGCCTCCCCGCAGGTGGCGCAACCCCGGCCGGAAGCGCCGGCGAAGCCAGTTTGGGAAAAAACATAGATACAGGTAGAGCCGCCCGCAGCGACACCAGCTCCGCAAGCGCAACCTGTGCAAAGGGAAGTTGTGCCACCCACTGAAGCGGTTGCATCAGCGGGGTCAGGCACGCAGGCAAATGATGCTTGGCGTGATCTGCCGCTTCAGAATCTGTTGGCACGACTGCGCACCAGTGTTTCCGTCGTGAACGACACACCTAAACGACTGCATGGAATGTTTCGCCGCTGAAATAATTTATTTTCCAAAACAAGCGGTAGCAAGAATAAAAGTATGACTCTGATCTGCGTAGCCTCTCCAAAGGGCGGTGTTGGTAAAACCATGTTGGCGGCGCACCTGGCCGATGAGATACGTCGTGCGGGTGTTCCACATGTAGTCGCCATCGATCTCGATCCACAAAACGCGCTTAGGCTGCATTTTGGTGTTCCCATGGCGCACCGATACGGTCTGTCGAGCTGCATTGCCGCTGGCCGTTCGTGGGAAGGCGCAGTGATGTCGACCTCTAATGACATCCAGCTTTATCCGTTTGGGTCCCAGCCTTTGCACGCTCAGGCGGAGTTCGACGAGGCCATCAGAAACCGTCCCGATCTCATCGCCTCCGAGGTCGCACGCCTGAGCGAACGCAGTGATACTATTGTGATTGTCGATACCTCGCCGGGTTATTCGGTTGCCTTTTCAACGATTTTGCCGATCGCCAACGTCGTTGTTACGGTCATGACGGCAGAAGCCTCCTGTATCTCTCTCCTGCCCGATATCCATGCTGCCAGCTGTTATGGCATTCCGGCGGCCGAGGCCGCTCACTTCACACACCGTGTCATTGTCAACCGGTTTGACCCGCTGAACCGCGTAGGTGCCATGGCGCTGCCGCAGATCGTGCGTCGTATCGGCCCGATGCATCTTGGGACGATCTGCCGGGATGAGCATGTAGGAGAGGCTTTCGCGAGCCAGCGCCTGGTTCAGCATTATGCGCCTTATTCGAGGGCTGCGGCTGATCTGGAGCTTGTCGGTACGCGGTTAATCCAGACCATCACCAATCTGCATTAAGGCGAGGTCGCAGATGAAGCACGTACGCCATAGCATCGCCTTCCTGGAATCATGGATCGATGATGCGCATCATTCGCCTGCACGCACAGCCATAAAGACAGGGCTGATTTCCTTCGCCATTCTCTGCATGGTGATTGCGGCGTTCGTGCACCTCAATCTTGCCGGACAGACAATCGTCTGTATCTTCGGCATCGTTCTCTTCATGCTCGTCAACAGGCATCCGGGACCTCGTGCCACGCTTGTTCTGAAGGGTCTGTCGATCATTGTATCGCTGCGCTATCTCAGCTGGAGATTGACCGAGACGCTTAATTTCAGCTCATGGACGCAGTCAATACTGGGCAGCGTGCTCGTCCTTGCTGAGATCTACGCCTTCATCGTGTTGATCCTCAGCTACTTCCAGACGCTTCATCCACTGGGGCGTGAAGTCACCCCCATGCCCAAGGACATCACGACCTGGCCAAGCGTCGATATCTATATCCCCACCTACAATGAAGAGCTGCGCATCGTTCGCCAGACAGTACTGGCCGCCCTGGGCATTGACTGGCCCAGAGACAGAATCAACGTCTATCTGCTCGATGATGGTCACCGCGAAGAGTTCCGTGAATTCGCCGAGGCCTGTGGCGCAGGGTATATTGCCCGTTCCGAGCATAATCATGCCAAGGCAGGCAATCTCAACCATGCCATGCAGCTGACGAAGGGTGAGCTGATCGCAATTTTTGATTGCGATCATATCGCGAGCAGAACATTCCTGCAGGAGACCGTTGGTCCGTTCCTGCTGAAGCCTCACCTCGCGCTCATCCAGACCCCGCATCACTTCTATTCGCCTGATCCGTTTCAGCGCAACTTCTCTCACGGTGCCGTTGTGCCACCTGAGGGAAATCTGTTTTACGGGCTCATCCAGGATGGCAATGATTTCTGGAACGCAACCTTCTTTTGTGGCTCATGCGCCGTCATCCGGCGCGCTGCGCTCGAGGAGATTGGTGGGGTGGCGGTCGAGACCGTAACCGAAGACATGCACACAGCGCTTAAGCTACAGCGTCGCGGCTGGTCGACTGCTTATCTTGCCAAACCCTTGGCCGCCGGACTCTCCACCGAGCGTCTTATCCTGCACGTCGGTCAGCGCATGAGGTGGGCGCGTGGCATGTTGCAGATCATGCGCCTGGACAACCCTCTGACGGGGCCGGGGCTCAATTTTGCGCAGAGACTCTGCTATTTTGCGGCCATCGCCAGTTTTCTGTTCGCCATTCCGCGCCTGATCTTTCTGACATCGCCCATGGCGTATCTTCTGTTCAATCAGACCCTTATTGATGCCTCGCCGTTCGCGATCGCGATCTACGCCATGCCGCATCTCATACACAGCGTTCTCACATCGGCCCGTACAAACAGGAACTGGCGTTATTCACTGTGGAGTGAAGTGTATGAGACGACACTGGCGCCGTTCCTTGCGCGTGTGAGCGTCATGACGCTTATCTTTCCCCGTCGCGGGAAATTCAACGTCACCGAAAAGGGTGGATTGCTGGACCGTTCCTATCTCGACTGGAGCGCTGTCTATCCGAACGTCTATCTCGCCGCGGCTCTTCTCGCGACGCTCGGAGTAGGCCTGTTTCGCCTCGCGCATACCCATCACGACACGATCGTCTCGAACGCTTTGCTCATGAACATCGTGTGGATCACGGTGAGTATCGTGATCGTGCTTGCGGCTATCTCGATCGGCCGTGAGTCGATGCAGATCCGTCGCAGCCATCGCGTCGAGATGGTCGTGCCTGTTACCGTTTGTACGGCTGATGGCCGAATGTTCCAGTACACCAGTGAAAACATGTCCAACGGCGGCGGGATGTTGCATGGGCACGCCCCGGTTGAGGCGCTACCCGACGACAGCCTGATCACCGTGCTCGTACCAGACCGCAACGAGACCTATGCGCTGCCTGCAAAGGTCATACGCGCCACATCACAAGGCACGCTGGCGCTCAGCTGGGCCACAACAACAATCATACAGGAGGCCCAGATCGTGCGAGTCATATTCGGTCGTCGGGACGCATGGGCCAGCTGGGCCGATTACAAGCCGGATAGCCTGCCGCGTTCAATCCTCCTCCTCCTGCGCAGTATTGTCGATCTCTTCAAGCCAGCGACCTTTCGCAAGAAAAAGCGCGGCGTGGCGCTGAAACCTCGTATCGCACAGGCGGTTCCACAGAAGACTGCCGTGGTGGTACGGCCCAAAGCCGGGATACTACAGGCCCTTATACTTTCGCTCGGGCTGGGTACGACATTCACGGCTTCGATTGCGCATGCTCAGCAAAACCCGGCTGAGCTTCCCATGCCGACCGGGGTACCTGCCGCAGCTGGTGCTTCGATTTCGGCGCCTGCTGTCGGACGTCAGGCTCCAAATGTTGCCCCCTCCAGCGCCGCTCCAGCAGCGACTGCTGGCGCCGTGCCAGCGGGGCCAACGACTCCGGCTCCGGCCCCGGCCCCGGCCCCGGCAACCCCGGAACAGCAACCTGCCGCCGAACCAGTTGCAAACCCGGCAGTGTCTCCTGCCGCTGACCTGCCTGGTCCCGCACGGGAAGAGCTCGAGAATGCCCGGACGACGTCATGGAGCTTCACTCAGCTTGGGAGTGCCGACACTCTCATCATGACGCCATGGATTCCAATCCAGGGCCTCAATTTTGGTATCCCATCCTCGGAAGTCGTCACGGCAGCGACACTGACTCTGCACGGCTCAATGTCACCCGATATGCTGCCCGCGGGCAGTGGTGTGACGATTTTTCTCAACGATCAGTTCATCGCGGTTATTCATCCAGACAAGGCCAAACCGCAATTCGACGGCCTGACTTTCACGGTTAATCCGCTATTTTTCAAAGAGCACAATGTGCTGACGTTCCATTTCGCGGGTCAATACACCCTGAGTTGTGGCGATCAGACCAGTGCCCTTCTCTGGGCAAAAGTGCTGGGGCAATCGAGCCTGTCTATAACGTCGGCTCCCCTGCCGCCCTCGCGCGACCTCGCGACACTGCCCGCGCCGTTCTTCAACGACGCAGTCCTGACGCCAGCCCGTGTTCCCTTCGTCATTGCGCGCCAGAGTTCGCCTCAAACGCTTGAGGCGTCAGCCATCCTCGCATCCTGGTTCGGCGCCCTCAGCGATTATCGCGGCGCCTCTTTTCCTGTTCTTTCGCAATTGCCCCCCTCGGGTGGTGCCGTCGTTGTCGGGCCAGCCTCTGCCCTGGGCACGCTCCTGTCCGGCCAGGCGCCTGTTTCAGGCCCCACCATTATCGAAACAGTGAACGCGAATGACGCGTTTGGCGCCGTCCTGATTGTCACGGGACGTACGGATGACGAGGTCGTCGCTGCCGCCAAGTCAATAGCGTTCGCAAGTAAGGGCTTTCCGCACGAGTCTCGTATCAACGCCCCGGTTGTCAGTATCGAACCGCGCAAGCCCTACGACGCGCCTGGTTTCGTATCACGGACACAACCTATACGGATCGGGGACCTCGTGTCGCTCTCGAGCCTTCAAGGGTATGGCTATGTGCCTGGGACCATATCCGTGCCTTTCCGCACGACCCCGGACATCTATACCTGGCGTGCCCATCCGCTCAGCATGCACTTCACTGTGCGTGGGCCACTGGGTACCGAAATCGATCGTCAGCGCTCACATGTGGATGTCAGCGTAAACGGCATCTATCTGAAAAGCGTCTCCCTCGCTCCCCCTTCGGATCTGCCTCAGTGGCTTCGTCGTCTGTGGCCGGATTCATCCCGAGCACAATCGGCGCATGTCTCGATTCCTCCTTGGGCGATCTATGGCGCCAATACGCTCGGCTTCTATCTCGAGAGCCGTCCGATCGGGCGTCGCGACTGCAGCGGTATGACGCAGGACCTGCGTATGAGCATCGATCCTGACTCGACCATCGATCTGACGCGCGCCTATCACTACACGCAGTTGCCCAACCTTGCTTATTTCGCAAACTCCGGCTTCCCGTTTACGCGCATGGCTGATCTGTCGGATACGGCCATCGTTCTGCCCGCCAATCACACCGAGGGCGTTGAATCTGCTTTCCTCGATATGGTCGGCATGATTGGTGCGTCCACCCATTTCCCCGTCTCCGGTATTGGTGTCATCCATGCAGATGCCGTGTCGGAAAGCGAGACGCGCAATCTGATCGTCATGGACACGCACGTCAACTCACCTGCTGTCGAACGCTTTTTGCATGGGACGCCCTATAGCTTTGCCGGATCGGCGCTTAACTATACACGCTCAGGATTGCTCGAACCCTTTCGGTTGCTGACAAGTTCGCTCGACATGGGAGATGGCGGCGGGCAGGCGCGCGCGCTTCAGACGCTAAGCGCCACCACTTCTCTTGGAGATGGTGGGGCACTTATCGAACGTCGTTCACCATTCTCGTCGGATGCGACGATGCTCTTAATTTTGAGTGATAATTCACAGGGGCTTGAGCGTCTGGTTCAAGCCATGAGAAATCCCAAGACCCAGCCGATGATTCAGGGGGATCTCGCTTTGATCAATGGTTCCCAGATCATTGCGACCCGAAATCTACCAACTTACGCAATCGGCGCTCTTCCATTCTGGTTCTGGCCAGATCTCTATCTCGGCGATCATCCTTTTCGGGTCATTCTTCTGGCCGTGATCGGAGTTGGTCTGGGTGTCCTAATTTTATTCCGGGTCCTTCTCAATCATGCCCGACGTCGCGCCAAGGAATTGCATCGTGATCGCTGACCGCTCTCGTTTACGCAGGATGGCGCTCCGGGCAGCGCTTCTCGCTATGTTACCACTTGGGAAGGCCTTGGCTGACAATAGCTCCACGGTCTCAACCCAGAACATGCTGTCGTCGGATACTCGAAAGATTTTGCCTGCGGTCGTCAAACGGGCTCGCTACTGGTTTGAGCACGGAAGAATAGATGATGCGCGCATCGCGCTGAATCAGGCGAGGCAATTGGCCCCTTCTGACCCAGAGGTTCTCATGTTGGAAGGCCAAATGCGATTGCAGGAGGGCGATATCGCGGGGGCTCATCGTGTGCTGAAACAAATACGTGAGCAGAGCAATGATCCAGATGCCGGACGCATGCTTGATATGGATCTGCAAGCTCGCTCCGCACCCAGCGTTGACATTCAACAGGCCCGAACCCTCGCGCAGGAAGGTGCGACGGCGCAGGCTGCGGCCGCTTACATAAAAGCATTTCCAAACACCCCTCCATCACTCTATGCGCTAGAATACTACCGCACCCTCGCCGGCGTACCTGCACAACGTGCGAAGGCACAGCAAGGACTTGCCCGGCTGGTTTTGGATGCACCAAATAATATTGAGTACCAGATTGCTTATGCGCAATCTCTCGTCTGGGACGAGCGAAATCGAGTGAGCGGCATTCAACGTCTTGAGGCGCTCGCAAAATTGAAAACTCTCTCTGACGCGCAACGGGAGCAAATCAATTCGACTACGAGGCAATCCGTGCTCTGGCTTCCCGCCACGGCTTCTTCGGACTCCGTCATCAGCAACTATCTCTCTTCCCATCCCGAAGATAAAGATATACAGGCGCTGCGAGGGCGCTCCTTGGTAAATACGCTCAAGCCTTTCGAAATTGAGCGTCAGAGAGGGTGGGATAAGCTACGCTCTGGTGATCTTCAGGCCGCAGCCTCTGCTTTTCGCGAGGCATTGACGACAGCTCCCAACGATGCTGATTCGTTAGGAGGATTAGGTGTCACGCTGTTGCGTGAGCGTCGCGACGCTGAAGCGAAAACATACCTGGCCCAAGCGATGGCGGCTGATCCCTCGTCTGCAGAGCGTTGGAAGACTGCCGAGGGCAGTGCCATCCTGGACGACTCATATGCAAGGGCTAATAATTTATTCAGCCACGGTCGCTACGCCGAAACTTTAGCGTTGATCAATCCTATGATCAAACAGTCGCCTGGCCAATCCTGGCTCAGGGCGATGCGTGCAGATATCCTAGAACGGACTGGAAGGCCTGACGAGGCGATTTCGGTGTATCATTCACTCGTCGCGGCCGAACCCCGCAATGCTTCTTTGCGCGAGCGGCTCGTCCGAGCCTTGATTGATGACCGACGCTATGATGAGGCCGACTTTGAGTTGGCGCAGAGCCCGGTGCAGAACACTGCATTGAGGGCGCTGATTTACGACAGTCAGATTGAACGCGCGGCATCAGCGGCCGAAAGGATGGTGATATATAGACGTGCGGAGCAGGCAGACGCGCTCTCTCCTTGGTCTAGATTGCATTACGCTCAGGAGCTTCTTTCCCAGAACCGCCGCGCGGATGCTGACAAAGTCATGGCACCTTTGGCTCAAAGCGCGCGAATCCGCGACTCAGCAGCATTGCAATCCGTCGTCCTGTACGCCGCGCAAACGGGCGATGATAAAACGGTTGCGAGATTACGTGGTGAAATTCCCGCACGCTTGATGACGCGTGATATGCGAAGGCTTATGCACCAAGCTGATTTGCGAATTCAGGTTGCTGATGCCCCGTCAGATCCTGATGCTGCGCGGTTCTACTTCGCGCATCTGCTTGAGCAAGGAGACTCCGACGGGAGCCTTGCGCAGCTTATTGCGATCACCCTCTACGATCGGGGAGACAAAACAAACGCAGCACTGCTGCTTGACTTGCAAATTGCACAGTCGGGCGGACGCATCAGCCCCGATCAAAAATTGGCGTATGCAGGTGCCTACCTGCATATGCAGGATTTCGAACGTGCACGAAAAATCTTGGTATCCTTGCGAGGAGCCCCCCTCGATTCCTCACAAGCCAAGGAGCTTAGCCAGATCGATACCGGCCTCGCGATAGCACTCTCTGATCATCTGAACGATCAGGGTAGCCGCGCACGCGCGTACGAGGCACTTGCACCCGTGTTGGCCAAACCAAATCCTCCAACAGCGGCGAATCTTGCACTCGCACGGCTATACGGTTCGGGCGGCCAGTATGCCCAAGCCCACCAAATCACTCTACAGGCGGTTCAACATGATCCCAGTGATTTGGACGCGTACCTCGCTCTGATTCAAACATGCATTTCGATGCATCGTTACGCCGAAGCCAGTGGCTATGTGCAGCAAATGAATTTCGTGGCTGCTACGGACCCGCGAAGCTGGTACGCCGCAGCTCAACTTGACCGGGCCCGCGGCAATGTGCGCGCAGCGGTGCGTGAGCTAGCGCAGGCGCGTGTGCTGAGACTTGAGCAGATTGCGCCGGGTCACCAATCCTACGCTTTGCGCGTCAATCCGTTTGCCTCTGAAGACTTAACGAAGCACAATGAGTCTGCAGATCCTCTAATTCAGCAAATGGACGACGATTTAGCTCAGATCAGTGACGGCATGACCGCTTCCGTGAGTATCTCGCCCGGTATCGATAGCAGGTCGGGTTCCGGTTTAAACGGTCTCAGCAATATTACTACCGAAGTTGCTGGGGTATTGCCTGTCGGAGGGGGTAATATTCGCCTTAGTGCTACGCCTTCTTTTCTAAATAGTCGATCTTATAGCAGCGGCGATGTTAACGGCCCCCGCAATATTGGATACAACCCGCTCAATACTTTAATAGGCGGCGCTCTCAATCAAAGCAGCTCCATGAGCGCGACGGGTATTGCTCTTGCTGCACGGTACGACTGGAATTGGCTTGTTCTTGATGCTGGCACATCTCCACTAGGCTTTGCAGTAACTAATTTGGTTGGCGGGGTGAACGTTGCTCCAAAACTCGCCCGTAATACAATTCTGACCGTGGGCATAGAACGTCGCTCTGTTCAAGATTCACTTATCTCCTATTCCGGTTTGCGTGATGCATCCGGCGCGACATGGGGGGGCGTTGTTCGCAATCGACTTTACGCTCAGCTCGCTTACGGGGACGAGGATGCATCGCTGTATGCGCGGGGAGGTGCTTCTTATCTAACCGGCCGCAACACGCGTAGCAATACGAGCTACGAGGCTGGGGTGGGAGGCCAGATCAAGGTCTGGGATGAGAAGAGCCCCGACTTGAGTCAAAACTTGCATCTCGGAATGGACCTTACGTGGTTTGGCTATAATCGTAATGAATATCAGTTCACGTTTGGTAACGGTGGTTACTTTTCGCCACAGAACTTCCTCGCGTTCACCTTTCCTGTCACTTACGCTGGGACCTACAAGCAAATCGACTGGCGCGTTATTGGTCGTGTGGGATATCAGACCTACCACTCGTCGCGTTCACAAACCTTCCCTGCCAATTTGGATACGCAGGCATTGCTCGCCAATGTGGCCCCGCTCTATGCGTATCAGGATGGGAATTCCGCCAATGGTCTGACGGGTGGAATTTACGGTGCTATCGATTATCGCATGACACCTAACCTCAAGCTCAGTCTCAACGCCGATTACCAGAAGGCCGGGCCTTGGAATGAGGTCAGAGCTTTTGTTGCAGCCAAATACAGTTTTCTGGGGACGAAATGATCTCGCCTGATTTTTCCCTTTTTATCCATTCTCTCGCCACTGAGCTTGAATTACAGGCAGGCTCCGATGAGAGCGATGCGCTCCTTTACAGCGTGGGGCGTCGCATGGCCGATCGCCTGCCGCTTCCTGCTTGCGAGACGACCGCGGCGTTCGAACTAGAATGCAACGCCAATCTGGTCCTCATCGGTTGGGGGCAGTTTTCTCTTGGCTTCGATCCGCAGAAAAACACTTTACATCTGTCTCTGCACGATTATCCGCGCACGGGTGCCCTGGGCAAACCGGCGGGCACGTGGCTTGCGGGCTTCTACAATGGCCTTATCACTGGTTGGTTCTCCCAGATGGGCGAAACGGTGAAGCTGCGGCGCGTCGCGACATCCGAGAGCCTTACGATCACTTTCCTCGTTGATGCGGGCACCTGACGGCTTATCTGGACAGTCTCGGAAACGTAACTCAAGCTCTGGACGTTGAGACTGGAGCGGAGGGTCCGAATGGCCGGGATTGCCTGAAAGACGAAGTGCCAAGTATCCGACGTGACGAGGAAGGCATGGGAGCTGATCGCGCCCAAAATGCCCGTACCGAGGTGTATGGGCAGTCCGCAGGCGCTCGAGTGCCGCGAGGTATTCAACGCGATATGCCACCTGCTTCGCTCGGGCTCCATCCGATGCACGCTGCCGATCTGGAGCGTTTTGGTCTGGTTGAATCGTGAGGGGTTCCCAATCTGGGTGTGATCTGATTCAAGATGACGGCCGGGATGGAGGTCGGCGCCGAATGTCATCACGTGCGCTGTCTCTGGATCTACGTGCCCGCGTTGTAGCGGGGGTTTCAAAGGGCGTGTCCCGTCGGCAGGCTGCCGAGCGCTTCGGCGTCAGTTCGGCAAGTGCCGTTCGCTGGTGTGTCCTGGCTACGTCGACTGGCAGCCCCGCAGCAAAGCCACGCGGTGGGGATCGGCGGTCACACAGGATCGAAGCACAGGCCGACCGGATACATGCCCTGATCGCGGCGCAGGACGACCTGACCCTTGCCGAAATCCGTATCCAGCTGGCTGAGGATGGCCACCATTTCGCGATTGACGCGCTGTGGCGCGTCTTCGCGCGCCAGCGGATCACATGGAAAAAAAAGTGCGCCTATGCGGCGGAGCAGAATCGTCCGGATGTCCTGACGCGACGGCAGGACTGGTTTGATACCCAGCCCGACCTCGACCCCGAGCGACCGGTTTTCATTGATGAAACCTGGGCCTCGACCAACATGGCGCGACGTCATGGTCGCTGTTGGCGGGGGCAGGGATCGCGATCCGCTGTACCGCACGGGCAGTGGGCGACTACAACGTTCATCGCGGGACCGCGGCTGACCGGTATCGTGGCGCCGATGGTGCTGGATGGACCGGTCAGCGGCCGTGGCTTCCAGGCCTATGTCGAACGCGCCCTCGTGCCGGATTTGCGCCCCGGCGACATCGTCGTCATGGACAATCTCGGCTCGCACAAGGGGCGGGGTGAGCAGGCGTCGATCGAGGCCCTCGGAGCCAGCCTGCGGTTCCTGCCACCCTCCGGAAGTTCCGGTTCATCCAAAAATGGAAAGCGACGGATACCGCCGCCAGTGATGGTGCGCGACTAAGAGAGGGGCTGTTGGATAAAGCCAATACCGCCTCAGGCGTCTGGGCAGACACGGCGTATCCCTCGAAAGCCAATGAGGATTTCATGGACCGACACAGGTTCGTCTCGAAAATCCCCATGAAAAAGCCGCATCTCAATGCCTATGCCACGCCACATCCAGCGGTCCAATGCGGGAAAGTCCGTGATCCGATCACGCGTCGAGCAGGCTTGGAGAGGTTGAACGCGAGCGCGTCGCCATCCCAATGGCGATAGCCCGCGATCTGCTCGAAACGCAGATCAAAAGTCACACCGGGAACCGTCACTCAGCAGGCCACAAACCAGAAAGCAGGAGCCAGCAGCGCCAATCAACGGTTCTTCGAACCCTCCACATGCTGGTCTGCTGCCCGGTGCGTGAAACCAATGTTATTCAACGCGACGATTGCAGAGCATGTGGAGGCGAGGGCGAGATGCAGCGATGGCATGCCGATCGGATTGATTCGAGGGGCTATCGGCAAGCGCTAAGACGCGAGGCTAGATAGGCAGGTCAGCAGCAGAATTCTTAGATGCCGGACGGCCGAATGTCTGACAACCCAACTTCGAAAGGGAGCCTCTACGAGACTGGTTGGGCGAACGCTGAATGTCTGCTTTCAAGCAACCGCCATTACTACTTTGATGTCTGCCTCGGGTGAAAGCTGCCATCCTTCATTGAGCGCGGCCATATAGGCATGGAGATGATCTGCGCCGCATCATAACCACGTCTCTGAGGCACGCTTTTCGGCCCGTCCATCGCCGCTTTGCGCCGCCCCCCTACTTCCGATAATAATAAATTATCGGAAGTAGGTGAGCGATCGAGCGTCTATTTTATAGGCGTCGGCTCATTCGCCTCAATCTTGTCCGCAAGTTCCTGCATGATGGGCTGGTAGTATCGATCGAGCGATTTCAGATCGCGATGTCCGGTGACACGCATCAGATCTAGCGGGTTTGCGAGATAGCGCGCGAGACGCGACGTTGCCTCGTGGCGCAGATCGTGGAAGGTGAGGTTGGTCAGGCCCGCCCGCTTAGTCATCCGACCAAAGCGGACGGAGAATGCCTTCTCATTGCCGATATTGAAGATCTTCTCATGCGGCTCGGGCCTGTGCGGCATCTGCTTGAGTTTCTCGACGAGGAGGCGCCGTGCACCGGGTGTCAGGGGGCGCTTCTCAGGGCCGAGCTCCTCCCTGTGCCGCTCGCTCTTCACCCTGGCGAGCGATAGCGTGCGACTGCGGAAATCGATGTCTTTCCAGCAGAGGGAAACGGATTCCGATAAACGACAGGCTTGTTCGATCGACCATTTGACGAGCCATACATCATCAGCATGCTCTGAATGTGAAACGACCTCGATAAGGCGGTCATATTCAGTCTGGTGATCGTGTCCATTGTCTAGCATGGCCAGTCGTCTGTTACGCTTCCTGTCAGCGCCTTGCGGCCGTTTCACAACTCTGCCGGAGGCATGATTGACCGTGTGGATATCCCATTCACTGATCGCGTGCTGGACGATGCTTGCGAGAAGATTTAGCCGCTTGACCACGGTCGCTGGCGCATAGCCGTCCGCAAGCATGCGATCACGGAAGGCACGAACGTCACCTGGCTGCCATTTGCTCACCATGACATTGACGACAGGGTCATCAAGGAGGGCAGGGATGTGGCCAGTGCGGTCCGCCTGGCGATGGGCCATGCATTCGTCGCGATAGCGCTCCACCAATCGTCTGAGAGGCGTCTTGTCGAGGGACGATGTGTCCTTGAACTGGCGGAGATCGACTTCGGCACGTTTTTCAGTGAGCCAGCGACGAGCCAGAGCTGAAGATGCGAAGGTCTTCCTCAGGCGTTTACCGTCGACCATCTTGCGGGCCTGATACTGGCCGGGTCTACGGTACCACACGCCCTTGGGGAGCTGTTTACCTGTGGCCGGATCGATGCCTGATCTTTCTGATTCGCTCATGCGAAGCCCCTGATACCAAAGAGCCATATTTTCCTGATTGGCTCAGGAATGGCTCAAAATCAACACTCTGGTAAATCAGGATTTTGCTCTTTACCCATTGGAACCCGCAGAAAACTGCGGAAAATCGAATGGCGTCCCATAGGGGATTCGAACCCCTGTTGCCGCCGTGAGAGGGCATCGCCAAATAGGCGATTTCAACGCACTAGCTGCAACTGTCCACAACCTCCGACACCCGCGAAAGCTATATCCCACGATGGGTGACGACTCCTTTGTGGTCCATGTGGACCTGAGGATTCGTGTGATCTGAACCGCCCCGGGATTGGCGGAGACCTTTTCACCTGAGAAGAAGGTCTGATGAGCAATTCTGTGAAGAAGTTTTCGCCTGAGGTTCGTGCCCGCGCGGTACGGCTGGTTC
>Ga0157362_1000148_pt1 | contig 21119 bp, 17 predicted proteins | sample AttlaeALBM3_FD_111480 | JGI IMG/M metagenome (GOLD analysis project Ga0157362, IMG submission 111480) | Fungus gardens microbial communities from leaf cutter ant in Ribeirão Preto, State of São Paulo, Brazil - Atta laevigata ALBM3 | ecosystem: Host-associated > Fungi > Mycelium > Unclassified ... | reverse complement strand
TGATCGAGGACGGTCTCAGCATCAACGTGACGCTGCTGTTCTCCCTCGACGCCTACAAGAAGGTCCTTGAGGCGTATGTAGCGGGCCTCGAGGCGCGCCATGCGAAGGGCGAGGACATTTCCCGCATCGCGTCCGTCGCGTCCTTCTTCGTCAGCCGCATCGACGGGCTGATCGACAAGAAGATCGACACCCGCGTCGCCGAGGGCGACAAGGACGCCGAGACGCTGAAGAGCCTGCGCGGCAAGGTTGCCATCGCGAACGCCAAGATGGCCTACCAGCATTATCTCGAGGTCAGCCGCAGCGAGCGCTGGCAGACCCTGAAGGCAGCCGGCGCCAACCCGCAGCGCCTGCTCTGGGCGTCGACCGGCGTGAAGGACAAGGCGTATCCGGACACGCTGTACTGCGACGAGCTGGTCGGCCCGGACACGGTCAACACGATGCCGCCGGCCACGATGGACGCGTTCCGCGACCATGGCGCCGTGCGCGATGCGCTGAACGAGGATGTCGAGGGCGCGAAGAAGGTCCTGGCCGAGGCGGAGCGCCTGGGTCTCGACCTCAAGGGCGTCACCGACAAGCTGGTGAAGGACGGCGTCGACGCCTTCGCCGATAGCTTCGATGCATTGCTCGGCGCCGTTGCTGCAAAGCAGTTCGATCTGGCCGGCGACACGCTCGGCAGGGCGAACTTCAAGCTCCCGGCCGAGGTCGAGCAGGCCTACAAGGCCGAGCTGGAGAGCTGGCGCAAGGACGGCAAGGTCCGCAAGCTGTGGGACCGCGACGCGTCGCTCTGGACGGGCGAGGACGAGGCGAAGTGGCTCAAGTGGCTCGACATCGTCGATGACCGCATCGCAGCGCTCGACGAGCTGTCCGCCTTCCAGGAAGAGGTGAAGTCCAAGGGCTTCACGCATGTCCTGCTGCTGGGCATGGGCGGCTCCAGCCTTGGTCCGGAGGTTCTGGCGGAAACGTTCGGCCAGCGCGCGGGCTATCCCGAGCTGCACGTGCTGGACAGCACGGACCCGCAGCAGGTGGCCAGCTTCGAGAAGAAGGTGGACCTGACGAAGACGCTGGTGATCGTCTCGTCCAAGTCCGGCGGCACGCTCGAGCCGAACATCCTGAAGGCCTATTTCTTCGACAAGATGCAGAAGGCCACGGGCGGCCAGGCGGGGCAGCACTTCGTTGCCGTGACCGACCCCGGCTCGCACATGGAAGACGTCGCGAAGAAGGACGGCTTCTGGAAGATCTTCTACGGCGAGAAGCAGATCGGCGGCCGCTTCTCCGTGCTGTCGAACTTCGGCATGGTCCCGGCGGCTGCCGCCGGCATCAACCTGCGCGAATTCCTCGACAGCGGCGAGCGCATGGTGAAGGCCTGCTCTTCGGGCGTGCCGCCGCTGCAGAACCCGGGCGTCCAGCTCGGCGTGCTGCTCGGCACCGCTGCGAAGAACGGTCGCGATAAGGTGTCCATCACCTCGTCGCCGGGGATCCACGATCTCGGCGCCTGGCTGGAGCAGCTGCTGGCGGAGTCCACCGGCAAGGACGGGCTCGGCCTGATCCCGATCGAAAGCGAGGCGCTCGGTGCGCCGTCCGTCTACGGCTCGGATCGCGTGTTCGTTTACCTGCGCCTGAACGACGCGCCGGATGCCAAGCAGGACGCCGCCTTCAAGGCGCTGGCCGAAGCCGGGCAGCCGGTGGTGACGATCTCGCTGCCGGGCAAGCTGCAGATCGTGCAGGAGTTCTTCCGCTGGGAGTTCGCGACGGCGGTGGCGGGCTCCGTGCTCGGCATCAACGCCTTCAACCAGCCGGACGTCGAGGCGAGCAAGATCGAGACGCGCAAGCTGACCGATGCCTTTGCCAAGACCGGCAAGCTGCCGGACGAGACCGCCTTCGCCACGGACGGCGACTTCGCGTTCTTCGCGGACGAGACCAACCAGGGCGCGTTGAAGGGCGGCTCTCTGCAGGCGGTGCTGAAGGCGCATTTCGACCGCGTGAAGGCGGGCGATTATGTCGGCATCCTCGCCTATATCGAGCGCGACCCGAAGACGATCGCCTGGATCGAGGAAGCGCGGATTGCCATCCGTGATGCCAAGCACGTGGCGACGGCGGCGGAATTCGGGCCGCGTTTCCTGCACTCCACGGGCCAGGCCTATAAGGGTGGCCCGAACAGCGGCGTCTTCCTGCAGGTGACGGCCGACGACGCGGCGGATCTCTCCGTGCCTGGCGAGAGCTACACGTTCGGCATCGTGAAGGCGGCGCAGGCACGCGGCGATTTCGACGTTCTGGCCGAGCGCGGCCGTCGGGCGCTGCGGGTGCACATCAAGGGCAACCTGCAGAACGGGCTCGAGCAGCTCGGCCGGACAATCGCGGACGCGGTGGCCTGACAAGGGGAGGCGCGTGCTCGGGCACGCGCCTTTCTTCTTCTACGACCGGCCGCACGGCGTGGCCGGTCGTCTTCATCCACTCCCTTATCCTTCGGGGACGCATCACATGCAGATCGGCATCATCGGGCTTGGCCGTATGGGCGGCAATATTTCGGTCCGCCTTTCGCGGCACGGCCACGACGTCGTGCTTTTCGACCGGGACCCGAAGGTCGTCTCCAGCGTCGCCAGCCGTGCCGAGCGCGCGCAGGAAGCGCAAGGCCTGCAGGACCTGGTCGCCAAGCTGCAGGCGCCGCGCGTGATCTGGGTGATGCTGCCCGCCGGCAAGATCACCGAGGAAACCATCGAGACGCTCGCCGCCAGCATGGAAAGCGGCGACATCGTCATCGACGGCGGCAACAGCTACTACAAGGACGACATTCGTCGGGCGGCGACGCTGCGCGAGAAGGGCATCCACTACGTTGATGTCGGCACGTCCGGCGGCGTGTGGGGTCTGGAGCGCGGCTACTGCATGATGATCGGTGGTGCCAAGGAGGCCGTCGACCACATCGACCCGATCCTGTCGGCGCTGGCGCCGGGCAAGGGCGATGTCGAATTGACGCCCGGCCGTGATACCCCGGAATTCGATTCCCGTGCCGAGCAGGGTTATCTGCATTGCGGACCGGCCGGCTCCGGCCATTTCGTGAAGATGGTCCATAACGGCATCGAGTACGGAATGATGCAGGCCTTCGCCGAAGGCTTCGACGTCATGCGTAACAAGAACTCGAAGGACCTGCCCGAGCACGAGCGCTTCGACCTCAACATGGCCGACATCGCCGAAGTGTGGCGCCGCGGCAGCGTGGTGTCGTCCTGGCTGCTCGACCTGTGCGCCAACGCGCTCGCGAAGAACGAGAGCCTGTCGGATTATACCGGGCAGGTCGCGGATTCCGGCGAAGGCCGCTGGACGATCGAGGCGGCCATCGAGGAGGCCGTCCCGGTGCCGGTGCTGACCCAGGCGCTGTACACGCGCTTCCGTTCACGCACGGGCAACAATTTCGGTGAGAAGCTCCTCTCCGCGATGCGCTTCCAGTTCGGAGGCCATGTCGAGCAGCATGCGACCGAGCCGAAGCATGGCGCCGGCGTGCCGGAGAAGAACTGAGACAGGACGGAGCGCAGGGCATGACGGGGCCGCTGGCATTGGAGATCACGGACGCTGCCGACGATGTCGGCGTGCGTCCTCGGCAGCCGGGTGAGGCCGGAAGCTTCCTCGACGAGGACGAGGCCGAGCAAGGGCCCCGTCGTAGTCCGCCCTGCACTCTGGTCATCTTCGGCGGCGGCGGCGACCTCACGCGCCGCCTGCTGGTCCCGGCGGTCTACAACCTCGTCGGCGCGGGCTTGCTCGACGAGGGCTTCAAGGTGGTGGCCGTCGACTGGGCCGACATCGACACCGCCGCGCTTCGGCAGCAATTCGAGGAGACCATGCGTCTCTTCGTCGCCCAGCGCCGGGCCGCCGCGGCCGAGCTCAATGAGGAGAACTGGAGCTGGCTCAGCCAGCGCGTGTCCTACCTCCGCGGCTCCTTCGAAGACCCTGAGACCTACCGCAACCTGTCCGCCTGTTGTGGGGAGGGGAATTGCGTCTTCTACCTTGCGGTCGCAGCGCGCTTCTTCGCGCCCATCGTGGGGCAGTTGGAAGCGGGCGGCCTGACGCGTGAGACGGAGGGGCAGTATCGTCGCGTCGTCGTCGAGAAGCCGTTCGGCAATGATCTGGCCTCGGCGCGGGCCCTGAACGAAAAGCTTCTGAGTTCGCTGCAGGAAAGCCAGATCTACCGGATCGACCATTATCTCGGCAAGGAAACGGTCCAGAACATCCTGGCGCTTCGCTTCTCCAACGGGTTCTTCGAGCCTGTCTGGAACCGCCAGAACATCGACCATATCCAGATCACCGCGGCCGAGACGGTCGGCGTGGAGAAGCGTGGGCGCTTCTACGAAACCACCGGCGCGCTCCGCGACATGGTGCCGAACCACATCATGCAGCTCCTTTCCATGGTCGCCATGGAAGCGCCGATCTCGTTCGACGCGGATGCAGTGCGCGACGAGAAGTCCAAGGTTCTTGCCGCCATCCACCGGCTGGCCCCGGAGGATATCGTGCGCGGCCAGTACGAGGGCGGAAGCATCGCCGGGCGCGCGATGGCCGGTTATCGCCAGGAGCCCGACGTGGCGATCGACTCGCGCACCGAGACGTTCGTTGCGATGAAGCTGATGATCGACAATTGGCGCTGGGCTGGCGTGCCGTTCTACATACGGACCGGCAAACGCCTGACGACGCGAAAGACCGAAATCGCGATTCATTTCAAGCAGGCGCCCTACGCGCTCTTCCGCGAAACGCCCGTGGAGAAGCTGACGCCCAACATCATGGTGCTGCAGATCCAGCCGTCCGAAGGCGTGACGATGCAGTTCTCGGCGAAGATGCCGGGTCCGACCGTCAAGTTGGGCGGCGTGCGCATGAAGTTCGACTATGCCGACTGGTTCCAGGAAGGACCCAGCACGGGCTACGAGACGCTCATCTATGACTGCCTGATCGGCGACGCCACGCTGTTTCAGCGCGCCGATAATATCGAGGCTGGCTGGAGCGTGGTGCAACCGGCCGTGGACGCCTGGTCGGGCGGCGACGGCGAGCTGCACTTCTACCCGGCGGGCCGTGCCGGTCCCGACGCCGCCGACGAATTGCTGGCGCGTGACGGCCGACACTGGCTGAGGCTGAACGGATGAGTGCGGCCGCTTCGCGCATTCGCCTCCTCGTCTCCGACATCGACGGGACGCTGATCAACACGGACAAGCAGTTGACGGCGGCAACGCTGGAAGCCGCGCAAGCGCTGCAGCGGGCCGGGATCAGGCTGTGCCTCGTCAGTAGCCGGTCGGTGCGCGGCATGCGCATGTATCTCGAGCAGCTCGCACTGGACACGCCCGCGGCGGGCCTGAACGGCGGCGAGATCGTCGACGCGAAGGGCACCCTGCTGGAGCATCTCCATATCGATGAGGCGGCAGCGCGCCTCGCGGTCGGGACCATGGCCTCCAACGACATCGACACCTGGCTGTTCAGCGGTGCCGACTGGGTGATCCGTGATCCGGACGGGCCCTATGTTCCGCGCGAGCGGCGTGCGGTCCAGTTCGAGCCGACGGTGGTGGAGGATTTCGAGCCCTGGTATCCGCGGATCGGCAAGATCATGGGCGCGTGCAGCGATCCTGAGAGGCTCGAACGCGTGGAGCTCGACCTGCAGTCGCGTCTTGCGGGTCGTGCCAGCGCCCACCGCTCCTCGGCCTATTACCTGGACATCACCCATCCCGATGCGAACAAGGGGCACGCGGCGGAACGTCTCGCGGCCATGTTCGGCCTCGGCATGTCGGAAGTGGCCTGCATCGGCGACATGGACAACGACATCTCCATGCTCCGGCGTGCCGGTCTTTCCATCGCGATGGGAAATGCGCCGGAACAGGTGGCATCCGTTGCGCATTACGTGACGGCGACGAACCAACAGGAGGGATGGGCGCAGGCGGTCGAGCGTTATGTGCTCCCGCGCGCGCCCACCCAGTAGCGGAGGCGTTGAATGAACGAGCGGCCGAAGATCAGTCTGGTGCTTGCGGACGTGGACGGTACCCTCGTCACGAAGGAGAAGGTGCTGACGGAGCGGGCGATCCACGCCGTGCGGACGCTGCGCGAGCGCGGCATCAAGTTCGCCCTGACCAGCGGCCGGCCGCCCAAGGGCATGAACATGCTGATCGAGCCGCTGGAGATCGACACGCCGATTGCGGGCTTCAACGGTGGGTTGTTCGTGAAGCCGGACCTGACGATCATCGAGGCGAAGACGCTGCCCGCTGAGTCTGCAGAAAAGACGGTGCAGATCCTGCTCGACCACAAGGTCGATGTCTGGGTCTATAGCGGCGAGGACTGGCTGGTGCACGACAAGGATGCACCGCATGTCGCCCGCGAGCAGTGGACGGTGAAGTTCGGCCCGAAAGTGGTCCGGGATTTCGGCGAGGCGCTGCACTCCGCCGTGAAGATCGTGGGCGTGAGCGACGATCTCGAGCTGATGAAGAAAGTGGAGCGGGACGCGCAGGACGCGTTGGGCGAGACGGCGTCGGCGGCGCGGTCGCAGCCCTATTATCTGGACGTCACGCACCCGCAGGCCAACAAGGGCGGCGTGGTCGAGAGCCTGACGCGGATGCTCGGCATCCCGGCTTCGGAAATCGCGACGCTCGGCGACCAGCCGAACGACGTGCTGATGTTCCGCAAGAGCGGCCTGTCTATCGCGATGGGGCAGGCCAGCGACGAGGTGAAGTCGCAGGCGACCCATGTCAGCGACTCGTCCGAGGAGGAGGGGTTCGCCAAGGGCATTGAGCGTTACGTGTTGGGAGAATCTTCGTGAGCAGCGACGTCAAGAACGGTCGGGTCGAGACCTGCAAGGATTCCGAAGCCGTCGCGCAGCATGTGGCCGATTTCTTGACCGAGAAGGCGCTTGCAAAGACCGACGGCCCGTTCGTCATCGCCCTTTCGGGCGGGTCGACGCCGAAGCGTCTGTACGAGATCCTGGCGGACTCGAAGCACGCCGCGCGCTTCCCGTGGGATCGCGTGCAGCTCTTCTTCGGCGACGAGCGCTTCGTGCCGGTAGACGACGAGTCCAACAACTACCGTATGACGAACCTCGCGCTGCTGTCGCATGTCGACGTGCCGCCGGCGAACGTGCACCGCATGCCGACCGACGGCGATCCGGCGGACGCGGCGCGTCGCTATGAGCGGGAGCTCAAGACCGTCTATGGTGCGGACGCGCTTGAGCCTGGCCGGCCGCTGTTCGACGTGGTCCTGCTCGGATTGGGCGAGAACGGGCACACCGCCTCGCTGTTCCCGGACACGGATGTGCTGAAGGAAACCGAGGCCTGGGTCGGCACCTGCGTGCCGCACGACGCGCCGCACACGCGCCTCACGCTCACCTACAAGGCGATCGCCAGCAGCCGCTACGTGCTGTTCCTGGTGGCCGGTGCGAGCAAGGCCGAAGTGGTGAAGCTCGTGCGGGCCGGGGACGAGAAGCAGCCGGCCAGCCACATCACCACGGAAGGCGAGCTGGTGTGGATGCTGGACGAGAAGGCCGCCGGGCATGGCGGATGATCCGCAAGCCGCGCTGAAGCGACGCGTCGGGGCGGAGGCTGCCGCGCTCGTCGAGGACGGCATGGTGGTGGGTCTCGGCACGGGCTCGACCGCGAATTTCGTCATCGACAGCCTTGGTGAGCGCTGGTCGCAGGGCCTGCGCTTCATCGGCATCCCGACCTCCAAGGCGTCGGAGGCCCGTGCCAAGGCGCTCGGCATTGAGGTCGCGAGCTTCGCAACGCACACCGCCATCGACCTCACCATCGACGGCGCGGACGAGATCGAGCTGGGCACGCTGAACCTGGTGAAGGGCCTGGGCGGGGCGCTTCTGCGCGAGAAGATCGTGGCCGCCGCCTCGCACCGAATGGTGGTGGTGGCGGACGACCGCAAGATGGTGGACAGGCTGGGCGAACACACGCCGGTGCCGGTGGAGGTGTCTCCGTTCGGCTGGGAGGTGTCGGCACGACGGCTGGGCGATCTCGGCGCGCGCGTGACCCAGCGCCGCGACCGGGCGGGGACCCTGTTCGTCACGGATGGCGGCAATATGATCCTGGACTGCGCCTTCGGGCCGATCGAGGACCCGGCGGGGCTCGAGACCTCGATCAACGCCATTGTCGGCGTGTTCGAATGCGGGTTGTTCATCGGGCGTGCCGCTCTTGCGTTGGTCGCAGGAGAGGGCGGCGTCGTCCGCTACGGTCTCGACGCATGAGCGGCACGAAGACGGTCAGGCCGCGCGTGCTGATCGTGATGGGCGTGTCCGGGTCGGGCAAGACCAGCGTCGCGGTTGGGCTGCGGGAGCGGCTGGGTTGGCCTTACCAAGAAGGCGACGAGCTGCATCCGAAGGAAAATGTCGCCAAGATGAGGGCGGGCATTCCCCTCGACGACGAGGATCGCAAGCCGTGGCTGGCCACCTGCGCCCGCTGGATCCGCGAGCGGCATGAGGCAGGCACGGGCGGCATCCTGACCTGCTCGGCCCTGAAGCGCCGTTACCGGGACGAGCTGCAGCAGGGGCTCGACGACGTCGTCTTCGTCTACCTCCGCGTGCCGGAGGACCTGCTTCGCCAGCGCCTGGCGAAGCGGACCGGGCATTACATGCCGAGCAGCCTGCTGCCGACGCAGCTGCGTGATTTCGAGGTGCCGCAGCCGGACGAACAGGTCATTACCGTGACCTCGCATGAGGGCGTCGCGGAAACCGTCGACGCCGTGATGGAGTGTCTCTGATCTCCACGTCGCCCGGTACCGCCGTCCGCATCTTCATCGACGCCGATGCCTGCCCGGTGAAGGCGGAGACGTACCGCGTCGCCGAGCGGTACCAACTTTCCGTCTTCGTGGTCTCCAACAGCATGATCGCGATCCCGGATGCGCCGCTGGTGCAGCGTGTGGTGGTCGATGCGGGGCCGGACGTGGCCGATGACTGGATCGTCGAGCATGCGGTGCCGGGCGACATCGTCGTCACGTCGGACGTGCCGCTGGCGGCGCGTTGCGTGAAGAACGACGTGGCGGCCCTGTCGCCGACCGGTAAACGCTTCGACGCGGACTCGATCGGCATGACGCTGGCGATGCGCAACCTGATGACCGACCTCCGTTCCGCCGGCGCGATCACCGGCGGGCCCAAGGCGTTCGGTGCGAAGGACCGATCCACCTTCCTCGGCGCGCTGGACACGCTGGTCGTGCGGTTGAGGAAGGAGAGGGTCCGGACGGTCGTGCGGCCAGACTGGAACGCCTGACCGGGCCGTTTGACCAGGACGCCGGTCCTTAGAGCCGGCCGACAGGGTGGCCACAGCGCCGAGACCGGCAGGCCCTCGATCTGGAAGGCCATCTGGCTCGGGTCCAGGCCGCGGATCGTCACGTTGCCGTCGGTCCCGAACGGACCGGGCTGCCGACATATAATCCGGCAGCATCGCGATCAGCTGGAACGGGGTCGAGGCCTGCGCCTGCTTGGCGAAGGCGCTGGTGACGGTCGGGACTGAGTTCGGTGCCAGTTCACGCACCATCAGCCCGCCGTCGATGGCGCTGCGCGCCGGGTTGGCGCCGCGCACTTGGATGCTTTTGGGCGCGCGGCCATCCATCGGCAGCGAACCCAACGTGGACCCCGGTGACGAGCTCATGATTCTCCAGATCGTGGCTGAAATGTTTCGAAAAGCGGAAAGTGACAGGCGACCTGTCGCCCGTCTCCCGGATCGTGCAGGCGCGGGACTTCCGTGCGGCAGCGTGCCTGCGCGATCGGGCAGCGCGTGTGGAAGCGGCAGCCGGGCGGCGGTGCGATCGGACTGGGCACGTCGCCGGTCAGCACCGTGCGACGATCGGGCAGTCCCACCACCGGCTCCGGCACCGCGGAGATCAGCGCCGCGGTGTACGGGTGCGCGGGCCGGTGCAGCACGTCGTCCGCCGGGCCCAGCTCCACGACCGCGCCGAGATACATGACGGCGACACGGTTCGCGATCTGGCGCACGACGCTGAGATCGTGCGCGATGAAGACGTAGGTGAGGCCGAGTTCGGCCTGTAGATCGGCGAACAGGTTGACGATCTGCGCCTGGATGGAGACGTCCAGGGCCGAGACGGGCTCGTCCGCCACCACCAGGCGCGGCGACAAGGCCAGCGCCCTGGCGATGTTGATGCGCTGCCGCTGACCGCCGGAGAATTCATGCGGATAACGCTCCAGCGCCCCTTCCGGCAGGCCGACAAGCGCCGAAAGCTCCGCGAGCCGCGCCACGATCTCGTCCCGGCCGCGCCGTCCTGCCGGCCCCGGATGGACCCGCAAGGGTTCCGCCAGCAGGTCGCCGATCCGGCGGCGTGGGTTCAGCGAGGCGTAGGAATCCTGGAACACCATCTGCATGCGCGGACGCAGCGGGCGCAGCCTGCGCTCGGACAGCGCGGTGATCTCCCGGCCTTCGAACAGGATCTGCCCGGAGGAGGGCTCCGTCAGGCGCAGCAGGCAACGCCCGAGCGTGGACTTGCCGCAGCCGGACTCGCCGACGAGGCCCAGCGTTTCCCCCGGCTGCACGGCGAGCGACACGTCGTCCAGCGCGCGCAGGGTGGAGCGCCCGCGCAGGGCACTGCCGACGCGGTACTGCTTGCTGAGGTTCCGCGCCTCCAGCAGCGGCGCCGTCATAGAGGCCGCACCGTCGGCCGCGTGGCGGGCTGCGGGCGCGGCGGCAGCTGACGGCCCTCCGCCGGCAGGACGCAGGCGGCATCCCCGTCGCCAACCCGGACCAGGGCCGGCCGTACCTCGCACGCCTCGTGTCCGTAGGTGCAGCGCGGCAGGAAGGGGCAGCCGGCGGGCCGTGCTGCCGGCGAGGGCGGGCTGCCGGGGATGGAAGGAAGGCGCGTCGGCCGCGGCCCGTGCAAAGGCGGGATGCTGTCGAGCAGACCGGCCGTGTAGGGGTGCGCCGGTTGGCGGAACAACGCGTCCGTTCGGCCGCGCTCCGCGATGTTGCCGGAGTAGAGCACCATCGTGCGGTCGCAGGTTTCCGCCACCACGCCCATGTCGTGCGTGATCAGCAAGATGGAGGAGGCGAAGTCGCGGCGCAGGCGACGCAGCAGGTCCAGGATCTGCGCCTGCACCGTCACGTCCAGCGCGGTCGTCGGCTCGTCGGCGATCAGCAGGGACGGGTTGCAGGACAGCGCCATCGCGATCATCGCGCGCTGGCGCAGCCCGCCGGAGAGCTGGTGCGGGTAGCGATCGGCGGCACGACGCGGGTCCGGCACCCCCATCTCGCCCAACAGCTCGACCGTGCGGGCCCGGGCGCCGGCGCGGGACAGCGCCTGGTGGGCGCGGAGCTGCTCGTCGATCTGCGCGCCGATCGTGTAGACGGGCGTGAAGGCCGTCATCGGGTCCTGGAAGATCATCGCGATCTCCGCACCGCGCAACGCCTGCAGGGCACGCGGCTTCAGGCCCAGCAGCTCGCGCCCGCGGAACAGGGCGGAGCCGGTAATGACCGCGCCCGGCACGTCGATCAGCCCCATCAGCGCCAGCGCCGTCATGCTCTTGCCGGAGCCGGACTCGCCAACGATGCCCAGGATCTCCTGCGGGTGGAGGGAGAAGGAGACGTTCTCCACGATCCGCACGAGGCGGCCGCGCCCGGCGGGCAGCGCGATGGTCAGGTCGCGCACATCGAGAAGCGGAGCGTCAGCGTCCATCGCGCACCCGCGGGTCCAGAAGGAGATAGACGAGGTCGACCACCGCATTCGCCAGCACGACGAACACCGCGGAATACATCACGGTCGCCATGATGAGCGGCAAATCCAGATTGGTGAGCCCCTGGTAGGTCAGCCGCCCGACGCCCTGCAGGCCGAACACGACTTCCGTCAGCAGAGCGCCGCCGCCGACCAGCTGCGCGAAATCGAGCCCGAAGAGGGACACGAAGGTGATCAGCGAGGTGCGCAGGCCGTGCTTCAGCAGGACCCGCGTCTCGCTCAGCCCCTTGGCGCGTGCCGTGCGGATGAAATCCTCGCTGTAGACCGCGACAAGGTCGGCGCGCAGCACGCGGCCATAGATGCCGATGAACAGCACGGCGAGCACGCACCACGGGATCACCAGGTGGGTGAACCAGGCGACGGGGCTCTCCGACAGCGGCACGTAGCCGAGGCCCGGCACCCAGGAAAACAGCCAGCTGTCGTGGTAGCGGCTCTGGGTGATGAGGTTGGTGACCTCGCCCAGCCAGAAGACGGGCATGGAGATCCCGACCAGTCCCGCCATCATCAGCAGGCGGTCGAGCAGCGTGTCGCGTGAAGCGGCCGCCAGCGTGCCCATGGCCACGGACACGACGACCCAGATCACGGCGGCCCCCGTGACCAGGGACAGCGTGACGGGTGCGGCGTGCATCACCTCCGGCACCACCAGCTCGCCGCGATCGACGAAGGAGGCGAGGTCGCGGGACACGAACAGCTTCTCCATCATGCGCGCGTACTGCACGGGGAGCGGCCGGTCGAAGCCGTACTCGTGGCGCACCGCCGCCATTGTCTCGGGGCTGGCGTTGCGGCCGGCGATGCGCGCCGTCGGGTCGGCGCCCGGCGTCGCGAAGAAGACGAGGAAGACGAGGACGCTGATGCCGAACAGCACCAGCACGGTCTGGCCGAGGCGCTTCAGGAGGGCCAGCAGCATCTAGCCGCGCCTCCGGCTGGTTTCGCGCACGTCGAGCGCGTCGCGCAAGCCATCACCCAGGATGTTGAGCGCGAGAACGGTGACCACGATGGCGAGCCCGGGAGCGATCGCCACCATCGGCCGCGTATAGATCAGGCCCTGCCCGTCCTGGATGATCGTGCCCCAGCTTGCCGCCGGCGCCTGCACGCCGATGGACAGGAAGGAGAGCGCGCTTTCCGCCAGCAGGGCGAGCGCCATCACCAGCGGCGCCAGAACGATCAGCGTGGTCGAGACGTTCGGCAGGATGTCGCGCAGGAGGATGCGCAGGCGCGGCACGCCAAGTCCGCGCGCCGCCAGCACGAACTCCGCCTCGCGCAGCGACAGCACGCGCCCCCGGATCGGCCGGGCGGCATACGGCACGTACACCAGCGCGATGATGCCGATCGGCAGCAGCAGGTTGTCGGAGCGTATGGTGAAGGGGCCAAGCCGCAGGCCCTGGCTGACGGTCACGATGGAGAGCGAGATCGCGAACAGGTAGACGGGGATCGCCCACATGATGTCCATCAGCCGCGACAGCACCATGTCGACGACCCCGCCGAAGAAGCCGGCGCAGATGCCGACCGCGGCCGCGAGCGCGATGCAGAGGATGGCGGCGGCGCCGGAAATCAGCAGCGAGTTGCGCCCGCCGTAAAGCAGGCGCGCCGCCACGTCGCGTCCCTGGCTGTCGGCGCCCAGAAAGTCCGCGTCCGGGTGCCAGGTGGGCCCGATCGGCGTCAGGCCGAGATGCAGGCGGTTGTTGTTCGGCTGCATGACCGGCACGTCCCGGCCGTGCAGCGTGACAGTCGCACCCACATCCGCCTCGAACGGGTCGGTGTGCGCCACGTGCGCGGCATAAAGCGGCGCGGCAAGCGATAGCGCGATCATCAGCAGCAGGGCGGCGACCGAGGCCACGGCACTCGGCATGCGGAGCAGTGCCGCGAGCGCGATCCGCCACGGCCCACGCTGCCTGGGTGGCCGCCCTGTCATTGCACCCACGCGCGCGAGAACAGGAAATGGTAGACGGTGCTGCTCATGAAATTCCCGACGCGCTTCGCGTGGATCTCGATCTTCTTGATCTGGATCAGCGGCGCCGACGGCGCGTCGTTCAGGATCATGCGATCCGCCTTGGCCCAAAGGGCCGCACCCGCCTTCGGGTCGGTGACGGAGGTGAGCTCCGCCTTGTTCAGCACGTCCTCCGTTTCTTGGTTGCAATAGCCGGCGATGTTCACCGACGAGTCCGAGCCGGGATGGAAGTTCTCGCACCCGAAGATGGCGGTCAGGAAGTCCGACGCGGAGGGGTAGTCCGCATACCAGTCGCTGAGGCTGATCTGCACCTTGTTGTTCGTGTTCTGGATGTAGTTGAACTGCAGCGCGAAGCTGATCGGCTTGACGTCGGCATCATAGCCGAGCTTGCGCAGAACGTTCTGCAGGTACGTGCCCATCGCCATGTCGACGGCGCGATCGGCGACGACCAGCGTGACGTGCATTCCCTTCGTGCCGCTTTCCGCGACCAGTGCCCGGGCGCGGGCGAGGTCCGGCGCCGACCAGTCGGGCGCGGGATGGTCGATGTCGGCGCCCTTCGTATAGGGGCAGCTGGGCTCGAAGCCGGGCAGGCCGCGCGGCACGTTCTGGCACAGGATGGTCGCCGTCGCCGGGCCGCCGAAATAGGTCTGGATGGACCGGCGGTTGACCGCATAGTTGATCGCGCGGCGCACTCGCACGTCGTTGAACGGCGCCAGCCTCACGTTCATCGGGATGTAATAGGTCGCGAACACATCGGTGATGCGGACGCGGTCGGCGAAGCGGTCGCCCAGCTCCGCATACCGGTCGAGCGGGATGTCGTCGTACATCCAGTCGTAATCGCCGTTCTCGACCGCGGTCACTTCCGCCTCGTCCGTCAGGCCGAAGCTGTAGACGATGTGGTCGACATAGCCGTCCGGCTGCGCCTCCGCCGACCAGGGACGGAAGTACGGGTTGCGCTCGAGGCGCATGGCACGGTTCGGATCGTAGGAGACGATGCGGTACGGCCCCGTGCCGGGCGCCGCGTCGTTGCCGAGATCACGGGGCGCCGTGTCGGCCGGCAGGATGTAGGCCTGCGGAAACGCGATCTTGTCGGCGAATTCCGCGTCCGGTTGCGTGAGGTGGAAGGTCACGGTGCGGGCTGCCGCGTCGCCGTTCACGCCGCCGGCCAGCGTGCAATGCTCCGCGTCCTTCAGGCAGGCATCGGCGCCGACGATGTTGCCGTAGAAGCCGCCGGCGGTCGGCGCATGCACCTTGAACAAGCGCCGGAAGGAGGCGACGACGTCGTCCACCGTGACCTCCCGCCCGTCCGAGAACCGGATGCCGGAGCGCAGGTGGAAGACATAGGTGCGGCCGCCATCCTCCGGCTGCGGGATCGCCTCCGCCAGGTCCGGCACGATCCTGGCGCCGTCCTGCGCATCCGCCTTCGCGAAAGCGAGCAGCCCGTCATAAACGGCGACCTGCACCTGGATCATCTCGGAATTGTAGTTGACCTGCGGGTCGACCGTGCCGGCGCCCGCATCCGCGGTGAGGCGCAGCGTGCCGCCGCGATGCGGGCTCCCGGCCGTGGAGCCCGTCTCGGTGCCGGCCGGCGGGGAGGGCGCTTGCGCCGTCAGGAGCAGAAGCGCGGCGAGGGCGCCGATGCGCCCAGGCTTCAATGCGCGTCCGCCCAACTACGGCCCGTCCCCGTCTCGACCACCAGCGGCACGCTCAACGTCGCCGCGTTCTCCATCACCGCGCGCACCAGCGCGGACAGCGTCGCCGCCTCACCCTCCGGCGCTTCGAACAGCAGTTCGTCATGCACCTGCAGCAGCATGCGCGACGTGAGCCCCGCTTCCGCGAGTGCTGCCGGCAGGCGCACCATCGCGCGCTTGATGATGTCGGCGGCGCCCCCCTGCAGCGGCGCGTTGCTCGCCTGGCGTTCCGCGTAGCCGCGCCGGGCCGGGTTCTTCTCCGCGATGCCCTGGATCCAGCAGCGCCGGCCGAACGGCGTCAGCACGTAGCCATGCATGCGTGCTTCCTCGCGCGTCGCTTCCATGTAGTCGCGTATGCCGGGATAGCGGGCGAAGTAGGCGTCGATATAGGCGCGCGCCTCGCCCGGCGGGATCGCCAGCTGGCGTGCCAGCCCGAAGGCCGAGATGCCGTAGATGATGCCGAAATTGATCGCCTTGGCGCGTCGCCGCGTCAGGCTGTCCATCCCCTCCATCGGCACGCCGAACACTTCGGACGCGGTGCGGGCGTGGATGTCCTGTCCCGTGGCGAAGGCCTCGCGCAGGGCGGGAATGTTCGCGACATGCGCCAGCAGGCGCAGCTCGATCTGCGAATAATCGGCGGACACCAGAACATGGCCGGGGGCCGCGATGAAGGCGCGGCGGATGCGGCCCCCTTCCTCCGTGCGGATCGGGATGTTCTGCAGGTTCGGCTCGTTGGAGGACAGGCGGCCGGTCGAGGTGATCGCCATCTGGAACGAGGTGTGGACGCGCTTCGTGTCCGGGTTGATCTCGCCCACGAGTGCGTCGGCGTAGGTCGATTTCAGCTTGGCCAGCTGGCGCCAGTCGAGGATGCGCGCCGGCAGCTCGTGCCCCTGCTCGGCCAGTCCCTGCAGCACGGAGGAGTCCGTGCCCCAGGCGCCGGTCTTCATGCGCTTGCCGCCCGGCAGCTTCATCTCGTCGAACAGGATCTCGCCCAGCTGCTTGGCCGAGCCGAGATTGAACGGACGTCCGGCGAGCGTGTGGATTTCGCCTTCCATGACCGCCATGCGCTCGCCGAAATCGGCGGACATGCGGCGCAGCTCCGCCTCGTCCACCATCACGCCGGCGGCTTCCATGTCCGCCAGGACGCGGATCAGCGGCCGCTCGATCTGTTCGTAAAGGGAGAGCGCGCGGTTGGTGCGCAGGCGCGGGCGCAGGATGTGCCACAGCCGCAGCGTGACGTCGGAATCCTCGGCCGCGTAATCCGTCGCGCGCGGCACGGGGACGCGGGAGAACAGGACGCGGTTGCGGCCGGTGCCGGTCACCTGGTCGTAGGTGATCGGCGTATGGCCGAGATGGCGCGAGGCGAGCTCGTCCATGCCGTGCCCGTGTGCGCCGGCCTCCTGCGCGTAGGAGATCAGCATGGTGTCGTCGAGCGGCGCGATCGGCCCGTCGAGCAGGCCGGGGGCGAGAAGCTGGCGCGCCGCGCGCTCGATCACCAGCACGTCGAACTTCGCGTTCTGGAAGATCTTGAGGATGCCGGGATCGGTCAGCAGCGGCGCCAGCCGTGCCAGCGCGTCCGCCGGCTCGATCTGCGGGCCGGTCGGGTGCTCGAGGTCGCCCTGGTGGCGCAGCGGCACGTAGCAGGCGCGCCCGGGCCTGGTGGCCAGAGACAGGCCGACCAGATCCGCCCGCAGCGGATCGAGCCCGTCCGTTTCCGTGTCCAGCGCAAACGCGCCGGCGGCACGCGCCTCGTCCAGCCACGCATCGAGTGCGGCGAGGTCGGACACCGTCACGTAGTCGGCGAACGGCGCGTCGTGATGCGGGATGAGCGAAAGCTCGTCCACCACCGAGGCTGCCGCCGATGCGCCCTCCGCGGCGGCGGGCGCGGCCGGTGTTCCGGCGGCCGGCGCCGCGGCCGCTTCCGCGTCGAGCGACAGGCGCTGGGCGATGGAGCGGAAGCCCATCGTGCCCAGCCAGGCGCCGAGCCTCGTGCCGTCCGGCTGGGAGAAGACGAGCTCGGACACGGGCAGGGGCAACGGCGCATCGTCGCGCAGGATGACCAGCTGGCGGGAGATGCGCGCATTCTCCTCATGCGCCTGGAGGTTGTCGCGCTGCTTGGACGGCTTCATCCGCCCTTCGGCGAGCGCGCGGTAGATCCCGTCAATGTCGCCGAACTCGGCGACCAGCGCCGCCGCCTTTTTCGGCCCGATGCCGGGCACGCCGGGGACGTTGTCGACGCTGTCGCCCATCAGCGCCTGGACCTCGATCACCTTGTCGGGCGTGACGCCGAACTTCTCGCGCACCTCGTCCGGGCCGATCGGCTTCTGCTTGATCGGGTCGACCATGTCGATGCCCGGCCGGATCAGCTGCATCAGGTCCTTGTCGGAGGAGACGATCGTGCAGCGTCCGCCGGCCGCCGCCACGTGGCAGGCATAGGCGGCGATCAGATCGTCCGCTTCCCAGCCGGGCAGCTCGATCGCCGGCAGGCCGAAGGCGGCGGTCGCCTCGCGCACCAGCGCGAATTGCGGCACCAGCTCCTCCGGCGGTTCCGGCCGGTGCGCCTTGTAGGCGGCATACATCTCCGAGCGGAAGGTGACGCGACCGGCATCGAAGATCACGGCGAGATGCGTGCCGATATGCTCGCGCAGGAAGCGCGCGACCATGTTGGTGAAGCCGTAGACGGCATTGACCGGCGTGCCGTCGCCACGCGTCATCGGCGGCAGGGCGTGGAAGGCGCGGAAGATGAAGCCCGAGCCGTCGATCAGCACCAGATGCGTGTCGGGCGAGATCCCGCCGCCGCCGGCGGGGTCGAGCAGGGCGGCCTCGGCCGCTCCTGCCTCGTCGAGGTCGCGATCCTGCGGACCCGGGTCGGACAAGTCGCTCAATGACCGGTATCGTCGCCTTCGCCGCTGCCCGGGGCGAGCACGTAGACGCGCGAGCAGTACGGGCAGTAGGTCTGGTTTTCGGTGATCCGCAGCCAGACGCGCGGATGGCCGAGCGGCCCGGCGCCGCCGTCGCACGCAAGGACGCGGCTGGTGACGGTGATGGTCTCGATGGCGTCGGGGCCGAGTTGCGGGGAAGGTGTCGATACGCCGAACGGCATCGTCTCGCCTCGAAGGTGGCCGGGGGAAGGGCCTGATGATACGCAGGACCGTCCCGATTTGAAACCCGCACACCTTGCCCCTCCTTCGCCGTCTCCTCAGCCTCGCTTTCTTCCTGGCGCTGTCCGGCTGCGGCGCGCTGGCGCCGATGCATGAGCGGGCGCGCCCGCTGGTGCCTCCGAAGGGTGTTCCGGCGCCGGAGCGCCATGCGGCGGACCGGCGGCTCGTTCCGCCCGATCTCTGGTTCACCATGGAGGATGGCGCGCGCCTGCCGGCCCGGGCCTGGCGTCCGGCGGGACGGCCGCGCGCCGTCATCCTGGCGCTGCACGGCTTCAACGACAGCCGCGACGCCTGGGAAATCCCGGCGCCGGACCTCGCCGCCCGCGGCATCGCGGTTTACGCGCCGGACCAGCGCGGCTTTGGCGGTGCGCCTGGGCGCGGCCGCTGGGCCGGCACGGCGCGGATGGTGGCGGATGCCGCCTTCCTCGCCCGGTTGGTGGCGGCGCGCGAACCGGGCGTGCCGCTCTACCTGATGGGCGAAAGCATGGGCGGCGCCGTGGCGATGTGCCTGGCCGGCCGGGCCGATCATCCGCCGGTCGCCGGCTTCATCCTGCTTGCCCCCGCCGTCTGGAGCCGGGCGCAGATGAGCCCGGCGGAGACGGCTTCACTCTGGGCGGCCTCGACCTTCCTGCCGGACTGGAAGCTCACGGGCCGGGAGCTTCCGCTCAAGATCGTCGCCACCGACAACCGGGCGGCGCTCTACCGGCTGGCCTACGACCCCCTGACCCTGCCTGCCACCCGCACGGCGACGCTCCGTGGCCTCGTCGACCTGATGACGGCGGCGCAGGATGCGGCGGCGCATGTCCATGGCCGCATGCTGCTGGCCTATGGCGGCCGCGATGCGCTCGTGCCGCCGCGCGCCACCGCCGCCAGCTGGCGGCGCCTGCCGGCCGAGGGCGGCGACGCGGGGCCGGATGCGATCCGCCGCAGCTTCTACCCGCACGGCTACCACCTTCTGATGCGCGATACGGAGCGGCGGCTGGTGATCGATGACGTGGTGAGCTGGATCCTCGATCCCGCTGCCCCGCTGCCGTCCGGCGGCGACGTGGCCGCTGCTGCCTGGACGGCCGGTGACGGCTGGGACGCCGATGTGCCGCTGTTGCTACCCGGCAATTTGGACGCCCTCGCCGGCGGATGAATGTTGGGGCTGGCCTTTGGCGGCGTGCCGGGCTATGGAGCGCGCTCTGGACTCGTAGCTCAGCTGGATAGAGCGTCGCCCTCCGAAGGCGAAGGTCGAAGGTTCGAATCCTTTCGAGTCCGCCACCATCCATCCAGCCCACCTGCCACACGGCGCCTCGGCTGGCGGAGGCTGTGGTCGATGCAGCGTATCCTCGCCGGTCTCCTCATCTCCCTGTTCCTGGCGGGAGGTGGCGTCACGTCCGGTCACGCCGAGACCCTTCTTCATACGACGGGCCGCACGATCGCCTGCATCGCGCCGGACGCGGTGCATTACCTGAACCGCCATCATGCCGGGACCGCCCGCGAGCGTGCCGCGGCGCGCCGGCGCTGGCGCGAGGGCGGCTGCTATGCTGTGGCGCCGCGCCAGGGCTGGGCCCGGATCGGCCGGGCTCATGGGCTGCTGCTGATGCGCCGGGTTCCGCCTACCGTCGGCATCCCGCCGCTTTACTTCCTTCCCGATGCGCTGGCAGCGGCGTCCGCTCCCGCCACGCGTGGCCGGACTGCCGCCGCGCCGCCTCCCGCGCCCTCGGTGGCCCCCGCTCCGGCTGCGCCCGTCACGCCGCTTCCTGTCTCGCCGGCTCCCCTCTCGCCGCCTGCCTCGTCGCTTGCCATCCCGCCGCAGATGGCTCCGGCCGCGACTCGTACGGATCCCGGCACAGCGGCGGCCGGGCCGGTGAAGACCACGCAGCTAACCGAACCTGCGCCTGCCACTTTGGCGCCCGACGATCCCGTATCTGCCCAGCCCGCGCCTACCCAGCCCGTTCCAGCTCAGCCCGCTCCAGCCCAGCCTGTGGCCGCGGTGCCTCCCGCGACCATGCCGGTGGGGCCGCTCTCGCATGTCTCGACGGCCGTCATCGGCCTGCTGGTGCTCGTGGGCCTGGGCGCGTTGGTCGCATTTGCCTGGCGCGTCGCGTCGCGCCGCCCGGCGCCGGCTTCCGTGGCCGCGATCGGGGCTGGCGGCCTGGGAGCGGGACCGGAGGATCCGGGGGAGTACGAGCGGACCTGCCTGGAATCGCTGGTCCGGGCCGGGTGGGCCGCACGGCCGGCGCCGCCCGGTCAGGATGGGGGGATCGACATCTTCGCCGAGCGCCAGGGCGTGCGCGTCGTCCTGCGCTGCGAGGCGCTGGAGCCGGCGGACGACGAGGCCGTCCGGAACGTGGAAGCCGCACGCCGGCAGTTCGACGCGGACCGTGCCGTCATCGTCTCCGAGCTCGACCCGGCCGGCGGCACTCTTCGTCAGGCACGACGGAACAAGGTCTCCCTGCTGCGCCGGGCGGAGCTGGCCGGCTTCCAGCCTTGAACGCCACGCGCCGGATCGCTTGCCCGCGCCCGGGCGAACGAGGCACAAGAAGCGCTTCCATGTCTGGAGCCGGGAAATGAAGGGTCTGGTCGCGACGGCCTGGACGCACGGGGGTTACGGCTATCACCACGGCGTCGCCCATGGCGGCGGCTGGA
>Ga0157362_1000147_pt1 | contig 21121 bp, 19 predicted proteins | sample AttlaeALBM3_FD_111480 | JGI IMG/M metagenome (GOLD analysis project Ga0157362, IMG submission 111480) | Fungus gardens microbial communities from leaf cutter ant in Ribeirão Preto, State of São Paulo, Brazil - Atta laevigata ALBM3 | ecosystem: Host-associated > Fungi > Mycelium > Unclassified ... | reverse complement strand
GACGCCGCCCGGCCGCGTTCTCGTCGTCGCCGATACGTTCCAGTATCGGCTCCTCCTCGGCCTTGCCGGATCGACGCCGGTGCTGCGCCTCGCTACGGCCGGCCACGTGAGACACCCTCTTAGGGCGTGGTCGGCTCCGCGGCCGGGACCCCCTCGATCGCGGTCCGGGCCCGCAGTCGTTCCGCCATGGACGACATGACGTCCAGCGCGAAGGTCGGCGTCTCGTGGATCAGAAACAGGAAGGTGTGCCGATCGATGACGGCCACCGTCGTGTCGATCAACGCGGTAGCGGTCAGGCTGCGCGGGGAACTGTCGACCAGGGCCATTTCGCCGAAGACCCCACCCGCCTCGACCCGGGCGACCGGAACCCCGCCCGCGCTCAGTTCCACGCAGCCGGATACCACACCGAACATCTCCGCGCCGACCTCGTTCTCGCGGAACAGGACCGTGCCGGGGGAAAGCTGTTCATGTCGACGCGCATTGGCGAACAAGGACTTGACGCTCAAGATTGCTCCAGTCCGCGCCGGGCGGCGGCTGTTCCGCCGGGTGGCGCGAACGATCTCTCGACCGGGTGAACGGCAAGTGGCGGCTCGATTAACGTCGCAGTCCGGCTGCCAGGGGTAGTCGGGCGCGCCGGGTAAAGGCGGACCCGTCGGCGCCCGATACCCGGTTGATGGGCAAGCATCGAGCTTCGGGGCAGCGGCCGGCCAGGCACACCGCGCGCGCGGTGACGGCCGGCCGATCGGCTGACACGGAGTGGGTCGCCCCGCTCGACGTCGGGGTGGAGGCCGAGGCGCAGGAGATCTTTCTGGCTCCGGCCCTGCCGACGGGCGGCCGCAGGATCGAGAACTCCCGCCTGGCCGGAGTGGCCGGTGTCGTGGTCGCCGTCACCGTCGGCCTGGCCAACGTCCTGCCGGGCGGCGGGGCCGGGGTCACCGCTGTGATGGCGCCGGTCGGGGCCGATGTTCTGCACGGCATTGAGCCCGGCGAGCCGCTGCCCACCGTTCCGGTGGGCCCCGGGTCACCCGAGGCGCCGCGTCAGGTGATCGGCCCGGACCCCATCGCCCCGGTGGCGCCCATGCCGTCCGCGGCACCTGCTGCCGTGGTGATCCCGGCCGGCGCCTACCGCGGCATACCGGGCCCGGCCCTGGCCGCCTACCGCGCCGCCGCCGCAACCATGGCCATCCAGAAGCCGGGCTGTCACCTGCCGTGGGCGCTGCTCGCGGGCATCGGGCGGATCGAATCCGGCCACGCCGCGGGGGGCGCGGTGGATGCCACCGGCCGCGCACTCAAGCCGATCATCGGCCCACGGTTGGACGGCAGCAACGGCTTCGCCCTGGTGCGCGACACCGACCGGGGACGGTGGGACGGCGACACCGTCTACGACCGAGCCGTCGGGCCGATGCAGTTTCTGCCCGGCACCTGGCGTGCCTACGGCCGCGACGGCAACGGCGACGGCGTCGCCGATCCGGAGAACATCTTCGACGCCGCGCTGACCGCGGCCGCGTACCTGTGCGATGGCGGGGGCGACCTGAGCACGCGCACCGGCTTGTTGGGCGCGGTCTTCCGGTACAACCAGTCCTGGCAATACGTCTCGCTGGTGTTGACCTGGGCCGGCGTCTACGCCGGCGCCCTGCCCGCTGCCGGCCCCGCCCCGACCGCACCGCCATCGCCCGAGCCCACCCGGCGCCCCACCCCGACCCCGACCCCGTCGCGGTCGAGCCTGCCCACGCCGACCGTCACCCCGACCTCGCCGCCCGGCCCGACCCCGACCCCGAAGGGCACGCAACCCCCGGCGACGCCGACCGGCACACCGCCGCCCGGCGCCACGCCGAAGGTGTCGGGCACCCCGATTCCGGCCGTCGCGCCGTCGACCGCGCCGGCGGCCCGCTGATACTGGGCGTTTGCCGGGCGCCGCTAACCTCCTGGCGTGCCACCGGCCCCGCAGTCCCGGCAACTGCCCGCCGCCGGCGTGCTGGCAGTCATGTTCGGCGCGCTCTCGCTCTCCGATCAGGCCGGTACCGCCGCGCTCGCCATATACCTGTTCGGCCACGGCGGTTCTGCATCCCTGTCATTGCTGGCGCTCCGGTTCTTCCCGCCCGCGGCCGCGGGCCCGCTCGTACCCGCCGCCCTGGCGCGTCTGGGCGTCACGCGGACTCTCCGCGGGGTACCCGCGACCCGGGCGGCGCTGATGATGTCCGCCTCGGGCGCCGTGGCCGGGCACTTGCCGTTGTGGGTAATCGCCTCGGTGTTCGGCGCCGACATGACGGTGGGTCAGGCGTTTCGACCGGCCGTGGCCACGGCACTGCCCAGCCTCTCCGATTCGGTCGAGGGCGTGGCGCGCGCGTCGGCGGCGCTGGCCAACGCCAAGTCGGTCGGTGGTTTCGCCGGCGCCACGATTGGCTCCCTGACCGCCGCGACCGCGGGGCTGGCGCCGGCGTGTCTGCTCATTACGGCCCTGATCGCGGCGCCGCTGCCGGCCGTCGTAAGGGCGACCGCGGCCACGGCGGTTTTCGGCGGTCCGCCGCGGGTGCTTCGGTTGCGGACCGCGATCGGTGCGGTTCGGACCAGGGCGGCGATCGTTTCGGTCGTGGTGGGTTCCATGCGGACGATGTTGCGGGGGGTCTGGACCGGGCTGGTGGTGCTCCTGGCCACCGGCGCCATCGGCATTGGCAGCCGGGGCGTGGCGGTGCTCGCGTTGGCTGCCGGGGCCGGTGGAATCCTCTCGCTGGGAATCACCGGACGGCTGTTGGCCGGCAGGCGCCTTGCGCCGTGGCTGTGCGGGGCGATCATCACCGCGGCCGGGATGACCGTGCTGATCGCCACCCTCCCACGCCTCGCGGTTTGCGTGGCGGCGCTGCTCGTGTGGGGACTGGCACTGGCCCTGGCCGACCTGTCCGCATCGACGGTTATCCCGCGAGTGGTCGATCACCGCTCGATCGCGGCGGTCTCGGCCGTGAACGAGAACGCCAAGCTGGTCATGGAGGGGTTGGGGGTTTTCTGCGCCCCGGCATTGGCCATCCTGCTCGGGCCACGGGTCGCGCTGGCGGTGTTCGCGTCCGGTGTCCTGGTGATAATCGCGATCAGTTGGCCGGCCGCCCGACGTGCCGAACGGGACGTTGCCGAGCGAATGCGCACCCTGGACCTGCTGCGCTCCGTCAACCTGTTCAGGGGCCTGCGGCTGGACGCGATCGAAACCCTTGCCGCCGGCGCTCGCGAAGTCACCTGTCCGGCGGGGCGGGTCCTGATGACCCTCGGGGAGCCCGGCGACAGCTATTGGATCCTGCAGTCGGGCTCGGTCTTCGTCCACCCGCTCGGCCTTGCCCCGAGACGCCTCGGCCCCGGCGCCGGGTTCGGTGAGATCGCGCTGCTGCACGACGTGCCGCGCACGGCGACGGTCGAGGCGGCCGAGGAGATCACGGCACTTGTGGTGGACCGCGAGAGCTTTCTGCTCGCAGTGACCGGGGCTTCGGCGGTGCCGGAGGCGACCGGGGTCCCTGTCGAATCGGTCGGGCAGGACCCGGACGCGCTGATTCTCACCGCCCCGACCGTCGCCGCGCTCGGACGCGCGCGGGCCGTGCAAGCCGCCCGGCGCGCGGCCCGCCTCGAGCTATCGGCCGACAGCATCGTGTTCCGGGCCGGTGAGGTGGCCGACGGGATCTACGTGGTCCTGGAGGGCAGTGTCCGGATTGAGACGCCCGGTCAGGAGAAGATCCTCGGGGTGGGGGCGGAATTCGGTGCGATCGGGGCACGGATGACCGGAACACGAACCGCGACGGTGACCACGGTCGAACCCTGCCGTCTGGCCGTGATCTCGGCCGCGGAATTGAGTTCGGGCCCAGTGGGGATGGAAACGGGCGTGCCCCGGGCCGGTCACGACCAAGTCTGATCGTGCGTCAGAAGGGGCTGGGGTCGGGCTTTCGGGTGACGAACACGGCGGTCCCCGGGAGTAACCGGCCGCGCTGCGGGCTCCACCCACCCCAGGTCCGGTCGTGGCCCTCCGGCCATTCCGGCTCGATCAGCTCGACCAATTCCAGCCCGGCCGCGACGATCTCGCGCACGTGGTCACCGAGCGTGCGATGGTGCTCGACATACGACGGCAGACCCGAGGAGTCGTACTCGACATAGGGGCGGCGATCGAAGTAGGAGTCGCGGACGGTGAGTCCGCCCGGTCCGGGGTCGTCGGGGAAGCACCATCGCACCGGATGGGTCACCGAGAACACCCAACGCCCACCCGGCCGCAGCACCCGGGCCACCTCGCGGTGCACCGCGGAGGAGTCCGCGACAAACGGCAGCGCGCCGTAGGCCGAGCACGCCACGTCGAACGAGCAGTCCGCGAACGGCAGCGCGGCGGCGTCGCCGAGCAGCACCGGGATCGTGATCCCGGTCCGCCGATCCAGCTCCCGAGCGTGCCGGAGCTGGACGGCGGAGATGTCAACCCCCACTGGTCGCGCCCCGGCCCCGGCCAGCCAGCGCGAGCACGGCCCGGCGCCGCACCCGACCTCGAGGGAGTCGAGACCGCGAACCGGGCCCAGCAACCCCGCCTCGGACTCGCGCAGGCCCTCGGGGCCCCAGCAGAAGTCCGCGTCGCCGAGGAACCCGCCGTGCTCGGCCTGATAGCCCCCCGCCGACGCGTCCCACCAGGCCCGATTGGCACGCCTGGTCGGCTCGGGACCGCACTGGCCACGGCCCACCGACGCCGACCCGCCCACCTCCCGGCAGTGCATTGGGACCCCTGTTGACCGGAGGGAACACGGGCAATTGAGGCGAGCGGAGCCGCGAGCGAACGCTCGCGGCCCGCCGAGCCGATTGAAGCCTGTTGACCGCAGGGAGTATCCTGACAGATGCGTTGTGGGGCAGTGCGACCTCGGACGTAGTAGGCGCACGCTCGTAGGTCGATGTTCCGGTCAAAGTCTTTTGGTCACCGTTCGGCTCGCGGAGAGCCGACAGGTCAGCAGGAGGTTCGACGCGGGGTTCGGCAGCCGAAATGCCCCCCGCGCACCGCCCGCGGCAGTGCCGCCCGACCGACCAGTTGCCGGAGTCACCGAGTCCATGACCAGCACTATCGAAGCCTTCTCGCTCCCCACGACCACCGCGCCCCAGGTTGCGATCAACGACATCGGATCTGCCGAGGACTTCCTCGCCGCGATCGACGAGACCATCAAGTACTTCAACGACGGCGACATCGTCGAGGGCGTGATCGTCAAGGTCGACCGGGACGAGGTCCTGCTCGACATCGGATACAAGACCGAGGGCGTCATCCCCTCCCGTGAGCTGTCGATAAAGCACGACGTTGACCCAAACGAGGTCGTTAAGGTCGGCGACGAGATCGAGGCTCTGGTCCTGCAGAAGGAGGACAAGGAGGGCCGGCTGATCCTGTCCAAGAAGCGCGCCCAATACGAGCGCGCCTGGGGCACGATCGAGCGGATCAAGGAGGAGGACGGCATCGTCACCGGTTCGGTGATCGAGGTCGTCAAGGGCGGGCTGATCCTGGACATCGGGCTGCGCGGTTTCCTGCCCGCCAGCCTGGTCGAGATGCGGCGGGTGCGGGATCTGCAGCCGTACGTCGGCAAGGAGCTCGAGGCCAAGATCATCGAGCTGGACAAGAACCGGAACAACGTCGTGCTATCCCGCCGCGCGTGGCTGGAGCAGACTCAGTCCGAGGTGCGCCAGACGTTCCTGACGACCCTTCAGAAGGGCCAGGTTCGGCCGGGCGTGGTCTCCTCGATCGTGAACTTCGGCGCGTTCGTCGACCTGGGCGGCGTCGACGGTCTGGTGCACGTCTCCGAGTTGTCCTGGAAGCACATCGACCATCCCTCCGAGGTGGTCGAGGTCGGCCAGGAAGTCACCGTCGAGGTGCTCGACGTCGACATGGACCGGGAACGGGTCTCGCTGTCGTTGAAGGCCACCCAGGAAGACCCGTGGCAGCAGTTCGCCCGCACTCACGCGATCGGACAGGTCGTTCCGGGTCGGGTCACCAAGCTGGTGCCGTTCGGTGCGTTCGTCCGGGTCGACGAGGGCATCGAGGGCCTGGTGCACATCTCCGAGCTGGCCGAGCGCCACGTCGAGGTGCCCGAGCAGGTCGTGCAGGTCAACGACGAGATCTTCGTGAAGGTCATCGACATCGACCTTGAGCGGCGCCGGATCTCACTGTCGCTGAAGCAGGCCAACGAGAGTTCCGGTGGGACCGAGGCTCACGACGACCACTTCGACCCGGCGCAGTACGGGATGCCGGTGGAATACGACGAGCACGGGAACTACGTCTACCCCGAGGGCTTCGACGCCGAGACCAACGAGTGGCTGCCCGGCTTTGAGACGCAGCAGGTCGAGTGGGAGCGGCAGTATGCCGAGGCGCGGGCCCGCTACGAGGCGCATCGCAAGCAGGCCGCCGCCGCGCAGGCCGCCGACGCCGAGGCCGGCGCCGATTCGGGCGCCGGGGCGGCGCACGCGCCGGCGGAGGACTCCACGGAGCCGGCGGCGAGTGAGGCCGCCACGAGCGGCACGCTCGCCTCCGACGAGGCCCTGGCCGCATTGCGGGAGAAGCTCACCGGGCGCAGCTGACGCAGCCGACGTTGCGCAACCTGCAGGTCGGCCTGACGGGTGGTATCGGGTCGGGCAAAACCATGGTGACCGACCTGCTGGCCGAACTGGGTGCGGTGATCGTCGACTCGGACGTGGTGGCCCGGGAGGTGGTCGCCGCGGGCAGCGAGGGGCTGGCCGAGGTGGTGGCCGAGTTCGGCCCCGAGGTGCTGGGCGGGGACGGCGAGTTGGACCGCGCCCGGCTGGCCGCGGTGGTGTTCGCCGACCCCGGGGCGAGGGATCGGCTCAACGCGATCGTGCACCCGCGGGTGCGGGCCCGCTGCGCCGAGTTGGTGGCCGCGGCGCCGCCGGGATCGGTGGTGGTCCAGGCAATCCCGTTGTTGGTTGAGGTCGGCCTGGCCGAGGCCTTCGATCTGGTGGTGGTGGTTGACACCCCGCCCGAGGTCGCCCTCGACCGGCTGGTCCGGCTGCGCGGCATGGACGCCGCAGACGCGCGCGCCCGCATAGCCGCCCAGACGGATCGGGCGAAGCGGCTCGCCGCCGCCGACGTCGTGCTGGACAACTCCGGCGACGTGGACTCGTTGGTCGGGCAGGTCCGGCAACTGTGGACCAGCTTGCGGGAGCGCAGCGCAGACCGGCACGGTTCGTCCTGACGGCGGGCATGAGCGTCCGCGCGGTTCGGACCGCACCCGGGCTGCCCGTAAAATTGCGGGATTCAGTCGCCGGGGCAGCGCGAAAGGACGTATCGGCAGGTGCAGCAGGAGGCCGGCGCGCGCCATCGCGTCGTTGATTCCGCCGCCGACCTGGCCCTGGCCGTGGAGCTGGCGCGGGCGGCGGGCGAGCGGCTGCTCGCATTGCGCACCCGGTGGCGGGCCGAACGGCCCGCGCTGGGGCCCGCCGGGGACCGTGCCGCGCAGGAGCTGATCGCGGCCGGATTGGCGCGCGACTGCCCCGACGACGCGGTGCTGTCGGAGGAAGCGGTCGATAATCCCGCCCGCGGGCACGCCGCCCGGGTGTGGATCGTCGACCCGCTCGACGGCACCCGGGAATACGCCGAGGGGCGGGATGACTTCGCTGTTCACGTGGCTTTGTGGCGGCGCGACCTCGACCGGCTGACCGTCGGGGCCGTCGCCCTGCCCGACCGCGGCCGCGTGCTCGCCTCGGACGGCACCCCGCCGCCGCCCCGCCGGCCCGGCCCGCTTCGCATCGCCGTCAGCCGGACCAGGCCGCCGGCCGTGGCCGTGGCGGTGGCCCGGGCGCTGGGGGCCGAGTTGGTTCCGATGGGCTCGGCCGGCGCGAAGGTGGCTGCCGTGCTGCTCGGCGAGGTCGACGCCTACCTGCACAGTGGCGGCCAGCACGAATGGGACTCCGCCGCCCCGGTCGCCGTCGCGCTGGCCGCGGGTGTGCACGCGAGCCGTCTGGACGGTTCGCCGCTGCGGTACAACCGCCCGGACCCGACGCTGCCCGACCTGCTGGTCGCCCGCACCGAGCACGCAGCTGCGCTGCTGGCCGCCGTGGGCGCGGCACTGTGATGCCCACCATGAGCGAGCAATGCGAGGCGGACGCATGAGGGAAAAGACGATTGCACCGCACGCCTACCAGCTCACGCAGTTGCGGGAGCTGGAATCCGAGGCGGTGCACATCATCCGCGAGGTCGCGGCGGAGATGGAGCGCCCGTGCCTGTTGTTCTCCGGCGGCAAGGACTCGGCGGTCATGCTGCACGTGGCGGCCAAGGCGTTCGCGCCGGCGCCGATTCCGTTCCCGGTCATGCACGTGGACACCGGGCACAACTTCGATGAGGTGCTGGCGTTTCGCGACGCCGAAGTCGTGCGCCACGGCGTGCAACTGATCGTGGCCTCGGTGCCCGAGGCGATCGAGCGCGGGCTGGTGCGGGAGGAACCCAACGGCTCCCGCAACCGGATTCAGACCCCGGTTCTGCTCGAGGCCTGCGAGAAGCATCGGTTCACCGCCCTGTTCGGGGGCGCGCGTCGGGATGAGGAGCGCGCGCGCGCCAAGGAACGCGTCTTCTCCTTCCGGGACGAATTCGGCCAGTGGGACCCGAAGAACCAACGCCCGGAGCTGTGGAACATCTACAACGGGCGCATCCATGCGGGGGAAAGCATCCGGGTGTTCCCGCTGTCGAACTGGACCGAGCTGGACGTCTGGCACTACATCGCCGCCGAGAAGGTCGAGCTGCCGTCGATCTATTTCGCCCACGAACGGGAGGTCTTCCTGCGCGACGGGATGCTCATGGCCGCCAACGAGTTCTGCCGACCGCGCGAGGGCGAGGAGACGTTCCTCGCGCTGGTGCGCTATCGGACCGTGGGCGACGCGTCCTTGACCGCCGCGGTGCGCTCGGACGCCGCGGACGTGGAGGCGATCATCGATGAGGTGGCCGCCACCCGGATCACCGAACGGGGCGCCACCCGCGGCGACGACCGGGTCACCGAGGCCGCCATGGAGGACCGGAAGAAGGAGGGGTACTTCTAATGGACCTCCTGCGGTTCGCGACGGCCGGGTCGGTCGACGACGGCAAATCCACGCTGATCGGTCGGCTGCTCTACGACACCAAGTCGATCTTCTCCGACCAGCTCGACCACGTGGAGCAGGTCAGCCGCGACAAGGGACGCGAGTACACCGACCTCGCGCTGCTTACCGACGGGCTGCGCGCGGAGCGGGAGCAGGGCATCACGATCGACGTCGCCTACCGCTATTTCGCGACCCCGAAGCGGAAATTCATCATCGCCGACACGCCCGGGCACATCCAGTACACGCGCAACATGGTTACCGGTGCCTCGACGGCTGACCTGGCGATCGTGCTGGTCGACGCGCGCAACGGGCTGATCGAGCAGTCCCGCCGGCACACGTTCCTGGTCTCCCTGCTGCAGGTACCCCACCTGGTGGTGGCGGTGAACAAGATGGACCTGGTCGATTGGGACCGAGCGGTCTTCGACCGAATCCACTCCGAGTTCACCGCGTTCGCCGCCCGGCTGCGCATCCACGACCTGGTGATAATCCCGATCTCGGCGCTCAACGGCGACAACGTCGTCGAACGCTCCGCGGCCTCGCCCTGGTATGACGGACCGTCACTTCTGCATCACCTCGAGAATGTGCACGTGGCCAGCGACCGCAACCTGATCGACGTGCGTTTCCCTGTGCAGTACGTCATACGACCGCAGACCAAGGAGCACCACGACTACCGCGGCTACGCGGGCGAGGTGGCCGCCGGCGTGCTGAAGCCGGGGGACACAGTCACCGTGCTGCCCAGCGGGTTCTCCACCACGATCGAGGCGATCGACTCGTTGGACGGGCCGGTCGATGAGGCCTTCCCGCCGATGTCCGTGGTGGTGCGACTGAGCGACAACCTCGACGTCAGCCGCGGCGACATGATCTGTCGGCCGCGGAACATGCCCACCGTCACCCAGGACATTGATGCGACGGTGTGCTGGATGACCACGGCGCCACTGCACGAGGGCGCGAGGCTCGCCATCAAGCACACCACCCGCAGTGCCCGGGCCCTGGTCAAGGACATTCAGTACCGGTTGGACGTGAACACCCTGCACCGGGACGAGGCGACCCGTCGGCTCGGGCTCAACGACATCGGGCGGGTGCGGCTGCGCACCACGCTGCCCCTGTTCGTCGATGACTACCGCAACAACCGGGCCACCGGTGGCTTCGTCCTGATCGACGAGTCCACGAACTCCACCGTCGGCGCCGGGATGATCACCGACACCCACTGACGCCCCCGACGCTCGGCGTGCGGCGGCGGCGCACCCGTGCGGCCACCCGTTTGTCGGACCCGCCACGTACCGTGGGTGTCGTGAGGATCAGCGCCGAGCAGCAGGCCCAGTTGCACCGCACCAACCGACCGTTCCAGGTGGTCAGCGAGTTCGCCCCGTCCGGTGACCAGCCGACCGCGATCGACGAGCTGGCCCGCCGGATCGGGGCGGGGGAGAAGAACGTGGTTCTGCTCGGCGCCACCGGCACCGGGAAATCGGCCACGACGGCCTGGCTGGTCGAGCGTGTCCAGCGGCCGACGCTGGTGATGGCGCCGAACAAGACGCTGGCCGCGCAGCTGACCGGCGAGTTCCGCGAGCTGTTGCCGAACAACGCCGTGGAGTACTTCGTCTCCTACTACGACTACTACCAGCCCGAGGCCTACGTCCCCCAGACCGACACCTACATCGAGAAGGACTCCTCGATCAACGAGGAGGTGGAGCGGCTGCGGCACTCGGCAACGAACTCGCTGCTCACCCGTCGCGACGTGATCGTGGTTGCCACCGTCTCGTGCATCTACGGCCTGGGCACCCCCGAGGAATACCTCGACCGGATGGTCGCGCTCAGCGTCGGCGACGAGATCGAACGCGACGTGCTGCTGCGCCAATTGGTCACGATGCAATACGCCCGCAACGATCTGTCCTTCACCCGGGGCACGTTTCGGGTGCGCGGGGACACCGTCGAGATCTTCCCGATGTACGAGCAAATGGCGCTGCGGGTGGAGTTCTTCGGCGACGAGATCGAGCGGGTGATGACGTTGCACCCGCTCACCGGTGAGGTCGTCTCCGAGGACAGCAGCGTCCACGTGTTCCCGGCCACCCATTACGTTGCGGGACCGGAGCGCATGGCGCGCGCCATCCGGGGCATCGAGGCCGAGCTGGTCGAGCGGCTGGCCGAGCTGGAGCGCGCGGGCAAACTATTGGAGGCGCAGCGGCTGCGGATGCGCACCCAGTATGACGTTGAGATGATGCGTCAGGTCGGGTTCTGCTCCGGCATCGAGAACTACTCCCGGCACATTGACGGCCGCGAGGCGGGTTCGCCGCCGCACTGCCTGCTCGACTACTTCCCCGAGGACTTCCTGCTGGTCATCGACGAGTCACATGTGACGGTGCCTCAGATCGGGGGGATGTACGAGGGGGACATGTCCCGCAAGCGGACGCTGGTCGAACACGGCTTCCGGCTGCCCTCGGCGTGCGACAACCGGCCGTTGAAATGGGAGGAATTCCTCGACCGGATCGAGCAGACCGTGTTCCTCTCCGCCACGCCGGGGCCCTACGAGCTGTCCCGGTCCAACGGCGTGGTGGAGCAGCTGATTCGGCCGACGGGCCTGGTCGACCCGGAGATCGTCGTCAAGCCGACCAGGGGTCAGATTGACGACCTGCTGCACGAGATCCGGCTGCGCGCCGAACGCGACCAACGGGTGCTGGTCACCACGCTGACCAAGAAGATGGCCGAGGATCTGACCGACTACCTGCTCGAGCTCGGGGTCCGGGTGCGTTACCTGCACTCCGAGGTGGACACGCTGCGGCGGGTGGAGCTGCTGCGCGAGCTGCGGGTCGGCGAGTACGACGTGCTGGTGGGCATCAACCTGCTGCGGGAGGGGCTGGACCTGCCCGAGGTGTCGCTGGTCGCGATCCTCGACGCGGACAAGGAGGGCTTCCTGCGCAGCGGCACGTCCCTGATCCAGACGATCGGCCGCGCCGCGCGCAACGTGTCCGGCCAGGTGCACATGTACGCGGACACGATCACCCCGTCGATGGCGAAGGCGATCGACGAGACCAACCGCCGCCGCGCCAAACAGGTTGCCTACAACGCCGAGCACGGCATCGACCCGGCGCCGCTGCGCAAGAAGATCGGCGACATCCTCGACTCGCTGGCCCGCGAGGACGCCGACACCGCCGAACTGATCGGCGGGGCGGGACGGCAACGCAGCCGCGGCAAGGCGCCCATCCCCGGCCTGTCCTCGCGTGTGAGTGCCGAGCACGCCGGGCTTCACGCCGCCGAATTGGCCGGGCTGCCCGCGGCAGATCTCGCCGACCTCATCGGTCGGCTGACCGAGCAGATGCACGCCGCGGCCGCGGAGTTGGCCTTCGAGCTCGCCGCCCGGTTGCGGGACGAGATAGCGGAGCTGAAACGGGAGCTTCGCGGAATGCGGGAGGCCGCTTCGTCGCGGTGATCACAACTGCTTGCGGGGATATGGGAAGGTTAGGCTATCCTTTGTTCGGGTGAGCGACACACGGCGCTCGCCGCAAACAGGGAGCCGCCCGGTGCTGGTTGTGCGCGTGGTGTCCAGTGGTGCGTTGGCAGTCGGGGTGCTGCTGGGCGTTGGGGCCTGTGGGAGCAAGCAGCCCGCGGTGACCCTCCCGGCTTCGTCGCCCGCGGCGAGGGCGACGCTGTCGCCGGAGGATCTGCGGGCCCCGGACCCCGAGGTCGCCCACGGGCTGACGGTCCTCAAGGGGATCGTCGCCGGGGTCGTGGATGCGCTGGTCGGCGGAGACAAGGCCCGCGCCACGGACACGCGGGACCAGATCGAACCGGTCTGGTCCAGCATCGAGGGCACCGTCAAGGCGAATGAGCCGGACACCTATCTGACGTTCGAGGATCAGTGGGCCAAGATCGCCAAGGCGATCGAGACGGCGGACTCGGCGATGGCGAAGGGGGCGGCCGAGGTCGTGGTCAGGACCGTGGACGCCTACCTGTCCCGCCACCCCGGCGGCCCGGCCACGAGCAGCCCCGGCGAATCCGCAACCCCCACCGCGAGCCCCAACTCATCGCCGGCCGAGTCCGGCCTGCCCGTCGCCAGCCAACGACCCGGCGCCCCGAGGTATTGATGACCCGCCGTCGCTCACAGGCCCAGTCGCGGCACCGGTTCGTTGCCGCGGTCGTGCTGCTGTTGGCGTTGGTGGGGTGGCAACTGGCGTCGGCCGCCGCGGCGGGCGCGGCCGGGCCGTCCGGGGGATCACGCGGGGAGGCGATCACGCAGCTGCAAACGGTGCGTGCCTCGATCGACCGGACGCTGACGCTGAGCAAGGACGGTCGGTCCGCGGAGGCCTTCGCCGAGGCCCGAAGCGGCTACCTCAGCCATTTCGAGTACGTCGAGATCCCGTTGCGGGTGGCCGATCCGGCGCTGACGGCCAGAGCGGAGACCAAGTTCGCCGAGATCCGCGGTTCAATCTCCTCCCATGCCCCGGTGAGCGAGATTCGCGGCGAGATCGTCGAGTTGCGCGGCCTGATCGACGACGCCGAACGCACGCTCACCGACGCCGGCCTGTCGGCGCCCTCCCTGGTGTTCGGCCAATCGTTTGTGATCATCTTCCGCGAGGGGCTGGAAGCCGTCCTGCTGATCTGCGTCCTGCTCGGCTACCTGGAATCGGCGCGCGCGGGGCGGCTGCGCAAGCCGATCCTGATCGGGATGGGCGCCGCTGCGGGCGCCACCGTGGCCACGTTCTTCGGCCTGCAGGGTGTGCTGCGCGCGCTGCCGTACGGCCGCGAGGTGCTCGAGGCGGGGACGGCGCTGGTCGCCGTGGCCGTCCTGTTCTGGGTCTCGTTCTGGCTCATCGCGCGGATGGAACACCGGCGTTGGATGGAGTTCCTGCGGGCCCGGGTCTGGACCGCGGCCGCTGCCGGTTCGGCCGGGGCGCTGATGCTGGTCGGGTTCACCGCGCTGTACCGGGAGGGCTTCGAGACCGCGCTTTTCTATCAGGCGCTGGTCGGATTCGGTCCCGGGCTGGGGCGGTACGTGTTGGCCGGGATCGGCGCGGGGATCCTCGCGCTGGCGGTGGTGGCCTGGCTGGTGTTCCGGCTCGGTCGGCGCATCCCGGTGAAGGTGTTCCTGTCGACCGCGGTGGTGTTGTTGATGGCCACGTCGGTGGCCTTCCTGGGCAACGCGGTGCGATCGCTGCAGGAGGCCGACGTGATCGGCCTGCATCGCTGGCCCGGCTGGCCCGACGCCCCGATCTTCCTGTCGCAATCGACCGGTTACTGGCCCAGCCGCGAAACCGTGTTGGCACAGGGCGCACTGACAGTGGTGTACCTGCTCGGGGCGGTCTGGATGTTCGTCCTGCGTCCGCGCAGACTGCGTCGGGTGGCGCCGCTTCCCCGGCCTGCGGTCGCGGCCGCGACACCGCGGCCCGCGCGGGTGGGCGCCGTGGCCGGGGCGCCGCTGCAGTCCCGGCCGGAATTGTTGAACTGACGCTGTGTCGGTCCGAGTCGGGGTGGACGTCGGCGGGACGTTCACCAAAGCCGTGGCGTTCGACACGGGGATGGGCCGGGTGGTCGCCCGGGCGGTGGTCGCGACGACCCATGGCCACCGGGACGGCGTTTCGGCAGGTGTGGTCGACGTCGTGGGCCAACTGGCCGCGCGGGTGGGGGCCCAACGGATTGACCTGGTCACCCATTCGACCACCCAGGCGGTGAATGCCCTGCTGGAGGGGGACGTGGCGACGGTCGGCCTGATCGGGATGAGCGTCGCGGCCCAGCGGCGGCGGGCGCGCAAGCGAACCGTCCAGGTGGACATCCGGCTCGGCGATGGCCGGGCGCTGCCGAAGGTGACCGAGTTCCTGGACGTCACCGGTGGCCTGGACCCCTCCGTCGCCGCGGCCGCGGTGCACCGGCTTGCCGAACGCGGTGCCCGGGCCATCGCCGTGGCGGAGGCGTTCGCGCCCGACGATGCCACCCACGAGGCCTGCGTGGCCCGGGCCGCCGTCGCCGAAGGCCTGCCGGTGACGACCTCCGCGGAGCTGACCGGGCTCTACGGCCTGGAATTGCGGGCGGTGACCGCCGCCGTCAACGCCTCGATCACCCCGGTGGCCGTGCGCACCGCGGAAATCGTCGGTGCGGGTGTGGCCGCGGCCGGGATCGGCGGACCGGTTCTGGTCATGCGCGGCGACGGGGGGGCCACCGACCTCGACGGGTTCCGTCGGGCACCCGCGCGCACGCTGTACTCCGGGCCCGCGGCCTCGGTGGCGGGGGCGTTGCGAGCCGGCCGACTCGCGGACGCGGTGATCGTCGAGGTCGGCGGGACCTCAAGCAACGTGGCGGCGGTGCGACGGGGTCGCCCCGCGCTGTCCTATGTCCAGGTGGCCGCCCACGCGACCGCGCTGCGCGCCCTGGACGTGCGGGTGCTCGGGGTGGCGGGCGGCTCGATGCTGCGGGTGCGGAAGCGCCCGCTCGGCCTGCGGCCGCTGGTGCACGGGGTGGGCCCGCGCAGCGCGCACATCGCCGGCCTGCCGTACGCCTGCTTCCTGACCCCCGCCGAGCTCGACGGCGCGGTCGCGGAATTGGTCGCCCCGCGTCCCGCCGACCCGGCCGACTACCTCGTGCTGCGGCTGGCCGATGGCCGGCGGGCGGCGCTGACCAATACCTGCGCGGCCAACGCGCTCGGGGTGGTCGCCCCGGATGATTACGCCGCCGGGGACCGCGACGCCGCGGCGGCGGCATTCGCCCTCGCCGGGCGCTTCCTCCGCCTTCCGGGTGCGGAGGTGGCCCGCCGGATGTTGCAGGCCTCGGGGGAGGCGCTGTGCGAGTTGGTCAGCCGGGTCGCTGCCGCGCATCGGCTCAGCTCGCCGGTGTTGGTCGCGGTCGGCGGCGGGGCGGGCGGCCTGGGCCGAACGGTGGCCGCCCGGATGGGACTGGACCTGGTGCTGCCGCCCGATGCCGAGGTGATCAGCGCGGTGGGCGACGCCCTGTCGCTGATCCGCGCCGAACGGGAGCGGACCTTCGCCGTCGCCGACCCGGCGGCGGTGGCGAGGCTGGTGGCCGAGGTGGAGGCCGAGGCGGTGCGGGCCGGGGCCGGGGCGGGCAGTCTGGACGTGCGGGTCGAGCATCTGCCCGAGCGGGGCGCGGTTCGCGTGACCGCGACCGGTTCGGTCGGGCTCAGCTCCGGTGCGGTGCCCGGCCGCCCGGTGTTGGACGCGGCGGGCGCCGCCGCCGCGGCCGCCGAGCTGGGTTTTCCGACGGTGGCGCCCAGTGGCCAGTTCTGGGTGTGCCGGCCGGCCGCCAAACGACGCGTCGCGCTGCTCGACCAGTACGGGGACCTCGTGCTCGAAGTCCGCGGCAGGTTGGTGACCGGTGACGTGGTTCTGGGGGAGCCCGAGGGACTGGGACTGGCCGAGGTGTTCGACGCCGAGATTCGGCGCATCGGGCCGATGACCATCCAGCCGGACGTCTGGGTGATCACCGGCAGTCGCGTGGTCCAGGTCCCCGACCCGGAACCGCGACAGCTCGCCGCGAGCGTCATCTCACTCTGCCCGCCGGGCGCGGAGTTTGCCGTGATCGTCGGCAGGGAGGGTTAACCCGGGTGGCCCTCTACGTCCCGCAGGCACGCCGTCGTCGTCGGACCCTGCTCCTGGCCGTGGTGACGGCGGTGGTGGGCGGAACGCTGGGCGTGACGATCGGCAGATACACCGCGCCGGATGTGTCCGACCGGGTGCGCAGCGTCCGCGATCAGGCCCGGCAGACCGCCTCCGGTCTGGAGGTGATCAGCCTGCACACCGGGGTCGGTGCGGTGGGCGCCGGCGGCACCGATCTGGTGCTGGCCCGCACCTCGCGCGAGTTGGCCCGCGAGTTCGATCGGGCCCCGTGGGTTGACCCCGGTCAACGACGGGTCGTGCTCGACGCCCTGGTCGGGCTGACGGATCGTCAGGATCGCGACACCGCCGCGTTCGGCGACGCCGCGGGCGCGCTCGCGCGGATGATCACCGAGGTGTTCGCGGGCCGCCCACCGACCCCGGCGGCCACGCCCGGTCCGACGCCCACACCCAGTTCGTCCGCCGCTGTTTCGGCGGCACCCACGGCTTCCGCGAGTCCCGCGGGCACCCCAACGCCGACAGGTTGAGGCGCCGCACTCAGCCCGCGTGCACCAGCGTGCCGACGTCCTCCCCGCGCAGCGCCCGGGTCAGAGCGCCCGGCCGGGTCCCGTTGACCAGGCGGAACTCGCGGACGTGTCGGGCCCTGGGCAGCAGTTCCAGGGCCGCCCGCTCGATCGGCAGGGTGGCCGGCCCGTTCGCGTTCAGCTCCCGCGCGGAGACCCGGTCCGGGAGGGCCGCGTCGCCGGGCGCCCGGTCCGCGGTCGCGACGCCGTCGACATCCTTGACATAGATCAACCGGCCCGCGCCGTAGGTGTCGGCCAGCAGCAGCGCACCGGCGTCGGCGCCGTGCGGCGGCAGCTTCCCGTACTGCGGTGGCTGTTCGTAGAGGCCGAACGGCGGGTAGCCGTTGGAGATCGCCAGCGGGCAGGCCGCGAGATGGGTGGCAAGCTGATGGGCGGCGGTGCCGTGGGGCAGGTAGGAGACCCCGTCGGCCGCCAGGAGCGCCGCCAGCATGTGACCGTTGGCCTCGGCCTCGGTTGCGGCCAGACCGGCGAGCACGCCGGTGGGCAGGCCCAGGTCCAGGCCCACGCCGAAGACATGCCGTCCCCGCACGCCCGGCCCGGTGAGCACCAGCATCCGGTGGGCGCCCATGGCCGCCCGCAGCTCGGCCACCAACCCGGCGAGCACTTCCCCGCCCCGATCGCTGATCGACCGCCCACCGAGCGCGATCACGTCCAGCCACGGCAGCAGACGGATCGGCGGCCGGTCCACCACCCGTACCAGGTCGCGGTCCAGCAGGGTCTGGCGCATCAGCGTCGAGGGCACGTCCTTGGCGGTGAACCCGCCATTGCCGGTCATCGGACGTCTCCGTCCGCGGAGATCAGGGTTCCGACGTGCTCGCCGGCCAACGCCCGGGTGAGCAGACCCGGCTTCAGCCCGTTGATGACCTGCACGGCGCGAACGTGGCGGGCCGCGGCGATCATGCGCAACAGGGGTCGTTCCACGACCACGTCGGGCAGGTCCATCTCGATCAGCTCCGCCACGGTGACTTTGGGGATGAGCTTGGCGTTCGGGTCGGTCTTCGGGTTCGCGGTGTACAGCCCGTCCTCGTCCTTGACGAAGATCATCGCGCGGCAGCCGTACACCTCGGCGACCAGGAACACCCCGGCGTCGGTCCGGTAGGGCGGGATCAGTCCCTCGTCGGGCGCGGGATGCCACATGCCGTACGGCGGCATGCCGGGGAAGATCACCGCGTGTGACTCCGCGACGTACAGCGGCAGCGCCCCGAACCCCTCGTGACCGACCACCGGTACGCCGTGACGGGCCATCAGATACCCGAGCATTCGGGCGTTCTGGCCCGCGACGGCAGCGCCCAGGTCGGACAGCACGCCGGTGGGCAGGCCGAGCTGGGTGCCGACGGTGTACGCATGGCGCGCCCGGGTGCCGCCGCCGGTGCCGATCAGCAGCTGGTCCCGGCGCTTGATCTCGACGAGTTCTTCGACCAGTGGATAGATCGCCGCCCGGCCACGGTCGAACAGGCTCTGCCCGCCGATCTTCAGCACGCTGGCCTCGGGCAGGATCGCAAAATCGGGCCCCGCGGCCGTGGCCGCAACCAGCTCCGGGTCGGTCAGGGAGCCACCCAGCAGGGTGCCCGCGAGGTCTTGCTCCGTCATGGGCCACCTCGATCTACATCCGGCACAGCGACCAACGCAGCACCCTAGCGGGCCCGCTCAGGCCAGAAACACCCGCAGCGCGGCCAGGGTCTGCTCCGGGGCCTCCTCGGGCAGGAAGTGGCCGCACGGGAGGGCCTCGCCGCCGACGTCGCCCGCGCGCCGGCGCCAGACTGCGGGCACGTCGTAGTGGCGCCCCACGAAGCCCTTCGCGCCCCAGAGCACCAGCAGCGGGCAGGTGATGCGGCGGTCCAGATCGGCCTCGTCGTGCTCCAGGTCAATCCCCGCGCCCGCGCGGTAGTCCTCGCAGGTGGCGTGCACGGTGGCCGGGTCGCGAAAGGCCGCGACGTACTCCGCCAGCGCGGCCTCCTCGAAGCAGTTCGGGTCGGCGCTCCATCGGCGCAGGCTCCAACGCAGGTAGAACTCCGGGTCGGCCCCGATCAACCGCTCGGGCAGGTCGAACGGCTGGCTGAGGAAGAACCAGTGGTAGTAAACGCGGGCCAGCGTCTCGTCGGCGGTGCGGAACACATGCAGGGTGGGAACGATGTCCAGCACCGCCAGCCGGCTGACGTGGTCGGGGTGGTCCAGCGTCAGGCGGTGCGCGACGCGGGCACCGCGATCGTGACCGACGACGGCGAAGCTTTCGAAGCCGAGCTCCCGCATCACCGCGACCTGGTCGGCGGCCATCGCCCGCTTCGCGTACAACTGCCCGCCCGGTGATCCGGACGGCTTGCCGCTCGCGCCGTACCCGCGCAGATCGGTGACGACCACCGTGAAGCTCTCGGCCAGCCGCGGTGCCACCTTGTGCCACATCGCCCCGGTCTGCGGATACCCGTGCAGCAGCAACAGGCCGGGGCCGGACCCGCCGACCCGGACCGCGATCTCCGTCTCCGGGGTGCTGACCGTGACGCGGCGGAAGCCCTCGAGGACACTCGCCCGGCCGGTCACGAGGCCCAAACGTACGCGCTGCGGTGGCGCACCGGCGTTGTGGCAGGCTGCCGGGGAATGTGGTCGGGCTGGAGAGGAGCGCGGCATGACCGAGGTGACCGACTTCCACCGCGGCGGCAGTGGCACCCCGATGGTGTTGCTCCACGGGCTGAACGGTTCGTGGCGGGTGTGGCGCCCGGTGCTGGCGGAGTTGGAGAAGCGGCATGACGTGTTCGCGGTCACCATCGCCGGGCACCGAGGGGCCACGCCGATTCCGCCGGGCCCGAGTGGGATCGGCCCGCTGGCCGACGACATGGAGAAGCGGCTGGACGCGGCCGGGATCAAGCAGGCGCATCTGGTGGGCAACTCCCTGGGCGGTTGGCTCGCGTTGGAGTTGGCGGCCCGCGGCCGCGCGGACACCGTGGTCGCGTTCGCACCGGCCGGTTGCTGGACCAGGCCGCGCGACCTGCGTCGCATCGGGCGGCTGCTGAAGCTGGCCCGGCGCGCCGGCCTCAGCCCGCGGATGCAACGGATGCTGACCAAGCCTTCGCGGCGCAAGCTGGCCTTCCGGCAGGCAATGAACCGGGCCGACCTGATCGGCACCGAGGAGTTGGCGGGCCTGCTCGAGGACCTGGCCGCCTGCACGCTCCTGGACGGCCTGTTGGCCCATCTGCGGATCAGCGGTCCGACTACGACGCTGCGCGTCGACTGCCCGATCCGGGTGGCCTGGCCGGTGAAGGACCGCACGATCCCGTTCGGCCGCTACGGCCGGCCGTGGCTCACGGTCCTGCCCGGGGCCGAACTGGTCCAGCTGACCGGGGTCGGGCACGTGCCGATGTACGACGACCCCGCGCTGGTCGTCCGCACCGTGCTGGAGTTCACCGCCGCGGCCGACGCCCGACGCCCGGCTTTCTGACCCACGCCGGGAGGGTCAGGAGGGCCTTTCCCGCATCTCGAGGAACTCCACGATCCCGCCCCGCTTGAGCAGCTGCCGGAACGGGGTGGGCAGCGCGTGGTTGTCCTGATCGGTGTATAACCGCGGCGCGTACAGCCGCTTGGTCTGACCCCGCCTCAGCAGCTCGGCCTCGCCGGCCGCCAGCACATTGCGCACCCAGTCCGCGCCGGATCCGTAGGTGAGCGCGAACGTGAACCCGTCCCGGGTGCGAAAGACGTTCACCGGGGTCCGGTACTCGGTCCCCGAGCGCCTGCCGCGGTGGATCACGACGGCCAAGCCGGGGATCCACGGCGCCGCCCGCCGCATCGGCTTGTTCAGGCCGGCCCGGTTCCATTCGGCTACCCGGCGCGACAAGGGCATGACCAACCTCCGGGGGTCCAGTTCTGCGGGCACTATCCGGTGTTGCCGACGATCGCGGCGATCGGCGGCATGAACGCGGCGAT
>Ga0157362_1000145_pt1 | contig 21176 bp, 18 predicted proteins | sample AttlaeALBM3_FD_111480 | JGI IMG/M metagenome (GOLD analysis project Ga0157362, IMG submission 111480) | Fungus gardens microbial communities from leaf cutter ant in Ribeirão Preto, State of São Paulo, Brazil - Atta laevigata ALBM3 | ecosystem: Host-associated > Fungi > Mycelium > Unclassified ... | reverse complement strand
GCGATAGTTCTGCTCGAGGCGGATGGTCTCCGCCGCCGGGAAATCCTGCAGGAAGCGCTGGATGTTCTCGACCTGCGCGCCGCGCCAGCCGTAGATCGACTGATCGTCGTCGCCGACGATAATTACCCGGCCGCTGTCGCCCGCCAGCATGCGGATCCAGGCGTACTGAATGTTGTTGGTGTCCTGAAACTCATCCACCAGAATATTGCTGAAGCGCTCGCGATAGTGATTGAGAATATGCGGCTTATGCAGCCACAGCTCATGGGCGCGCAGCAGCAGCTCGGCGAAATCGACCAGCCCGGCGCGGTCGCATGCTTCCTGATACGCCTGATAGATACGCAGCCAGGTCTGCTCCACCGGGTTGCCGTAGCTTTCGATATGCTTCGGGCGCAGCCCTTCATCTTTCTTGCCGTTGATGTACCACATGCCCTGACGCGCGGGCCACTGCTTCTCATCCAGATTCATCGCCTTGATCAGGCGCTTCAGCAGGCGCAGCTGATCTTCGCTGTCGAGGATCTGGAAATCCTGCGGCAGGCCGGCGTCGAGATGGTGCGCGCGCAGCAGACGATGGGCAAGGCCGTGAAAGGTGCCGATCCACATGCCGCCCTGGCTGGTGCCGATCAGCTGTTCGATACGGTGACGCATCTCCGCCGCCGCTTTGTTGGTAAAGGTTACCGCCATAATCGAATAGGGCGAGCAGTTCTCTACCGACAGTAGCCAGGCGATACGGTGCACCAGGACGCGTGTTTTTCCGCTGCCTGCGCCTGCCAGCACCAGCAGGTTGCTGCGCGGCGCCGCCACGGCTTCGCGCTGTTTGTCATTCAAACCGTTAAGCAGATCAGAAACGTCCATAGGCACCGTCTATCTAAGAAAACAAAAAGCGCGCCCTGAATCATTCGGCTTGCGGCAAGGCGCATGACTCAGGGCACGACTGGATAAATCTACAGCCATTATAACAGTGAGGTCAGGGATGCCAATCGCGAAATTTCGACATGCGGCAACAGACGCGCGTCGGCAATCTGCATCAGGTTGCCGCCGCGCAGGTTGATCCAGCACGCCTGCATGCCGCAGCGCAGCGCGCCGGCCACGTCGGTGGTGAGATCGTCGCCCACGTGCAGGATCTGCTCCGGCGCCAGACCGAGCCGCTGCGCGGCGAGATGGTACATATCCTGATAAGGCTTCGCGCGGCCGTCCGGCCCGGCGCGCAGCGCAAACTGAAAGTAGTCGGCAATGCCGAGCTGCTCCGGGCGCGCGTTGCCGTTGGTGATCGCCACCAGCGGAACTTTCGCGCCGAGCGCCTTCAGCGTCTCATGCGTCTCTTCCGGCATCTCCACCTGGCTGCGCCAGTGGTGGAAGACGCCCATGATCTCCTCCGCGCCCGCCGTCGCCTGCTGCGCCGTAAGGCCGGCGTTGAGCAGCGCCAGTTCGACCGAGCGTCGACGCCACTCCGACACGTCGTGGTAGATATCCGGCTCGCGCGCCAGCAGCTCGTCGCGCAGCGCCTGATAATCGCGCGGCGTGAATTCGCGCAGCGACGGATGATAGGCCTGCAGCGCCGCGTGCGATTCGGCGGTGGTTTTGCGGATCACCGGATAGTTGTCGTAGAGCGTATCGTCGAGATCGAAGGTGATCGCCTTCACGGCGCGTAACGGACGGTAAAACTTCATTCGTTCTTTCCTCGTTTGGCACGGGGGTGCGCAGCGTCATACACCGTCGCCAGATGCTGGAAGTCGAGATGGGTATAGATCTGCGTGGTCGACAGACTGGCGTGGCCCAGCAGCTCCTGCACCGCGCGCAGATCGCCGCTCGACTCCAGCAGATGGGTGGCGAACGAGTGGCGCAGCTTGTGCGGATGGATATGGCTGGCGACGCCCTGCTTCACGCCCCATTCGGCGAAGCGCTTCTGCACGTTGCGCGCCGAAATGCGGCGGCCGCGGCTGGAGAGAAACAGCGCGTCATCCTCGCCGCCGAAGCTGGCGCGCAGCGGCAGCCAGCGTTCCAGCCAGGCGACGGCGGTGCGGCCGATCGGCACGCGCCGCTCTTTGCTGCCTTTGCCGGTGACCCAGACCTCGCCCGCCTCGAAGTCGACGTGGCGGCAGTCTATATTCACCAGCTCCGACAGGCGCAGCCCCCCGCCGTACATCACCTCCAGCATTGCGCGGTCGCGCACTGCCAGCGGATCGTTAAGGTCGATCTCCAGCAGCTGATTGACCTCGTCGACGTCGATATTTTTCGGCAGATGACGCGCGTTGCGCGGCGTGGTGACCCCTTTGGCGGGATTAGCAGAGAGTTTACCCTGGCTGACCTGCCAGTCGAGAAAACTGCGCAGCGCCGAGAGGCGCAGCGCAAGGCTGCTGGCGCCTAACCCGGCGCGGCGACTGCGCGACGCCATGCTGCGCACCTGCGCAGGCTCCAGCGCCGCCCAGCTGCTGAGCTTCATCTCTTCCGCCATCTCCGTCAGCGTCGCCAGCTGGCGCGCGTAGTTTTCCTGCGTCAGCGGGCTGAGCTGACGCTCGACCCTGAGATAGCGCAGGAATTCGTCGACGACGGCCTGCAGCGCGCTCATGCGCGTTCTACCCAGCGCAGCAGCAGCTCTGGCATCATCTGCGCCAGATGCTGCAGCAGTAGCGTGCCCATCCCGGCCTGATAGTGCTGGCTGTCGCGGCTGCTGAAGATCAGCACGCCCAGCTCGCCGCGTTCGCCCATCAGCGACATCGCCACGGAGCCGATCGCCTTGGCCTGCGGCAGCAGCAGCAGCAGCTCCGGGCCGTTCAGGCTGCCGAGAAAATGGTGTTGCTGGCCGAAACGCTGGATGCGCAGCGGCTCGAACGCCTGGCGCGACAGACCGAGCTGGACGAACTCCGAGGGCGCGCCCAGCCGCCATTGATCGGCGAACAGACGCAGGTTGGCGCCCGCCAGTCCCAGATCGCGCGCCCAGCGCTGCAGGCGATTAAGCATATCCTGCAGCGAGCCGGCCGCCGCCAGATGCCCCTGCAGCGCCAGCAGCCGATCAAACAGCTCGTGATTGGCGCTCGCCTGCTCCATCAGCAGCGTGATCTCCTCCTCCAGCCGCTGAATATGGTTGCGCTGGCGCGCCATATGCCACTCCACCAGCGACACGCTGCCGCGCACCGGATGCGGCACCGCCATCTGTTCAACCTGGCGGGCGTTGCGGATAAAGAAGTCGGGATTTTGCTGCAGATAGAGGTTAACAGCCTGATCGTCCAGCAGGAGCGTGTTGTCAGCCTGCTCTTCGATATTTTTCATAGATGAATAAACCCATCGTAAACGTGTGTGGCGGGGCCGGTCATAAACAGCGGCTGACCGGCGCCTTTCCAGGCGATATGCAGCGTGCCGCCCGGCAGATCGACGCGCACTTTCGGCGACAAAATGCCCTGCTGGACGCCGCAGGCAACCGCGGCGCAGGCGCCGCTGCCGCACGCCTGGGTTTCGCCCGCGCCGCGCTCGTAGACGCGCAGGCGAATATGCTCCGGCGAGACCACTTCCATAAAGCCGACGTTGACGCGCTCGGGAAAGCGTTCGTGGCTCTCCAGCGACGGGCCCAGGGCCTCGACCGCGGCGGTCTGCACGCTGTCGACCTGGATCACGCAGTGCGGATTGCCCATCGACACCGCGCCAAACATCACCGTCTGTTCAGCGACGCGCAGCAGATAGAGGTTTTCCGCTTTATTGGCGCGGAACGGCACCTGCTGCGGCTCGAAATTCGGCTCGCCCATATTGACGCGCACCAGTTCGTCCGGCGTCACGCTCAGCACCATGCGTCCGGTCTGCGTGCTGACGCGGATCTCGCTTTTGTTGGTCAGCCCTTTCAGCCGCACAAAACGGGCGAAACAGCGCGCGCCGTTGCCGCACTGCGCCACTTCGCTGCCGTCGGCGTTGAAAATGCGATAGTGAAAGTCGAGATCGGGATCGTAAGGCGGTTCGACGATCAGCAGCTGATCGAAACCGATCCCCAGATGGCGATCCGCCAGCCGGCGAATCAGCTCCGGCGAAAAAAAGACGTTTTGCGTCACGGCGTCGACCACCATAAAGTCGTTGCCAAGACCGTGCATTTTGGAGAACTGCATTTTTTGCTCCGCCGGGTGCGCCATTACGATTAGTCTGCTGACATGCTGGCGTTGCCGCCGCTCACCAGTCCTTTGGTATCGGCCTGCGCCGCGCGCTGCTGCTGCTGCTGTTTCTGCTGCTCAGCCTGCTGAGGCGTTTGCGTCTTTGGCTGTTCGGCGGGCGGGAAGTAAAGCGGTCCTTTTAGTCCACAGCCTGCCAGGCTCGCGAGCGCCAGCGCCATTGCCAACAGGCTTTTTACTCTCTTCATCTTTTCTGCTCTTCTGTCCTTAACCTGGTTGCTTATCATCGCAGTTGAAGATGGAAAAGCAACAGGAAATCCCCGCATTTCACGTGCGCGCGGTGACAGTTCAATAAGGAAAGGGCCGCGCGGCGAGCGCGGCGTCAGTGCACCTGATAGCGCGGCTGATAGTCGCCGTTATCGTTATCCGGCTGCGTCGCGCAGAGCTGGGCCAGCGTCTGGCTGCGGAACGGGATCACCTGGAAGCGATCGCCGGTGTTCACGATCTGGTAGAACTGCGGCAGATTGAAGTTGATAAAGCTCGAGCCGTAGGTAAAGCGATCGTGCGACGAGGAGTAGAACCGGCTGACGTCGCGCACCAGCTCCTCTTTACTGCCTTCGCAGTGGTGATAGACCTCGACGCGGTTGGTTTCATCCAGAATATAGATGTTGAACCCCTGCTCGTTGGTGGTCTCTTCGAAGAAGAACTGAATAATGCCTTCGCTGGCGTAGCCGTTTACCACCGGCGGCAGCGGCGTCTGGTTCGATTCCACTTTGATCGACAGGCCGTGCAGCTTGTTGTTGGAGATGGCGCCGTAAAACTCCACCGCGTTCTCCAGCTTCTGCACCGAGACGCTCATGCGTTCGAAGAAGAGTCCCCACGTCTGGCCCGCCATGCGCAGCGCCTTAAAGCGGCCCGGCTCCTGACGCGTGCTGGAGAGACGCAGCTCAATGCATTCAGACACCAGCTGCTGAACGCGGGTGCGGATCAGCCCGCGCAGGTGCTGGCTGTAGCAGAAGACCTCTACCGTGTCCGGCGGCGCGGCGTCCTGATGCATTTTGCCCAGAATGGTCTTCAGCGCTTCGATCATCGCCTGTTCGCCGCTGAAGTGCAGCGTGCGCACCTCATTCCACGAGTTGCGGTAGAGCAGATCGATGCTGCCGATCAGGCACTGCTGCTGCTGGCCGAAGCTAAAGACGTCGAGCTTGCGGAAGTCGAAGTGCACCACCTGATTGCGGAAAGCGGCGGTCGGGTCATGCTCAAGGTTGACGATAATCGCCAGATGGCGGATTTCGCACGGGCTGTAGAGCGCCTTCGGCGTCGGCGCGGGCAGACGCAGCGGAAAGTGAGAGGAGACGTCGTTCACCAGCTCCTGCAGGCGCGCCAGATCGCAGATCTCGTTGCCTTTGATATGCAGCCGCGTTTTGCTGGTCAGCAGGCCGTTGAACCACGCCCAGGCCACCAGCTTATTCAGGTAGCGGTTATACTCCAGCGGCTGATGGCTGATGATCGAACTCATGTCCGGCGCCTGGTTATAGAGATACCAGCCTGAGCGATTGGCGCGGCCCGCCGGCACATGAATAAAGGTGAGGTTCTCTTCCGACAGGTCGGGCGAAATCTGCGGGTTGACCAGCGTGACCTTGCCCGGCAGCGCTTCGAACGCGGCGTACAGTTTACGCGTCAGCACGCCGATATCCTGCGGACTCGCGCTGACGCTTAAATTGTTGCGACGCGCAAAGCGGATCAGGTTGCGATAGCTCTGCATCATCGCATCCAGCAGCTCGTTATGCGCTTCGCGCACGCGTTCGATTTTCCAGCCGCCGCGGTTGTCGAGGATCGCCAGTTTCTCTTCGTCCCAGCCCCACTCTTTCACCAGCTGCGACAGGATCTCGCGGCGCCAGCCTGAGCGGCTGCTGTTTTCGTCGGCGCTCAGCTTCTCGCACACTTTCAAATAGAAGCAGCGGCGTACCAGATCGAGGCGCGGCTGATCGTCCACGCTGGTCAGGTAGTGCGTCACGCGCTCCAGCATCATGCAGTAAGGATCGAGGCCGAAGCTGACGATTTCACCGTCGTGCAGTCGTTGTTTGATATCCATCGCCAGCAGCTGCGTGTTGGGATATTCCCAGCTGTAGGCTTCCAGCAGCAGGGTTTTCAGCACCGCCTTATAGGGCGAGTCGATGCTTTTATAGAGCTGCCACAGGCTGGCACCGAAATACTCTTCCGCCGACAGCGTGCCCAAGCCGCCCAGGTCGAGCCACTCGTTGGGCGTCAGCACGCCCTGCGCGTAGAGCGACATCACATAGTCGTCGTAGTGATGTTCCTCTTCGCACGGCACCATATTCCACAGAATGCGTTTGCCCGCCATGCGCACGGCGGTGCGGTAGAACTCGTCCAGTAGCAAAATATGCTGCGTCGAGCCGCAGTCTTCCGCGCCCAGGCTGCCGCTTTCATTATGGCGGAAGCGGTTTTCATCAATCAGAAAGAAGCTGACTTCCACGCCCATCGAGACGCACCACTTCTGCAACAGCGTGCACTTGCGCTGCAGGTTGAGGCGCTCTTCATTGTCGAGCCAGGATTGATGGCAGACCCAGATATCGAGATCGGAGACGCTGTTCTGCCCCACCGACGAGGTGCTGCCCATCGAATAGATAGCGGTGATTGGCATTTCGCCGCTGCGCGACACGTCCAGCGTCAGCTCATGGCTGCCCGCCAGCTCGCGCATCAGCGCCAGCTGATTTTCTTCAGGCGTGAAGAAGCTGATGCCTCGGGGAACGTTACCGTCAAAGTAACCTGGCATCAGCGGGTGATGATAATGTAGTAAGGTCGGCAGCAGACTGTATACGTGCTGGAAAGCAGGTCCCATCGCAGCCAGCGCGCGATCGACGCGCAGCTGATTAATGGCATCCAGTCTCTGTTTCAGTGTCTCAATGTAGAGGTACAAGACGTTTCGCCTGATTGTCCCAGTGTTTAAGCAACCTGTTTCCGAAACCTGCCGCTTTGTAATCGAAAAAGTTGGGCAGATTATTGCTGGAAACGTGATCAATCTAACACCTGGCAGATTGACCGTAAAGAAAGTTGCGCTACTTAACAGTTTAGCACGTTCCTGTTCGCGTCCTGCGCTTTCGGACGCCGCTTGCCGCGTTATCCTCTTCTGCCGGGTGCCGGTTGCCGCTATCCCGGTCAAATAATCCGTTGAAACTGTCAGCCATCAGCCGACAATGATAGGATATTCGGTGAACGATCAAAATGGTTAACAGCATGTTAGACAAAATTTTCAGAATTGCTACAAGACAAAGTCCCCTTGCGCTCTGGCAGGCACATTATGTCCAGCGGCGCCTGATGGCCGCGCATCCGGGCCTGCGCGTAGAGCTGGTGCCGATGGTGACCAAAGGCGACATTATTCTTGATACACCGCTGGCGAAAGTGGGCGGCAAGGGATTGTTTGTCAAAGAGCTTGAGCTGGCGATGCTGGAAAATCGCGCCGATCTCGCGGTGCATTCAATGAAGGATGTGCCGGTCGCGTTCCCTGAGGGATTAGGGCTGGTCACGATTTGCGAGCGCGAAGATCCGCGCGACGCCTTCGTCTCAAACCACTACGACTCGCTGGACGCCCTGCCGCAGGGCGCGGTGGTCGGCACCTCCAGCCTGCGTCGCCAGAGCCAGATTAGCGAGCGCCGACCGGATCTGGTGATCCGTTCGCTGCGCGGCAACGTCGGCACCCGCCTGTCGAAACTCGACGCGGGCGACTATGACGCCATTATCTTGGCGACCGCCGGACTGAAGCGCCTGGATCTTGAATCACGCATCCGCCAGCCGCTGCCGCCGGAAATCTCCTTGCCCGCCGTGGGCCAGGGCGCGGTCGGCATTGAGTGCCGTCTCGACGACAGCGAGCTGATCGGCCTGCTGCAGGCGCTCAATCATGACGACACCGCCATCTGCGTGAAGGCGGAGCGCGCCATGAACACGCGGCTGGAAGGGGGCTGTCAGGTGCCGATCGGCAGCTTTGCGCTGCTGGAAGGCGACCAGCTCTGGCTGCGTGGCCTGGTTGGCGCGCCGGACGGCAGCGTCATGGTGCGCGGCGAACGTCGCGGCCCGCGCGCCGAGGCGGAAGCGATGGGCGTTTCGCTCGCCGAAGAGCTGCTCGGCAACGGCGCGCGCGATATTCTGCGCGAGGTTTATCAAGGGCAGCCGCCTGCATGACGATCCTGGTCACGCGCCCGGAACCCGCCGCCAGCGAGCTGGCGACCCGCCTGCGCAGCCTCGGCCGTGAGGCGTGGACGCTGCCGCTGATCGAGTTTGCGCCGGGCAGTGATCTTGATCGCCTGCCGCAACAGCTGGCCGCGCTGCGCGCCGGCGACCTGGTGTTTCTGCTCTCGCAGCAGGTGATCCGCCATGCGCAGCCCGCGCTGGCGCGTCACAACGCAGCGTGGCCCGCAGACGTAGACTATTATGCAATTGGTCGCAGCACCGCGCTGGCGTTTCACACCGCCAGCGGTCGACACGTCGACTATCCGCACGCGCAGGAAACCAGCGAAGCGCTGATCAACCTGGCGGCCTTGCAGCGGGTTTCTGGTAAGAAAGCGCTGATTTTAAGAGGAAATCCTGGGCGCGAACTGCTGGCGGAAACGCTTTCCGCGCGCGGCGCCGAGGTCACGTTTAGCCAGTGCTATCAGCGCTGTCACAAACACTACGACGGCGCTATTGAAGGTCGACGCTGGCGCAACCGCGGCATCACAACGCTGGTGGTCAGCAGCGGCGAAATGTTACAACAGCTGTTTTCTCTGTTCCCCGCGGTCGATCGCGAGGAATGGTTATTGCGCTGTCGACTGATTGTCGTCAGCGAACGTTTGGCTACGCTGGCCAGTGAACTGGGCTGGCAGGATATTCAGGTAGCTGATGGGGCCGATAACGACGCGCTGCTGCGCGCGTTACGCTGAACTTAATCATGGGATGTGCCACAGATGACGGAACAAAAAGCGACCTCCGCCACGGTTGAAGAGACGACGCCAGCGGCAGACACTTCGCCCTCTTCCCGCCCGCAACCGCCGCGCGACAAAAAGAGCGGCGGCATGGTGCTGGGCGCGGTGGCGATTATTATCGCGCTGGCGACCGGCGCGGGTTTATACCTTAACGGAAAACATCAGGCTGAACTTCAGGCGCAGGCGAATCAAAGCCTGAGCGATAAGCTGAACGCTTTGCAGCAGCAAGCGGGCAGCGACAAACAGCAGCTGGCGCAGCAGCTGAGCAGCGCGCAAAACGCGCTGAACGACGCGCGCACCCAGCAGGCCGCGACGGCGAAAGAGCTGGAAACCCTGCGCGAAAAGGTCGCCACGATCTCCGGGAATGACGTGCACGCCTGGCTGGTATCGCAGGCGGACTACCTGGTAAAACTGGCGGGCCGCAAGCTCTGGAGCGATCAGGACGTCACCACCGCCGCCGCATTGCTGAAAAGCGCCGACGCCAGCCTGGCCGATATGAACGATCCCAGCGTCACGAGCGTGCGCCGCGCGCTGACGCAGGATATCAGCACGCTGTCGGCCATCGACCAGATCGATTACGACGGCATCATTCTCAAGCTGAACCAGCTGTCGAATGGCGTCGACAACCTGCGCCTGGCTGACAACGACAGCGACGACGCGCCGATGGACAGCGATGGCGGCGAGCTGACCTCTTCACTGCGCGAATGGCGTCAGAATCTGGTGAAAAGCTGGCATAACTTTATGGATGACTTCATCACCATTCGCCGTCGCGACAACACGGCGCAGCCGCTGCTGGCACCGAACCAGGACGTTTATCTGCGCGAAAATATTCGCTCGCGTCTGCTGATCGCCGCCCAGGCGGTGCCGCGTCACCAGGATGAGATCTATAAACAGTCGATCGACACCGTCTCCAGCTGGGTGCGCGCCTGGTATGACACCAACGATCCGGCGACCAAAGCCTTTCTGGCGCAGCTGGATGAACTGAGCCAGCAGAGCATTAATATGAACCTGCCGGACAATCTGGAAAGTCAGCCGCTTATCGATAAGCTGATGCAGACGCGCGTGCGCAATCTGATTGCGCAGCCTTCCGTCGCCGCTGACCAGCCGCAAGGAGGCTAAGCGCATGCTTAAGGTATTTATCCTGTTCGTTCTGCTGATCGCCGGCATCGTGGTCGGTCCGATGATCGCCGGCCATCAGGGCTATGTGCTGATTCAAACCGACAACTGGAATGTGGAAACCAGCGTCACGGGCCTGGCGATCATTCTGATTATCAGCCTGCTGATCATTCTTGGCGTGGAGTGGCTGCTGCGCCGCCTGTTTCGCACCGGCGCGCGCACCCGCGGCTGGTTTACCGGCCGTAAGCGTCGCCGCGCGCAGCGCCACACCCAGACCGCGCTGATGAAGCTCGCCGAAGGCGATCATCGCCAGGTTGAGAAGCTGCTGTCGAAAGACGCCGATCACGCCGACGTGCCGGTGGCCAACTACCTGCTGGCGGCCGAGGCGGCGCAGCAGCGCGGCGATGAAATCCGCGCTAACCAGCATCTTGAGCGCGCCGCCGAGCTGTCGGACAACGACGTGATCCCGGTTGAAATCACCCGCGCGCGCATTCTGCTGGCGCGTAATGAAGATCACGCCGCGCGTCACGGCATCGATCGCCTGCTGGAAGTCGCGCCGCGTCACCCGGAAGTGCTGCGTCTGGCGGAGCAGGCTTACCTGCGTACCGGCGCCTGGAGTTCCCTGATCGACATTCTGCCGGCGATGGAAAAGTCGCAGGTGGGCGATGAGCAGCATCGCGCCGATCTACAGCAGCAGGCGTGGCTGGGTCTGATGAATCAGGCGATGGCCGATCAGGGCAGCGACGGCCTGAAGCGCTGGTGGTCGAATCTCAGCCGTAAAACGCGTCAGCAAACGGCGCTGCAGGTGGCGATGGCGGATCATTTGATTGAGTGCGACGATCACCAGACCGCGCAGGAGATCGTTCTCGACGGCCTGAAGCGCCACTATGACGATCGTCTGGTGCTGCTGATGCCGCGCATTAAGAGCAGCAATCCGGAAGCGCTGGAGAAAGCGCTGCGCCAGCAGATCAAGCAGCACGGCGCGACGCCGCTGCTGCACAGCACGCTGGGCCAGCTGCTGATGCGCCACGGCGAATGGCAGCAGGCCGCCGAGGCGTTCCAGCAGGCGCTGGCGCAGCGTCCCGACGCGTTTGACTATGCGTGGCTGGCGGATGTCTACGACCGTATGCATCGTCCGGAAGAAGCGGCGAAAATGCGCCGCGAAGGCTTACTGCTGACGCTGAAAAACAACCCGAATGCTTAATGTTGTTGTTACTTGTTTACGCCGGGCTTGCCCGGCTTTTTTTTGCCCATTATCTGGCGCAAAAAAAAACACCTGCCAGAAGCAGGTGTAAGATCAGGTCGGTAAGACAACCCTGAGGTACCCGACTCAACGGTATGTCTGTTGATCCTGTAAGGCGAGAGCGATACAGGCAGGCAGACAACGGGTACCCAAAAGTGGCTCTGCGTCATTCCCAGGTTTATGCAGCATCAGCAGACATAAGGGGTGGAATGAGCATCTACGCGATAATTATTGCACAAGGCGTGCCAGGTTACTGCAAATATAGTAAGGCCTTTATTTTCAATAACATGAAATTACAGAGCCTGCGCGACATCGTTTAAATTGTCGGGGACAGACGACAAACAATCGATTGGCTGTCTCAATTTTGAGACAGCCAAAATCTATTGCTTATAAAGCCATTCAAATCAAACCTTTAATTGTCTCTATAAAACGACAAACAAGCAGCGCTTCAGCTAAAACGCGAATGGCATAGGCGGAAGAGCAAAGCGTCCCGCGACAAAGCCAAAAACGCCGGGAGCGTTTTTGAACAACGCGCAGCGTTGGCCCGTTTAGGGCGCACCTCAGGGATGAGGTGCGTAATACGCGGGCCGAGCGCGCAGGGATGCGTACAGCGACTTTGCGATCCGTCCATGTCATGCGCGTCGGCACAAAGCTCACAGCCCACGGCCCACGGCCCTATTTTCTACAGACGAAAAAAAACCTGCTTTTTCAAGCAGGTTTATAAAATGGTCGGCGAGAGAGGATTACGCTTATCTTCGATAAGCGCCCTTCGGGCCGTTGCTGCGCAACGTTGTCTCGCTACGCTCGGCGCAAACCTCCTTCGGAGGTTCTCATCCTCTTTTTCTACAGACGAAAAAAAACCTGCTTTTTCAAGCAGGTTTATAAAATGGTCGGCGAGAGAGGATTCGAACCTCCGACCCACTGGTCCCAAACCAGTTGCGCTACCAAGCTGCGCTACTCGCCGATAATTTTTATTGTTTTGATTTGCCTGGTGCGAAGAGAGGGACTTGAACCCTCACGTCCGTTAAGACACTAACACCTGAAGCTAGCGCGTCTACCAATTCCGCCACCTTCGCGTATCCCAGCAAAATCTGGGGTGGCTAATGGGACTCGAACCCACGACAACTGGAATCACAATCCAGGGCTCTACCAACTGAGCTATAGCCACCACAATTTGGTATGTTGCAAGCCAACGACCTGCACCATGTAACTCTTTACTAACGCGGTAATGTAACCACCGCAGCTCCTGCGCACAAACTAAATGGCGCGCCCGACAGGATTCGAACCTGAGACCTCTGCCTCCGGAGGGCAGCGCTCTATCCAGCTGAGCTACGGGCGCGTAGCGCCGTTGCGGATGGGCATACTACGGACTTGGGGTGATACTGTCCAGTGCTTTTTTAATAAAAAAACGCGTTTGATTACGCTTTGTGCATTTCGTCGAGGAATAGAGCACTTTGGCTATTTCCTCAGCGAAAAAAGGCCGAAGTAATCAGTCAGATCAGAGATCGCCGCGCCAGTGATAGCGCAAATATTTGATCAGTTTTAGCTGACGACGCAGCCGGCTGGGCTGGCGAATCAGCCGATAGAGCCACTCCAGCCCCAGACGCTGCCAAATCTTCGGCGCGCGCTTCACATGACCCGTAAACACATCATAGGTGCCGCCGACGCCCATATAGAGCGCGTGCGGCCAGCGCGCGCGGCAGTCGCGCATCAGCAGCTCCTGACGCGGCGACCCTAGCGCAACGGTCACGATACGCGCGCCGCTGGCGGCGACGCGGGCAAAAAGCGCGTCACGGTCGGCAGGGGCGAAAAAACCGTCCTGCGCGCCGACGATATTCACATTCCACTGCCGACGCAGCTTATCGCAGGTCTCATCCAGCACCGCCTGGCGGCCGCCGATTAAAAACACCGGCGTGCCCTGCCGGCCAGCGCGCTCCATCAACTCTTCCCATAAGTCGGCGCCCGCGATGCGCTGCACCGCCGCATGCGGATACTTCTTACGGATAGAGCGCACGATGCTGATGCCGTCGGGATATTTGAACTCCGCCTCCTGCAACAGCGCACGCAGCGCCTCGTCGTGCTCCGCCGTCAGCATCTTCTCGGCATTAATCGCCACCAGCGTCCCGCTGCGCGCGCCCTCATCCGGCAGCAGAAAATCCACAAAGGCGGACATACTGTCGAAGCCATACAGCGACACGCCGCGGATATCATACTGCGGCGTTTCCGGTAACCTTGTCATGGTCGAGTCTTATCTTCCCGTTGTGCCCAGAGGCGTTAAGTTGGGCTATGTAAAACCTGACCGCCGCGACGTCGAATCAGCCCGGCGCGATCCAGCAGCCAGAACAGCATCTTCGCCACGCCGAGGCAGGCCAGAAAAATCAAAGCGAAAAAAACCACGCGCGAGCCAAACGCATCCACGCCTTCGCGCGCCAGCACAATCATATTGAATACCGCGCCAAAGCAGAAACTCTGCATAATCGCGCCGCTGTAGCGGTTGTCGGCGTCGCGCCCGCGTATATAGAGCGTATCGAAGCCTTTAATAATCAGTCCGACCGCCACCGCGCCCGGCAGGATAAACCAGACGCCGCCCATCACCAGCAGCGAGCCCAGCAGCGTGGGCGAAATCGCCAGCCCAGAATGGTTGTTCAGCACTTCCCAGGTAAAATAGTTGGCGCTGTTGAGCACCATCGACGGCCTGCCCGGCCAGAGCCAGCCGGGAATATAGACATAGAAGTCGCGCCAGATGGGCGCCAGCCCCTGAAACTCGATCTTAGAGTAGTTCTCCAGCAGCAGCGCCAGATTCTCCCAGGGCGAAAAGGTATCGCGCGTCAGGTAAAGAAAGGTGTAAACCGCCTCTTCACCAAACACGTTAAGGTTATAGCGCCGCAGCGCCAGCCAGAACATGCCGCCAATCGCCAGCACGCCCGCCGCCGCCAGCATCCACAGGCTGATCCAGCCGCGCGTAATGCCGATAAACAAAAACAGCGCAAAGGCGATGATGATATTCGCCCGCGTGCCGCCGACCAGCGCATAGGTCAGCAGGCCGAACGCTACCGTCACCAGCAGAAACAGCAGCCAGTTACGCTGCGTCGGGCGCAGAAAATAGAGGATCAGCATCGCCGGGATAAAGAAATAGAAAAAGCGCTTCAGCGCCACGCCGGAGACTTCGCTGGAAAAAATCTGGTTGTAGGCGGTGAGGCGGAACAGCAGAAAGCCGTTGTGCAGGAAAAACACTGTCACCGTGCCGATCGCCACCAGCGCCAGCAGAACGCAGGTCAGATGGGTCTCCACGCGGTTCATCTGTAGCCAGGGCCTGGCGCGCGGCACCGCCGCAGGACGGAGCCGCACCTTATAGCTGACGTAATAGACGGCGTAGAACGCCGTCGCCGACAGCAGCGCCTGCAACAGATACTCCGGCGGCACCACCTCGACGTTAAAGCGGAACACCAGCCCGCAGGTCAGCGGAAAACCAAAGTAGAAAGTCAGCAAAAACAACAGGGTGAAAAAAAGGTGGAAATTAAAGCGCACGCGCCTGAACTCCCGCCAGGTCAGGGTCAGAATAAAACCCAGCGACAACAGATAAACCACCAGCAGACCGCTAAACTGCATGAGGTTCATGACGACTCCCCTTCACAATGGCGCAACGCGTCGCGCCAGCCGGTTATATAGCCAGGGGCAAAAAAGGCGATGGCCTGCTTATCGCAGCTCGCCAGCTGTCGGCGCGCTTTCGCCACGCTCGCGTAATCCAGTGCATCGCTGCTGAACAACACCGGCAGCCCCTGCTCGCTGATATCGCGCCAGAACGGGTTGCGCCGGTTAAGCACAAAGGGCACGTTAGCCTGAATCAGCAGGCAAAGCGTGCCGATGCCCTGCTGGCGTTCGAACATAAAATAACCTAAATGACAGCGCGCGAGCAGCGCTAAATAGTCATCAAATGCGAGGTTGTCGCGCAGCAGCTCGACCTGTCCCGCAGGAAAGAGTCGCTCGGCCGCCGCCGCCACCTCGTTGATATAGGCCGCATTGTCTGGCGGATAGCCCAGCGGCACCAGCACGCGCACCGCTTCGCCAAACTGTTCACGAATCGCCTTAAGGCCGTCGATATGGCGATTGCTGGCGTCGCCGGAGTTGCCCAGCAGAATGGTAAAGCGCTCGTCAGGCGTGCTTTGCGGCGCGGCCGGGCCCATTTTCGTCGGGAAATAGAGCCGCGCGGCGGGCACGCGCGGATGGCGCTGCTGGTAATAGTGCAGATCGCCCTGGGTGGCGAAAACCTGCGCCACGCGCCCTTGCGCGATGCGTCGCAGCAGATAGAACAGGCGGAACTTCAGGCTGCGCGACTCCTCATAGAGATCTGCGCCCCAGACGTGCCAGTAGATCTGGCTCGGGCGAAGCTTACCGCTCAGCAGCGCCAGCCAGATGCCGGGATTAAACTGCCCGTGACAGAAAAAACGCTGCTCGCGGTTTTTTGCCCGCGCGATCAGCGCCTGCGCCAGCGCCTTTTTCGAGCTAAAAGCCTCAATGCGCAGATTGTCGAAGGCGGCGAGCGCGGCAGGCTGCTGCGTCACCACCATAAACTGGCGCGGCGGATCGGCCGGCAGCTCTGCGCTTAAAACATCGTTGAAAAAGCGCAGCACCGTGTGATTGTGATGAGGGATATCCGATCCCAGCACGTGAATTAACGTCATTTTTTCCGGTAATAAATCATAAATGCGCCGCAGCAGAGCGCGAAATAAAGGAGATAGGTCGCCATGTAGGCCTGCGCCGCGCCGGTAACGCCCGACAGCGGGATCAGCCAGCGCGAGAAGAGCGTCAGCAAGATAAACTGGCTAATTTCGGCCAGAATATAGAAACGCAGCGACGCTTTGGCAATCACCAGATAGCCAAAGACATAGGCGCCAACCTTAAACACGTCGCCGCACAGCTGCCAGACAAAGAGATCGCGCATGGCGTGAAACGCAGGCGAAAACAGCAGCCAGATCGCCACGTCGCGCAATAGCCAGACGCAAAAGCCAATCGCCGCCACGGCAGGCAAGACAAAGCGCAGCGCGCGGCCGATTTCCCGGGCGATATCGCGCTTCTGCTCCAGCCGTGCCAGCGTCGGCAGCAGCCAGACGCTGAAGGTGGCGGTGATAAACTGCAGCCAGGCGTCGGAGATGCTGGTGACGGCCTGCCACAGGCCGACCTGCGCCCAGCCGTCGTGCTGCGCCAGCAGATTGCGCATCATGATCCAGGCGACCGGCAGCGTTATCGAGGTAATCAGCGCCATCAGGGTAAATTTCGCCAGGCGGCGCGCAACGTCTGGCTGCCACTGGGGTTTTAGCCAGCTGAGCGGCAGCGGCACGCGTCGCTTTAGCAGCGCGAATGCCGGCACCGCCACCAGCGCAGGCACCAGCGCAAAGCCCACCAGCGCGCCCGAATAGCCGCCGATCCACCAGCTAAGCGCATAGGCCGCAACGCCGAGCAGGCTGCCGACGATCAGCGCCAGCGCGTTGCCGCGCGCGTCGCGATAGCCTTTCAGCAGCGCCAGCGCCAGATTAGCCCAGGCGATGCCGAACTGCAGAAAGGCAACGATGCGCACCACATTTTCAAAGCGGGTATGGCCGAACAGCGCCTGGCTAATCGGCGCGGCGGCCAGCAGAAACAGCAGCGCCAGCAGCGTGGAAAAGCCCAGCACCATCGCCGACGCGGTGCCCAGCAGCGCGCGCAGCGGCGCCGGCTGATGCTGATACTGCGCGACGTAGGTGGTGACGCCGTTGAAGATGCCAGCGCCGGCCAGCACGCCGAGCACGGTAATCAGCTGACGGAAGTTACCCGCCTGCCCGACGCCTTCCGGGCCGAAACTCACCGCCAGCAGTTTAACCACTAGCAGCCCGGCGGCAATTTTCACCAGCGTGGACGAAGCCGTCCACACCGACGCTTTTGCCAGCGACATCAGGCGAAAAAGCTCAGCAGAGAACTGATAACCGTATTCTGGTTATTGTCCGTCAGGTTATAAAACAGCGGCAGGCGCAGCAGACGTTCGCTTTCGACGGTGGTAAAACGATCTTCACCGTGGAAACGGCCAAACTGCTGGCCCGCTGGCGAGCTGTGCAGCGGGATATAGTGGAACACCGTCAGGATCTCCGCCTCTTTCATCCAGCTAATCAGCGCCTGACGATCGTCGCTGTCGCGCAGCTTGATATAGAACATATGCGCATTGTGTTCGCAGGCGTCGGGCAGCGACGGCAGTTGAAGACGTCCCTGCGCCGCCAGCGGCTGCAGCGCGTCGTAGTAGCGCTGCCACAGGCGCAAGCGCTGCTGATTCACGCGCTCCGCCGCCTCCAGCTGCGCCCACAGATAGGCCGCCTGCAGATCCGCCATCAGATAGCTGGAGCCGATATCGCGCCAGGTATACTTATCCACCTGACCGCGGAAAAACTGGCTGCGGTTGGTGCCTTTTTCACGAATAATCTCGGCGCGCTCTACCAGCGCCGCATCGTTGATCAGCGTCGCGCCGCCTTCGCCGCCCGCCGTGTAGTTCTTGGTTTCGTGGAAGCTAAAGCAGCCGATATGGCCGATGGTGCCCAGCGCGCGCCCTTTGTAGCGCGACATCACCCCCTGCGCCGCGTCCTCGATCACAAAAAGCTGATGCTTCGCTGCCAGCGCCATAATCGCATCCATTTCGCAGGCAACACCCGCATAGTGCACCGGCACGATGGCGCGCGTTTTCTCGGTGATCGCCGCTTCGATTTTGCTTTCGTCGATGTTGAGCGTGTCGGGACGAATATCCACGAAAACAATGGTCGCGCCGCGCAGCACAAAGGCGTTGGCGGTGGAGACGAAGGTGTAGCTCGGCATAATCACTTCATCGCCGGGCTGAATATTGATCAGCAGCGCCGCCATCTCCAGCGAGGCGGTGCAGGAGGGCGTCAGCAGCACCTTTTTGCAGCCAAAGCGCTGCTCCATCCACTGCTGGCAGCGGCGGGTGAAGCCGCCGTCGCCGCATAGCTTGCCGCTGGCCATCGCCGACTGCATATATTCGAGTTCGCTGCCGACAACCGGCGGCGCATTAAATGGGATCATGACCTTTCCTGTAGAACCAGTAAGCGGTGCTTTCCAGCCGTGCACCGCTGCGTAAATAGAGGCGCATCGCCGTCAGATTGCTGAGCTGCGTCGCGACGCTCAGATGCGCGAGCTGACGCACCCGCCCCCAGTCTGCGCCGGCCAGCAGCAGGCGCTGCCCAATGCCGTTGCCCTGCGCGTGCGGCAGCACGCCCAGCAGCCCGACGCGCACGTCGCCTTCCGTTTCACGCAGCGAGATAAAGCCCTGCAGCGCGCCGGACGCGTCGCTGGCGATCAGGCACTGATGATCGAAGGTGCCGCGCACCGCGTTCTCAATCCACTGCGCGTAAAAGCGCGCGCTGGCGTCCGCGGCAAACCAGGGCGCGCGAAAACGGCTCTGCACGAAAATCTGCGCCGCCGCCGCGCGCAAATCCGCGATTTGCGACTCGCGGGCGATGCGGATGCCGGGCTGGCGTTCGGTGCGTTTAATGGTGATAGCCAGATCGGCTTCGCCTTCCGCCAGCTGAAAGCCGTGCTGGCAGAGGGCGTCGATCGCCTCAAGCCGGTCAGCGGGCACTTTGATTTGCCATAAATCAGTGGGATGCCGCAGCGCATCCTCCAGCGGCAGCTCACCGTCCAGATCGAGTCGCGCCGTGGCGCAGCCGAAAAAGGCGCTTTCCCAGGCGAGGGGGTTAATACTGACGTGGGCGGGCATGCAGCAGATCCAGCAGATACTGGCCGTAGCCGGTTTTCGTTAATGCCTCGCCGGCGGCGCGCAGCTGCTCGTCGCTCAGCCAGCCGTTGCGCCAGGCAATCTCTTCCAGACAGGCGACTTTGAAACCCTGACGTTTTTCCACCGTCTGTACAAAGGTGCTCGCCTCAATCAGGCTGTCGTGCGTGCCGGTATCGAGCCAGGCGAAACCGCGCCCTAACAGCTCGACGGAGAGCTGGCCGCGCGCCAGATACATCTGGTTAATGGCGGTAATTTCCAGCTCGCCGCGCGCAGAAGGCTTCACCTGCTTTGCAAACTCGACCACCTGATTATCGTAAAAATAGAGGCCCGTTACCGCCCAGCGCGATTTCGGCGCGCTGGGTTTCTCTTCGATTGAGATGGCGTTAAACGCGTCGTCAAACTCCACAACGCCGAAGCGTTCGGGATCCATTACCTGATAGCCGAACACTGTGGCGCCCTGCTCGCGCGCGGCGACTTTCTTTAGCTTGGGACTAAATCCCTGACCGAAATAGAGATTATCACCCAGCACCAGGCAGCAGTTATCGCCGCCAATGAAGCTTTCGCCGATGATAAAGGCCTGCGCCAGGCCATCCGGGCTGGGCTGCACCGCATAGCTAAGGCGAATGCCGAATTCGCTGCCGTCGCCCAGCAGGCGCACAAAATGATCGCGGTCCTCTGGCGTGGTGATCAGCAAAATGTCGCGAATGCCCGCCAGCATCAGCACCGACAGGGGATAGTAGATCATTGGCTTGTCATACACGGGCAGCAGCTGTTTAGAGATCGCGCGCGTAATGGGATGAAGACGCGTGCCTGATCCGCCAGCCAGAATAATACCTTTCATCGCTTCCGCTCCTCTGACGCCGTCATGGGCGCGACGCGGCCATGCCGAGCCGTTCGCCGCGATAGCGCCCGTCCAGAATGGCCTGCCACCAGGGCTGATTGTTTAAATACCAGCGCACAGTTTTCTCCATGCCGCTTTCGAAGGTTTCCGCCGGCGACCAGCCCAGCTCGCGCGCAATCTTGCTGGCGTCGATAGCGTAGCGCTGATCGTGCCCGGGACGATCAGCAACAAAAGTGATTAAATCGCGATAGTGCGCCAGGCCCGCCGCTTTACGCGCCGGCGCCAATGCCTCCAGCAGGTCGCAAATCGTCTGCACCACATCAATATTACGGCGTTCGTTATGTCCGCCAATATTGTAGGTTTCGCCAACTTTGCCACTGCTTACCACGCGGTAAAGCGCGCGCGCGTGATCTTCAACATACAGCCAGTCGCGCACCTGCTCGCCGTTGCCGTAAACCGGCAGCGGTTTGCCTGCCAGCGCATTGATAATGGTCAGCGGGATAAGCTTTTCCGGAAAATGACAGGGGCCATAATTGTTCGAGCAATTGGTGACGATGACGGGCAGGCCATAGGTACGCAGCCAGGCGCGCACCAGGTGATCGCTGCTGGCTTTGGTCGCAGAATAGGGGCTGCTTGGCGCATAGGGCGTGGTTTCAGTAAAGAACGCATTGGGATCCTGGAGATCGCCGAACACTTCATCGGTGGAGATATGATGAAAGATAAAGGCCTCGCGTCGCGTGCCTTCTAGCCCGTTCCAGTAGCCGCGCGCCGCCTCCAGCAGTTGATAAGTGCCAACGATATTGGTTTCGACAAAGGCGATGGGGCCGTCAATGGAACGGTCAACGTGGCTCTCTGCTGCCAGGTGCATGACGCAGTCTGGCTGATAGCGCGCAAACACCGCCTCCAGCGCCGGACGATCGCAGATATCGACCTGTTCGAAAGCGAAGCGCGCGTCCTGCATCACGCTGGCCAGCGAAGCGAGATTGCCCGCATAGCTGAGCTTGTCGACCACCACAATGCGGTGATCCGTCTCTTCAATCAGAAAACGCACCAGCGCCGAGCCGATAAAACCCGCGCCGCCGGTGATTAAAAACTGCTTCACCGCCATACTCCTCGCGTATCCACTATCCAGCGCTGC
>Ga0157362_1000144_pt1 | contig 21231 bp, 20 predicted proteins | sample AttlaeALBM3_FD_111480 | JGI IMG/M metagenome (GOLD analysis project Ga0157362, IMG submission 111480) | Fungus gardens microbial communities from leaf cutter ant in Ribeirão Preto, State of São Paulo, Brazil - Atta laevigata ALBM3 | ecosystem: Host-associated > Fungi > Mycelium > Unclassified ... | reverse complement strand
GCTCACCCCGGACAAACTGGCAACGATCGCCCAACTTTGCCGGCGGCTCGAGGGCATTCCGCTCGCCGTCGAGCTGGCTGCCGCCCGCATCGTGGCGCGCTCTCCCGACGAGATCCTCGCCGAGGTGACGCCCCGCCTCGGCCGGCTCGCCGACCGGCACCGCACCGTGGACCGCCACCGATCCCTGGACGCCGTCGTCGGGTGGTCCCATGACCTTCTCGATCCGACAACCCGGGCCGTCTTCCACCGGCTGGCGGTCTTCGCTGGGGGCTTCACGCTCGAAGCTGCCGCCGCAGTTGCCGAGATGGACCAAGCCGATCTGGTCGACGTGCTCACCTCCCTGGTGGAGGACTCACTCCTCGGCGCCCATGAGCTGGACGGCCGGACCCGGTTTTCGCTGCTGGAACCGGTGCGACAGTTCGCCGAGGGTCGGCTGCGCGACTGCGGACTACTGGATGCCACCTGTGCCCGCCACGCCGCGTGGTTCGCCCAGTGGATCGACACCGCCGAGGCGGGGCTTCGCGGACCCGAAGCCGCCGGCTGGGGGAGGATGCTGCAGCCCGAACTGGCCAATCTGCGGGCGGCGCACCGATGGTGCCTCGAACACGACGTCGGGCGCGCCATCCAACTGATCGGGCAACCGTACTTCTACGCCGCCTGGTACGCCCCCGCGGAGATGTTCGCCTGGGCCGATCACACCCTGGTCCGATTCGGAGAACTCGCACACCCACACCTCCCCCGCGTTTTCGCGGTGGCGGCGATCGGCGCCTGGCACCGGGGCGACCTGTCCCGAGCGCGGATGCTGGCCGAGCGGGGCATCCAAACCGCCTCTCCGGCGGATCCATCGGACGCCCTGTACGCGTGGATGTCCCTGGAAAGCACCGAGGTCCTGGCGGGCAACCTCGAGCGGGCCCGCGCCTGCTCCGACAAGGTCATTGCGCTGGCCCGCGAATCCGGCGAGCACCAGCTCCTCGCCGTTGTTCTGACCAGGCGAGCATTGATCCTCGGAGCGCAACAACATCCGGAACAGGCACACCGGTCGTTGACCTCCGCCGCCGAGGTCCTTGCCGGCACCCAGAGCCCGCTGTTTCAGGCCTGGTGGGATTACGTCGCAGGTGAGATCCGCCTCGAGGACGCAACCGCCGATGCCCTGCCGTTTCTCCTACGCAGCCGCGATGCCGCCCGCCGGCTGAACAACGGCTTCCTCGCCGGGGTCGCCGGTCTTTCGGCGATCTCGTGCGCGGCGCGACTTGACGACCCGGCCGGGACACTCGGCGACTACCGCGAGTTGATCGACCACTGGCATCGGGCCGGCGTCTGGGCTCAACAGTGGATCACGATCCGCACCCTCATCGACGTGCTCACGCGGTTGCGCCGGGACCAGCCCGCCGCGATTCTCCACGGTGCGCTCATCACAAGTCCCACCGCGCCACCGATCACCGGCTCCGACGCGCGTCGGATCGCGTCGGCCGCGGCAACACTGCGGGCACGCCTCGGCGACCAGCTCTTCGGCGAGCTTCACGCCCGGGGCGCAGCGCTCGACGACGAACAGGCCGTGCTCTACGCCCTCGGGGCAATCGAGGCATGAGGCCCGAACTCGCCCAGCGGTTGGCGGTCTAAGTTGTGCGACCGCGCCCATCGGAGGGTGGTTGGATCACTTCGGATCCCGACGCCGTCAGGCCCACAAGTTGGGCGAGAGACCTCCGCAGTCGGCGGTACCCCTCGGCACCCAACCGCTGCTCATACGCCGCCTCTATTTCGGCGTTGACCTCCCGGGCCAACCGCTGACGGGTGAGCGTCCGCGCAGTCGGCTTGATCAGCTTCGCCCGCCGGTCGTCGGGATCGGGGATGCGCTTCACATAGCCGAGCGCCTCGAGCTCGTCGATCAGCTCGCCCATGGCGGGTCTGGTCATCCCGGCTCGTGCGGCCAGCACACTCGGACGGGTCCCGCCCGGATCGATGTTGGCGATCACGGCCCCGTGTTTGGGTCGGAGTCCCATCTCACCCCGCCGGCGATAGCCGTCGAACAACCGACGCTCGAACCCCTGGAACGCGTGCAGGAGCAGCGTTCCCGTCATGACGGCCGGATCGGGCCCGGACGAAACGGTTCTCGGTGACTGGCCACTTGACAGCATAATGAGGCAGCCTTATCGTTAGGTTGCCTTACAGATTAGCGAAGGGGGCATCGGGATGGCAAGCGCCGTTGGATTCAGCCATGTGGCCCTCCAGGTCAGCGAGATCGATCGCAGCATCGCCTTCTATCAACGGTGGGCGGGGATGACGATCATCGACCGCCTCGAGGACCCGAAGACCGGCAACAAGGCGGCGCGGCTGGGCGACGGGGTTACCTCCTGCGAGATCGCCCTGATCCAGAGCAGTCTGCCGGTCGAGCACGCCCTGGGAGGCCTGTGTCATTTGGGTATCGGTTGCGCCGACCGCGAGGCGGTCGACCGGCTGTGTGCCGATGCCAGGCGCGAGGGATGCCTGAGCCGGGGGCCGATCGATTCGGGCTTTCCGCTGGGCTACTGGGCCTTCCTCGCCGATCCCGACGGTCACCAGCTCGAGGTGTCGTACGGGCAGAACGACCCCGACGCCTGATCGGCTGCTCGCCGATGGCCCATCGAAGATAGGGGAGTTGAGCCATGCACACGCGGATCGTGACCTTCACGCACGTCAGGAACATGGACGATGGGATCGCCTTCATCCGGGACAAGGTCGTACCGGTTCTCAATTCACAGCCCGGTTATCGGGGCCTTTCCGTCAGCGCCGACAGAGCGGGCGACCTCCTGTGTGCCCTGACCTGGTGGCAGACCGCGGAGGACCGCGCGGCCAGCGACGAGGTCCTGGCGACGAACCGCCGGGAGGCCCTTTCGATCATGGGAGGCGAGCTCGACGTCGAGAACTTCGAGCAGACCTTGGCGGAGGCCCGGCAGCCCGCCCAACCGGGGTCGGCGCTGATCGTGCGGCGGATCAGCATGGATCCAGAACAGATCAACGCCAACGTCGCTTATTTCAAGACCGATGTCCTGCCCGTGATGACCGCACGTGAGGGATTCCGAGCCGTGCACCATCTGATCGATCGCCGGACCGGCCGGGGCGTCGTCGGTTCGATGTGGGACAACGTCGAAACCATGAGAGCGTGGGAAGCCTTTGCGCAGCCCCTCCGCGAGCAGGCCGGAACTAACGGCGTGGACTTCGGGGAGCTCAGCCACCGCGAGATCGTTCTCGTCGATCTGCCCTAACCCCGGGAGAGTCGTCTAGCAGCCGATCCGGCTCCCACCCTAGGCGCTGTTGTCGACGGTCGTGGACGTCCCGGGTGTCCGCCACAAGAATTGCGATCGTGCCCGCCACGTCGAACCCGTCCGAGGATCAGCCAGTCGCGATCGTGGGGACCGGGGCGATTGGCACGATGCTGGCCGGTTATCTGGCAGAAGCGGGCCGTCCGGTGCTCGTCTGTGGCCGGCCGATCGACGCGGTCACGATCGAGGATGGTTCGGGTTCGCGCTCATACGAGGTCGGCCACCTGTTCGATCCCGGCGACCTGCCGCCGGTGCGCTGGGCGATCCTGGCGACCAAGATCCCGCAGACCGTCGATGTCGCCGGTTGGCTTGCCGCGTTCGGACCCGACGTGACTGTGGTCGTTGCCCAGAACGGGATCGACCACCAGCAGCGGATCGGTTCGTTGACGCGGGCTGCCGTCGTGCCGGTGCTTGTCTTCAAAAGTGCAGAGCGGCTCGGAGCCGGTCGCGTTCGGGTGGGTGACTTCGGCCGTGGGCTGGTGTTGCCCGACGACTCGGCGGCCCGCGCCACGGCCAAATTCCTTGCCGAGACCGGCCTGCCGGTTGAAACCAGTGCCGATTTCACCACCGAGGCGTGGGTGAAACTGCTCATCAACGTGGCCCTCAATCCGATCACCGCTCTCACCGGCAGACGGCTGGAGGTCATGCGACTGATGCCAATTGCCGACCTTGCCTACTCGCTCGCGCTCGAGACTGCCGCCGTCGCCCGGGCCGCCGGTGCCGAGCTGTCGGACGGTCAGGCGCTGGAGTGGGTCGACATGCTGCGCGCGCTGCCACCGTCAACGTCTTCGTCGATGCTTGCCGATCGCCTCGCCGGGCGCGCATTGGAGCACGACGGGATCGTGGGTCCGGTCGTCCGATTCGGCGAGTTTCACGGCATTCCCACGCCGGTGAGCCGGGCCGTCCTCGCACTGCTGGGGGCCCTCGCTCCGCCTGATTCGCTTGCGCAGAGCTGATTCGGCGCCGATCGCACCCGCGGCTTCTGCGACGCCGCCGGCGCTGCGCATATGGTGGGCGGATGCCGCACGAGGTGACCGAGGCCGATACCGCGCAGGCGCTGGGCAGCGGGGACGTTCCGGTGCTCGCGACCCCGAGGCTCATCGCGTGGTTGGAGGCGGCGACCGTGCGGGCCGCCCAGACGCTGCTCACCTCCGGGCAGACCACGGTCGGTGTCACGATCCGGGTCGAGCACCGCCGCCCGACCGCGGTGGGCGGCAGCGTCGAGGTAATCGCGTCGCCGCCCCGGGTGGCCGGGCGGCGGCTGAGTTTCGACGTCGAGGCAGTCGACGACGCGGGCCGAGTCGTCGCGGACGGACAGATCGACCGGGTGATCGTCGACCGCGAGCGTTTCGTCGCTACTTGAGGGTCATCTTGAAGTCGACGGCAAGTTCGGTGATCGGTGAGGTCACGCAGTCGCCCTTCTTGGGCAGCACGGAGAAGCTGCCGCGTTCCGCGTTCCCGCTGTACTCGCCGCCCACGACGCCGCCCTGGAGTGCACCGAAGGTGAACGGTCCGGTGTTTACGAGTTCCACCGTGCCGTTCTTGGTGGGAATCCTGAACGTGAGGGTGAACACACCCTTTCCGCCCTTGGCGCAGCTGCCCTCGAACTTTCCCGCATCGTGGGTGAAAACTCCCGGGCCGGTGGGCGTCTTGCCGAGGACGGGCCCGGCGCACTCGACGGGCCCGGTCCCGTTGTTGTGGAACGTCCCGGAAATGTGCTTCGTGGCCTCGAGCCCCGGATCGAGCATGACCGAGGGCACCTTTCCGGTGCACTTCGTGGCGGAAGCCGCGTCGGCATCGCTCGCCTTCGGAACCAGAAGTGCCACCGACAGGCCGGTGATCGCAACGGCGACGCCGGCGGCCCGGATGCCCTCGCGGGATCGTGGTGCGCGCATTTCGACTCACTCCTCGTCGATTTCGGCTTCTCCGGCAGTGCCTCCTGGCGGTCAGGCCTGGGCGCGCAGGGTCTCCCAGTCCCAGTAGGAGTGCTCCCGCGCAATCAGGCCGTCGGCCAACCAGCAGACGTTGCAACCGTGGAACTCGAAGGGACGGCCGGTGGCCGGCCAGCCGTCGATGTCGCCGGTGTGCGTGCCTCGATAGGTCCACTCGACCACCTCGACCCCGGGTCCCTGCACGACGTTGTTGACCTCGCAAACGGCGTCGGGGATGGCAGCGTGGAACAAGGCGGCGAACGCGAGGATTCCGGCGCGGCCCTCCGAGCGGGCGCCGGTGTTCATGTCGGTGCGCACGGCGCGGTCGGTGTAGGCGTTCGCGACGAGCTCGGGCGTGGACCCGTGCCCGAAACTCCACACCTTGGCGAAATCGGTCGTGGCCATGCCGCTCCCGTCTTCGCAGGTCCTTGGGTCGGAGCCCGACGTTAGGAGCGGGGGCTTGAAGGATCCTTGAACCTGGCCGGCGAAGCCGGGCCGACGGGCATAGGCTGCCCGATCTGGCAGGCAGGTAAGGGAAAGGGTCGGGCTGGACCGGCGGGTGGAGTTCGGTTTCCTCGGACCGATGAAGCTGACGGTCCGCGGCGTGGTTGTGGCGCCGGGGAACGCCAAGCAGCGCGCCGTACTGGCGATGTTGCTGCTTGACCTCAATCGGGTCGTGACCACGGACAGCCTGATCGACCGGCTGTGGGGCGAACGCCCTCCGGCCACGGCCGCGAACGTGCTGCAGACCTACGTCTCCCGGCTGCGCCGGCTGATCGACGCAGCCGATGCGGACGAAGGCGGGCCACGAATCGCTGGCCGGACCGGGGGCTACGTCCTACAGGGGGAGGCGGAGATGCTCGACGCCACCCGGTTCGAGGCCCTGGTCCGGGACAGCCGTGACCGTCGGCGTGAGGGTGATTTGGTCGGAGGTCTCGATGCGCTGCACCGGGGGCTGGCGTTGTGGCGGGGACCCGCGCTGGCCGACGTCGCGGATTGGGCCTTCGCCCGCGCCGCAGCGCGGCGCCTGGAGGATCTGCGAGTGCAGGCGGCCGAAGAAGCGGTTGAGGCCGAGATGGCCCTGGGCCGTCACGAGGAAGCCATCCCGTCGCTGGAGGCGCTGATCGCCGCCCATCCGCTGCGAGAGGGGCCATGGGGCCTGCTGATGGTCGCGCTCGACCGGGCCGGGCGGCAGTCGGACGCTCTTGGCACGTATCGGAGGCTGCGCGGCTCGCTCGCGGAGGAGCTCGGGGTCGAACCGAGCCCGCCGCTTCGGCGGCTGGAGCAAGCCATCCTGCGCCATGACGCGAGTCTCGACGCCGTCGACGCCACCCCCGCTGCCCAGCTGCACACCGGCGCCGGCGGGCGCACCCCGTTCGTCGGGCGGCGGACCGAGCTGGCCGAGCTGCGCCGCGGCCTGGCCCGGGCGGTGGCGGGGACCGGCGGCTTGGTGCTGATCGGTGGTGAACCGGGCGTCGGGAAGTCCCGCCTGTGCGAGGAACTGGCAGCCGACGCCGAGTTCAGGGGCCGCTTCCGGGTGCTGGTCGGCCACTGTTTCGACAGCGGCCGGGACGTGCCATATGGGCCGTGGGTTGAGGTGATCGAATCGGCGACCCGGCACGTCCCCCCCGAGGAGCTGCGCCGAGCGCTGGGAGATGACGCCGCGGAGTTCGCCCGGTTGGTACCGGAGCTGCACCGGATGCTGCCCGACGTCCCGCCCCCGGTGGAGGTGGCGGCCGAGCAGCAGCGTCGATTCACCTTCAACAGCATCCGGGATTACCTCAGCCGGGTCAGCCGGGGCCGGCCCCGCCTGATCGTCGTCGAGGACCTGCACTGGGCTGATGAGCCGACGTTGCTGCTCTTGGAGCACCTGGCGGAACGGTTGGCTTCGATCCCCTGCCTGGTCGTGGCCACCTACCGGGACCCGCCGATCGACGTGTCACCCCAGCTGGCCACCACGCTCGCTCGCCTGGCCGGCAGCAGGCGCCGGGCCACACTGCTGACGCTGAGTCGGCATTCGGCCGGCGAGGTCGAGGCGCTGCTCGGCGCGCTGGGCGGTCAAGCGCCTCCACCGGCGCTGTGCGCGGCGGTCCAGGGGCAGACCGAGGGAAACGTCTTCTTCGTGGAGGAGCTGTTCCGGCACCTGGCGGAAAGCGGCCTGCTCTTCGATGACGCCGGGCGCTACCGCGCCGACGTGAGCCCCGAGACGGCGGACGTGCCGACCACCGTGGCGCTGGTCACCGGGCAACGTCTGCAGCGGCTGAGCCCGGCCGCCCGGCACGTGCTGTCGATCGCCGCCGTGGCGGGTCGGCAGGTGGGCTTCGACGTCCTCGAGGCCGCCTGCGGCATGGACGGCGACGACCTCACCGACGCCCTCGCCGAAGCGGAGCGGGCCCGGGTGCTGGTCACCCGCCCGGCGGCCGGTCGGGAGGAGGAGTACCGCTTCACCCACGAACTGACCCGGCAGGCGCTGATGGCCGGGCTGCCGACCGCGCAGCGCAGACGTCACCACCTGCGGGTCGCCGATGCCATCGAGCAGGTCCACGCCGGCGATCTCGCCGCTCGGGCCGGCACGATCGCCCAGCACCTGCATGAGGCGGGGTCGGCGGCCGAACCCGGCCGACTGTTCGGCCACCTGCTCGTCGCCGGGAAGCGGGCGTTGGAGGCCGCCGCCTTCGAGGACGCCCTGCGCCACCTCCGCCGCGCCGAGCCGCTGGCCGGTCACGGCGATCCGGGCGGGCGGGCGGAGCTCTACCTCGACCTGGGGCGGGCCGAGCGGGGGGTGGGTCGGTGGGAGGAGGCGGTGGTCCCCTGGCGGCAGGCCATCGAGATCCTCCAGGGGCTGGGCCGGGCCGAGTCCGTGGGCCGTGTCTGCGCGGAGGCGGCCTACAGCCTGCTGTGGGCGGGCCGATTCTCCGAGGCCCACGACCTCGCCCGGCACGGGCTGGCGGCGCTGGGCGAGCGGGAGACCGCCGACCGCGCCCGGTTGCAGGGCATGCACGGCATGATCGTCGCCTTCACCCTCGACTACCACGCTGGTCTGGCCGACATCGACCGCGCCGTGACCCTGGCGGAGAGGCTGCCCGATCCGGCCGCCCTTGGCGAGGTGTTGCTGTGGAAGACCATGGCGCATCTGGTGTTCATGGAGATGTCTGCGGCGGCGATCGCGGGGCAACGCGCGGCCGGAATCTTGCGCCAGGCCGGTCAACTGTGGCAGCTGGCCTCCACCATCGGTTTCGTCCACGAGTGCCTCGTCAATCTCGGCCGTCCGGCCGAGGCCCGGGCACTCAACCAGGAGCTGGCTCCCCTGGCCGAACGGCTCGGCAACACCGGCGGGCTCTGGCATCACCTAATGGTCGACGGCTCGCTGGCCTTCTGTGCCGCCGGCGACCCCGGAATCCTGGAGGCGGCCGGTCGGCGGGAGATCGAGCTGTGCTCCCAAGCCGGGCTGGGCTGGGCGTCATGGGGCCTGAGCTGGCTGGCGATCGCGGCCTTCCTGCGCGGCGACTGGGACGAGGCCGTCGACCGAGCCCAGCAGGCGCAGGCGGCGGCACCACCGACCCCGATGTGGGGGCTGGAATGGGCGACGCATTTCGAGTGCCGGGCCTACGCCGGACAACGGGCCGCGGCCATTGCCCTGCTCGAGGCCGAACGGCACCGCCTGCCCCGGCCCGGGCAGCCGGCCGGCTGGGGACCGTGGCTCATGCTGCTCTCGGTCGTGGAAGGCCTGCTCGCGCTGGGCGAGCGAAAAGCCGCCGCCGGCTGGTATCCGGCGGTCCGCTACTGCATCGAGCGGACCGGCGTCGTCACCGCCTATCCCAACGACTGCCGCCTGGTCCAACGTGTCGCCGGGATGGCCGCCGCCGCCGGTCGCGACTGGGCGGCCGCCGAGGCCCATTTCGCCGCCGCGCTGGCCCAGGCCGAGGAACTGCCGCACCGGCCCGAACAGGCGCACGTCCGACGGTTCCTCGCCGCCATGCTGCTCGAGCGCAACCAGCGCGGCGACCGGTCGCGAGCCACACGGCTGTCCATCGAGGCCGAGACCCTTTACACAGCGATGGGCATGCCACGCCACGCCGCACTGACGCGGTCCGAGGCCGGCGCCGTCCCCACCTGATCCATCGTCACATCTTTGGGGAGGACGGGGACTAGTTGACCCCGCGCACTGCTCCCGCCCAGTACGGCGCCCTCAGTTCACGCTTGAGCACCTTTCCCACCGGACTGCGGGGCAGTTGGTCGAGAAAGTCGACACTCTTGGGGGCCTTCATAGATCCGATCGTTTCCCTGCAGGTGGCAATGAGGTCCTCGGCCGTGGCGTGGGTGTGCGGCTTCAGCTGGACACAGGCCTTGACCGCCTCTCCCCACTTCGGATCGGGGACCCCGATGACGGCACAGTCCTGCACGGCGGGGTGCGCCAGGAGGGCCTGTTCGACCTCGAACGGGAAGATATTGAATCCGCCGGAGATGATGAGGTCGCGCAGCCGATCGGTGATGTAGACGTAGCCGTCCGCATCCCGGTGGCCGATGTCGCCCGTGTGGTGCCACCCGTGGGCGCGGGACTGCGCCGTGGCCTCGGGATCGTCGAGGTACTGGAGCATCACCGACGGGCTGCGCAGCACGATCTCGCCGGTCTCGGCGGGCGGGAGGATCCGGCCGTCGTCCGCCATCGCCTCCAGGGCGGGGCAGATCAGGGTCGGCCGCCCGCAGGAGAGCAGGCGGCCCGCGAGCCGCTCGTCGGCGACGGCAGCCGCGATCTCCTCGGGTGAGATCCAGGTCAGCGGAAATCCTGCCTCGGTCTGGCCGTAGGCCTGGCACATCACCGGGCCCAGCTTTTCGACGCCTTCCCGCAGCTTCTCCGGGGAGATCGGCGCGGCGGCGGAGATGACGTAGCGCAACGACGAGGTGTCGGTGGATGCCAATTTGGGGTGGGCCAGCAGCGCGTAGATCAGCGTCGGCGGGAGGAACAACGTGGTCACCCGCTCGGACTCGATCAGAGCCAGCATTACGTCCACGTCGGGGCGATCGACCATCACCGTGCGCCCGCCGAACTGGAACTGGGAAAGGACGATCAGGCCGGCGGCGTGCGTGATCGGAGCGATGGCGAGGTTGACTGGGGGTGTGTCGAAATGCCAGCACGTCGCCCAGCCCAGGGCGGACATCAGCAGGAACTCCTTCGAGGACTGCGTGAGTTTGGGAAGGCCCGTGGTCCCGCCCGTGGATCCCTGAAAGCCAACGGCGGTGTCCGGAATCTGATGGTCGAGCCACGCGCCCGAGTGCGCACCGGACCAACCGGCGAGTGAGGGGAAAGGGGTGGCCTCGGAGTCGATGCAGACCACCCGGTGGAGCTCCGGCAACGTCCTGGCGTAGTCGACGACGACGTCGAGGAGGCTGGAGTGGAACAGCAGGAGCCCGCAGCGGCCCTTGCGGAGAATTTCGGCGTTCACCTCCGGGGCGGACCGGAGATTGAGATTGCACCAGGCGGCACCGGCGCGCAGGCCACCGACGATCGCCACCATCGTCGGGGTCAGGTTGGGGCTGAGGGCGGCGAAGCGAGTGCCGGGCCCGGCGCCATCGGCCAGCATCGCCCGGGCGACCTGGTTGGTCATCACCTGCGCCTGCACGTAGGTGAGATCTCCCCCGGCACCGGAGAAGGCCGGCCGGCCGGGGAAATTGCGAGCGCCCCAGTCGAACAGGTCGACGATGTGCACCACGGCCTCGCTATCAGCTGATGGTGTTGACCCCGCGGATGTTGCGAGCGGCGTGCAGCGTATCCCTCGTTGATCTCCCCGCGCGGTGGTCAGGTTCCGAAACGGTGATGGAATCGGGGGCACCCGGGTGGGTTCCGATCCGGGTGATCCGCGCAGGGAGGGGGTCCGTCGTGGCGGTGGCGCTGAACCACACGATCGTGTGGTGTCGTGACAAGGAAATCTCGGCCGCGTACCTGACCGAGGTGCTCGGCCTGCCGGCGGCCGGCTCGTTCGGGCCATTCCGGGTGGTGGAGTTGACAAACGGGGTCTCCATGGACTTCGGCGAGCATCCCGAGCCGGAGGCACCGATCGCCTCCCAGCACTACGCGTTCCTGGTGTCCGAGCCGGTCTTCGACGAGATCTTCGCCCGGATCAGCTCCCGGCAGGAGTTCTGGGCGGATCCCGGGTTGCGCGAGCCCGGCAGTATCAACCACCACGACGGCGGTCGGGGGGTGTACTTCAAGGACCCCGACGGGCATTTGTTGGAGATCATCACCAAGCCCTACGGAAGCGGTTCCTGACCACCGCGGTCAGTACCTGTGCCATCCGGTCCATCCGATCAACGAAGGAATCGTCCATGCCCCGCACCCGGGTCCACAACTTGAACATCTCCCTCGACGGCTACGCGGCCGGCGGGCAAGTGACCTTCGATGCTCCGATCGGCGGGGCCGAACGGCTGTTCAAGTGGTTCGATGGACGCGTCATCCATGGGGTCGACCAGGTGGATGCCGCGATCACGCTGGACCGCGCCCTGACCAGCTTGTGGAGTCAGGGCATCGGCGCCGAGATCATGGGACGTCGCAAGTTCGGCCCGCAGGTCGGCGATTGGCCCGACGACGGGTGGCAGGGCTGGTGGGGCGACGAGCCACCATTCCGGACACCGGTGTTCGTCATGACCCACCATCCGAAGCCCACGATCGAGTTTCCCAACGGAACCAGCTTCCACTTCGTCGACGCGCCACCGCATGAGGTGCTTCGCCTGGCCCGGGAGGCTGCGAACGGTCGCGACGTCCGTATCGGCGGAGGTCCCTCGACGGTGCGGCAGTTCCTCCAGGCCGACCTGGTCGACTTCATGCACCTGGTGATCGTGCCCATCACCCTCGGGCACGGCGTATCCCTCTGGGAAGGCTTGGGCGGGTTCGAGGACCGCTTCACGGTCGAGACCATCACCTCGGCCAGTGGGCTTACCCATCAGCTCTGGAACAAGAACGACCACGGCTGAGCGCGCGGAGAGCGACGATGATTGCGGACCTCTACGCACTCACCCGGGTCAGCCTGCACGGGTTCGCCGAGATAGTCCTGGCCGGGCCGCAATATCGACGCACCAGCGAGATCGCGCTTCGGGTCACGCCGCACGGGTTCGCCACCACGACCGCACCGGCGTTGGCGCTGGACCGTGGTCACCTGGTCTTCGACGGTGGTCGGGTCGAGATCGACGGGCGCAGTTGCGCGGAGCTCGCGGCCGCGGCCGGGGTTGAGCCTGGACCGCCTTGGGACCTCTACCCCGAGCACGCCGAGGTCACGGTCGATCAGCTGCTGCGCGTGGAGCCCGCGTGCCTGGGCACCTTCGTCGAGGCCATGTCCCGCGGCGACGCCGCCCTGCGGCGCTTCGCGCCGGCCGAGAACCCGATCCTGTGGCCCGAGCACTTCGACGTCGGGATCAGCCTCGATCAGGTCAACTACGGGGTTTCGCCGGGCGACGGCTACAGCGCCGAACCGTACGCCTACGTGGGCCCGTGGACGCCGCGCAGCGGGGAATTCTGGAACGCCCCGTTCGGCGCCGCCCGACCGATGCGCGAGCTGCCGGGCGACGCTCTCGACGCGTTCCTCGCCGAGGGTCGGGGCCGGGCCCGCGACCCCGGTTGATCTGGGCGCCGGTGCGGGACGATGGCCCGATCATCGCGTCCGTATCGGAGGGTCACCGTGTCGAACGAGGAGTCCGCGGGCATCCGTGCCGCCGCCTGGTACGAGAACTGGACCGAGGGGCCGGACAGCCCGTGGCGGGGCCGCCCTGAACCCGACCGCGAGCACGACTACCGCACGCTGACCTATGAGCGTGACGGCCGCATCGGCCGTATCACCTTCAACCGGCCGGAGAGGGGCAACACGATCACGCCTGACACGCCGCGCGACCTCGCGCACGCGGTGGAACGTGCCGATCTGGATCCGCGGGTGCACGTGATCGTGGTTTCCGGGCGGGGCAAGGGATTCTGCGGCGGCTACGACTTGGACCTGTTCGCCGAGCAGGGTTTCGCGACCGGGGAGGGCATCGACGAGATCACCGGCACCGTGCTGGACCCGGGGGTGAACGCGGTCAACCACGACCCATCGGGCACCTGGGACCCGATGATCGATTACGCGATGATGAGCCGCTACAACAAGGGTTTCGCGAGCCTTCTGCACGCGAACAAGCCCACCGTGGCCAAGCTGCACGGGTTCGCGGTGGCGGGCGGCACCGACATCGCCCTGTACGCCGACCAGATCATCTGCGCCGATGACACCAAGATCGGTTACCCGCCCTGCCGGGTGTGGGGAATTCCGGCCGCGGGTATGTGGGCGCACCGTCTGGGTGATCAGCGCGCCAAGCGGTTGCTGTTCACCGGTGATTGCCTGAGCGGCAAGCAGGCCGCGGAATGGGGGCTGGCGGTGGAATCCTGCCCGGCGTCCGAGCTCGACGCCCGCACCGAGGAGCTGTTGGCGCGGATCGCCCGGGTACCGGTGAACCAGCTGATGATGGCCAAGCTGGCGTTGAACTCGGCGCTGCACGCCCAGGGCGTGGCCAACTCCACGATGATCAGCACCGTCTTCGACGGCATCTCCCGACACACCCGCGAGGGGTACGCCTTCCAGCAACGCGCGGCCACCGTCGGGTTCCGCGAAGCCGTGCGGGAACGTGACCAACCCTACGGCGATCACAAGCGCGCCCAGTTTGGACAGGAGTCGCGATCATGAGTCTTCCCGATCGACCCAGCGATGCCGAGCTGTCCCGGACGTTGATGTCGTCGAGGGCATTCGGTGCGCTGGCCACCATGAGCATCCAGTGCCCCGGCTTCCCGTTCGGCTCGTTGGTGGGCTACGCCGTCGACGAATCGGGCCGACCGTTGCTGTGCTTGTCCGGCATGGCCGAGCACAGCCGGAACATGGCCGTGGACCCGAGGGCGTCGTTGTTGGTCACCGATCACGACGACGGCGGCGACCCGCTTGATTCTGCCCGGGTAACTCTGGTTGGGCAGATGTCGAGGCTCGAGGGAGAGGAACGGCAGGCCTGCCTGGGCCGGTACTTGGCCGCGCACCCCGGCGCTTACCACACCGGGTTTCACGACTTCGCCGTCTACCGCCTGGACGTGAGCGACGTGCGTTACGTCGGCGGGTTCGCCCGGATGAGCTGGCTCGGCGCCGAGCAGTACGCGGCCGCCGAACCGGATCCGCTGCTGGGCTCGGCCGAACAGATCATCACGCACATGAACGCCGACCACAGGGAGGCCTTGATGGCCTACTGCCGGGCCTTCGCCGGCCTCGAGCCCGTCTCGGCGATGCTGGTCGGGGTGGACCGATACGGCATGGAAGTGCTCGCCGAGATGGCGGGGGATGACAAGCGGTCGGTGCGGGTGGAGTTCACCGAGCGCGCCGACACCGCCGCGGCCGTGCGCGAGCAGGCCGTCGCGTTGCTGCGCCAGGCACAGGTACGGCGTGGCGGCTGACCTGCGCCCGCCACGGTCGAGCCGCTGCGTCAAGTGGGTCGTTACCTGACGGGTAATCGACGGCGTACCCCGGACGCCGCCAGGCTGCCGTCCGACGGTCGCGATCGGCGCGGTCGGTGGGCGGGAGGAGAACAACATGAACAGCCTGGCGGGCAAGGTCGCGATCGTCACCGGCGGCGGCAGCGGGATCGGCGCGGCCACCGCTCGACGTTTCGTTGCCGAGGGCGCCGCTGTGCTCATCGTCGGTCGGCGGGAGCACGTGCTGATCGACACCGCCAAGGACATCGGCGGCGAGATCAGCTACGCGGTCGCCGACGTGTCGACCCCGGAGGGCAGCGCGCACTGCGTGGAGCAGGCCGTGGCGCGATACGGCGGGGTCGACGTGCTGGTTGCGAACGCCGGCATCGACGGGCCGTTCAAGCCCATCACCGACACCGACGTCGCCGAGTTCGACGACGTGATGGCGATCAACGTGCGCGGTGTGTGGTTGTCGGTGAAGCACGTGCTGCCCGCGATGATCGGCCGGGGTGGTGGGTCGATCGTGATGATGTCCTCGGTCACCGGACTGGTGGGCTTCGCCGCGATGTCCGCCTACGTCGCGAGCAAGCACGCGGTGCTGGGGTTGACCAAGTCGCTGGCCCTGGAGACCGCGGCGCACAACATCCGGGTCAACGCCATCTGCCCCGGGTTCACCGACAACCAGATGTGGGAAGCGCTGCTGGACAAGTCCGCGCCGGTGCTCGGCACGGACGCGGGGACGCTGCGCGCGATGCTCGCCCAGCGGGTGCCAACCCGGCGGCCGGGAACCTCGGAGGAGGTGGCCGCGCTCGCGGTGTGGCTGGCCGGCGACGAGAGCAGCTATGTCACCGGCACACACCACGTGGTCGATGGCGGGCTGACCGCCGGCGTGATCTGAGTCGCGTGATCTGAGTCGGGGGTCGAGGGCGTGACACCCTCGACCCCCATTGCGCCTTCCGTGGACTACTCCACGCTGCCGAATGCCTTGATCTCCGCCTCCTCCTCGGGGGTCAGCTTCCGCGGGGCCTCGCCCCGGGCGACCTTTTCCGTTCTGACGTGTTGATTGATCTTGTCGACGATCTCGGGGTTGGCCAGCGTTGTGATGTCGCCGACATCGGTGAAGTTGGAAACCGATGCGATCACGCGGCGCATGATCTTGCCGGAGCGGGTCTTGGGCATGTCGGGCACGATCCAGACGGTCTTGGGTCGCGCGATCTTGCCGATTTCCTTCTCGATGGCGGCGACGACCTTGGCCTCGACGTCCTTGCTTGCCTCGAACCCGGGTTTGAGGGAGATGTACATCTCCACGGCCCGGCCGCGGACGTCGTCGATCACCGGGACGGCCGCCGCTTCCGCCACCTCATCGACGGTGAGGCTGGCCGATTCGAGCTCCTTGGTTCCGAGACGGTGGCCGGCCACGTTGATCACGTCGTCGACCCGGCCGAGGATCCGGAAGTAACCGTCGGCGGCCTTCAGCGCGCCGTCGCCGGCCAGGTAGGGCCAGTCCCGCCAGTCCTTGCTGTTCTTGTCCTTGCAGTACTTGCCGTAGTACGTCGCCACGAACCGCTCGGGGTCACCCCAGATCGTCTGGAAGATCCCGGGCCACGGGTTGCGGATACAGATGTTCCCGGCGGACGGGCTTCCGGCCTCCAGCTCCTTGCCCTCGTCGTCGTAGATAACCGGGTAGATCCCGAGCACGCCCGGGCCGCAGCTGCCCGGCTTCATCGGGTGCAGGGCGGGCAGAGTACTACCGAGGAAGCCGCCGTTCTCGGTCTGCCACCAGGTGTCGACGATGACAGCTTCGCGCTTGCCGACGGAATTGAAGTACCAGCGCCAGACCTCCGGCTCGATCGGCTCACCCACCGTCGTCATGTGCTTGAAGTGGTAGTTGTACTTCTCCGGCTCGTTCGGGCCCACCTTGCGGAGCATGCGGATGGCCGTGGGCGAGGTGTGGAAGATGTTCACGCCGAGCTGCTCGGCGATCCGCCAGGGGCGACCCGCATCGGGATAGGTCGGGACGCCCTCGTAGATCACGGTGGTCGTGCCGAGCGCCAGCGGGCCGTAGACGATGTAGGAATGCCCGGTGATCCAGCCGATGTCGGCCATGCACCAGTAGGTGTCGTTCGGGTGGATGTCCTGGTAGTACTTCCCTGTCCCGGTCACATAGGCGAGATAGCCGCCCGTGCTGTGCTGGCATCCCTTGGGCTTGCCGGTCGTGCCGCTGCTGTACATCAAGAACAGCGGCGCCTCGGCCGGCATTGAGACCGGCTCGATCACCGCCCGCTGGTAGTTGGCCAGCACCTCGTCGACGAAGAAGTCGCGTCCGGAGACCATCGGGGTCTTCGACTGGTACTCGCCGGGCCTCCGTCGCCAGACCAGCACCTTGTCGACTTCCTGGCCCTGCTCGGCGGCTGCTGCGAGGGCCTCGTCGGCCTTGAGCTTGTGGTCCTCCATTTTGCCGCTGCGGTAATAGCCGTCCATCGTGATCAGGAGGCGACTCTGCGAGTCGGCGATCCGGCCGCCGCAGGCGGCACCGCTGAACCCGCCGAACACCTGGGAGTGGACGACGCCGAGGCGGGCGCAGGCGAGCATCGCGACGGGCAGTTCGGGCACCATCGGCATGTGGAGGGTCACCCGGTCACCGGTCTTCACGCCGGCGAAGTCACGCAGGAGGGCGGCGAACTCGTTCACCCGGCGGTAGAGCTCCTGGTAGGTGATGGCCACGGGATCTTCGGTCTCGAGCTCGGGCACCCAGATGATCGCCGTCTTGTTCCGGTCGGTCTGCAGGTGGCGGTCGACGCAGTTGTAGGAGGCGTTCAGACGCCCGCCGACGAACCACTTCCAAAACGGGGGATTACTGGTGTCGAGCGTCGTGTGCCAGTACTGATCCCAGCTGAGCAGATCGGCGTATTCCTTGAAGCACTCGGGGAAATGCTCCTCGCTGAATCGGTCAAACAGGGCCGGGTCGGTGCCGTTCGCCTGGGCGATGAACGTGGCCGGAGGGGAATACTTGTCCTCCTCCTTCCAGTGAGCAGCGATCTGCGCCTCGGATACTGATGCGTCTGCCTGGGGGCCGGGTGCTGTGGTCATATGGCTGAAACCTCCGCTGCCGTGATGACATCCGAAAACGGGACCGTGGCTGGAATTGCTAAGGCTCGTCGAGGGCCGGCGCAGACGCCGAAGTCGTACAACGCGGCGGCAACCGCGGCTCGGCGGTGAAACGCCGCCGTATCACCGCTAGCCACCGAATCCCAACAGGCGGTATCGATGCCTTCATCGTATGCCCGGGTGAGCCCGGCGACCATGCCGCCGGACGCCTTCGCCATATCAACTGAGCCTCACGAGTCCCCGCTGGTGTGCGATAAGCGGTATGCGATAAGCGGTGCCCATTGCGATAAGCGGTGCCCATTGCGATAAGCGGTGTCCGAACAGCTCTGGCGCAAACATCCGGGACGTGTTGCTATACCTCCGGCGGGGGTCGGCGGCTGGAGAACCCATGAAGCGGACCGCACGCACCCGCACCCTCGTTGTCGCCGCGGTGGTGTTCGCCGCCGCGGGCCCGGTGATCGGCCCCAGCGCCGCGAGAGCCGGACTCAACTCCGACCCCGCCGTCGTGGCCGCCTCGATCGCGCCGGACAACGGCCGTGCCTGCCGGACCAGCAAGGTACCGGTGGACCTGCAACCGGGTGTGTACTTCGCGCCCGGCTCCAGCCTCGGATCCACCTACGAGAGGCAGAAGAACAACCAATTCGTGGTGGTCAAGCTGTGCCTGCCCGAGAACAGGAAGCCAACCGCCGTGCAGATCCTCACCCACGGCATCACCTACAGCCACCGCTACTGGAACATCGCGGACCCGGCCGACCCGAAGGCCGATACGTACTCCTGGGAGGCGGCCGCGGCCAGGGCCGGTTACGCGACGGCGGCCATCGACCGGTTGGGCAATGGCGACAGCAGCCACCCATTGAGCACCTTTGTCGACATCACCTCGAACTCGACGGCCCTTCACGACGTGGTGCAGGCACTGCGGGCCGGTGAGGTCGCGGCGCCGGGCGACGAGCGGGTCGCGTTCAGCAAGGTCGTGCTGGTCGGCCATTCCTACGGCAGCTTCACCACCATGATCGAGGCGCACCGGTTCCGGGACGTGGACGCGGTCATGCTCACCGGCTTCACACACAAGGTGAACAACCGCACCCCGTTCATCATCGAGTCGAGCATGTACCCGGCCGCGCTCGACCCGCAGTTCGCGGGCAGCGGTCTCGACCCCGGGTACGTCACCCCGCAGCCCGGAGCCCACCGGCGGCTCTACTACGACCCGAGCACCTCGGTGGATCCACGGATCGTCGAACGGGATGCGGCCACCAAGGGGTCGGTGACGCAGAGCGAGATTGACAACTACTTCCTGGTCGAGGCGGTCCGGCTGGACATCAACGCACCGGTGTTGGTGATCAACGGCGACCTGGACGGCATCTTCTGCAACCGGGAGGCGGTCGACCAGGGCACCGACTGCTCATCGGCAGCGGCGGTGATCGACCAGGAGAAGCCGTTCTTCCCCAAGGCGCCGTCGGTGGACGCCGTGCTGATCCCCGGCGCGGGCCACGATCTCAACGCCTTCCGGCAGGCCCCGGAGGTCTTCAAGGCGTCCATGGCCTGGGTCCTCGGCAAGGTCCCGCCGCGCGCCTGAGGAGGCGGCCACGCGGGGGGATTTCAGGCGATCGGGCAGGGCTCCTTTTCGTCCAGCCCTTCCGCTGGGCCGAGACATGCCTATATTCCTTGACATGTCTCGCGTACGGCGTACGGCGGCGCTGATAGGGGCTGCCGTGCTCATTACCGGCGGCGGAGTGCTGGTCGGCGGGCGGGCTTCCGCCGACGTCGGCTACACCGGCACCGCGGAGGCCGGCGGGTTCCGGCTGATCATCACCAACCAGTCCATCCCGCTGAACATCTCGCCGCAGGTGCACGGGCCGCTGGCCGCCGTGACTCAGAACTCCCTGCAGCAGTCCGACGCGCTCGCCGCATTTCCGTATCCGGGCTCGGACCTCGCGGGCGTCCCGGGGGTGGTTGCGGGCGGCACGGGGCTGCCGGTGCCCGCCTACCCGTTCGTGGTCGCGACCAGCCTCGGCGACCAGCCGGAGAAGCTCAGCTACCCCGGTATCGAACTGCACGCGGAGAGCGCGAAGACGCTGACCCAGGCCAGCGCCACCGGCGGTTCGAGCAGCATCGGGTCGACGTCGGTGGCGCGGGTGCTCCGCGACGGTGACACGGTCAACGCCTCCGCGATCACCGACGCCGACCTGGTGCGCCTCGGCGACGACCTGGTGATCAGCGGCCTGCACGCCGCCGCCGGGGTGGCGCGCGACGCCTCCGGGGCGTTGACCCGTGGCTCGGAACTGTCGTTCAGCTCTCTGGCGGCCAGGGGGCTGACGTTCACCCTGCCGCCGCCCCCCGGTTCGAACCAGCCCGGTCAGAAGGTCTCCGCACCGGCGATCAGCCTCGTCGACGGGAAATTCCGGATCCTGGCCCCGGGTCAGCCCGCCAACGAGACCGAGGTGCCCGCCGGGCAGGTCGAGCAGGCCCTGACCCGGGCCGGTTACCCGACCACCTACGAACAGGCCAAGCAGACCACCGACGGCATCGTCGGGGCCGGCCTGCAGATCCGGACCACGCTGCCCGCGCCGCCGCCGGGCACGCCGGGTGGGTTGTCCGGAGAGACCCCGGTGACCCTGGCGCTGGGGCTGGTGAGGGCCGAGATCTCCTACCAGGCCGGGCCAACCGCCGCCGCGACCGGGGTCGCCGTTCCGGGACTGACACCGCCCGCGCCGACGGCCGGCGTCGGCACACCGGCGGTCGGCGTACCCGCCGGCACTGGCCCCGGGACCCCGGTGCTGCTCCCGTCGGGCCCGGGCTACACCGCACCGGCCGCGTCCGCGTTGGGCGGCCGGACGCCGACAGTGCCCACCGTGGATCTGACCAGCGTCGCGGTGATCCGACCCGCCGCCCACAACACCGGCGACTTCGGCTGGGTCTACTCGCTGGTCGCGGCGGCCGGGCTCGCCGCCTTCATCGGCACCGTGGTGCTGCGCTACGGAGGAGTGCGTTGATGGATCTGGTTGAAGTTCTGCGGGCACAGTGGGACCGGGTGTCGGCCGTGGTCGCGACGATCGCCGGGGCGGTGCTGCTGATCGTCGGCTGGTACCACGTCGGCGACACCGGATTCGTGGCCAAGCAGATGCCGTACCTGATCTCCGAGGGACTCGGCGGGGTGTTCCTGCTCGGGCTGGGCGGAATGCTGTGGTTGTCGGCGGACCTTCGCGACCAGTGGCGGGAACTGCGCGGCATGCGCAACTGGTTGGAGTCCACGGGGGACGAACCGATTGGTGCCTCGACGAGCGCCGGTCGATGAGCTCGATCGCATTCCCGGGCCGGCGCACCGAGGTCGAGCGGCGCCGGGCCCGCGTGGGGCGCGGGTGGGTGCACGACGGTCCGGAGCCGTGGAACCGACGTTCGGCGCTCGTGCTCGGCGTCGTGCTGGTGCTGG
>Ga0157362_1000143_pt1 | contig 21314 bp, 17 predicted proteins | sample AttlaeALBM3_FD_111480 | JGI IMG/M metagenome (GOLD analysis project Ga0157362, IMG submission 111480) | Fungus gardens microbial communities from leaf cutter ant in Ribeirão Preto, State of São Paulo, Brazil - Atta laevigata ALBM3 | ecosystem: Host-associated > Fungi > Mycelium > Unclassified ... | reverse complement strand
GACGAACCCCACCGGCCGGGTCCCCGGCTGGAAAGCCATCCTGAACACCCTGTCCATCACCTACGGAGACCGACTCACCAACCAATGAGCCGAAGCCTCACCCACAAGATTCCGGACAGACCCACGCGACTGGACCACCGCCGTCGGGGACAGGCGCACCGTCTGGGAGATCACCGCCGAGCACATCGGCACGACCTTGAAGCCGCGTTGGGACAGCGAGTCCCGCCCGACAACCCGCGACCGCGACCGGGAGGCGGAGCGGGACCGCGGTCGCGACCGCGACCGGGACCGGGGTCGCGAGCGTGAGCCGGAACTCGACCGGGAAGCAGACGCGGCCTGACGCATGCGCCTCCCGGAGTCGGCCCGCGGGGGTCGGCTCCGGGAGCAGGTCGGTGCGGGCGCGGCCCGGGGTCGGTCCGCACCGACCGGCGGGGGTCGGGGCCGGGCGCCGGTGCCCGTTTCGGACCGATCGGGGACGATTCGGAACCATTGCACTGCCGGGGGAGTCCAAGGTCTCGCACCACATGTCAAGTCGACACGCCGCACCTCTGTCCGCAAACCGGCGGACCGTGGAGCGCGGCCGGAGGACCCGTGACCACACGCCGCAACCCAGCGCAGGACCGAACCACCACCTCGCGCACCGCCGCCACCGGGTCTCGCGTCGCTGCCGCTGCCGGTCGCCCCGTACTGCCCCGCCCCCGCGTCGCCGGCCACGACCTGGTGTCGGTCCCGCAGGCCGCCGAGCGGCTCGGCACCCCCGAACGGTTCATCCGCCGCCTGGTCGCCCAACGCCGCATCCGCTTCTACAAGGTCGGCCGCTACATCCGCTTCGACATCACCGACCTCGACGCCTTCATCGACACCGGCCGCGTCGAACCCCGGCTCTGAGCCCGGGTCCCCGCCGGCCAACCCACACCGGGCGGTGCCGGCGGGCCCCCCTCGGACCCACCGGCGACCCGATACGGCTCACCCGACGACGGCCAGGTGCTCGCGAGGGCTCTCCTCGAGCACGTCGGGCTCGACGGCGTCGGCGGTCACCTCGGTCACCGCGGGACGGCGCGCGTTGCCGGGGCGGTCCAGAAAGGTCACGCTCGCCGCGATGACCTCGAGGGTGTTGCGCGGCGTGCCCTCGGAATCGGTCCAGCGGGAGGAGTTCAACCGTCCCGCGACCGCGACCATGCGTCCCTTGCTCAGGTGCTTCGCGACCACCGCGGCCAGATTGTTGAACGTCACCACCGGCACGATGTCCGGCTCGTTGCTCCCGACGCGGTCCACCGCGACCCGGAACCGGGTCACCGGCCGCGACGCCTCGCGGGCCTGCGGGTCTGCCACCAGACGACCGATGAGCTGGATGCTGTTCATGAGATCCCCTCCTGGGGGTCCGTGGTCCGGGCGGGTCCCGGAACCGACGTGACCGACCCCGGTCCGGGACCGGGCGGGGAGGCAAGGGAGACCGCAGGTCAGCGAGGACACGGAGCGCAGCGGAGTCCCGCAGCGACCCTTGCCGCCCCGCACGGCCGGGCCGAGCGTGAGGGAACGACGGCTCCGGACACCCGCACGGTCCCGCGCGATGCCCGGGGTGCGACCAGTCAGACAGCGTCTCGGACACCGTACGAGTGGTCCGCGCGAACGGACACGCGGCAATGCGGCCGTACACCCAAGGGTCAGATCCGGCCGGGCCCGACAAGCGACACGCGTGCGCCCCACTGAAGGCTGTCGACCTGCCGGCGCGGTACGCCATCAAGATCGTCGTGGACTAAACGTGGACTAAACGTGGACTAAAACAGGGTCCAGAAGGGCCATCAAGGGCCAATCGCGGTCATCCGAGATGATCATGGAAGGACCTAAACCTGCAGGTCAGAGGCGGTTTTTGAGGGGAGCGGGTGACGAGAATCGAACTCGCACTGTCAGCTTGGGAAGCTGATGTTCTGCCATTGAACTACACCCGCGTGCCGGTGCCCTTTGGCCCGGCGGCCCGCTGAGTGTACTCCGGAGCCGGCGGCCGTCACCGGGCAACGTTTATGACCTACCGTCATGAGCGTGACCGTCGCGACCCGGCCGAAGTTCGCCTTCGACAACTCCTACGTCCGTGATCTGCCCGGGCTGTACGTGCCCTGGCAGCCGCGGCCGGTGGCCGCGCCCGAGCTGTTGGTGCTCAACCAGCAGCTGGCCGTCGAGCTGGGCCTGGATCCCGACGCCCTGCGCTCCCCGGTGGGAGTGGCGATCCTCGCCGGCAACGTCGTGCCCGAGGCTGCGGCGAGCGTTGCGCAGGCCTACGCGGGCCACCAGTTCGGCCACTACGTGCCCCGCCTCGGCGACGGTCGCGCGCTACTGCTCGGTGAGTTGATCGACGTCGCCGGCCGGCGTCGGGATCTGCATTTCAAGGGCAGTGGGCGCACCCCGTTCGCCCGCGGCGCAGATGGGCGGGCCGCGGTGGGTCCGATGCTGCGCGAGTACGTCATCGGCGAGGCGATGCACGCCCTGGGCATCCCCACCACCCGGGCGCTGGCCGTGGTCGGGACCGGTGAGCGGGTCCCCCGCGACACCGGGATGCTGCCCGGTGCCGTGCTGACCCGGGTGGCCGCCAGCCACATCCGTGTCGGCACGTTCCAATTCGCCCGGGCCGCGGACGATCCCGCGCTGCTGCGCCGTCTCGCCGACCACGCAATCGCGCGCCACTGGCCCAGCTGCGTCGAGGCGGAAAACCCCTACGCCGCCCTGCTTTCCGCGGTGACCGCCGCGCAGGCGAGTTTGGTCGCGCAGTGGATGGCGGTCGGCTTCGTGCACGGTGTGATGAACACCGACAACGTGACCGTGTCCGGCGAGACCATCGACTACGGCCCCTGCGCCTTCCTCGACGCGTTCGACCCGGCCGCGGTGTTCAGCTCGATCGATCACTCCGGCCGTTACGCCTACCGCAACCAGCCGGCGATCATGCTGTGGAACCTCACCCGGTTCGCCGAGGCGTTGCTGCCGCTGCTCGATGACGAATCCACCCGGGCGATCGAGGTGGCCCGGGCCGCGCTGGAGCCCTATCACGAGGCGTTCTCGGCGCACTGGTCGCGGCTGCTGCACGCCAAGCTGGCCCTGCCCGTCGGGGACGTCGCGGACGCCGGGGTGGTGCAGGGGATTCTCGACGCGATAACGGTCGCGCGGGCGGATTGGACCGGTGCGTTCCGGGCCCTGGCCGAGCTGCTGCGGGGGAACCCGGGGCCGCTGCGGTCGACCCTCGGCGAACCGGACGGGATCGACGCGGCCCTGTCGGGCTGGCGGGGCCGCCTGGAGGCCGCCGGCCTCGCCCCGACGGTCGCGGCCGACGCGATGGACCGGGTGAACCCGGTGTACATCCCGCGCAACCACCTGGTCGAGGAGGCCCTTGCCGCCGCGACCGGCGGTGACCTGCAGCCGATGCACCGGCTGCTGGAGGCGATCGGGCGGCCGTTCGACGCGCGGGCCGACCTGGCCCGGCACGCCGAGCCGGCTCCGGCTGACAGCGGCCCGTACCGCACGTTCTGCGGCACCTGAGGCCGGGCGTGTGGTCGAATCGCGGCATGGAGGTGATCACCCGCGACAGGGCGCGCATCATCTGCGCCGAGCACGGCACCGGCTTCCCGGTGCTGGCGCTCGCCCCCGGCGGATTGCGCTCGACCGCCGCGGCGTGGCAGAAGGTGGTGTTCGATCCGGTGGCCGAGCTGTCCGACCGGTTCCGCGTCATCACGATGGACCAGCGCAACGCCGGGGCATCGGCCGCCGCGGTGACCGGGCTGGAGAACTGGGGCACATATGCGGGCGATCAGCTCGCCGTGCTCGACGCGCTCGGCATCCCCACCGCGCATCTGGTCGGCATGTGCATCGGCGGGGCGTTCATCCTGCGTCTGCTTCGCCGGGCGCCGGAACGGTTCGCCCGGGCGGTGCTGTTCCAACCGATCGGACTGGCCGACAACCGGGAGGCCTTCCTCGAGTTGTTCGACGGTTGGTCGGCGGAGCTGGCACCGCGGCACCCCGAGGCCGGCCCACCGCAGTGGCGGGCCTACCGGGACGCCCTTTACGGCGGGCCGCACACCCTGTTCAGCGTGCCCGACGAGGAGCTCGACCAGATCACCACCCCGATGCTGGTGCTGCGCGGCGAGGACCTCTATCACCCGGCCGCCGCCTCGGAGTTGCTGGCCGCCCGGGCCCCCAACGCGAGCCTGGTCGAGCGGTGGAAGGAACCCGAGTACCTGCCCGCGGCCCGCGCGGCGGTGCTGGAGTTCCTGCTGTCCTGAGCCGGCCTTAGAGGGTGTCACCCTCTTAGGGCGCGCCCGCGCTTCCGGCGCCGGGATCCGAACCGAGCGGCTGGTCGGGGCCGGCCGGCGGTTCGTGCGTCACCGCCTCGGCTGACGGCCCGTCAGCTGCGAGGCCTACCCTGACCGGTTTCATCGCCCGCACCAGCAGCTGGGCGACGTCGATGACCTCCAGCTGTTCGGGTGCGGCGCCGCCGGCCTGCTTGCCCGCCACCGAGTCGGAGATCATGGTCTTGCAGAACGGGCAGCCGGTGATGATGGCGTCGGGGGACAGCGACAGCGCCTCCTCGGTGCGTTCGTCGTTGATGCGCTTGCCGATGGTCTCCTCCATCCACATGCGGGCCCCACCGGCGCCGCAGCAGAAGGAGCGCTCCTTCGACCGTGCCATCTCCTTGTAGGCCAGACCGCCGACCTTGGCGATCAGCTCCCGCGGCGGGTTGTAGATCTTGTTGTGCCGGCCGAGGTAGCAGGGGTCGTGGTAGGTGGCGGTGCCCGCCACCGGTGTGGTGGGGGTCAGCTTCCCGTCGGCGACGAGCTGGTTGAGCAGTTGGGTGTGGTGGACCACCTCGAAATTCCCGCCCAGCTGGGCGTACTCCCGCCCGACGGTGTTGAAGCAGTGCGGGCAGGTGGCCACGATCCTGGTGGCCTTGGCCTCGTTGAGGGTCTCCACGTTCTGCTGCGCGAGCATCTGGAAGACGAACTCATTGCCCATGCGCCGGGCCGGGTCCCCGGTGCAGGTCTCGGCCTGCCCGAGGATCGCGTAGTTCACCCCGGCGATGTGCAGCAGCTCGGCCACCGCCTTGGTGGTCTTTTGCGCCCGGTCATCCAACGCGCCCGCGCACCCGACCCAGAACAAATAGTCCAGGCCCGCGGCATCCTCGACGTCCTCCCCGACCACGGGAACCCTGAACGGCAGGTCCTTGGTCCACTCGGTGCGCATCCGGGCGGGCATCCCCCACGGGTTGCCCGCCTTCTCCAGGTTGCGCAGCATCCCACCGGCCTCGGTCGGGAAGCTGGACTCGATCATCGTCTGATAGCGACGCATGTCCATGATGTGGTCGATGTGCTCGATGTCCACCGGGCACTGCTCCACGCAGGCCCCGCAGGTCGTGCACGACCAGAGCACGTCCGGGTCGATCACCCCGCCCTCGGCGACAGGGGCGACGAGCGGTCGTTCGGCCTCCTTCTTCACCGCCTCGGGCAGCGAATCGCGCGAGGCCTCGGCGGCCAGCAACCACGGCGCCTTCGCGAACGCGTGATCGCGCAGGTCCAGGATCACCATCTTCGGCGACAACGGCTTGCCGGTGTTCCACGCCGGGCACTGCGACTGACAACGGCCGCATTCGGTGCAGGTCGCGAAATCCAGGAACCCCTTCCAGGTGAAGTCCTCCACCTTCCCCCGACCGAAGACGTCGACATCGGGGTCCGCGGACTCGAAATCCAACGGCTTCCCACCGGACTGCATCGGCAGCAGCGGCCCGAGCCCGTCGGGTTTGCGCGCGAAGGCCACGTTCAGCGGCGCGATGAAGATGTGCATGTGCTTGGAGTAGAGCACGATCACCAGGAAGGCGAGCATCACGCCGATGTGCGCGATCAATCCGACGCTTTCCACCCAGTCCAGGGCGGTGTCGCTGCTGATGTGATCGAACGCCTTGCCCACCGTGTAGGACATGTACGCGGATCGGCCGTAGGGCAGGTTCTCATTCGCCGAGGCCGCGCCCCGGAAGAAGAACATCGTCCAGATCACGTTGAAGATCATCAACAGGATCAGCCACGCCCCACCGGTGTGGGATCCGGAGAACCGCGACCGACGGTCCAACCGCGCCGGTGAGTTCCTCAACCGGATCAGCGCGAAGATCACGACTCCGAGAAACGCCAACAGCGCGATCGTGTCCTGCGCGAACCCCAGCACCCGCCAATGCCCCACCACCGGGATGTGGAAATCCTGGCTGAACAGCGATCCGTAGGCCTCGATGTAGACCGTCAGCAGGATCACGAATGCCCAGAAGACAACGAAATGAGCCGCGCCCGGCAGGGACCACTTCAACAGCTTGCGCTGGCCGAACACCTCGACCAGCTGCCGACGGAGCGCCGCCCCCAAAGTCTTGGTGACGTTCTCCAACCGATCCGGCGCGGGCTGTCCGACCATCGCCAACCGATACAGCCAGGACACTCGCCGACCCACGATCGGCAACACCGCCAGGGTCATGCCCAGGCCGACGATGATCCGGAACGCGGTCATTCGTCCTCCCGATTCTCCGCACCGCCCGAGGCAGCTGACGGGTCCTTCGCCGCCCCGACGTTATCGCCAGCGTTCACCGGGACGGCCGGCCGCCGCCTCGCCGATGGGGCGCCGAGGTGTGCCTTGTGGCGCGGACAACACCCGGGAGAGGGTGATCCCATGGAGTGGACCGGGGCCCGGTACGCGGACTCGCCCACCGTCGAGGTCGAGATCCTCGTCGACGCGCCGCCGGCGCGGGTTTGGCCGCTGATCTCCGACATCCACCTGATGCCCCAGGTGAGCACCGAGCTGCAGCGCGTCGAATGGCAGGACGGCGCCACCGGGCCGGCAACGGGCGCCCGGTTCACCGGCTGGAACGAGCGCCCGAACGTCGGGGCCTGGCAGACCACCTCGACCGTGGTCGAGTGCGAGGAGCCGACGGTGTTCGCCTGGGCGGTGGGCGACGTCGCCGCGCCGGCCGCGACCTGGCGATTCACCCTCGCCGAGTCCGGCGCCGGCACCACGGTTCGCCAATGGGTGCAGATGGGGCCGGGGCGTTCCCTGCTGAACCGCCTGATCGATGCGACCCCCGAGGCGGAGCAGAAGATCGTGTACGTCCGTATGCGGGAGTACGAGACCGCGATGACTGCAAACCTGGCCGAGATCAAGGTCCGCGCCGAGCGCGCCCGCTGACCGGCGTGCGCACCGCCACCACCGTCGAGGCCTCCCACCGCGGTACTTGGCCGCAGACGCTGGCCTTCGTGCTGGAGGCCGAAAAGCTCGGCCTGGACGTGTGTTTCGTCGCCGAGGCGTGGGGGTCCGACGGTCCGTCGGCGTTGGGCTACCTGGCCGCGCGCACCGAACGGATGCTGCTGGGGTCGGGCGTGTTCCAGGTCGGAATTCGCTCCCCGGTGGCGGTCGCGCAGACGGCGCTGACGCTGGCCGAGATCTCCGGCGGCCGATTCCTGCTCGGGCTGGGCGCGTCCGGGCCGCAGGTGATCGAGGGCCTGCACGGCGTGCCGTTCGACCGACCGGCGACCCGGCTGCGGGAGACCGTGGAGATCGTCCGGCGGGTGTTCGCCGGGGAGAAGGTGGACTACGTCGGGAGCGTGCACACGATTCCGCTGCCCGGTGGCGAGGGTCGACCGATGCGGCTGTCGATGGACGCCAACCCCGCGATCCCGATCTATTTGGCGGCGATGTCACCGCGGACGCTGGAGCTGACCGGCGAGATCGCCGACGGGTGGCTGGGTACCAGCTTCGTGCCGGAGGGCGCCGCGGCCTACTTCACGCCGCTGGACGCCGGGCTGGCCCGGGCGGGCCGGACCCGCGCGGAGCTGGACGTGTGCCAGGGCGCGGAGGTCGCCTTCGCCGGCGACGAGGATGCGCTGGCGGTGATGGTCGCCGGCCGGAAGCGGGAGCTGGCCTTCAGCCTGGGCGGGATGGGCTCGGCGCGGACGAATTTCTACAACGACGCCTACAGCCGCCAGGGCTGGGCGCAGGTCGCGGCCGCCGTTCGGGAACGGTGGCAGCGCGGTGACCGGGACGGCGGCGCGGCGCTGGTGACCGACGAGATGGTGCTCGCCACCACCTTGATCGGCACCGAGCCGATGGTTCGCGAGCGGCTGCGGGTGTGGCGGGACGCCGGAGTGAACACCGTCCGGCTCTACCCGGCCGGCGACACCCTCGAGGAAAGACTGAGCACGCTCGGAAGGGCGCTCGAGATCGTGCGTTCGCTGTAGCGGCGAGAATCGGCACACGCCTGCGCAGGGCCACAACGACCTCCCGGGTTCGAATTTCGCCGCAACGCGCCCGGCGAGCAGGGCCGGTCCATGCCGGCGCGGCCGGGAGCGGCGGTGCAACGGCAGCGGGGTCGGATGCTGGAATAGGCCCGTGACCGCCCCGGCGCCCGTGGATATCGGACCGGAGGGGCTGCGCCCGCAGGACGTGGTGGCGGTGGCCAGGGACGGGGCCGGGGTGCGGTTGACCGGGGCCGCTGCGGTGTCGATCGCGGAGGGCCGCAAACGCGTGGACGCCCTGGCCGCCTCCTCGACCCCGGCGTATGGCATCTCCACCGGCTTCGGCGCCCTGGCCATCCGTCACATCCCGAGCGGGCAACGGGTTGCGCTGCAGCGCAGCCTGATCCGCTCGCATGCCGCGGGCAGCGGTGCGGAGGTCGAGCGGGAGGTCGTGCGGGCGATGATGCTGCTTCGGCTGCGGACCATGGCGACCGGCCGCACCGGGGTGCGCCCGGAGACCGCCCTGGCGTTGGCCGGCCTGCTCAACGCCGGGTTGACCCCGGTCGTGCCCGAGTACGGCAGCCTCGGCTGCTCGGGTGATCTGGCCCCGCTGGCCCACGTGGCCCTGGCCCTGACCGGGGAGGGCGAGGTGCGTGACGCCGGCGATGAGCGCCAACCGGCGGCGGCGGCCCTGGCGGGGGCCGACCTGGCCCCGATCGAGCTGGCCGCGAAGGAGGGTCTGGCGCTGATCAACGGCACCGACGGCACGCTCGGCATGTTGGTGCTGGCCTGCCACGACCTGGCCGCGCTGCTGCGGCACGCCGACCTGGCCGCGGCGATGACCGTCGAGGCGGCGCTCGGCACCGACCGGGTGTTCGCCGCCGACCTGGCGGCGCTGCGCCCGCACCCGGGCCAGGCGGACTCCGCCGCGAACCTGCGCCTGCTGCTGTCCGGGTCGCCGATCGTCGCCTCACACGCCGGGCCGGAGGACACCCGCGTCCAGGACGCCTACTCGCTGCGTTGTGCGCCCGCCGTGGCCGGCGCGGCGCGGGACACGCTTGCGCACGCGGTGGCCGTCGCAGGTCGCGAGCTGGGCGCGGCGATCGACAACCCGGTGGTGCTGCCGGACGGCAGGGTCGAGTCCAACGGCAATTTCCACGGTGCGCCGGTGGGCTACGCGCTTGATTTTCTGGCGATCGCGGTCGCCGACGTGGCGTCGATGTCCGAACGGCGGACCGACCGGTTGCTGGACACCAGCCGCAGCCACGGCCTGCCGCCGTTCCTGGCCCACGATCCGGGGATCGATTCCGGGTACATGATCGCCCAGTACACCCAGGCCGGAATCGTGGCCGAGCTGAAACGGCTGGCGGTGCCCGCGAGCGTGGACTCGATCCCGTCCTCGGCGATGCAGGAGGACCACGTGTCGATGAGTTGGGCCGCGGGACGCAAACTGCGCCGGGCCGTCGACGGGCTGCGCGCCGTGCTCGCGATCGAGATCCTCGCCGCCGCCCGCGCGCTGGACCTGCGCTCGCCGCTGCGGCCGGCACCGGCCACGGCCGCGGCCCGGGACGCGTTGCGCCGCCACGTCCCGGGTCCCGGTCCGGATCGTCACCTGGCCCCGGACATCGACGCCGCGGTCGCGGCGGTGCGCGCCGGTGAGCTGCTCGCCGCCGTCGAAACCGTCACCGGAGCGCTGAAGTGACCCAGCATCAGATCCGGGCGGCCCGCGGCTCACAGCTGGTCGCGCGCTGCTGGCAGACCGAGGCGGCGCTGCGCATGCTCGCCAACAACCTCGACCCGGACGTCGCCGAGAACCCCGACGAGCTGATCGTCTATGGCGGGACCGGAAGGGCCGCCCGGGACTGGCCCAGCTACCACGCGCTGGTGCGAACGCTCACCGAGCTGGCGCCCGACGAGACGATGCTCGTGCAATCCGGCCGGCCGGTGGGGGTGTTGCGCACCCACGAATGGGCGCCGCGGGTGTTGATCGCCAACTCCAACCTGGTGCCGGACTGGGCGAACTGGGAGGAGTTCCGCCGGCTGGAGGCGGCGGGGCTGACCATGTACGGGCAGATGACCGCGGGCTCGTGGATCTACATCGGCTCGCAGGGCATCCTGCAGGGCACGTACGAGACCTTCGCCGCGGTGGCCGCCAAGCGCTTCGGCGGGACGTTGGCCGGGACCGTGACCCTCACCGCGGGGTTGGGCGGAATGGGCGGTGCGCAACCACTCGCGGTGACCATGAACGGGGGCGTGGCGATCATCGTCGAGTGCGACCCGGCCCGAATCCGCCGCCGCCTCGACCAGGGCTACCTCGACGTGGTGGCGAGCGGCCCCGATGAAGCGCTGTGGCAGGCCGAGGAGGCCCGGGCCCACAAGCACCCGCTTTCGATAGCGGTGCTCGGGAACGCCGCCGAGGTGCTCCCGGCCCTGCTCGACCGCGGACCCGCCGTCGATGTCGTGACCGACCAGACCTCCGCCCACGACCCCCTGGCCTACCTGCCGCTGGGCATGGACCTGGAGCAGTGGGCGCAGGCCAGGGTCACCGATCCCGCCGGCTGCGCCCGCCGGGCACGGGAATCGATGGCGCGCCACGTCGAGGCGATGGTCGGCTTCGCCGACCGCGGCGCCGAGGTCTTCGACTACGGAAACTCGATTCGGGTGGAGGCACGCTCGGCCGGCTACCGCCGGGCCTTTGACTTCCCCGGCTTCGTGCCCGCCTACATCCGGCCGCTGTTCTGCGAGGGCAAGGGCCCGTTCCGATGGGTGGCGCTGTCCGGTGAGGAGTCGGATCTGGCCGCCACCGACGAGGCGATCCTGTCCCTGTTCGCGGACAACCCGCCGGTGACGCGGTGGATCACGCAGGCCCGACAGAAGGTCCGCTTCCAGGGCCTGCCCGCCCGGATCTGCTGGCTTGGCGCGGGCGAACGCGACCGGGCCGGTCTCGAGTTCAACCGGATGGTGGCCACCGGGCACCTGCGCGCCCCGATCGTGATCGGCCGCGACCATCTCGACTGCGGCTCGGTCGCCTCCCCCTATCGGGAGACAGAGGGCATGGCCGACGGGTCGGACGCCATCGCGGACTGGCCGCTGCTCAACGCCATGGTCAACGTCGCTTCCGGCGCCAGCTGGGTCTCGATCCACCACGGGGGCGGGGTCGGCATCGGCCGCTCGATCCACGCCGGGCAGGTCATCGTCGCCGATGGCACACCGCTGGCCGCGCAGAAGCTCGAACGGGTGCTGACCAACGACCCGGCCAGTGGGGTGCTCCGGCACGCCGACGCGGGCTACGAACGGGCGGCGGAGGTGGCCGCCGAGCGGGGGCTGGTGGTCCCGATGGTGGTCTCCCCGCCGACCCCGCCGACCGTTCCCGGTGCCGCCGAGGGGGGCTAGGCACCAACTTCCGGGGCTCGCCGGGACGGTTCCGCGTGGTCAGGGCTCCAGCGGGGCCCCTCGGCGTTACTTTGGACGCCTACGCACAGACTAGGCGTGGGCGTGACCGGCGTCCCCGGTCGGTTCTCCGGTGGTCGATCGCGTGATCGAGTTCGAAGGCGTGACGAAGGTCTTCCCCGGCGGCACCGTCGCCGTGGACGACGTGAACCTGGTGGCGCCCGCGGGGCGCACCACCGTGCTGATGGGTCCACCCGGATGCGGCAAGACGACGCTGCTGCGGATGGTCAACCGCATGCTCGACCCGTCGGCGGGCCGGGTCCTCATCGCCGGTGAGGCGAACACCGCGATGCGCCGATCCCAACTGCGGCGGGGCATCGGTTACGTGGTCGCCGGCGGCGGACTGTTCCCGCACCGGACGGTGATCCGCAACATCGAAACCGTGCCGGTCCTGGCCGGCACGGACCGGGTGGTGGCGCGCAGCCTCGCGACTGGGCTGCTCGAGCGGGTCGGTCTGTCCGCGGCGTTCGCCGGCGCCTACCCCCGGCAGCTCTCGCCCGGCCAACAGATTCGGGTGGCGTTGGCCCGCGCCCTGGCCGCCGACCCGCCGATCCTGCTGATGGACTCGCCGTTCGGCGCGCTCGACCCGGCCGTGCGCCAGGACCTCCAGGACGACCTGCTCGACCTCCAGCGCGTGGTGCCCAAAACGATCCTGTTCGCCACCCACGACATCGACGAGGCCATCAAGCTCGGCGATCAAATCGCGGTGCTGGCCGACGGCCGGCTGGTGCAGATCGCAACCCCGCAGGCGTTGTTGGCGGCACCGGGCAGTGAGTACGTGGCCGATCTGCTCGGCCGGGACCGCGGCATCCGCAAACTGACGTTCCTGGCCGCGAGCGAGCTGCCGTTGACCCCACCCGCGACAATCCAGGCGGGTGCCACCGGTTCGCGGGCGAAGGCGATCGCGGAGACCTTCGGTGAACGGTGGCTGCTGGTGCTCGACGCCGAGCGGCGGCCGCGCGGTTGGGTGGACTCCACCTCGCTGGCCCCGGACGCTGTCGTTTCCGGGCCCGTCGTGCATCCACTGGGCGGCAGCTTCTACGGCGACGAGAGCGTGCTGGCCGCGCTGGATGCCGCGATCCTTTCCGCCGCCGGGCTGGCGGTCTGCCTGGACGACGACGGGATGGTGCTCGGGGTCATCAATCACGCCGAGATCGCCCGATACTTGGCCGGGTTGAGCCCGATCACACCGGCGAGCATGGTGGCCGGGGGCGCGGTCCCGGTGGATGCCCCCGCTCCGGTCCCGAGCTCCGCGCAGGCGCCCGGTGCCGGTGCGGGGCCCGACGCCGGAGCGGGCGCCGCGGCCCCCGACCCAAACCTGCTGCCGTCCCCACCCAGCCCGCCGGCGCCGGGCGCACCGGCCGACGCCGCGGCGGAGCCGCCCGAGCAGGCGGCCGGATCCGCGCAGCCGGGCGGCCAACCGGCCGGGCCGACGGCTGCCATGCCCACCCAACCCGTACCGCTGTTCGCGCCCCGGCCGGCCGCAGCGGCGGCCGCTCCGGCCGTGAGGGAGGCGCCGCGCCGGGCCCCGGTCGTGCCGATTCCCGCCCCCGCGCCGGTGCTGCGCCCCGCCCCCGCCAAACCCGCGACGGTACCCACCGTGCGCGGCGGGCAACCCGAGGAGGCGTCCGACGACCCGGTGAGCAAGTGGCTGATACGCGGTGACCAACCGGATTCCGAGACAACCCCGGCGGCGAACGGCGAGGGGTCGGTCGCCCGCCAACCCGGCGCCGCCGGCGCGGGCCTGGTGGTGACCGGCCGCTGGGAGTGGCAGTCCGACCCGGGCCGATGGGTGCTGGTCGCGGACTCCGAGCCCGGGGAGGGCGAGGCGCCCGGCCACGAGGGAGAGCAATGACCTGGGCGTGGGACAACCGCGGCCCACTCGGCCACATGCTCGCGCAACACCTGCTGCTCGCCTTCGTGCCGCTGCTGCTCGGCCTGGTGCCGGCCCTGCCGCTCGGTGTGCTGTTGGGCCGGGCGGCGCCGTGGCGGCGGGCTCAGCTCATCGCCGCATGCGCCCTGATCGAGGCGGTGCCGGCGCTGGCTTGGTTCGTTTTCCTGCCCGCGGTGCTGGGCACGAGGTTGGACTCTCGAACGAATGTCGTGGTGGGGCTGACGATTCTGGTCGCGGTGATGATGACCAGCTGCGTGGCGGCCGCGTTGAACGATGTGCCGGCGGAGCTCCGCGCCACGGCCGACGCGCTCGGGTTCACCACATCGGCGCGCCTGCGGTCCGTGGAGCTGCCGGTGGCGCTGCCCGCGCTGATCGCGGGGCTGCGCACCGCCGTCGTCTCGTGCGTCTCGCTGGCCACGCTGGCCGCCCTCGTCGGCGCAGGTGGCCTGGGTCGGGCCCTGACCGAGGGCTTCACCACGCACTCCGAGGCCGAAGTGCTCTCCGGCACCGCCGTGCTGGTGGCGCTGGCGGCCGCGGCCGAGGCCCTGCTGGTCCGGGCGGGCCGGATGCTCGCCCCCTGGTCGCAGTTGGCGCCGGTCCGATGAGCGAGAACCGCGAGCTCATCGACAACTCGATTGGCCGGGCTCCGGGGGTGGGCCAATGAGCCTGTTCTGGCACTACATCAGCGATCTGCATCACTGGCGGCAGCAGGACGGGATCCTGCAGCGGCTCTCCGAGCACGTCGTCCTGTCGTTGGGCGCGCTGCTGTGCGCCGCGGTGATTGCGATCCCGGTGGGCGCCGTGGTCGGTCACAGCCGGCGCGGTGACGACCTGCCGATCCTGTTCGGCGTGCTCGGCAGGCTGCTCCCGCCGCTGGCCGTGCTGACCTACTTCGCCTTGAAGGTGGACACCGGCGGCAGTTGGGCATTTGTCATGCTGATCGCCCTGGCGATGCCGCCACTGATGTCGGCGGCCTACGCGGGGGTGCGGTTGATGGACCGGTCCGTGGTCGAATCGGCACGCGGCGCGGGCATGCTGCCCGGTCAGGTGCTGCGCCAGATCGAGCTCCCGATCACGATGCCGAAGCTGGTGGCCGGGGCGCGCCGCGCGACCGTCACGGTGGTCGCGGCCACCGCGGTGGCCGCGTACGTGGGGGCGGGCGGCCTGGGTCGGTTGATCATCGACGGGCAGACCGTGCACAACTACGGCGCGGTGGCCACCGGCGGGGTGCTGCTGGCGGTACTCACGGTGGTGCTCGACGCCGCCATTCGGGCATTCGGCAGCGGGCTGGTGTCCCCGGCGCTGTCCGGGCCGCTGCCCGTGCTGCGCACCGAGGCAACCGTCCCCACGGTTGAGCTGCCGGTCGCGGTGCCGACCCCGCCCGCGGGACACTGACCGGGTGTCCTCGGCGGACGCCGCGGGATTTGACGACCTCTGGGATGCGCTGCTGCCCATCGGCCGGGACCCGGCCTCGGGCGGCTACCACCGGCTCGGCTGGCAATCGGCCGACCTGACCTGCAGGGAGTGGTTCACCGAGCAGGCCGGCCGGCGCGGCATGGACCTGGAGTGCGACCGCAACGGCAACCTATGGGCCTGGCGCAACCCGGCGGCCGCCGGCGGCGCCGTCGTCACCGGGTCGCACCTGGACTCGGTACCGGACGGCGGTGCCTACGACGGGGCGCTGGGCGTGGTTTCGGCGTTCGCGGCGCTTGACGCGCTGGCCGAGCGGGGGGCGACCCCGGAGTGCCCGGTGGCGGTGGTCGCCTTCGCGGAGGAGGAGGGCGCGCGCTTCGGCGTGCCGTGCCTGGGTTCCCGGCTGCTGACCGGCGCGCTGCGGCCCGCGGCAGCCCGCGCCCTGCGGGACGCGGAGGGGGTCAGCTTCGACGAGGCTGCCCGCGGTGCTGGGGTCGATCCGCACGCCCTGGGCGCCGAACCGGACCGGGTCGCCCGGATCAGGGCGTTCGTTGAGTTGCACGTCGAGCAGGGCCGGGGCCTGGTGCACACGGGGCACGCCGTCGGCATCGGCCGCGGGATCCGGCCGCACGGCCGCTGGCGCCTGGAGTTTCGGGGGGCCGCGGATCACGCCGGCACCACCGCGCTGGCCGATCGGCACGACCCGATGCTCGGCTTCGCGCAGGCGGTGCTCGACGTTCGGCACGCCGCGGCCCGGCACGGGGTGGTGGCGACGATCGGGCGGGTCAACGTCCGGCCCAACGCCACCAACGTGATCCCGGCCGCCGTGACGGCCTTCCTCGACGTCCGCGGCGGTGAGGAGGAGGTGGTGCGCTCGGTGCTGGCCGAGGTGATCGGCCGAGCCGAGCGGCACGGCGCGCGCGACCACGTCCAGGTCGAGCTGGTCGAGGAATCCTGGTCACCGGCGGTGTCGTTCCCCGCCGATGCCGTCGCCCGCCTGCAGGTGGCGCTGGGCCCGGTTCCGGTCCTGGCCTGCGGCGCGGGACACGATGCCGGCGCGCTGGCCGCGGCCGGGGTGTCGAGCGCAATGCTTTTCGTTCGGAACCCGTCCGGGGTCTCGCACGCCCCCGGCGAGCACGCCGACCACGCGGACTGCCTCGCCGGAGTCGCCGCGTTGGCCGACGCGATCGCCGCCCTGGGCGCATGACCGCCACCTATTGGTGCCAGTACGCGTGGTTGCCACCCGGCGAGGTCTCCGCAGGGGTGCTGGCACGGATCGACGGCGATCGGTTCGTCGAGGTCCTGGCCAACGTCCCCGCCCCGCCCGGCGCGAAATCGCTACCCGGACTGACCATCCCGGGCCTTGCGAACGCCCACTCGCACGCGTTCCACCGAGCGCTTCGGGCGCGTTCCGCCGGGGCTGACTTCACCGCCTGGCGTGCGGAGATGTACGCGGTGGCCGACCGCCTGGACCCGGACAGCTACTTCGAGCTCGCGCGCGCGGTCTACGCCGAGATGGCGCTGGCCGGGATCACCTGCGTCGGGGAGTTCCACTACCTGCACCACGCCGCCGACGGGGTCCGGTACACCGACGCCAACGAGATGGGCCTCGCGGTGGCCCGGGCCGCGCGGGAGGCCGGGATTCGGATCACGGTGTTGGACACCTGCTACCTCGACGGAGGGTTCGGGACCGACCTGTCGGGAGCCCAGCTGCGGTTCTCCGACGGCAACGTGGGCGCATGGCTGGACCGGGTGTCGACCTTCGACCCGGGCGTCGGGGCACGGGTCGGCGCCGCCGTGCACTCGGTGCGGGCCGTGCCGCCCCCGGCCATCGAGTTGGTCGCGGAGTGGGCCGCACGGGGGGCGCCGTTGCACGCGCACGTCTCCGAGCAACCGGCGGAAAATGCCGGCTGCCTGGCCGCATACGGGAAAACACCGACCCGGGTTCTCCACGACGCGGGCGCGTTGGCCAGCAACCTCACCGCGGTGCACGCCACCCACCTGTGCCCGGCCGACATCGCCCTGTACGGCCTGAACCGGGCCACGGTCTGCCTGTGCCCGACCACCGAACGGGACCTGGCCGACGGCATGGGTCCGGCCGCGGCACTGCGCGCCGCCGGTGTTTCGCTGAGCCTCGGTTCGGACAGCCACGCGACCATCGACATGTTCTCCGAAGCCAGGGCGGTCGAGATGCACGAGCGGCTGCGCAGCGGAGCCCGCGGCCATCACAGCGCCGGGGACCTGCTGCGCGCCGCCACCTCCGACGGCCACGCGTGCCTGGGCTGGCGGGACGCCGGTCGCATCGAGGTCGGTGCGCCGGCCGACCTCGTCACGATCGCCCTGGACAGCCCGCGGACAGCCGGCTGCCCGCCGGGTGCCGCGGCCGCGGTGTTTGCCGCGACCGCCGCCGACGTCCGCCACGTCGTGGCCTCCGGCCGGGTGGTGGTCGCCGACGCCCGGCACACAACGGTCGCGGACGTGCCGGCCGCGTTGGCGGCCGCCATCGCCACGGTGGTCGGCCCATGAGCAGCCTCCTGCTGACCGATGTGGCGCTGCTGGTCACCAACGACCCGGCGGCCGGACCGGACGCGCTCGGCGAGATCCCCGCCGCCGCGTTGGCCATCGAGGGCGGCCGGGTGGCCTGGGTCGGTCCGGCGGTCGCGGCTCCCTCCTGCGATCAGGCGGCATCAGCCGGCGGCGGCGCGGTGCTTCCCGGGTTCGTCGATTCCCACACCCATCTGGTGTTCGCCGGTGACCGGGTCGCGGAGTTCACCGCCCGCATGGCCGGGCAACCGTACGCGGCAGGTGGAATCCACACCACCGTGGCGGCCACCCGGGCCGCGCCGGACGAGGTGCTGAGCACCAACACCGCGCGCCTGGTCGGCGAGCTCCGGGCGGCCGGGGTGACCACGGTGGAGATCAAGTCGGGTTACGGGCTGCGCACCCGGGACGAGGTGCGCAGCCTTGTCATCGCCGGCGCCTTCACCGAGGACACCACGTTCCTCGGCGCCCACGTCGTGCCGCCCGAGTACGGCACCGATCGCGCGGGATACCTGGACGAGCTCACCGGCCCCATGCTCGCCGCTTGCGCGCCGCAGGCCCGGTGGATCGACGTGTTCTGCGACCGCGGCGCCTTCGACGCAGACGAGGCACGAACGGTGCTGCGGGCCGGCCGGGCCGCCGGGCTCGGCGCCCGGGTGCACGCCAATCAGCTGCAGCCCGGCCCCGGCATCCAGGTCGCCGTGGAGTTCGATGCCGCCTCCGCCGACCATTGCACGCACGTTTCGGACGCCGACCTCGAGGCCCTGGCCGGCTCCGCAACCGTCGCCACTCTGCTGCCCGCCGCCGAGTTCGCCACGCGCTCGGTGTACCCGGACGCCCGCCGCCTGCTGGATGCGGGTGTCACGGTCGCGCTGGCCACCGATTGCAACCCGGGCTCGTCGTTCACCACGGCGATGCCGTTCTGCATCGCGCTGGCGGTCCGCGAGATGCGGATGACCCCCGCCGAGGCGGTGTGGGCGGCCACCGCGGGCGGTGCGCGGGCGCTGCGGCGCCTCGACATTGGCACACTCCGGCCGGGTGCGCGCGCGGACCTGGTGGTGCTGGCCGCCCCCCACTATGCGTACCTGGCCTACCGGCCGGGGGTGCCGCTGATTGCCGGGGTCTGGAAGGACGGACGAACGGTGCCGATCTGAGGCCGCTTCAGATGAAGAGCAGACCGAACAGCCACCGGACGATCGCTATCAGCACCGGCGCGGCCAGCCCCAGCATCCCCACGACCAGCATCAACGCGACCGCCCGCGTGCGCAGCGCGGGTCCGCCACCGGGTGCCCGCATCGTCCGCAACATGAACATGAGGATAAACGCCAGTCCCGCCGGTGCACATACCGCGCAGAGGCCCCGCCTGCGCCCGGCCCGGGCGGATAGGAAATGGTTCGCGCGGGTTGTTCATGATTCGGGCAAGCGTTGTGCACGGCGACACCTCGCCGGGCAATGCTCTGCCGGTCGGCGCCGCTGCGCGGCCCGGGATCCGGCCGAGCGGGGACGCCCGGCGCGGACGGCTAAGGAGCGGTGGGTCCATGCGGGCACGGCCCTGGTTGGCGGTGGCGGCCGCGATGGCCCTGACGGTGGCGGGGACGCAGGCGGGCCGGGCCGATTCCGGGCCGGCGGCCGCCGCGCCGGTGGGGTCGGTGCCCGGGCCGGTGTCCCCGGCGTCGTCGGCCGCGCAGCGCCTGCTGGATTCGCTGGCCGGCGCCCCGGTGTCGGTGTTCCGTGACGCGCGCGGGATCGCGCACTCGGTGGGCGCACCCGCGGGCCACGTCGTGCCGTTGCCGCCCGGGGCGGACTCCGGCACGCCCGAGACCATGGCAAGGGCCCAGCTGGGCCGGGTGGGGGTGCTGTTCGGCCTGGTCGACCCGGGCCGCGAGCTGGTTGTCGAGCCCCGGCCCGCCGGGTTGCCCAACCGGCCGGGCCAGGACCTGATCGTGCGCTTTCAACAGCTCCGGTCGGGGCTGCCGGTGATGGGCGGGGAGCTGTCGGTGGTCATGACCGCGGCGGGGGCGCTGCGCTCGATCACCGGGAGGACCTCACCGCTACCGGTCGACGGGGCACCCCCGATCGTGACCCCGGAGGCCGCCCGCGCCACCGCGGCGGCGCTGGTGGCCCGTGATCACCCGCGCATCCCGACCGCCCGGCTTCGGACGACCCAACCCCGGCGCTGGTTCCTCGACCCGACCCTGATCGGCCTGCCGCGTCAATGGCACGTGCGGCCGACGCCGGTGTGGTGGGTTGACGTCGACGACAGCGCCCTGATCCGCGAGGCCGTGCTGGTCAACTCGCGCACCGGCGCCGTGCCGTTCCACTGGAACCAGGTGACCGACGCCGACAACCGAGTGGTCTGCGACGAGCAGAACCGGCTGGACAAGACCGTCAGCGGCCCGAAATGCGACAACTCCAGCGGGCACGCCTACGTCCGCAGCGAGGGCCAGCCGGCGACCGGGACGACCGAGGTTGATCGCGCCTACGACAAGGCGGGCGTGACGGCCGATTTCTACAGCCGCGTGCTGGGCATCGATTTGGTGCGGCTGATCGGTTCGGACAACGGCGACGGCCGGCGGGTGCGATCGACGGTCCGGTTCTGCCCCGACGACGGCACCTGCGTGGGCGGGATACTCAGCAACGCGTTCTGGAACGGCAACGGGATGTACTACGGCGACGGCTGGACCGCCGCGCAGGACATCGTCTCGCACGAGCTGACCCACGGTGTGACCCAGAACACCTCGCACCTGTTCTACTTCTACCAATCCGGGGCGATCAACGAATCGATGTCCGACATCTTCGGCGAGATCGCCCAACGGATGGACCCGAACGAACCCAACGCGGTGAACGACGACTGGCAGATCGGGGAGCAGTCGCCGCTCAAGGGTCTGCGCAGCATGCGCGACCCGACGCTGCAGCTCCAGCAGCACGTCGTCGGCCCCGACCGGATGACCAGCGCCTTCTACGACCCCGACCTCGCGTTCACGGACAGCGGCGGCGTGCACACCAACAGCGGCGTCGGAAACAAGGCCGGATACCTGCTCGCCCGGGACGGTTCGGTCAGCTTCAACGGGCAGACGGTGCGAGGGCTCGGCCTGGTCAAGACCGCGACGCTGTATCTGCGCGCGGAGTTCATGCTCACCTCGGGCGCCGATTACGGGGACCTCGGCTACACGCTGATCCAGGGCTGCAACGACCTGGCCTCCCAGCCGTACCTGCTCACCACCGACGACTGCACGCAGGTCGCCAGGGCCGTCGCCGCCACCGAGATGTACTCCCAGCCCACCGGCGCGGCGGCGGCGGTGGCCGCCCCGGAGGCGGATTACTGCCCGGGCAACCGGAGCTCCTCGACGTTCCTCTACGACAGCTTCGAGAACTTCTCCACCAACCGGTGGCAGTTGGGCGCGAACTGGGGAGTCATCGGCGACTACGCCGAGAACGGCAAGAAGTCCGTGTACGGCCTGGAGCCCGACTCGGCGCTCAACGGCGCCTACTCCAGCGCGTTGACGCTGCGTAACACGATCAAGCTGACCAAACACCGCAACTGGCAGTACTACGTGCGCTTCGCCCACCAGTACCGCCTGGAGTCGGGCATCCTGAATGGTCCGTACTACGACGGCGCGTTGTTGGAGTACCGGGTCAACGGCACTCGTGGGTGGCACTCCCTCTCGGATCGGCACTGGCAGCACGGTCCGAACCGCAAGATCACGCCCAACGGCCAGTCCTCGTTCATGGGCTGGGGCGGCAACAGCGCGGGTTACGGCTCCAGCAAGGTC
>Ga0157362_1000142_pt1 | contig 21316 bp, 25 predicted proteins | sample AttlaeALBM3_FD_111480 | JGI IMG/M metagenome (GOLD analysis project Ga0157362, IMG submission 111480) | Fungus gardens microbial communities from leaf cutter ant in Ribeirão Preto, State of São Paulo, Brazil - Atta laevigata ALBM3 | ecosystem: Host-associated > Fungi > Mycelium > Unclassified ... | reverse complement strand
GGGCGGGAAATTGACCGTGCCGCCGTTCGATACGAAGCCGCTGCCGGATACGGACACATTGGTGAAGTAAGCATCACCCGCCGTACCGGCGCAGATATTGATAACGAGATTTCGCGTATACGGCGATGTGATCGAGAGGCTGGCAGAGACCTGGCTGACATTCTGCGCCGCATTCCCGAACGTATAGGCTTGGACAGTACGCAGGTCAGATACACTGTTGAGCTGTTGCACCGTCGCATATGGCGCGAGGAGATTGGCCCAGGCTGCACCATCCGCCCCTGGGGTCGTCAGGTTGTTGTCGGCAGTCGATCGCCAATAAACGCCGGGCGTGGCGGGGTCGGCAACGATTGCATCAATCGGGTAGCCGTTAACTTTTTTTGCAAAAACCGCGTCGAATGGCGCAATTAGACTGTGCTTTCGGATAGCCGCTGTCAGTAGGGTATCGTCCTGCGCATTCAGCGCCATTCCCGCCGCCTCGATCGGGTTTGCGATAGCCTCCTGAATGCCATTCAGAAAGTCATCATCCACAACGGTGCCTGGCGATCCTGCCGCTGCGTTGCCGTCAGTAAAATAACCCGGCGTACCCCCGGTCGACGCGGTTGGTCGCGATGCTACGGCAGTGCTGGTACTGATCCTCTGCATGAAATAATCTTTCTCGCGTTGAGATGTTTTGGTCGGTCGAGTGGTTCATGGATCGTTTGAGAGCTGAGCGAAGCGCAAAATGAGGTGGCTCGGATTACGCGCCTCGATCTCACATCTCAAAGGTCCATTGCTCCACGTCATGAGAGCTTCTCCCGAGGCAAAAAGACCGGAGCGCGCCAGAATCTCAGTGACACTCGGCCCTACGACGAGCCAGCAAGATGCCCAGCCTTCGTTGAGCAGCGCATCGCCGCTCTTCAGGACACCGCTACGAGAGGGGGCATATTCAGTGATCGTGATGCTGTATCCGAGTGCCAGTGCAAATGCCGTGAAATAGGCAACGGATGCGCCACCATTATCGCTCAGCCTCGCGACCACTTGTGAACGACGCTGCCCAAGCGTTGCGCTCTCACCCGCACAAGGATCAGGAAGACCGAGTGATGCCTCCCATTCCGGCAGGAGCTCGATCGTACTTGCCGGGAACGCATCCACGAGGAGATTTTCCGCCCTTGCGCTGTTTCGCGCAAACCCCGCTCCCCAGGCGTTGGCAAGCAAGCTGGCCAAACCGTCCGGCGCACGTGTCCATGCCGGCCCTTGCGGCATAAGTTGCAGGATTGCCCTGCGGAAATCATCGGTGGAAAACATCGATACACCTCCACGTCATGACGCAAAGCTTATCGTGCCAAGCGTGGGCATCGAACCCACATCAACGGCGACGACAGGCGATGCCGGCGAAGAGATATTGAACTGCGACAACCCCAGCGCGCCCACAGCTTCATTCCACTGATTGGGGTATATCGTGCCACCCGGCGCCGCGAGCCGCGTGAACATGTCCTGAAGCGCCTGAGTTATGAGAGCCTGATTTGTTGTTGTGTTGTTTGCTCCAAGGCTCGCAATCGTAAAATTGACAGGCTGCCTGACCGGAGAACAGACGATAACGAGCGCGGTGACAGGACGCAGGGGATAGACTGCATTCGCAACTGCAAGCTGATCACCCGTTGCTACAGGGTAGCGGCTCTCGCCTGAGGCAGCCCCATCGGTGCCGACAGGGAAGCCTGCATTTGCAGCGTTGGCGTCGTCGAGCATGATGTAGATGACAACTGTTCCAGCGCCGAAGCCCAACGGGTTGACCCACGCACGGGTGACGCCGGGCACGGCCTCCGCCCAGCCCTGATAGTCTTCGCTATTACCGTTTTCACCGCCACGCTCGAAGGCCGCGAGGATACGATCTCGCAACGCATCGTCCTGCTCGGCATCTGCACCACCGGTGAATGCGACAGTTACGCTGCCCGTGGTTTGGATGCCCTCCAGAGGCGAGCCCAGCGTCGCAATAGAGCCAACTGCGACATTTCCCGCAGCCCCCGCTTGAGAGGCAGAACAAGCTGCGACGGTTACGCCGTTCGTCGTCACACTATCCGCAGTCGTGACAGCTGTAATGCCGCCCGTGATCTGGATTGTTGTGCCTGCTGGGATGACCTGCGCAGCGCTGACCGTGAAGGTGACCTGACCTGTGGCAGATGTGGCGGCCTTGCGAAAGGTATTCTTGAAGGCTCCCCAGGCTTCCAGATATTCGTCTGTCGCCGTCCAGGGCACTGCCTGACGGGCGATCCAGTCGAGATAGACGTAATGCAGCCATGACAGCCCGGCCATGACAGTTGCAAGCACATTCAGGACTGAATAGCGCAGGAGTGCGGTAACGCCGGGGATGCCGCCGTTCAGAATGTCCTGCCGGGCCTGCTGACGGAGATCGTCAAGCGTTGGTCTTTGATAAGGCATTCAGACAAGACCCTTCCACGCCCAGGAAAAAAAGAAAGTTTCAGACGACGAGACTGAGGGGCGCTTGACGGTGATCGCGAATTCGAGGGCCGAGGCGTTAGACGCGCTCCACCAAGCCGACACGGAAACGTCCTCTGCAATACCGTCAGCAATCAGCCATTGAAGCGCTTCACGACATATGGCCTGAGCTTCTGCAGGCAGCGCTGCCTCACCCGCTTTGACGGCGCGTCGAAGTTGCCTGAGGCACGAACCGATTGGTTCTTCCTCCAGGGCATCACCCCACCATCCGCCGAGATCCGCTTCCACAGTTCCTGCGGCCCCACCATTCGCAACAAGGCCGACAGCAGCATCGAGGCCCGTTGGCTGCTTAGGCAGAACGCGATCGGTAAACAGACTGACGATGATTGCCGAGCGCAACGGGTTGTCGAGCGTCAGATCACCGGACGTGATTGACCAGTCGCCGCGCGCCGCGCGAACGTCCCACGAGATACCGATATCCATGCTTAATCCGATCAATCGGCTTTGGGCGGCCCTGACTGGCCCGATCCCGTTTGCACGCCTGTGTGCACGTGGTTGACGACCGAGATTCCATTCGCCACGACATCGTCTGTGACCGTGAGCGTTCCAGTCATGGTGATCTTGCCATTAGCTGGCGCGAGTTCGATCGATCCATCGGCCTTGAGCCAGATACGGCTCTTGGTTTGCGGATGATAGAGACAGACTTCGCCAGGCTGCAGGTCAGTCGGGCGGTTCCTCTGGTCGCCCGTCGCCACGATGACGCCACGCGAACGATCACCACTCTGGAAGATCACGGTCGCATCCGATCCAGGGACGGGTCGGCTCGCGAAGCCATAATCCTGCAGTAGAGGCAAATCCGATCGCATATTGCCACCGGGGAGCGCCACCTGCGTCGTTGGCGTGGCCATGGTTTCGTTCGTATTGGCCGTGATCCGACCGATGCCCGGCAGATTTGACAGGCTGCGGCCCATGCGTTCGAGAATATCACGCATCAGTCATTTCCGTTCACCACCGCCTGAACACCCTCATTTTTGGCCATAGGAGCCAGTAAAGGTTCAGGCTGGAATGCTTCAGAGGGCATGAGAACGAGGTCAGCATGGGTGCCATCCTGACCCGCTCGCAACGTGATTTCGCCAATGACCAGATCACGCGAATTCCCATTGTGATCCGTGAACGGCACGACAGTGTTCGGCTGCCAGAGCTTGCCCGCAGTATCCCTCCAACTATCACAGGTCAGGGTGACGGCTTGGGAGCGGCCATAGCGGCGATTGACTTCCCATTGCGCACGACGCTGGGCAATCTTGTGATCGGCATCACCGGCTTCAATCAGGATCAGCATAGGACGATCACGCGGTACGCGTGGATCTGTCGCAGCGGGCCCAACGGTCAGAGAGGCCATCTGATCGGCCAGGCGATCGTTTGAGGGCGCTGTCTGCAGGACATCGACCGTTTGCAGAACCGGGATAACCCGCGAATACCGGGCACCCAGACTGCGCACCTGAGCGACCTGCTCGACGTTTCCGCCCACCGTAAACCCGCTTGCGGCGCGCTGCGTGCCCACGCCGGAAAAGACAATATTGCCATCTGGCTGGTCATAGAAAAGCACGCCAGCCAGTCGACAGACGCGCTCGATTACCTGATAGCCAGTCTCGCTCAGGATGACCGAGAAGAGCTGGATATTCGCGTTTCCCGCGCTATTGATCGACGAGATGCTGATGTTCGAACGCTGGCAAACTGCCCTCGCAATGGCGAGCGCATTGGTGCTCGACATCTGATAGGATGACAGGAGCGCCGAACACTCAACCAGATCGGTGCTTTTCGAGGCGATCGTCACGCGCAGCGTGTGATCGCCTGGGCTCGCCAGCTCCGCAACAGTGATCACATAGCCGGTGATAACCTTCTGCGTGCCGATCAGGACCTCGCACACGTCACCGGGATTGATCAAAGTCGTCAGAGTGGTCTGAGGGTCTTCGGTGGTCAGGCCGAGCTCAGCCGTCCAGGGCATGATCTCGATCCCCAAGACGACTGCCACCTCGGTCCAGCCGGTAATCAGATGTCCGTTGACCTGTATCGTGACTTCATTCGACGTGGCTGCGTCGATCCCGAGGATCTGCTCGATCTGCGAAATAATTGTCATGATGAAAGCGCCTCGAAACTGGTCGGCATGAAGGCCGGATGAACAGGATTGGCGCGACTGATCAGATCGGATGCCCGCGAGCCGTCAGAATAGATTTGCTGCGCCAGAGCGAGTGCCGGCATGGGGGCATTGCGTTCGACCGTGATGACATCAGGCAACCGGGCAGCGCGCTCGCCCAGGTCGCGCGTGACTTGTGTCCTGAGCGCGTTGAGGCTCTGCCACGTGGCGTCCCATCCGGCGTCGGCCGCACTGGTTGCCTCTGTATCGATAAGGTCAGCCAGACCTTGGCGCATGGCCTCAGCCTCATCTGATGAGGCAGCGGACCAGTCAGCGCTGGCCTGAGCCAGAGAAAACAGGGCAGCAACCCGGCAGACGCGCGCAGTCGCCGTTTCGACGGTGGCCATGGCACCCCCGATCGGTGCGGCGCTGTCGATCGTGGCAACGCTGTAGGATGAGAGCCCCGCGAGCAGGGTTATCTGCACGCCGGGGTCATAAATCGCGCCCCGGAGATCCTCGGTCAGGGCAAAGCAGCCAGCGGCAAGAGTGTCGCCGCTGGTCGCCACCGATAGGGATTGCGAGGCTGAGATAATAGTCGCCCGGCTTGCTGTGAGCGCCGTGAGAATTGCCTGTGTTGTCGCGCCCGCCACGGTCGCGCCCGCATTGCCCTGATTATACCTCCCGTATTCTCCGGGCAGCGCCGCCAGTGCAGACGACATGATCTGAGGAGATTGGATTGCAGTGGTTGCACCGTCACCCCAGCCGGCTGCAGACGCCCGCGCCCGTGCCAAAACCGAGCCCCCACGTGCGAAAGCCGCACTTGTCGTGGCGTGATAGTCAGACAGGCAGGAGGACTGCAGGGCGAGGGCAGCGACACCAATTGCCGCGTGCAGGGCCGTTGTAACGAGCGTGCCCAGAAGATCTGTCTTCTCGATAAACTCGAAAGACAGATCAATGACGTTCATCATGCCGTCGCGCTCACGCCATTCAAAGCGCATGAGGCTCGCCTGAAACATCCCTACAGAGGGATGAATCAGGAGGCCGGGGCCCGCAATCTCAGACGCCCGGACAAGCAGATCGCGCTGCGCGTAGCAGGCTGGGCCGACGAGAAGACCCGTAATGTGATATTGCCGCCCCTGTCGGCCCATATCCTCGACCCAGACCCCATCGCGCCAGGGATAAGCATGCACGGCTGTATTGCGCCCTGACTGCCCACCATTGCCAAGCACGGCGAATGGGATGCCGCGAAAGGAGCACTGGAGATACTGAGCCGCAAGACGCGTAAGCGTGCCGGACATGTCAATTTCCTCACGTCGAAACGACAAAGGGCCGCATGAAGCGGCCCTTTGCTATGAGATTGCCACGGAGGCGCGTTACTGCACCTTGGCAGGGTCGAAAGGATGAAGTGAGAGTTCGAGCGCACCCTTTTTGCGGCGCTTCATGCCCAGACGCCCTTGCCCGAACATCTTGTCCTTATGGGTCTGGATCATTGTCGCGCCTTCGGCCTTCATCCAGCGCTTGACGGCATCGACCTGAAAGAGCTGCCGCGAGGCATCGCGACTGCACCTGATGTTCTCACCCATATTATTGCGGATCAGCCAGGACAGGCAGCGCCTCGACATGGCGCAGATAAGCGGACGCCTGCCATGCTGCTCGACCCCGGCCTGTTCGACAAACCAGCGCATGGGCCGGAAATTGACTGCAAACCCCGAGGATGGATCGCAGGAAGCCAGCGCGTTATCGACCTTCTGCTCAAGAGCGTCGATCTTGGGGCCAATCTGCTTCAGCACGATGCCTTTTAAGGTGCCGCCGATAGCAGCCATGACCCGGCGCTCGATCTCAGCGACCGAAACCTGATGACGAGCTATCCCTTCAACTTTCTCTCGGGCAGCTATGTTGCACCAAGCATGGAATTCGGGGCTGAGATATTTGGCGTAGGCGAAGCCTATTTGCCAGTGAGCCCATGTCCCAGGGCTTCTCCCGCCTCGCACTACCGTTATGGGCTCATTGCCGGATTTTCCGGCAATGACAGAATCCTCCAAGAATTCAACGAAGGACTGCGTGGAAGACAGAGCGCGCCAATCGCTAGGAGCGCGCCCGGAGGGCTCTCCCGCAGCTTTCCACATGTCTGTGAGGCACAGCATCTCGCCGCGGAGGTGAATCGGAGCTTCGTTATAGGTAAGCGTAAGAGCATTGCTCATGACAGCGTTCCTTTGTTGAAGGCTATGACGTCATCGAGAATCTGGAAAACAATCTGCATTTCCGGGCCGTCAGGACTGGGCTGGAAGTCCTCCAGCAACGGGCGAAGATAGAGCTTCGCCGTCTCAGCCTTGGCGGCGATGCCCGCAGGCGTATGGGCGGGCTGATCACCAATTCGTTCGAGAAGCTCCTGTTGCCGTGCATAAAGAGCCCCGGCCCGTGCCTCGCTTTCAAGATGCTCGAGCGAGCCATAGGCGGCACCCGGCCAGTCATCCGTTTCAGCCAACAGGCGATAGGCCTTGGCGTGGTCGCGGCAAAGGGCGATTAGATGGGCATCGGGCTGAGAGGCGGTCGCGAACGCAGGAACGGTAAGGGTGGCGAGGACCGGAACGATTCCGGTGCACAGCGCCCGTCGGCTTGTGCTATGCATGGCCTTGCCCCTTCCTGATTGTGTCGAAACTGTCGGGCTTGGTGTTTGGAGAGGCATCGAACCGGCTTCCTACGGCGGGGTTCGATGCCTCTTTTTTCTTCAATTCTTGCTCGAGCATGAAAGCGATTTGCGAGTTCATGCTCCGCGCCTGCTCCTTTGCCGTATCGCTCAGAAAAGCCTTCAACTCTGGCCTAAGCCGTATATGGATCATCGGGTCTCTTACGGTCATTCCTCACCTACCACATTGGTACTATCAAGATATACCAATGTGGTATTATTGCCGTCAATACCAAAATGGTAGATCGTGGATCTATGTCCGATGAGTCGCAAATTCATGTGCGCGTGCCCAATTCGCTTAAACGCTCCCTTCAGTCGGCAGCAAAATGGTCCGCTAGATCCGTGAACGCGGAGATTGTGTACCGGCTCGAAGGCTCGTTTTTTAAAGACGAGCTTGCGTTTATAGGTGACGAGATCGCCGGTGGTCCGCGGCTCGAACGATCCCTCACGCAGAATGAGACAACGTTCATGCTCATGCTGCGCGAGATGAACACCCCCGAGCGTCAGGCTCTTTTCGCCGTCGCAAACGAGCTTGCGGAAAAGGCGAAGCTCTACAATACCGTGCAGCGCCTCACCGCCGAACAGGACGACTAATTTCCTGTTGCGGTCGAGGTCGGGTCCATGGCCCGCGATGTGCGGACGCTGGCTATCTGCACGGTTGGCGAAGAGCTGGTGGCTTTGACCTTCGCGCCCGGCAAGGCGTTCTTGTTGTCGATCTCGATCTTGACGATGGATGGTTCTGCCGAGGGGAGCCTTAGGCCGCTGATCAGGTCTTTCCCCCAATCCGCAGGCCCCGGCCCCGGTGGAGACGCCGCGGTTTCAGCGCCTTCTCCGCCCTGCATACGATTGGCCAGCCCTCGGGCCCATTGACCCCATTCAGGCTGCGACCCTGGAGTGACCGAACCGGAAACTTGCGGAGGAAGCTGCCTGTTACCTGCATAACCGGGGATACGATCAGCCAGTCCACGGGCCCACCGACCCCAGTCGGGTTGCGACGGGGACGCAGCATCGAGAGTGCCCGTGATACGGTTACGCAGGTCATGTACCCACCCCGCAAACCCGTTAGCCCCGTAGCGGTCCCGCTCTTCGAGGCGCTGCTGCCAAGCCGTTGCGCCGGCTGCTGTGGCGTCGGCCTCACCAAGCAGGTCTTTGGGGCGGGCATAATAAAGCGAGGCTATCGCCCCGGCCTGCGACGCAGAACCTGCTCCACGGAGCCTGTCGCCCGCCCTTTTTTCTGTATTGTTCAGTTCCCAATCCGAAAACTGCAGCTGCTCGGAGAAGGTCGAATTGCGTATGTCGTGCCCGAATCGCTTCTTGAAATTTGCCTGCCGGTCTGGATGCCATTGCAGAATTCCATAAGCTTGGCCGCTATCGCCTTCCGCTCCCGCGTTGAAGCCGCTTTCCCGATCGATACGCGAGACAAGTCCCGACGCTTCGGCCGAACTACGCCCGTGTGACGTGTAATATTTATACGCTTGATACGCATAAGGTAGGTTGGTGCCGAGCTTGCGGTCGATGCCTGCACTGATCTGTGCGGATTTGCTCTGCCAGCCCAGTGCGTCGGCGCCTTGCTGCGCCGCCTCCATCACCGCCAGAATGCCGACACCTCGGGCGAAGGTACGGACTACAGCGCCCTTTCCAATCTTTTTGGGTACGCCTGCGGCGCCATTCGCAGCTTCCGCAGATACCTTCATGGCATCGAAGGCTTTTGAGATGGCCATGACCTGAAGCGCAAAGCTGGCCATGCCTAAAAGCACCGGTGCCGCGTAAAGCGCACCAACCGCGATGACTGCCTCGGCGGCTACACCCTTCCACCCTCCCAAGGCATCTACGACACTGCGTATCTTGCCGGTGATTTCATCCCAACCGCCGTCCTGCAGCCATTTGACGACGCGTCGCACGGCATCTGCCACCTCCCCGAAGATCTTGCCAATGCGCAGGGCAATCCATTCGCGGTTTTGCGCGATCCAGTTCGACATCTGGTCGACCACAGCACGCACATTCGGCTCAATCGCCTCAGCAATGCTGTAGGAAAGACCTTCTCCAGCAAGGGTTAACCCTCTCAAAGAGTGCTCTAGCCTTGCCGCGGCGTCCGCACCCTTCTGGTTATTCACGCCATAGCGCTCAGCCAGGCGGATATTCGTCTGATATTCCTTGTCGGTCTGCTGCAGGATTGGCAGCAGGCCAGCTGCGGCACCGCCGAAGAGCTTCTGTGCGGCGATTGCCTGGGCTGCAGGGTTCTTGATACCGCGCAGGCGCTTGATGAGCCGGTCAAACAGCTCATCGGGCTTCATCTGCTCGATTTGCTTTATGCTTGTGCCCGTGCCGTTGAACAGCGCCTGAAAGGTGGCCTGCGCCTCGGGCGCAAACCCGTGAGCCATTTCCCATTGCGTTTGTGAGAGCGACTGGAGCGCACCCGTGACAGCCTCGCCCGAACCGCCCGACAGCCGGGCCGCATTCTGGAGCTTGGCCAGTCGTTCCGGCGCAATGCCGATCGCGTGCGAGGTGGTGCGGATTTCTGTGCCCATCTTCGCCCAGGCACTTGCCAGACGATAGATACCCGCAACCGATGTGGCCCCGGTGATAGTTCCCAGAACCGGGGCAATCTGGCCGAGCGAGCGGAAGGCCGAAACGCCTTCACGCGCAACGCTTGTCAGGCCACCACGCAGGCGGGTGAGCCCGGTTACCTGCGAAAAGCGCTGCAGCGCCCCGAATGTGCGACGTGCCGGAAGCTGCATGCGCGCAAGGCGGCTGTTGATCCGCTCAAGGGTCGCACTCGCGCGATCCTGAGCGGTGATGGCTACGCTAACGCCGTTCCCTGCCACGTTTGGCCTCCTTGGCCCTGCGTTCGCAGATCCGGCGCGCGTCTTCCGCAGCGCGCCACAGATCCGTTCCGGTCAGGCTTTCGCATTCGGTGCGTGTCCAGCCCGGAAAGATCTCGCTCAGATCGGTGCCGAGCTGCTCCCAGTTTGCGGGCCAGGTATAAAAAAACCCGCGCAGTAATCCGCTGCACGGGCAAACATGCTGATCGGCATCTTGAGGATCGCCGCATCAGGCCAGCCGCTGATGCTGGAGACGAGCTGAATCTCGCCCCGCATGAAAGCGGTAACGTTGCCTTTAGCCTGGGCGGATTTGAATGCCCGGCGCTCTGCAACGTTGGGCTCGCGCAGTGTCATTTCTCGCCACAGGCTTTTGACCGCCTCGATTTCGCGGTCTGCGACGATCACAAGACGTTCCTCATGGCTCGGCTGCTCATCGGGCTGTCGCCTCGCGCCTTCCTCGAAATCGGTGACGAATACGATCGCCTCATCGAGCTTGCGCGAGGGCAGTGCATACAGCGCCGTCAGAGGCCAGCCCGAAACGCGCGCGACCAGATCGATCTGCGAGTCATAGACTGTTTCCTGATCGGGACGCGGGCCGATCTTTTTCGAGGCTTCGAGCACATGGAAGACGCAGGGCTCGAACAGCTCGAGCCGGGCGTATTCGCCTACCCTGACCTTGATCGGCTCATCGAGCGTGATTACCAGACGTGCCTTATCAGGCGCCACGTCATCAGGCGCCCCATCAGTGAGCGCGCCCATAGCTTCAGCGTCAGTGATCTGGTTCATCCAACCGTATCCTCAGTCACAGTGTCGCTCTCGACATGCAGCTCGAACGTGCCTTCCTGCGTGTTGAGATTGATCTCGCCTGTCTGCCAGCCGTTGACCGTGGTGATAACCTTCCCGTTAGCCTGAACGAGCACGATGTTGAGGCCCGACGCACCCTGGAAGTCGGAGATTGATCGGTCGCGACGATCACGGATGGTGGCCTGGAAAAATCCTGGCTGCGGCATCACGCTGAATCCCTCAACAGCCGACTGGCCCTTGAGGGTTTCGTTGACATAGCCAGAGGCCTGCCACTGAGCATCGCCAACGATGTTCCACGGCTCGCCGTTGATGTTGAGGGTTGCGAGCCCCGCGAGGGGGCCGCGATAAGCGGTTTCAGACATCGGACCTCCTTACGATTTCACGAACTGGGCAGTGCCCGCGATGATCCAGAGCTGACCGGCGAAGTCATAGGGCATCGAAAGCTTGACCACGCCATTGCCGACATTCTGCGCCACGATATTGGCCGCGAAATTATCGGGGTTCTGGACCCAGTACTGGGCAGCCTGCCAGCGGTAGCGGGCCACGCATTGCTTGCCGACCAGCTGGGCCGTCATGACCTTCGTGCCAGCGCTGATCTTGGCCCCGTCCGCCACCAGAATGGCGCCGAGACAGGTTTGGGCGAGATAGGCGGCCATATCCTGCAGGCAGACCGTCGCCTGCATCATGGTCTCGATGCCGAGATAGCTGTTATCAGGCTGCCCGGCCGCGTTCTTTTGGTACGTGGTAATCAGACGCTGAATGGTAACGGTGCCATCATCGCCGATAAGATGCGTCGAGAGCCCGTCATAGAGCAGGCTGTTGCGCTCCTCGAATGTGAAGCGCCCGGCATCGCTGGGCGGCATGACATTGAGTGCAAGCGCTGTGATCGGGATGGCCGGATTGGCGCGCATCGAAAGGGCGACCTGCGCACCGATCTCCGCAGCCCAGCGAAGCGGATCAGACGCGCTGTCAGAGATAGGCATGGTCGTCGCATGCGGGTCATTCTGCGCCATCCCGAACGCCGTCGCCTGGCCGTAAGTGCCGCGATATGCGGTGATGGCGTGCCCATAAAGCTGCGACATGGGCGACCAGCGCGAGGCGAGGGCCGTTTTCAGGGCCGTGAGGCTGCCGCTGTCGGTGTAGGGATGGATCACGAGATCATAAACGCGCTCACCCATGGAGGCGAGGGCCCCCGCGAGCGCAGTCGGGTTTGCCTTGCCGCCCTCCATCTGCGCGATCTCTACAGCGAGACCGGCAGGAACGCTCTGCCCGCCTGCCGTGCCCAGGAGCGAAACAGAAAGGAGCGTGTCGTTACCGGCCAGCCCCTTGTTCAGCGCGGTGACGTTGACCTTGCCCGCCGTTGTCCCATCGACCGCCATGGTGACGGCGAGGCCGGAGATCGCCTGCGCAGAAGCGACAATGTTGCCGGCAACCGTCGCGGCTGTATCCGCTGCGGTCACCAGCGTGCTGACAAGCTGATCGCCGATATAGAGCGACAGTGTGCCGGATGCCGATGCCGTGCCTGAGATCGTGAAAGACCCGGTGGCTGCGACCGCCGAGGGGTCATCGGACAGGCCCATGGCCCAGACTTCGCCCTGCGTGTCGATTGCCCGATACCAGGAGACGGCCCGCGCCGCCTGTGAGCCAACGCCATACTTGCTGGCGGCATCGGTCGCCCCGAGAGACAATTCGGCAACACCAGAGATCGCGGATCCGGCTGCGGTCATGCCCGCAATAATCAGAATGCGACGTGCGGCGGTGGCGGTGTTGGCCTTCGAGTTGTCGAGGGCAAAATACACGCCGGGATTGCGGTTATCGGCAGAGTAGCCGGGAATGGTGATCGTATCGCTCATTCTTTCGCTCCCGCCACAAGGGCACGACCCGGTGCGGGCTCATCCCCCTCAGATGAGGCGCCTGTTTCAGCAGCATCGTCCTCGATGTCGACAACATCGCCCTTGGCTTTGGCACGCAGCCAGAAGGCGGTTTCCGGCACGTCTTCGCCTGAGTCTTTCAGCAGGCGCAGCGTGCCCGGCCAGCGCATTGCGCGGCCTTTCGCGGGTTTCACGCGCATGGGGGTGACCTCATTGATTTGGGAGGGTGACGCGCAGATCGGCAAAATCGTCATTGCCGTCTGCGCTCGTTTTGCCGTCGATCTCTGCCAGTGGCAGACCCGTCAGCTCGAAATATTCGCTGTATTCCAGCCCCAGACGCACCGTGACCATGCCGAGAAAGGTTTCGCCGGAAGCATCGATCTGCACGCGCAGATCAATCTCGGTCACTTGCTGGATCATGCCTTGAAGGGCAGGGCTCTGCATCAGGGCATATTCGATCTGGCTGCCCAGCCGATCGAGCGCCAGTTCGGTTTTCTCTGCAGAACTGTGCGAGACCTTGCCGACCGCGACGAGATAAGCCACCCGGCGAAAGCCAGGGGCCGAGCGTCCGAAGCTCTCACCCCTATCGATCGGCACCTGAAGCGCGATCTGCGGGAGTTGTTTGGCTTCAGAGGGCATGCTGCGCGCTGTAAAGACCTTCTCACCCGCATCCGTGCCAGAGGCCAGCAGGACACGGCAGGCCGTTTCACGCAGTAAAAGGCGGTACGGTATCGTCATCATCGTCTCGGAAGTTGAGCATGAGCAACATGCCACCCCGGCTATCGGCTCGGGCCTCACGCACGGTGAAGGCTGTGCCACGCACGGTCAGATTGTCGCCCGGTACGGGCAGGGCGCGCATTCGGGCAAGCTGCACGCCAAGAACGGCGGCGTAATTGACGATATGCGTCGGGCCCAGATCGGTGCCGTCATCGGGGAAGGTCGGGACAAAGGCATCATCGAAGATTCCTGTCGTCGCATAGCCGGGCCCCTCGATCGGCTCATAGAAGACGGCCTCACCAAAGGCCTGCATGCACGGGCCAAGGGCGAGGCCATCAAAGTCGATCATTTTTCGGGCTCTTTCGTCGGTTCCTGTCCACTACCGGAGGGCACAACACCTGAGGCCTGCGCATCGGCTTCGACGCGTTCGATATGGCCAGCAGCGAGCAGTGCCTGTGCCTGCGCCTCGGGAAGGTCAAATACCTTGCCCGCTTCAAGACGCTTGCCATCATGGGTGAGGGCGCGACCGGGAAGCACTCGGACGCTGATCGTTTCTGTCTTGGCCATGGCTCAGCTCGCCGGGTTGGTGACGGTTGCGGCAAAGCAGGCATTCACCCGGCTCGGGATGACGAGCGGCGCCGATTGCAACATCAGGAAACGCTGCGCCGGGTCTTCCTGCATCCAGCTCTTGGGGGCGTAGGCCATGGCCCCATAAGCAAAGGCCGGATCCTTGATCGCACCATAGGCTCGGGTGCCGTTGAGCTGATCGGAGATACCGAGAACGGTACCGTCAGGAATCATCGGCTTTTCGGTATTGTCGGCGTCGTCGACGTACCAGTCGTTGTAAAGCCAGACGCGGATATTGCCCCAATAGCCCTTGAGGATGGCTCCAGGAGCAACCTTGGGGCCAAACTGGAAATTGGCGTCCCCATTCTGGCGGATGGCCGAGTTGATAATGGCCGTTTTGATCGTCTCATCCTTGAGCAGCGCATTGTAAGGGCTGTTGGTCAAGACGAGATCGGTCAGCTGCGCGCCACTGGCCTTGAGCATGGCAGTCGTCCAGGCATTGATATCTGCGGTGGGGCTGGCCGTTGAATTGGCGGCATCCCACATGCTTGAGCCCGTGCGCACAATCGTGAGCGACGGATCGCGCATGAAATCGATTGTCGAGGTCGGGAAGCCATCACCGGAAACCGTTAGCTTGCCGGTGAGGAGCGCCTGAGCCGCCATCCATTCCTGACGGCGCTTGAGCATGTCGACCTGATCGTTCAGCTCGAACACGAGATTGGCTTCCATGCGCTCCGGAGCCGACATCTCTCCGCCGCCAATACGCTCGCCGATCATACGGCGCACCGGACGCATCAGATCGAGAGGCCGCTTATCCTTGACGTAGGGCGGCTCGAAAACGTTGGTCTGAATGCGACGCTGCTCGACCATCTTGCCTTCGACGAGCGGACTCACGAATGGCGACATACGGCGCTTGCCGACATCGATGTCGATCGAGACATACTGTGAATCACTCTCGATGATATTGCCGAAGAAATTATCGAGGAAAAATGTCTGGGCCTGCTTCAGGTTGGAAACGACCTGAACCAGCACGTTGGTGTCATAAATCGAGATAGGGGGCACGGGTCAGGCTCCTCAGGAAGGATCGGCGGCGCTGACCGCGGATTTCAGAAAGATGGAAAGGGGGCGAAGCGCTGCTGTCGCAGCCGCAGCCGTGAGGCCAGTGCCGAGCGTAACCGCGTTCACATTGAATTCGCCCGTCAGATAGACGCCTGCGCCTACGACATCGCCGGAAGTGGTGTTATAGGTGTCGGCGAGGATTGCGACCGGGTTCTGGCTGCCATCCGTGGCCGCCGAGGCAGCAGGGATATATTTGCCCGACGCTGTCACAGCGCCGAGCACCGTGCCACGCACAAGCACGCCGTTACTGCCAGCCAGTGTGACATTGCCGGTAACGCGAGGATAGACACCCGCAATCAGCTGATCGGGTAGGTAGGTGGCATCGAATGTGCCGGGCGTCTGCGGATAGATGCCGTTGGTGGTGCTGTCGCTCATGGGCTTATCGTCCGGTCAGGGCGCGGTGGCGCGCGGTCAGGCGGGCAGCAACACCCGCAACAGAGTTTCCGTCAGGGCGGTTGTGGCCGTCCTCGGAAAGGACAGGCGCCGTGCGCTCGCGGCCCATGCGGGCATCAAGCTGGCTGATGGGCGCCGCTGCCTGAGAGGGACCGATGCCCGTCGACCCGCCAGTGCGCTTGAGGGTGCCGATCACCTGATTGCGCGTCATGCGCGTGTTCAGGGCGAGATCCAGAGCGAGGATCGGATTACCCTCAGCGGCATTGCTACTCATGATGGCGGCGATGCGACCGCGCTCACGCGCGCGCGCCTTGGCCGTTTCATTATCGTCCTGATCTTCGGCGTCAGTGTCATCGTCGCCTTCCTCGGCGTCGGTATCGCCCTCGTCGTCGTTATCGTCTTCTGCACGACGGGCCTTTTTCGCCTTTTTGCCGCGCTTGCCGGTTTCGGGTTTGGGGTTTTCCTTCTCGTCGTCATTGCCGCCTTCGCCGCCGTTTTCCTCATCGCCCTCGGCGCGGGCAACGGCGCCGGGGCGGGTGAGGGCAGGGTCAATGCGTGTCGGGGCAGCGCTTCGGGCCGCGCCGCCGAACAGATGTGAGAAGCCGATCTTTTTCGACATCAAGAGTCTCCAGGGCATAAAAAAAGGCCCCGGAAAGGGGCCTTGCTTGCAAGCGAGGTTGGGTTGGGTCAGACCCTCAGCAAGGCGCTGATGGCTTCCTGCGGCGTGGCGATCTGGTCAGCGAGACCGAGCGCTATGCCATGCTCACCCATGAAGGTTGCGGCCTGAGTATTCCGCACGATCTCGGGCGAGATATTCCGGTTGCGGGCGACGAGCGCCACGAACATTTCCCCCATCTCATCGATATCGGCCTGCATGCGCTCGCGCGCCGGGTCGGTAAGCGGTGTGGTGGGGTATGAATCGGCCTTGCGGGCGCCATACTGGAATGTCGTGACCTTGATGCCCGCATCGGCAAGCGAGGCCGTGACATCGACATGCATGCCGACGACGCCAATCGAGCCTGTGCCGCCCGTGCGAGGCACGGTGATGAAATCGGCAGCAGACGCAATGGCGTAGGCGGCGGAATAGGCCACGTCATCCAGAATGGCCCAGATCGGCTTGTCGCCACGCGCCTGATAGATGAGATCAGCCGTGTCGAAACACTCACTAACCGTGCCACCGGGCGAATTGACGATGAGCGCGATGCTGTTGACGGCAGGGTCTTGCAAAGCCGTAGCCAGAGAACACCGGATATCCTGATAATAGGTCGCCCCGGACCAGGACCAGCCATAGCCCGGCAGGAGCACGCCCGAAACCGGGATGACGGCGATCCCCTCGATTACCTCATAGGGCGCATCCGGTGCCGCCATGCGTTCACCGAGAAAGGCTTCGGCATTGCCGCCGCCCTGAAACCCGACGCGCAGAAGGGCGAGGCTGGCCTCAGTGAGGGCGATCGGGCGGTTTAGAAAAAGGGAAGCCGTCTTCATCATCTTGCGTCCTTTTCCTGAGGATTTGCAGCATCGTCTGCAGTCTTATCGTTCAGCGCCCATTCAGGCATGGGGATGCCCTTCTGAGCGAACTTGCGGATCTCGACCTCGCGCTGATCGACAACCTCTTCCCAATCTTCACCGCTGTTTTCTGCAATTTCGTGCTCAAGCGTCGAGAGGCTCGCATCGAGCCCCATGATCGAGCCTTTGCGCTCTGCTACGGGGTCGATATAGCCGCGCCCCGGCCCGAGCCATTTGCAGCGGGCGAGGGGCGTTTTCAGGTCCGGGAAATGGTGGGCGAGAAAGTCTTTCGGCACGCCGGCAGGCATGGGCAAATCGTGCAGGGTTACGCATTCTTCCAGCCAGGAGGACCGGAGAGGGGAGGCGAAGCCCTGGGCGAAGTTCTGCCTGCGTCGTGACATGGTTTTCCATGCCTCGATCAGTGCGGCGCGGGCCGAGCTGTAATTCACATCGGACCAGTCATTACTGACCTGCATAGCCGAGACACCGGCACCCGAGGCAACGTTGCGCAGGATCGCCCCCTCGAAGTCGCGGAAATTCGAAGCGGGTCGGGCGGCGCTGACCGTGTTGATCTTTTCGCCCGGTGCCAGCATGGGCATGCGGACATTGCCGAGCATGACGCGATTGCCGCCGTGAAACTCGCTGCGGAGATCCTGATAGGCCGACCCGGCCTCACCGCCGCCTAGCGCATCAGCCACCATTTCCTGATCGAACGGGCTTTCGACATAGGCGCCGAAAATCGCATTGACGATTGCGGCGTCCAGTTCTGTCCCGTCATATTTTATCAGCATCTTGAGGCGCTGCACCACGGGGGCGAGGATGCCCGCACCGCCACGATGCTGACCGGCGCGCTCGGTCTGGAAGTGATGCACGACATTGGGCCTGCCCCATGCCGTCTCGCGGGTGATGTAGTTCCATTGCTGCGTCTTGGCCGCTGCAAACCAGTCACCCTGATGAGCCGCGCGGATGTGATAGCCAACCGGCGCGCCCCATTCATCGATCTGCACCCCGCCACGGCAGAATTCCATGTCCCAGTTATTCTGGGGCACGGAGAGCCGGTCAGGGTCGATCAGGTTGAAGGTCGTGGCATATTCGGCCCGCCCGCGCCCGATGCGCTCAGGCAGCCAGCATACCTGCGCCAGGGCATCGCCATCCACCAAATCATGGCGCATGGCAGACCAGCAAATCTGCGTGAAGGTGAGGCGACGCCCGACATCGCAGTAGCGGTTTTCGTCTTCGGCGAAAGACCGCCAGTGGCTGTCGACCACGCGGCCCCATTCATCGGCCCAGGCGGCATCGAAGGCAAAGCCGGTCTTGACGCGCAGGGCGCGATAATCGGGCTTGCTGATGGCACGGAAAGAGCCGCCGATTGCGTTATCGAGCACGCGGGTGATGGTGCCCGAGGCCCAGCCATCGTTGCGCACCAGGTCGCGCACACGCGACACGATACGGTCGCGGTAGATGTTGAGCTCGACATCTGGCGACCAGAGAAGCGGATTCCAGGCCGACATATGAGCGCCGGTGATATCGGCGGCATCATAGGGCGTGTTTCCCCAGCCGCCATTGAGCGCCAGAGAGCGACGACGCGGGGCCGCAGGCGCGGGCGCACGGCGCATCGGATTGCCATCCGGGCCGAGGATCAGCGCGCTGCGATCATTCATCGAAAGGAAATCCTCAGGGGTCTGCGCCGGGTGATCCCGAGCTGTGTCTGCAGGAGCTGGATGTAGTTCAGCAGGTCGGTTTTGTTGGTGGCCGTATAGGTGACGGATCGAGCGCCATTGACCTGTGAGTAGGAGACCGAAACCGGCTTTCCGCCCGTCATCAGGTCATTATAGGCCTGTTGGGCTGCGGCGAGATTGGCCTGTAGCTGCTCATTGGTCAGGCCGGAGAGGATCGTTTGCCGAGGCTTGATCGGGGGGTATCGGGTGAAACTCATTCCAGCCTCTTTTTCAGGGTGTAGCGCACCGCCTGGCCGATCATGCGATCGGTCTCGCGGGCGACGACATCGGCGACGATCTTCTCGAAGGAAATGCGCGGTTTGTAGTTCGGGGCGGCAGGGGTGAAGATCAGGATCTGCGCCACCTGGCCGGGGCCAACATACTTGTAGATCCCGCTGGGCCGCCCATTCCCGCGCTCGCGGGCAACGAAGTATTCTGAACGCTGACCGCGTGCATTCTTGCCCTTTTTGGCGAGGCGCTTGGCACTATTGGCGGTCATGTTGGCCTTGAAGCCGTTTTCCTCGAACTGGCCGAGGCGACTCAGAATGCGGGTGATCTCGCCTGACTGGATATTGCCATTGGCATCCAGCGGGGCATCCTTGCCCGGCACCCAATATTGCCCCTCGGATATGCCACGCATCAGATACTCGGAGCGCTTCATGCGGCGCCGACCACCGGTGTCTTGAATATTGAGATAGCGGTAGGCGTTGGGGTGCTTTTCGCCGGTCCCGTCTTTCGTGATCACCTCGGCTTCGAGGTGTTCGCGCGTGGCGGGCAGGATGGCGAAAGCGCCTAGGGTCCAGTTGTTCGGATTGTCGAAAACCTCTTCCATTTCCGACACGATCGCGCGTTTTGCGACGCCTGCGACCTTGTTCATCGACATGGCAATCGCGGCAGGCACTTCTTTCGACGAGAGTTGATCAAACGCTGCCATGGTGTGGCGGACATCGATCTTCACCCGGAAATCTATGCCTGCCATGCCGGTTCACCTTGCCATGCGTGAGATCACGCGGCGCAGCCGCTCTTTCCGAGAAGTATCGCCGGAGGTAGGGGAGGGCGCTACCTGAGCGACGACGCGGGAAGCCACGCTTGCGCCTGATCCGGTCTCGTCTGATGGCACCACCGGCACCATGACGAGGCTGTTCTGATCCCATGGCGCGGCCCAGGCGGGCGGTGATTCCCATTTGATGCGGGCAATGCCGAAGAGATAGGCCATGACATTGTTCATCACCATGAGATCGGTCCGCTCATTACGGGCCGAACTTGTCGCCTTCTCCCACCGTCCATCGGGGCGGCGCTGTTCGGCAACGAGCTGCTCGAAGAACGGGTGAGGTGGCTCGGCTGCCAGCAGCGCGCCGGGGAAATGCACATACCATGGCCCCGGCTCACCCTTCTGCAGCTGCGTCGACAGATCGTCCTTGAAGCGGTTGGGGTTGAAGAAGCCAACCGGCACCTCGCCGCGCGCGTGGGCCATGCGGTCCTTGCGTTGTGAATCGGGGTAGGTGACGACAAGGGTAGGGGCGTTGAACGAGCTCGCACCCTTGAGGGGCAGAATGGTCCATCCGTCGCGTCCATCGAATTTGCCGAGACGCCGCGCACCGCGCCGCTTGCGCGACCGGCGCCAGGCACCATAGGCCTGCAGGGTGACGCCATCCTGACCACCGCTGTCATAGCCGACGCTCAGTATTTTCATGCACCGGCCCGAGCCATCAGCAAGAGGGTATTGCGCCTCTTCCAGCGAGACCAGTAGATTATCCCAGTCACTCAGGCTGGTGGCCGGGTCAGCAGCGATCACGCGGTCATCGATGACCCAGCTTTCGCCATTGACGCCCCAGCCGCGAACAAGAAGCTCAAAGCGATTGGCCTGAATATCCACCGCAGCGGTCAGGAAGCGAACGCCCTCGGGCACGAAGCCCAGGCGCAAACCGGGCTCGGCACGGGCGGCGAGCGCCCCGGCATCGAGAGACCCGGCCACCCGCTTGGCCTGATAGGGCAGGCCCCAGCGCTTGACCGTGACGGCGCGCAGATCCTTGTCATCGCCGGTTGCCTCGAACGCACGTTGCGCCTTGGCCATGTCATAGGCGAGCGAGCCTACGCCACCGATGACGAAAGGCGACATCAGGCCGGTTATCCAGAAACCCGCTGTGCGGCTTCTGACCAGATCGCCGGTGACCTCGCCCTCGGTCGAAATCTCCTGCCCATGCCCGACCCACACGCCGTCGCGGTTCATGGCGCGTCGCCACTTATCCTCGATCAGCGTGCCGCAATGCGGGCAGAGCAAGGCCGCGCTTTCTGCAATCTCGTCGAGCGGCGCTTCTGCCTCCCAGTGCAATGTCATCGGGACTGAAGCGGTAGGATTTGGGCTCGAATAGCCGTTGCAGTGCGGGCAGGGCCACCACCAGACGCGGCGGTCGCTATCCGCGTATTGCTTCATGATGCCATCCGTCCAGAGCGACGGGTCGAGCCCGTTGGCGCGGTCTGGATGGCTTTCTGCCAGCAGCATGCTCTCCTGCCCGAATGTCTCGCGACGGATCGAGGCAAGGGCG
>Ga0157362_1000141_pt1 | contig 21418 bp, 15 predicted proteins | sample AttlaeALBM3_FD_111480 | JGI IMG/M metagenome (GOLD analysis project Ga0157362, IMG submission 111480) | Fungus gardens microbial communities from leaf cutter ant in Ribeirão Preto, State of São Paulo, Brazil - Atta laevigata ALBM3 | ecosystem: Host-associated > Fungi > Mycelium > Unclassified ... | reverse complement strand
TGGGAGTACACGTTCTTCAACTTCGAATGGCCGACCAACTACTTCCACCTGCGCCGGCCGCTCTTCGAGCCGCTCCCCGGGACCCTGCCCGAGTCGGAGATCTACGCCCGGTTGTTCTCCCGGCTCGGCGTGCTTCCCGAGCAGAGCGTGCTCGACGAGCTGACCGAGGTCGCCCGCAGTGACCGGGCGCGCTTCCTCGACCGGGCCCGCGAGGTGATGGCCGCGCACCCGGGCCTGGCCGAGATCGTCCCCGTGCTCCTCAACCGCACGCTCGGTCGGCTCCTGCCCGACGGTGCGGCCCACATCGCCCCGCTGTGGCTGTCCTGCCACGGTGCCGTGGCGTCGATCGAGACTGCGGTGCAGCGGGCGCTGCAAACCGACGCGCGCGGATTCGAGCTCGGCGAGGCCCTATTCGATCGGATGCTCACCAGCCCAAGCGGGTTCGCCTTCAGCCGGCACGAGTACGACGAGATCTGGCAGCTGGTCCAGGGGGAGCGAATCCAGCTCGAGATCCCCGAACTGCTGGAGTGGGTCGACCGGCTCGACCCGGCCGCCGAGCGTCCCGACCCCGACTACCCGTTCTCCCTGCTGTGTGGGCAGCGTCGCTCCCACAACGCCAATCAGATCCTGCGCTCCCCGGCGTGGCGCAAGACCGACCCCGATGGGGCGCTACGGATTCATCCGGCCGACCTGGCCGGCCTCGGGGTCGAACCCGCCGGGTGGATCGCCGTGGTCACCGCAGTCGGTCGCATCGTGGTGCGGGCCGAGGCGGACGACTCCATGCGTCGCGGTCAGGTCGCCCTGCCGCACGGATTCGGCATGGCCTATCCGGACGGCCGGGGCGGGCGGGTGACCAACGGCCCGCGCATCAACCAGATCACCGCCGCGGCCGACCGGGACCCCATCGCCGGCACGCCGCACCACAAGGACGTCCCGGTCCGGCTCGAGCCGGCCACCCCCGGGGAGGTCACCGGGGCCGCGGAAACGGCGGCACGGGTTCGCGCGGTCGTCTCGGGCGGGACCGCGGCCTGAGGCTTGGCTGTCCTCGAAATCGTGGTCACGTGCGTTCGTCGGTCGCGCGCACCATGTGGGCAAGAGTTTGCAACAAGGTCCACGCGATGGCCGCGTTGCTCTGCACCAGCGGCCGGAAGTCCCACAGTGTGATCCCCTGGCAGACGAGCTCGCCGTCAGCGGTGACGGTGGCTGAGCGGACACCCTGATCCAGGAGCGCGATCTCCCCGAAGTAGTCACCTGGACCCAAAGTCCGTCGAAACGCACCACGCACGGTCACCGTCGCTGTGCCCGAATCGATGAGGTAGAACGCCGCGGCCTCAGACCCCTCCTTGGCGACGGTCTCGCCGGGCGCGAACACCCGCTTCGTGAACAGGCGCGCGATCGCCTCGCGATCGGGCGCGGTCAGACCTGAGAACAGCGGCACGTGCACGATTGATTCGCCCGTGGGCGCCGTGTCCGCCGGTGGCGCCGCTGGTACGGAGCCTGCGTAGCGCGTTATCGCCCGGCACTGCAGCAGGTAGAGCTGCCCGTCCGCGAAGGCCCACTCGATGTCACGCCCCGCGCCGTACACCCGCTCGCAGTCGTCGGCCAGCGCGGACAGGGTCTGCAGCTGGTCGTCGCCCAGGCACAGCGTCTCCCGCGAACCGGTCGGGACCGGTTCGTCGATAGTGCCCCCGTCCGGTGCCGAGCGAATCGCGAACTTCTTGAACCCGGCGACCCGTTCGAGTACCTCGCCGCCGCGGGTCACTCGGAACGAATCGGGAATGACCCGGCCCGCGACCACCGCCTCGCCCAGCCCCCAAGCCGCCTCGATCAGCCGCTCGTCCGCGCCGGTGATCGGGTTGCGGGTGAACATCACGCCCGCGGTGTCCGGCGCCAGCAGCGATTGCACGACCACGCCGACGACCGGCCGGTTGAACACGCCGAGCCGCTTTCGGTAGGTGATCGCCGAGTCGGAGTTGGCCGACCACCAGACCTCCCGCACCGCCGCCTCGACGTCGTCGGCAGACTTCACATTGAGCACGGTCAGGTGCTGCCCGGCGAAGCTGGCCCCGGCGCTGTCCTCGTCCACCGCGGACGAGCGCACCGCCACCGGCATCGGCAGCGACCGCACGGCATCCCGCAGCACGGCAGTGACCCCGGGCTCGCCCGCCGCGATCGCGCCCACCTCGGGTCCCGCCAGCGCGACGCCCTGGGGGACCGGCAATCCGGCCCGCAGCGCATCGCCGAGCCCCACCGCCTTGCCGCCGAACCGGGCTACGTCCTCCGCGCCGACCAGCGGCACGATTCCGCTCACGCCAGGACCGTCACTTCGCCGGCGTCACCATCCACCCGTACGCGGGCACCGTCCGGGATCCGCTCGGTCGCGTCGCGGGTGCCGACCACACCCGGGATGCCGTACTCCCGGGAGACCAGAGCCGCGTGCGACAGCGCCCCGCCGCTGTCGGTGATGATCGCGCTGAGCAACGGCAGCAGGATGTTGAACGCCTCGGTGGTCGCCTCGGTGAGCAGCACGTCGCCCTGTTGGATGCGGTTGAAATCGGCGGGACCGGCGACGCGTCGGACGATTCCTTCCCGGATGCCGGAGCTGGCCGCCAGGCCACGGATGACCGTGGCCTCGTGTTCCACCGCGGAGTCGGCGAACATCTCGCCCAACGCGAGCATGACCGCAGCCACGACCCGCCGCATGGGTGGCGGCAGGGTCGACGGGTCCGGCGGCGGGGGCGGGTCGTCGCCCAGGTGCGCCGGGGCGTCCTTGGCCGTGTACGTCCGGTGGTAGGTCAGGCGGCCGGCCAACTCGTCCGCGGTCGGTGTCGGCGATCCTTCGACCATCGCGCACATCTCGTCGATGTCCGCGAACACGAAGTGTTCGGCATCGTGCAGTCGGCCGCGTTCGACGAGGCGCCGGCCGGCGGCCAGAGCGGCCCGACGCATCAGCCCGGACGCCCAGATGTCGCTGTAGACACCGCGCTCGTCGCGCACGCCGTAGCCGATGCGCGCTTCCGCCAGGAGTGCGTCGAATTCCGCGCGGTGCTGTTCCGGGACCTGACCGCGAACGTCGGCGATCTCCGCGTCGAGGTTCGTTTCCTGGCCCGTGGAGTCGATCGCGGTCTTGATCGAGCGCAACAGGACATCCGGCAGTTCCAGCGCGTAGCGACCGGAAATGTCGAATCCGTCGAGCAGCCGGTAGCCGGCGAAATCGAGGTAGTCGTTCAGCGCCCGGCCGGCCGCGGTGTCCTCGCGCCGCAGGGACTCGAGCAACGCCCCCGGCTCCTCGTCCGCGTCGAGCGCCTTTCGCGCGACCGGGTCCGCGCGGTAGGCGGTGACCAGAGCGGCGTGCTGCGCGGAGTCGCCGCCGGAGATCAACGACGCGCCGCGCATCAGCCCGAGCAGCTTCGAGGCCGGTAGGCCGGTCCATTCCGTTGCGTGGACCAGAAAGTCGCCGGGTGGGATGAGCGCCGTGCCGCTGAACGCCATGTGCTGGCGAATCATCGCGGCGTGGTGGTCGCGGCAGCGGCGCAGGTGCGTCACCAGGGCATCGTCGGTCAGCTGATCGGGGTCGATCGCCTGGATCTCGCGGTGGATCTGCACGGATGCGGGCTTGCGGACCTCGTGCCACTCCTTGGCCTGGTCCCGCCATACCTTGCGCTCGAACACCTCCGCGGCGCGCGCCACGCGCTCGCCGAACTCCTCGGGCCCCACCGGCTGCGTCTGCCCGTAAAAAAAGCCGTTGGGGTAAGCGACCAGCCTGGTCCGCAACGGGGTGCCGTAGTACGCCAGGAAGTCGCCGAACCCGAGGCTGAACGGCTCCGGATGCATCTGCGCCCAGTAGGCGGTGGCCGGCCGGGGGAAGTGCAACGCATCGAGGTCCCAGGGCCCCGGTCCGGGTGGCACGAACGTCAGCGGCTGCTTGGGCGCAGTGGTCATGGGGTTCCTCTCTCGAGGTGGGCCACCAGTCTGGTCGTGTCCGGAAGACCAGGGCAAGACGCGAGCCGAGGCCCTCCGACTGCCCGCCCCACCGGCGACGCCGGACAAGATCAAACCCCAGGTCGCATGGCGTCCGAACTGGGGTTTCGTGTTGCGTGCTCGAAGGGATTCGAACCCCCAACCTTCCGATCTGTAGCTGACAGAGGGTGTTTCCGAACGTCCAGCGCCGTCCATGCCCGCCACAGCCGTATGGCTCCGGGTTGGCTCCGAGCTGCGCACCAGACCGAGGCTGGGAAGGGCTGTACCAGCGGCCGAATGGGCGGCTTCCGTTTTGGTTAGCGGCCCGCGGGTCAGCCTTTGTCGAGATCTCCGGGCGTGGGTGCAAGTGCCCAGTCGAGCGCGAAGTCGGCGACGGCTTCCCAGCCCTGTTCACCACAAGTGAAGTGGCTGCGGCCCTCAAAGAGCTTGTACGCCGTGATCGCCTCGGAGTGCTTGGCGTTCTTCTTGAAGTTCTCGTGCTGGATCGCGGGGGGCACGGCGTGGTCGTTGCCACCGGCGATGAACAGCAGAGGCGCGCGGTCGTCGTTGGCGAAGTTCACCGTCGTCGCAGCATGCGGGGTGAAGGTCGCGAAGCCGCCCTGGAACAACATCCGGCCGGGAACCGGGATCGCGTACCGGTCGTACACCGACTTGGATTCCTCGTCGCTGAGGTTGTTCGTGAACGCGTAGTGGAATTCCTTCTCGGTGATCGGCACCGCCCGCTCGCGGTTCGCCGGGTTCTTCAGCACCGGGAACGTGGACTTGATCTGGCTGAACGGCAGCGCCTTGATGCCCTTCACCCCGGCGCCGTCGATGGACACACCGGCTGCCCCGAATCCGGCGTCGAGCAACAGCTGGACGAACGCGCCCCCGAACGAGTGGCCCATGATGATCGGCTTGGTGTCGAGTGCCTCGATGACCTCGCTGAGGTGGTCGACGACCTCGCGCACGCCCAAGCCCGCCAACGGCGAGGGATCCTCCCGGATCGTCGCGACACCCGCCTCCCCGGGCTCGATCCCCGGGTAGCCCGGCGTGATCACCTTCATGCCCCGCTTCTCGTAGTGGGTGACCCAGTGTTCCCACGACAGTGGGGTCATCCACAGGCCGTGGATGAGTACGACCGTGTCTGCTGCTTCTGGTCCCATCTACTCCTCCGATACTGGAAGGCCCGGCGGTCGCCTCCGCCGTTCCCCGATCCCCTGGTGGCCCACAGCAAGATCAAACCCCGGGTCGCATGGCGTCCAACCTGGGGTTTCGTGTTGCGCGCTCGAAGGGATTCGAACCCCCAACCTTCTGATCCGTAGTCTCGGGTAGATGGTCCGCCGAGATTCACACATATGTGTTTTCGCAGCTCACAGACCTGGATGAACTGACGTGGACTCAGATGGACCGAGCGCGTTGCTACACGCGTAGTTACATTGCCGGCCGAAATACGACATCACCGGTCCGCCGGATTAGACGGTCGGTGTGGGCGCCCGCGTGCCGTCTGATGCGCCGTCAGTATTACCGTCATTCGCTGTCCGACCTGCCGTCGTCCTTGAAGTACCCCAGGTTTTCCGCGGACGGATTCACGGTTGCACCGGGGCGGTGGCCGGCCACCCCGGTGTAAGTGGCGCCGTTGCCGGAGTTGCGGAAATACCCCGCCCCGCCGTCACCACCGAAGCCCTGCGACCCGAAGTGCAACGCCGCGGGCTGGTTCGGCACGCTCGGGCCGATCCCGATGCTGGACGTCGGGGTACCGTGGAACTGATTGTGATCGCCCCCGGCGATGAACACACCCAGGCTGCCCGGGAGGTTGGAAGTGCCCTGCAACATCCGGGGCAGCGCGTCGCATAGCCCGACGTCGTTGATGATCCCGCCGGGCAGCACGGACCCGTTGGCGGCGTGCCCGCCCGCCTCGGCGACGTAGTAGCCGTAGGTGTTGTCACCGCCGGTGGCCTGCAGGACGCCCAGGCCACCGATCAGGCCGTAACCCTCGGAGTTGTGCACGGCCAGGAAGCTGTTGTGGCCGCCTTCGTCGATGAGCACCCCGACCCCGCCGAAGTGCCCGGACCCCAGCGCCAGGTACTTCCCGACGTACTTGTTGTTCCCGCCCTCGGCCACCAGGATCCCGACGCCGGCCAGCCCGGCGCCGGCGGTCGCGATCCGGCGGACCACCGGCGAGGCGGTGCACAGGCCGTCGTCGGCCGGGTCGGGGTCCTGGAGTTGACCGAACGTGTTGCCGCCCGCCGCGTCGATCAGCAACGCCGACGCGAACACGCACTTGACCGGATCGTCGGTCGGGAGTTCGGGCTGGCCGAGGAGGGCTTCCACAGCGGTGTGACAGCCACGGGCCCGCCCGTGCACCCGCGCGGGCGAACCGTCCGGGCCGCGCACGACGTCGAGCAGGTTGCCGCCGACGTTGTTGGCGAAGGTGTTCTTGCCGCCCTGAGCGACCAGCAGGGCGTAGTCGTTGACGTAGGTGACGCCGCCGTCGCTCGGCTCCCAGCGCAGCACCGGCCACAGGTCCAGACCGCCACCGGACATCGTGCCGGCGGCCCGCAGGAAGTGGGCGGTCTCCACCGCGAGCGGTACCAGCCGCGCGGCGCAGTCCCGGATCGGGAGCCCGACCGCGGCGAACCGCAGGCTCGCCACAGCGTCGGCCGCCCCGGGCATCCGGGCGACCAGGTCACGGGCAGGCCCGGACGCGACGTAGCAGTCGGTCAACCCGCCGAGCAGTACCGCGAGCCGACCGGCCACGGCCGGTGGCACGGCGCTGCGCTCGATGGCCGGCGCGGCGTCCAACCGGAAGCCGAGCACCGCGCCGAGATTGTCCACGGCACTGGCCAGCGCGACTTGCGGGTTCGCGGGCAGCGACGGCGCCACCGGGTTGCCGTGGGCGATCGCGCGCACCACCGCGGGCAAGGACTGATCGGCCGGGTCAGCGACCTCCGCCCGGGCCGGGCCGGGCCGGGCGGCCGCGGCCAGCGCGACCAGGCAGGCCAGGGCGCCCACCCGGCCCCGGCCGTTCACTGGACCACCAACCTGCCTGCCATGAACCGGTGGTTCTGGCAGATGAACATGTAGGTGCCGGGCGGTAGCTTGGCCACGCCGGTCACCTCGACGGTGCCCCCGAGTTGCGCGGCACCGCTGCCGAACAACGGCGGATGATCCGGGCTGACGTTGGTGATCGTGTGCCCGTGATCGGCGAGGCCGTCGAGATTGACCAGTCTCAGGTGGCCCCCTACCGGCACGTGCACCACAGCTGGCGCGAACGTCCAGGGTTTGGCGACCGTCACGACCTGCGCCTCGCCGGCGGCCTCCTCCGCGTTCGCGACCGGAGCCACGGACCCAATCACCAGCGCCGCGACGACCGGAGACGATGCCAATCCCCGCTTCATGATCGTCATCTTCGCTCCCCAGGGCGGACCAGCACGGAGCGCCGCATGCCAGTCGGCGGCATTGCACGCTTGCACAGCTGGCCCCCCGCAATCCGGGACAGCGCTGAACCTGCGGCCAGTGTGCTTACGCTGACAGACCGGGGTCGATCTTCAGAGGGTCCCTGAATTAAGTTAAAATTAAAACGACCCCCAGGTCACAAGGCGCTGACCTGGGGATTCTTGCGCGCTCGAAGGGATTCGAACCCCCAACCTTCTGATCCGTAGTCAGATGCTCTATCCGTTGAGCTACGAGCGCCGGGCCTGCGGCCGGGGGTCGAGTCTACCGGTCGGGGTCGGCGGCCGAAACGCGGATGTTAGGCAGATATGGTGCCGGGGCAGCCGCCGCCCGGAGACCTGATGATCACCTACACGCACGGCCACGACGAGTCGGTGCTGCGCTCACATCGCTGGCGCACCGCCGAGAACTCCGTCGCCTACCTGCTGCCGCACCTGACGCCGGAGGACCGGCTGCTGGACATCGGTTCCGGGCCGGGCACGATCACCCTCGACCTGGCCGAGCGGGTGTGCCAGGTTACGGCGCTCGAGCACACCAACGAGGCCCTCGAACTCACCCGGAAGGAGGCCCGGCGCCGCGGCCGTGCCGACCTGGAGTTCGTGGTTGGCGACGTCCACCAGCTGCCGTTCCCGGACGGGCGCTTCGACGTCGTGCACACCCACCAGGTGCTGCATCACGTGGCCGACCCGGTGCAGGCGCTCCGCGAGATGCGGCGGGTCGCGCGACCCGGTGGTCTGGTTGCCGCCCGCGAAACCGACTATCGGGCCAAGGCCTGGTATCCGCGATTGCCCGAGCTGGACGCCTGGATGGAGTTGATCCAGCGCTGCACGCGGGACAACGGCGGCGAGCCTGACGGTGGCCGTCACCTGCTGCACTGGGCCCGCGGGGCGGGCTTCACCGACGTCCGGTCGGGCGCGAGCACGTGGTGCTTCGCCACCCCGGAGGACCGGGCCTGGTGGGGCGGGATGTGGGCGGACCGGATCCTGGACTCGGCGCTGGCACGACAGGCCGTGGACTCCGGGTACGCGACCCGTGCCGATCTGCAGGCGATCTCGAACGCCTGGCACGCCTGGGCCGCCGCCGAGGACGGTTGGATTGCCCTGCTGCACGGGGAGATCCTCGCCCGCGCCTGACAACCCGTCAGTAAACCGGAGCGTCGGCGAGGCGCGCGCAGAGCGCCAAGCAAGCTCTTCCGGACGCGGAGGCTCGGGGATTTGAACCCCGGAGGGGCTTTACGGCCCCAACCGCATTAGCAGTGCGGCGCCATAGACCGGACTAGGCGAAGCCTCCTGGTGGTACTTGAGCAGGGTCAGGTTACCGGCCCCCGCCGGGGCCGGGCAAAGGTCGTCGGGCCGGTGGGTACCGCCCCCCGGCGTGATCGACGTCGTGGGAGACTGCCTTCTTCGCGGCGGCATCCCACGGCGCGGTGGGCTCCCCGGAGGTGAGCGGTTTTATGGCAGCTCGGCCCACTCGCAGCACTGCCCGCCTGGCCGCCATCCTCGACCGCCTACCCGACGCATTGCTGCTGGTCGACTCGACGGGGCTGGTCGAGAACGCCAACGCGCGGGCGTTGGCGACTTTTGGTGCCGCCGGCAGTCGCGCGCTCGTGGGCCTGCCCCTGGCGGGTCTCCTGCCGGGGCTGGACGAGGTACTGGAAGCGTCCCCGGAGCCGGAGCTGGGGCCGGAGCCGAGGCCGCATCGGGTCGTGGCGCGCGCCCTGGACGGCACGGTGTTCGGTGTGGAGGCGATCTGCTCCACCGTCCCGTGGGGTGGCGGTGAGGAGCGGATGCTGGTCTGTCTGCGCCGGGGATTCGATGCCGAGCTGCAGCCCGAGCCGTTGCGCACCGATCGGGCCGCCATGGCGGTGTTGCGGGCCGCGGAGGAGGCGGTATGCGGGGTTGACCGCGACGGCCGAGTGGTGCTGGCCAACCCGGCCGCCGGTCGAATGTTCGGGTTTCGGGTTTCCACGATCGCCGGTCAGGACCTGCATGCGCTGGTGCTGCACACCAGGGCCGACGGGTCCCCGTACCCGGCCGCGGAGTCACCGATCGCCCGGACCCTGCGCACCGGTCGACGGATCCAGCAGCGTGCGGAGGTCGTGTGGCGCCGGGACGGCACGCCGGTACCGGTTGAGCTGAACACCGCCGCGATCAAGGCCGGCCCCGAGATCGTCGGCGCGGTCCTGGCGTTCACGGACCTGACCGAACACGAGGAACTGGACCGCAGGCGCTCCCGATTGATCGAGCTGCTCGCCGACGCACTGGTGCCCGGCCTGGCCGAGGAGCTGGCCGAACACCCCTCGGAGCGGTTGGCGGCGCTGCACGGCGTTGCCACGGAAGCGCTGGACTACGAAAATCTGATGGGGGGTCAGGCGGCGGAGGCGCTGCCGACGGAGCTGTCCGGGCTGATCGACGAGGCCGTGTCGGCCATTCGGGCGTCGGCCGCCGACCGTGGGGTGCGGATCGAGGTGTCGCCGGCCGGGGCAACCGTGCCGGCCGTGCGCAACCGTTTGCGGGCGGCGCTGGTCGAACTGCTGCGGACCGCGGTCGAGGCGAGCGATCGGCCAGGGATCGTCACCGTGCGGACCACGGTCTCGCCGGAACACACCCGGATCGAGGTCGGCGGAGCGATCAGCACGGTGGCGAGCCGGGATCCGCTGCTGTTGCGCCTGCGCGGTTCGGCGACCGGTTCGCGGGGTCCGGACCTGGCGTATGTGCAGTTGGTGGCCGAGACGCACGGCGGGCGGTTGTTGCTGGAGCCGGCATCGGAGGGCACTCGGTCGTTCGTGCTGGAGCTGCCCGCTGTGAGCGCCGGTGACCTGGCGCCCGGGCTCGGGGGCGGACCGATGGCGGCCGTCGGGGTGGGGCCAACCGAAGCCGCGGTCGCGGAGTCGACCACCGATACGGGCGGCAACGTGATTCCGCTGCCTGCACGTCGGCAGCCCGCGGCGCCGGGACCCGTGGTGCCCGCCCCGGCGGCACCGGCCGATCCGCCCGCCCCGCCCCGGGTGTACCCGCAGATCCTGGTGTGGCCCCGGGCGACGGCCTCCCTGGCCGATGCGCTCGGTGCCAGGGGGTTGGGTTCGGTCGCGCTGGACCGAGGCGACCGACCCGCCGTGGTTCCGGCGGGCACCGCGGTGGTGTTGGTGGACCCCGGACCCGAGCCCCTGAGTCGGCGCATGCTCGGCGAGCTGGGGAAGGCCGCCGCGGGTGCCGCCCTGCCCATGCTGTTCGCCACCCGGCTCATCGAGTCCGGCACCGAGCCGGGCGGCATCGATCCGGCCGACCTGGTCAATGCCCTGCTGGACAAGGAACCTGAGGCAGCTTCGGTCCTTCTGATCGAGGAGGATCAGATCCTGGCCCGGGCCCTGGGCGGCCGACTCGCCGAGGCCGGGTTTGCGACCGTGCATGCCCGCAGCGATGCCAGGGCCGCCGCCCGGGTGCTCGAGTCGCGTCCCGATCTGGTGCTGCGCAACCTCTCCGTGCCGGCGGAACGGGTCGCCGTGCCGGCCGGCTGGTCACAGGGTCCGGAACTGTCCGGCCCGATCCCGATCATTCTCTACAGCGCCCATGATCTGACGTCGGCTGAGCTGTCGCTCCTGGCGGCCGGTCAGGCCCTGCCGGCGCTCGCGCCGCGCTCGGGCACGCACGCGGCCGATGCGCTCCTGGCCGATCTGCTGGCGGCGCTGGCGCTCTAGACGCGTGGCTTCGGGAGGACTCTGGCGGCAGGGCGAGAGGGACCCGAGTCAGTGATCGACCGCGTCAGTCGAACGTGGTCACCTCAAGTTTGCCCGCGGCATGCTGTGCGCGCAGGACCTTCTTGTCGAACTTCCCCACCGACGTCTTGGGAATCTCGGGGACGAATGCCCAGTGCTCGGGCAGCTGCCAACGGGCAACCTTGTCCGCGAGGAACTCGCGCAGTGTCGCGAACGTGACCTCGGCGCCCGGCCGCAGCACGACGGCCGCGAGCGGCCGCTCGTCCCACTTGGCGTCGGGCACCCCGACCACCGCCGCCTCGGCCACCTCGGGGTGGCCCATCAGCGTGTTCTCCAGGTCAACCGAGGAGATCCACTCGCCGCCTGACTTGATCACGTCCTTGGCGCGGTCACTGATGGTCAGGAACCCGTCCGGGGTCAGCGATCCGACATCCCCGGTGCGCAGCCAACCGTCGTGGAACTTCTCGGCGCCCACATCATCCTGATGGTCCGTCAGGTCTGGGTTGACGTAGTAGGCGCCGGCCACCCATGGCCCGCGCACCTCCAGCTCCCCGACGCTGTGCCCGTCGTGCGGCAGGAGCTTTCCGTCGTCGTCAACCAGTCGACCCTCGACCGCGCACGGCAGCCGGCCCTGGCTCAGTCGACGCTGCCAGGTGTCCGCCTCGGAAAGCCCGGCCGGCGGGCGGGCCACCGACCCCAGGGGTGAGGTCTCGGTCATGCCCCAGGCGTGGATCAGTCGCACCCCGTGCCGTTGCTCGAAGCCGGCCATCATCGCGGGTGGAACCGCGGAGCCGCCCACGGCCACGTCGCGCAGCGAGGAGACGTCGACCGGGTTGGCATCCAGATGGGCCAACAGGGCACCCCAAACGGTGGGCACCGCGCCGGCCATGGTCGGCCGTTCGGCGCTGATGAACTGCGCCAACGGCTCCGGCTGCAGGAACCGGTCGGGCATCAGCAGGCTCGCCCCGCACATCAGCGACCCGTAGGGCAGGCCCCAGGCCATCGCGTGGAACATCGGCACGACCGCCAGCACGCGGTCGTTGACCGACAGGCCGAACGTGTCGCTCATGCAGGTCTGCATTGAGTGCAGCCAGATCGAGCGGTGGGAGTAGGCGACCCCCTTCGGGTTGCCGGTGGTCCCGCTCGTGTAGCACATGGCCGCGGCGTCGCGTTCGTCGGCGACCAGGGCGGGATCCTCGAAATCGAATTCCGCCGAGGCCGCGGCCAGCGCGCTGTCGTAGTCGTGCACCGCCGCACCGTGGCCGGACAGCGCGTCCCGGTCGCCGCCGGAGGTCACCAGGATGTGCCGGACCGTGCGCATCTCGGGCAGCACCGGGGCCAGCAGCCCGACCAGGCTGGCATCCACGATCAGCACCTCGTCGGCGGCGTGATTGACGACGTAGGTCAGCTGATCGGCAAACAGCCGAATGTTCAGGGTGTGCAGCACCGCGCCCATGCCGGGCACGGCCGCGTATGCCTCGAGATGCTCGGAGTTGTTCCAGAGGAACGTGCCGACCCGTTGATCGGCGGTGACGCCGAAATCGCGCAGGACGTTGGCCAGCGCAGCCGCGCGGGCACCCATCTGACCGTATGCCGAACGCCTGGTGTCGGCCCCCGTCCAGGTCACCACCTCGGAGGTGGCGTGCACGGTGGAGGCGTAGTGCACGATCCGGCCAACGGTCAGCGGGGCGTCCTGCATAGTGCTGCGCACGGAAGCTCAACTCCTTCTGGTCGGCGGGCGAGGAGATCACCATCCCGGGGCTCGCGCGCCATCCTGACAGTGCGCGGGACGCCTGTCAGCGTGGGCCTGCCACCAACCCGGCGAGCCGGCGTCGACGGGTGGGCAAGGCCCACGCAAAACCCCGTGGCAGGCTCCTAACGCCCGCGTCCCCCACCGGTCAAACTGCGGGCAATTCGGTCCCCTCGCCCTTGACGGTCCCGGCACCTGCTCCGACTCTGCCAACTGTCAGCCGCACCGCCGCGGAGGGAGGGAATCGCATGGCCCGCCCGCTCGATGACCCCTGCCCTGACGACCCCGGGCAACCGAGCAGCGGAGGCGACCGGATGGCGTTCGGCTATCCGGCTTTCACGCCCGCAGAAGGCGATCTGGAATTCCGTGTCCGGGCCTGGCAGGTGTCCGGCAGCGGCCTCGAGCAGATCGGCGACGCCGCCGTCATACGGCGCGCGCTGGCCGACGCTCCGCCGCGGTCCGAAGCCGGGGACTCATCGGATGACGCCCCCGCCGGGCCTGCGTCCGACAAGCACCGCTTGGAGCAGGCCAACGTGCTCACCCAGCCGGTCGACATGGGTGAGGCGGCGCTGTGGGGTGACATGGTCGCCCGCTCCGACTTGCGCACGGAGCCGGTCAACCTGGCCGCGCTGTTCGCCGCCGAGCCCGCATGGAATCCCGACCACCCGTCCGGGCCGCTGCCCCAGGCCGGACCGCTGCCGGTGGCGGCCGAGGTGCCCGAGTCGCCGGGGGGTTGGTTGTCGCCGCTGGAGGCCGACCCGGCCCCGTTTGACGCCACCCTGACCGGGCCGCTTGGGCTGCCCGAGCTGGGGTTCCGCGGTGGCCGCTGGTACACGCTGGGGGAGCAGGGCCGGGCGATAACCGTGCGCGAGGCGATGCGTCTGCATCCCGACCTGTCGGCCCGAATTACCCAGCTGGTCTGCTGGTGGATGCGCAGGCAACCGATGTCCGACCGCGCGGTCGACCTCGCCTTCGAGCTGGCGACGGCCGTGGCGGATTTCGTACCTCAGCAGTCTGTCTGACGCTGCGTCACTGTCGATAGGTCTCGAGGAACCGCCCGATGCGGGTCAGCGCCTCGCGCAGATCCTCGACGTGCGGCAACGTAACGATTCGCACGTGATCCGGCCGGGGCCAGTTGAACCCCCGGCCCTGGACGAGCAGGATCCGCTCCGCCCGCAGCAGATCCAGGCACAGCCGTTCGTCGTCGACGATCGGGTGCACCTTTGGGTCCAGCCGCGGGAAGCAGTACAGCGCGCCCGCGGGCTTGGTGCAGGAGACCCCCGGAATCGCGTTCAGCATCTCGTACGCGGTATCGCGCTGCTCGAGCAGCCGCCCGCCGGGCAGCACGAGATCGTCGATGCCGTGCGCGGAGGACAGCGCGGTCTGAATCGCCCACTGCGAGGGAACGTTGGGGCACAGGCGCATGTTGGCCAGCACCGTCATGCCCTCGAGATAGCTGCGGGCGTGCTGACGCGGGCCGGTGGCCACGGCCCAACCGGACCGGAACCCGGCCACGCGGTAGCACTTGGACAGACCGCCGAAGGTGATCGTCAGGACGTCGGGCGCGACGAGCGCCAACGGAATGTGCACGGCCCCGTCGTAGAGGATCCGGTCGTAGATTTCGTCGGAGAACAGGATGAGGTTGTGCCGGCGGGCGATCGCCACCAGCCCCTCGAGCATGTCGCGGGAGTACACCGCTCCGGTCGGGTTGTTCGGGTTGATCACCACCAGGGCCCGGGTCCGTGAGGTGATCTTGGCCTCGATATCGGCGAGGTCGGGCATCCAGTCCGCGCCCTCGTCGCAGAGGTAATGAACGGCACGACCACTGGCCAGCGTCGCCACCGCCGTCCACAGCGGATAGTCCGGAGCCGGGATCAGGATCTCGTCGCCGGTGTTCAACAGCGCCTGAAGGGCCATCGCGATCAGCTCGGAGACCCCGTTGCCCAGGTAGATGAAGTCCACGTCGACGTCGTCGACGCCCAGCGAGGTGTAGTACTGCGCCACGGCCGTACGTGCGGAGAACAGCCCCTTGGAATCGCTGTACCCGGAGGCGTTGGGCAGGTTACGGACGATCGCGGCCACGATGTCGTCGGGCGCGTCGAAGCCGAACGGCGCGGGGTTGCCGATGTTCAGCTTGAGGATCCGGTGGCCGGTCTGCTCGAGCCGGTTGGCCTCCTCGAGCACCGGGCCCCGGACGTCGTATGCGACCCCGGCCAACTTGCTGGACTGGTTGATCTCCACCGGGGGAGTTTACGGTCGCGCCCCGGCGCGCCGCGGGCAATTTCCCCCGCCGCCACCGGACCGAAACCCGGAGTTGTGCAAGGCTCAAGACGGTGATCAAGCGCGCCGATCCCTACCTGAAGAGCCCCCGGGGCCGGTGCGGGGATCGTTGCAGAGTCTTTACCATCCATCCACCGCATTCTCAGGATATTCTTGGAAATGTTCCGGTCCGATCTCACGATTGATCGGGTGCCGCGATCAACGCGCAATGACGCGCGGCAGCAGGGAGAGCGCACATGACGGCTCGTGTGCTTGTCGCCTACTCCGCCGGCAGCGGCTTCACCAGCCGCCAGGCCGGCGCGGTCGGCAGCCAGATCGCCGAGGTGAGCGGTCTGGACGTCGACGTGCAGCCGATCAACTATGTGGCCAGCCTGGAGCCCTACGTGGCCGTGTTCCTGGGCTGGTCCGGTCACTCGCGCGCCGGGCGCCGGGAGACCCTGCGGTTCCTGAGCCGAAACGCCGCGTTGCTGCCGTACCGGCGCATTTGGGTGGTGCACCACCAGCCCGGTGTGCCCGGACCGGCGCGCGGGCGCGGTCCGGTGCGGCTGTCGCGGTTGCTCGTGCGCCACGGCGTGACGCCCTCGTCCTACGAACCGCCCGTCGCCGTGCCCGCGGCGCAACCGGCTGCGCCCAACCCCGCCGCCGAGGGCCCCGTGCTGGTGCCTGCCGGCCCCGGCGCGCTCGCCGATCATCCGACCTGACGGACCGGGCCGGGCGGCGACCCTGATGACCCGGCCGGGGGGCCGCATGGGTCAATGTGCCGGTGACGAGCGCCGGGGATCCGCGCGCCGCGCCGCCCGTCCGGCGTGCGGGAGGTCGGCTCGGAGTCGCCGTCTTCTGGCTTCCGCTGATCGCGACCGCCGCGGCGCTGGCCGCGCGTCCGCCGCACACCGTGGACGGCCCGGCCCACCTGCTCGGTGCTCAGGTGTTGGCTCGGTGGCACGAGCACGGCATCTACCCGCATTTCTACCGGTTGAGTTGGTTCCCGACCCCGAATCTGGCGGGCGGGCTGCTGCTCGCCGGTCTGGTCCGGGCGGTCGGGCTGCGGGCCGCCGAGACCACGATGTTGATCGGCTGCGCGCTCGGGCTGCCGCTGGCGTTGCGATACGCGATCACCGCGGTGCGCCGCGACCGGGGTTGGGCCGGGATCGCGGCGCTGCCATTCGGCCTCAACTACCTCTACTTCTACGGCTTTTACAACTTCTGCCTGGGTCTGGTGCTTTGCCTGTGCTGCGTCGGTGCGGTGCTGCGCGCCGCGCCGCAGTGGCGGCCCGGACGGACGCTGCGGGTCGGCCTGCTGCTGCTGGCCACCTGGTTCACCCACCTGGTCGCCTTCGCCGTTGCAGTGCTGTTCCTGGCCGCGGCCGTGCTCGTCGGACCCCGGCGCCGGTCCGCCCTGCGGGCGTCGTTGGTCGCGGCAGCGCCCGGCCTGGGCTTAACCGCCGCGTACGCCGTGCACACCTCGCACGGGGCGGGCCCACAATGGTCGCAGCCGGGTGGGCTGCTGATCGGCCTGCTCACGCTGCACACCCCGCTGGTGACCTACAGCCGTGCCGAGAACGTGGTGGCCGCCCTGCTCGCGGCCGGGTTGATCGTCCTCGCCGTCCGCAGCCGTCGGACCGCCGGCGAGCACGCCCACGCCGAGCGGACCGCGGGTTGGGCCGCAACCGCGGCCGCGATGCTGTACCTGATCGCCCCGCAAAGCCTGGGCATCGAGTTCGGCTTGATCAACGACCGGCTCAGCCTGTTCCCGGTCCTGTTCGCCCTGCTGTGGTTGCTGATCCGACCGATCCCCACCCGGGCCGCGGCCTCGGCGGTGCTGGCCGGTCTGGTGGCGACTGCAGCACTGGCCCTCGTGCGGTTGCCGGAACTGCGCCGGGAGGATCGGCGCGCCGACGAGTTCCTGACCGCCGTCCGATTCCTGCGCCCGGCGTCCACACTCGTCGCGCTCCGCTTCGCGGAGTTCAACCCGGACGCGGGCCGCAACAGTCACTGGGATCCGATCCGGCACTTGTCCAACCGCCTGGCCGCGCAGACCCGCTCGGTCGACGTCGGCCACTACGAGGCGGTGTTCGACTACTTCCCGGCCCAGTTTCGCCCCGACCGTGACCTGCGCCGGGCGGTCGACCCCGACCTGACCGGCCTGGAACGGGTGCCGCCGCGGATCAACCTCGACGCGACCCTTTCAGACCGGGGCGTGGATTTCGTGCTACTCGTCGCCGGCCGGTACGCCCGGCCGGGCCCGGCCGCGCAGGCGCTGGCCACCACGCGGGCCCGGCTGGCCATGGGTTGGGTGCGGTTGGGCACGACGGCCCCGACCGGCCTGGTCGAGGTCTGGGCGCGAGCCGCCCCGCGTCGCGCGGCGGCGGGGTGAGCCGCCGGCTCAGGGTTTCGGCTGCCGGCCGAACGGCGGCAGCAGCGGGCCCGGATTTATGACGCCACCGCCCGGCCTGGTCCTCGGAATGGACCCGTCGGGCATGCGGAACTCCACCGCCTGCCATTTCTTGAAGCCGGTGTGCTCCATGCCGACCAGCGCGTACCGCTCCGGTTCGGATCCCGGCGTTGCCCCCGATGGTGCGCCGGAGCTCGCCGCCGCACCCTGCTCGGCGAGCTTGATCAGGCAGAACCGGTCGCCGTGGCGCAGCCCGTCATTCGGCGGCCAGGGCTGCCCGTATTCGGAGCGCGCAGCGGCCGGCCAGGAGCTGTCGTCGGGGGCTGGCCCGTAGCAGGTCAGCGACTCGAACGCGGCGGTGTCGCGGTTGGCCGCGATCATCGCGTTGAGGATCTCCGGCGGCGCCAGGGCCTGCGCCTTCTTGCCGGTGTTGGCGCGCCGGGCGAACTCCAACAACTTGGCCGCCGGGGTGGTCTCGTTGAAGGAGGTCAGCGATCCGGCCTTCAGGCCGTTCGTGGCGTCCCAGGTGAACGTGGCGGCGACGTCGACGGTCGGGCAGCAGGGCTGGTCCGTCGGGCGCGTGGTGCGCCAGTCGATCTCGCCGACCCTGTTGGACACCGTGACCCGGTACACCTCGTTGCGCGTCTGATTGGTGATCGCGTCCAGCGAGATCACCCCGAGCAGGTTTGACTGGTTGTCGTAGGCGGCGACGGTGTCCCCGTGCCGTCCGTTGGCATCGGAGCATTTGAGCACCACGATCGTGTCGGGCACCCCTTCGCCCTTGATGTCACCGAACACCGTGTAGTCGGTGAATCGACTCGGGTCCAGCGTCGAGGCGAGCGCCACCTCGCCCTCGCCGGGCGGGATGTCGGGCAGCCGTCCACCCACCAGCTTGCCCGCGGGATGCCCGCAAAGCGGCGGCACCGGGAGCGACTCGAGCTCGGCGGTGTTCAGCGGCTGCCGCTGGCGGATTTCCTTGACCAGGATCGCGGTGATGCTGTCCGCGAACTCCGAGACCCGCGGCAGGTCGGCGACGAAGCACGGACGTGGTGTGGCCGCCCACCTCGCCCCCGGATCGGACCCGGACTCGTCGGCCAACCGCAGCCCCACACTCTGGTTGGCGGCGCCGAACGCGTCGAGCGTGAAGGAGCACGAGGCACGCAGTTGCGAACGGGCACCGAGGGTGGTCGACGCGATCGAGCTGGTGAGGTCACCGAGTGAGATCGCGTCGGTCCGGAACGGGCGCAGGCCGAACCAACCGAGGGTCGGGGCCTTGATCTGCACGTCGCCCGCGAACGAGTGCAGCTCCACCCCGGCCGGATACGGCAGCAGGCCCAGCTGTTGGCTGGAGGTGGCCCGGTAGGCATAGCCCCCGCCCAGGCCCAGCGCCTTGGCCTCCGCGGTCAGGAAACCGCACGGCGCATAGCGGTCGAACTGCGCCGGCGCCAGCGCCTCGCACGCCCCCAACACCAGCCGCAGGACCGTCCGCGGCTCGGACGCGGTCGTGCCGACACCGGTGTCCAGCAGGTCGGCCAGCTGGGAACCCAACTGCGGGCTGCCGTAACCGATCACGGTGGTGACCTTGGCCGCTCGGTCGTGCCCGGGTACGTTGCCGGCCACGGCGTAGCGGGCCGCGACCCCACCCAGGCCATGGGTGACCAGGATCGCCTTCTGGCCCAGCGCCGCGGTCAGGCAATCGATTGCGTCGCCCAGCGCCGGGCCGATGCCCGGGTCGTCGACCCAGCGTCCGGCGCTTCGGCGGTAGTCGAAGGTGTAAACGGCCGCGCCGGGGATCTGCTGCAGGATGCCGATCAGCGATGCGTGCGGATTCGCGGGCGGGGCGCCGGTGGCGGCCATGTCGATGGGTGCGGAAAACTCGCCGGTGCGTGAGTCGTCGTGGTGGGCCATGCCGGACCAGCCGGGCACCATGATGATCGGCACGTAGACGCCGCGCCGGTCCGGCTTCTCCTGGATTGATTTGCCGGCGTCGGTGGTGTCGGAGCTCAGCACCGGGGCCAGCTCGACCTGGCCGCAGTTCGATGCACTCGGCGGAGCCCCGGCGGCGTGTGCCGCCGGCGAGGTCATCGCGGCGGCGGGCACGACCAGACTCAGCGCCGTCAACAGCGCGGCCGCTCTCATTGGGCACTCCCCGGGCCGGCGGTCGGCTGCTTGGCCTTGTGGTGCTTCTTGGGTTTGACCGTCGGTTCGGGAGTCGGTTCCGGTGTTGCGGCGCTCGCGCCGGGGATGTTCGCGGCCGGCGCGGCACCCTTCACGGCCGGCGCGGACCCGCCGCCGGCGGCCATCGGCACCGTGCCGACAACCTTCCAGCCGGACGGCTCCTTGATCATGATCGCGGTGTACGTGCTCGGCGTCGCCCCTGGAGCGCTGACGGTCACCGTGATCGTGCCGCCGTCGAGCCCATCGGGGTGCCAGCTTGCCTCATCCGCGGACACCGTGGCGCCCGGCGGCAGGGCCCCGCCGACCTGCGGGCCCACCACGGAGCGCACGTCGGCGGCGACCAGATCCTGCGGGTTCTGCGGGAGCTTGGCCAGCGCGGCGGCGACCTCATGGGCGTCGGCGATGGTGGGCGGTGCGGCCCGGACCACCGGCTTGGGCCGCGAGGTGCCGTCGTGCCAATGGTTCCAGCCCGCGGCACCACCCCCGCCCACAACCACGACGACGGCCGCGAGGGCGACCCACTGTCGGCTGGGAGCGCGCATGGACCTACTTCCGGAGACAGGCATGACCCCCCATTCTGGCCTGCCCATCGGGTCCGGGTTGCACCGTCGCGGCAGCGCACCCGTTTCGGGAGTGAAAGTTCACATTCGACGGTTGCGCCCCCGACCGATCGGCGGCCCGGCGCCGCTGGACGTGATTGACAATTAACGTTTACGATCGCTTACTGATACCTGCCCCCGAGGGAGGGACCGATCGTGTTCGGCACGCCGCCGGGTGTTCTCGCCCACCACCTCAATCACGCCGGCCAAAACGTCCTGTCCGTCGGCAGCTGGGTGCTGACCGCGGCGGTGCTCGCGGTGGCTGTGCAGCTGTGCCGCCGTGCCCGCAACCCCATCTATGTGTGCATGGTGCTCGCCGCCGGGGTGGGCGCGTTCGCCGAACCGCTGTATGACGTGATGTTCAGCCTGTACTTCTACTCGGGGCACGGCATGCAGAAGACGTACACGGTCTTCGACATTCCGCAGCCGGTGTGGGCCTACAGCGGCTACGTGATCCTCTACGCGCTGCCGGCGCTGTTCATCGTCAAGGAGATCCACGAGGGCCGGATGACCGCCCGCCGGCTGTGGATGTGGGCCGGCGTGGAGCTGCTGGAATCGTGCGTGTTCGAGATAGTCGGTATTAACATGGACACCTATACCTACTGGGGCCCGCACGTGTTCCGGATCTGGCACTACCCGATCGTGATCGGTGTGCTGGAGGCCGCGCAGGTGATCACCTTCTCGGTGGCCTGTGCAAATCTCCGATACCGGATGAGTGACAGCTGGCAGTCCTTGGCCACCTTCGCGATCTTCCCGGTCACGATGCTGGGTGCGAACTTCGGCGCGGGCGCGGCAGTGATCATCGCCACCCACGCGCAGGACGGCAGCGCCGCGTGGACGCGGGTGGCCACGCTGCTCTCGATCGCGATGGCGGCCGTGCTGGTGCGGTTCATGATCGCGATGCTCCCCCCGCCGGGGAGGGCCGTCGACCTGCCCCGTACCGAGCCCGCCGCACGGACGCTGGTGGGCGCGCGGTCATAGTGGTCCGTCTGCGAATCAGCCTGGTGGGGTCTGCGGCGCCCGGATGGCGCCTCGCTGCGTTGTCGTCGTCGCGCGATGTTCCGCATCGCGCTCCTCCTCCGCCTTGC
>Ga0157362_1000140_pt1 | contig 21557 bp, 17 predicted proteins | sample AttlaeALBM3_FD_111480 | JGI IMG/M metagenome (GOLD analysis project Ga0157362, IMG submission 111480) | Fungus gardens microbial communities from leaf cutter ant in Ribeirão Preto, State of São Paulo, Brazil - Atta laevigata ALBM3 | ecosystem: Host-associated > Fungi > Mycelium > Unclassified ... | reverse complement strand
CCGCCTGGAACTGGACGGCATCCGAGGTCATCTCCATGAACGCCTGCTCCAGGGAAACCTGACGCAGACTCAGCTCGTGCAGCCGGAGGCTGTGGGTCCAGGCCAGGTCGCCGACCTCCTCGAGGGTGCGCCCGTGCACCTCCAGCCGACCCGGGCCGACCGCCGTCACCGTCACATCGGGCGAGCGGAGCAATTCGGCCAACGCGGTGGCATCGGGTGAACGCACCGCGACCACGTTGCCCGAGGCCCGGGCGAGGAACTCCGCCATCGTGGTGTCTGCAATCAGCCGGCCCCGACCGACGACGATGAGCCGCTCGGCGGTCATTGCCATTTCGCTCATCAGGTGGGAGGAGACGAAAACGGTTCGTCCCGCGGTCGCGAGGCCCTTGAGGAGGTCGCGCACCCAGCGGATGCCCTCCGGGTCCAGGCCATTGATCGGTTCGTCCAGCACCACGGTTTGCGGGTCGCCGAGCAGTGCCGCGGCGATACCCAGCCGCTGGCCCATGCCGAGCGAGAAGCCGCCGGCCCGCCGCCGTGCCACGTAGGACAGACCGACGAACTCGATGATCTCGTCCACCCGCCGCCGCGGGATCCCGTTGGTCTGTGCCAACGCCAGCAGGTGGTGGAAGGCCGAGCGGCCGGGGTGCAGGGCCCGCGCCTCGAGGAGGATGCCCAACTCGGTCATGGGGGCGCGGCTGCGCCGGTAGTCCTTGCCGTTCAGGGTTACCGAACCGGCGTCGGGCCGGTCGAGCCCGGCGATCATTCGCATCGTGGTCGACTTCCCGGCCCCGTTGGGTCCCAGGAAGCCGGTCACCACGCCGGTGGGCACGCTAAAGCTGAGGTCGTCCACGGCGACCGTCTCGCCGTAGCGCTTCGTAAGACCCCGCACCTCTATCAACGCGCGCCCCCCTCGAACCCGGCCCGTCCCCTGCGACGACAGTAGGCCGGGTCCCCCCACCGCACATCCTTCGGAAGAACGCTCAAAAGGCATACGTTCGGACGATGCCGCCTGTGAGTTGACACAGCGTCAGAAAAGGCCGCACCGGGGATCATTGACACGTGACCATTTGGTCACCTATTCTCGCCCGGCATGGACGACGATCGCGTCTTCAAGGCGCTCGCCGATCCGACCCGACGTCACCTGCTGGACCGTCTGTTCGAGCGCGACGGGCGCACGCTGACCGAGCTGGAGGTCGAGCTCGAAATGACCCGATTTGGGGTGATGAAGCACCTGCGGGTGCTCGAGGACGCCGGTCTGGTGGTGACTCGCCGGACGGGCCGCAACAAGTTGCATCACCTGAACCCGATGCCGATCCGGCTGATCCACGACCGCTGGATCGACAAGTACACCGAGCCCCGCGTGGCCGCGCTCAGCGAACTCAAACAACAACTGGAGGCCTCCCCATGATCACGATCGCCCCGCCCACGACGCAGATCTATCGGGTGTTCATCAAGGCCACCCCGGAGGCGATCTGGACCGCAATCACCTCCGCCGAATTCACCTCTCGCTACTTTCACGGCGCAAACATCGAGTCGACCTGGGAACCGGGTACGCCCTATCGCGGCCTCTCGCCGGACCGTTCGCAGATCTGGGTGGAGGGCTCGGTGCACGAGGTCGACCCGCCGCGGCGGCTCGTGCACGGCTGGCGCGCGCTTTACAACCCCGAGTGTGCGGACGAGCCGGAGAGCCGGGTCACCTGGGAGATCGAACCGCGCGAGGGCGGCGTGTGCCTGCTGACGACCACTCACGACCGGCTCGAGCAATCGCCGAAGACCGCGGCCGGCGTCAGCGGCGAGGGTTGGACGCACGTCCTATCCGGCCTGAAGACCCTGCTGGAAACGGGCGAACCGTTGTTCGCTTGATCGCCGCGGCGGGGCGGCCCCTGCCGTATGGTGCGCTGCCATGGGAAGGGCACGCATGGCCGGCCGCCTGGACGGGCTCGGAACCACGATCTTCGCGGAGATGTCGGCGCTGGCCGTCGCGACCGGCTCGATCAATCTGGGGCAGGGCTTCCCCGACACCGACGGACCGGCCGAGATCGTCGAGGCGGCGGTGGCGGCGCTGCGGGGCGGGGCAAACCAGTACCCGCCCGGGCCCGGCATCCCGGAGCTTCGCGCCGCGATAGCCCGCCACGGCAGGCGCTTCCACGGCCTGGACTACGACCCCGACACCGAGATCCTGGTGACCACCGGCGCCACCGAGGCGATCGCCGCGGCCGTTCTCGGCCTGGTCGAACCCGGCGACGAGGTGATTGCGCTGGAGCCCTACTACGACTCCTACGTCGCCAACATCGCGATGGCCGGCGGGATCCGCGTCCCCATCACCCTTCGGACCCCGGGGTTCCGGCTCGACACCGACGCGTTGCGCCGGGCGGTCAGCGACCGCACCAGGGTGATTCTGCTCAATACCCCGCACAACCCCACCGGCACGGTTCTGAATCCGACCGAGCTGGCCGCGGTCGCCGACGTGGCGATCGCGCACGACCTCGTGGTGATCTCCGACGAGGTCTACGAGCATCTGACCTACGACGGCCCCCACATACCCATCTCGTCACTGCCCGGAATGCGGGAGCGCACCGTCCGAATCTCCTCGGCGGGCAAGACCTTTTCCTTCACCGGCTGGAAAATCGGTTGGGCGATGGCCCCGCCCGATCTGTTGACCGCGGTGCGCACCGCCAAGCAGTTCCTCACCTACGTCTCCGGTGCGCCGTTCCAACCCGCCGTGGCCGTGGCCCTCGGGCTGCCGGATGCCTACTTCACCGGGCTTTGCGCGCAATTGCGGGACCGGCGCGACCAACTCGCGGACGGGTTGGCGCAGCTGGGTTTCCCGGTTCACCGGCCGCAGGGCACGTACTTTCTGACCACCGACCTCGGTCCGTGGGCCGCTGCCGACGGCGTCGAGTTCTGTCGTGCACTGCCCCACCGGGCCGGCGTGGTGGCGATCCCCCACCAGGTATTCCACGACGACAAGGCGGCGGGACGGTTCCTGGTCAGGTGGGCGTTCTGCAAGCGGCCCGAGGTGTTGGCGCAGGCACTCGACCGGTTGCGAGCGGCCCTGGGCTGATTGGCCGTCAGATCGGGGCGGTGGCCACGTTTTGCGATGGAGTCCGGAAATTTCGTAACGCCGGGGCGGCGCACAACGATTTCCCTGATGTGCCGGCCGAAACACGGAGGAATCGATGAGAGCCACGTTTGGCGCCAGGCTCGGTGCATGCCTTGCCGCCGCGGCGCTGTGCGCCGGAGTGACAGCGACCGCCCTCGCCGCCTCGGCGGCAAGCGCGGCGAGCCCCCTGCCGGCCGTTCCGGCCGTTCCGAGCGCGCCGGTGCCCGCTTTGCCGGGTCTGCCCGCTTTGCCCGGTCTGCCCGCTCTGCCCGGTATCCCTGGCCTGCCCGGCGGCCACGCCACGGTCTGATCGCATCCGCCGCACCCCACGTGCGGCGGCGGCTTCGGTCCGCTCCCGGGGGCGACTCCCGCCCACCGTTCGTCGACGTCACCGGCACGCGTCGGCGACCGGGACTCCCCCGCCGCGCCGTCCGCCCCGGCCCGGGCTCACCCGGCCGGGTTGCGGAGGTTCCGCGGGTGTCGGACCGAACGGCCCGCCGGACCTGCGCACCGTTGCCTGATGGTGCGTCAGGTCCGGCGGGCCGGCTTGTCGTGGCACCCGAGACCGGTCGGCACGGGCCGCAATCGACCGGGTGTTCGGCGCGTCCTACGGTGTGATCGCCGGACGGGTCGGACGGGAGCGGGCTGTGGCGCAGGAAGTCGACGTGGTGGTGGTCGGGCTCGGCGTCGCCGGCGAGGAGGTGGCCGGACGGCTGGCCCGGGCCGGGCTGTCGGTCGTGGGCATTGAGGACCGCCTGGTCGGCGGGGAATGCCCGTACTGGGGCTGCGTGCCCACGAAGATGATGATCCGCGCCGGGGACGCGCTCGCCGAGGCACGGCGGATCGACGGGCTGGCCGGGCAGGCGACCGTGCGACCGGACTGGGCGCCGGTGGCCCGCCGGATCCGCGATGAGGCCACGGACAACTGGGACGACCGGGTCGCGGTCGATCGCCTCGTCGAAGCGGGCGGCCGGTTCGTCCGCGGACGTGGACGCATTGAGGCACCGGGGCGGGTCCGCGTCGGCGATCAGGTGTTCACCGCCCGGCGCGGCATCGTGTTGGCCACCGGCACCGTGGCGACGGCGCCGCCGATTCCCGGCCTGGCCGAGGTGCCGTATTGGACCAACCGGGAGGCGGTCGAGGCCGACCGGCTGCCCGGGTCGCTGGCGGTGATCGGCGGGGGCTCGATCGGGGCGGAGATCGCCCAGGTTTTCGCGCGGTTCGGGGCGACGGTGAGCGTGCTCGAGGCGGCGGAGCGGTTGTTGCCCGTCGAGGAGCCGGAGACCGCGGAACTGATCGAGGCGGTGTTCCGGGCCGAGGACATCGAGGTGCGGACCGCGGCCCGGATCGCGAAGGTTCGCCACGTGGGCGAACGGTTTGAGCTGGATCTGGGGGCCGAGACGCTGACCGCCGACCGGTTGCTGGTAGCCACCGGTCGGCGCGCCGCGCTGGCCGGGTTGGGCCTGGCCGCCCACGGACTGGACGAGACCGCCGCTTCGGTGCCCGTCGACGAGAACATGCGCGCCGCCGAGGGTCTGTGGGCGGTCGGTGACGTGACCGGACGCGGCGCCTTCACCCACGTCGCCATGTACCAGGCCGGCATCGCGGTGCGCGACATCCTGGGCCGACCGGGGCCGCCCGCCGACTACACCGCGCTGCCCCGGGTCACGTTCACCGATCCCGAGGTGGGCGCGGTGGGTCTGACGGAACGTCAGGCCCGCGAGGCCGGACACAACATCCGCGTCGGAAGCACACAAATCCCGGCCTCCGCCCGCGGTTGGATCCACAAGCTCGGCAACGAGGGGTTCATCAAGCTGATCGAGGACACCGACGCCGGGTTTCTGATCGGCGCCACCGCGGCCGGCCCGGCCGGCGGCGAGGTGCTCGGGGCGCTCGCGGTCGCGATCCATGGCCGGGTCCCGACGCCACGGCTGGCGCACATGATCTACGCCTACCCGACCTTCCACCGGGCGATCTCCGACGCGTTGCGCGACCTGCTGGGCGACGACCTGTCCTGAACCCTGGCGTCGCCGCTCGTGTCCGGGAATTTGCTACGGGACGATGTTCTGGTTGAGCCGGAACAGGTTCCCGGGGTCGTAGCGGCGCTTCAGTTCGAGCAGCCGGGAATAGCGCTCGTCTCCGTAGAGTCGTTGGACGTCGGATTTCGAACCGGGGTCTGTCAGGAAATTGACGTAGTTCCGGTCGCCGGAGAAGCGGGCTAGGTCAGCGGCGAACCCACGGGCCCAGGCCTGGTTGGCGCCGTCCCCGGACTGTTCGCTCCACACGGCGATGATGCTGTACAGGAAGATCGTCGACCGGTCGGCGAAGGCGGTGTCACCGGCCCGCACCCGGGCCACGGCCCCGCCCAGGTGATGAAGGTCGAACTCGTTGCGGGGGGACGGGGCCTTGGCCATGTGCTCAGCGATGAGCCGGGCGGCCGCATCGGTCAGGGCGGGGAGGAAACCGGCCTTGAAGTAGTACCGGTCGCCGGCCGGGTAGTCGGCGTCGAACATCGACTGCAGGCCCGGGTACGGCATGGGCTCGAACAGGTCGGCCGCCGGACCCAATTGGCGCAGGGGTGCCAGCGCGGTCTCGGCCGCGGCCTCGGTGCCGCAGTGGCAGCCGACTATGGCCACCGCCGGGCGGCCCCGCAGGTCGGCGGGCACGAACTCCTCGTCGGGTGCGGTGAGCAGCATCAGCAGTGTGGTGAACTCGTCGGGCAGCTCGCCGATCCAGTCCCGGTAGAACGCGGAGATCTCCATCGTCCGGTCGAACGGGAACAGGACCAACCCGCCGACCACGGTCTGGACCGGGTGCAGTCGGTACTCGAACTCGGTGACCACACCGAAGTTGCCACCGCCGCCGCGGAGGCCCCACAGCAGATCGGCGTGCTCGGAATCGCTCGTCCGCACGACGGCACCGCTCGCGGTGACCACCTCGGCGCCGAGGAGGTTGTCACAGGCCAGCCCGTACTTGCGGGTGAGCCAGCCGACCCCGCCGCCCAGGGTCAGCCCGGCGATCCCGGTGGTCGATATCAGTCCGCCGGTGCTGGCCAGGCCGTGCACGGCGGTCGCCTCGTCGTACCGGCCCCAGGTGCAGCCGCCCTGCGCGCGAGCCACCGCCCGCACCGGGTCGACGTCGACCGCCTGCATCGGCGACAAATCCAGCACCAGGCCGTCGTCACAGGTTGAGAAGCCGGCCGCGCTGTGCCCCCCGCCTCGCACGGCCAGGTGCAGGCCCCGCTCGGTCACGAACGAAACGGCGGCGGCCACGTCGTCGGTGGACTGGCACCTCACGACCAGCGCCGGCCGCAGGCTGAAGCAACCGTTCCAGACCGCCGCGGCTTCCGCGTAGCCGACGTCGCTCGCGGCGATCACGCGCCCGCTCACCCGCTTGCCCAAGTCGCTTGCCCAGCCGGCTGCCACATCCGGATCCACGCCCATGACCGCTCCTCCGATTCCTCCGCCGTGCGAGCAGAATGGACGCAACAACCGCGCTGCTCAGTGCCGGCCATCACACCCGAGGCGAATTCCGTGACCAGCTCGTCCCACGGCATCGATCCGGTGCGGTTGCTTCTCGATTCGTATCTGTGCTGCGACCTGGCGCCGGTTGCCGTGCGTCCTTTGGCCGAGCGAATGAACACCCGCGAGTTTCCGCGCGGCGCCTATGTGATGCGCGCCGGCGACCCGGCGCTCGCCCTGCACATGCTGATCCGGGGTCACCTGAAGGAGACCATTCCCACGCCGGCCGGTGAGGAGTTGGCCAACCAGCTCTACCTGGCAGGCGATCTGTTCGGCGAGGCCGGACTGTTCGCAAGAGAGCGGAACCGGTTGGTCAACGTCGTCGCGTTGGAGCGCTCCCAAGTCGGCTCGCTGGACCGCGACACCCTGATCGACTTCCTCCAGCGACACCCCGCAGCAATGCTTCGGATGCTCCAAGCCCTGGCCGAGGAGACCCGCAAATATGGGCACCTGCTGGTCAACATCGCATTCCGGCCGATCCGGGAGCGCCTGGCGCTGCAGTTGCTCGAGCTCAGCACCGACGGCGGCCAGCCGAGCCGTGGCGTGGAGCTTTCCCAGACCATGCTGGCGGCGATGGTCGGTGCCACCCGGGAGAACGTGAACCGCGCCCTCGCCCGACTCGTCGAGGACGGCTGCATCGAGATCAGCGGCGGCCTGATCACCGTGGTCGACGCCGAACGGCTTCGTGTCCTGGGTGCGTCGGGGGTGCCCCTGCTGCCGGCGGCCAACCGTCCTGCGCGGCCCTCCATGGCTCGTGCCGCAGATCCCGATCAGACGGACCAATAGCGTCAATCGTGTGAACGACTAGAACGTTTGTTCGAACGATGCTAGGGTCGGCCGCGTTGGGAGGTGCGCGCCGTGGCCGGCTTCCAGGCGTCGCTGCTCGCCGGCCTCGACGAGGAGTGCCGGATCGGTCCGCGCGAGTTGCGCGGCAGCGTCCGACGCGTGGACCTCGGGTCCGGCGCCTGGTGCGACCTTCGCCCGGCCTGGGTGGCGGGCGCCGACGAGCTGCTGGTGACGCTGCTGAACTCGGTGCCCTGGGCGGCCGAGCAACGATGGATGTACGACCGCATCGTTGACGTGCCCAGGCTCGCCGCCCGGTATGGCGACGGCGAACCGTTGCCGCACCCCGCACTCGTGGGGATGAAGGCGGCCCTCGACACCCACTACCTGCCGGAGTTCGCCCGAACCGGCGAACTCCGCGGCCGGACCGAGCCGTTCACGAGCACCGGGCTGGCGCTCTACCGCGACGGGCGGGACAGCGTGGCCTGGCACGGCGACACGTTCGGCCGGGATCGAGCGGGGCCCACGATGGTCTGCCTGGTAGTCCTCGGTCCGGCGCGACCGTTCCTGATGCGCCCGCGGGCCGGCCACGCCCCACCCGGCCCGACCCGCCGCCACGAGCTGGGCCACGGCGATCTTCTGGTGATGGGCGGCACGTGTCAGCGCACCTGGCAGCACGCCGTCCCGAAGACGGTCCGGGCGAGTGGCCCCCGGATCAGCATCCAGTTCCGGACCCCCGAAACCGGCTGAGCGCCGGCCTTGCCAGACGGCGCCTGGCGCGGCATAATTATTTGGACGGCTAACTATTTGTAGTCAAAGGTCGTTGACGCCTCGGGAGTCCAGGGATCATGCGCGGCACCGTCGAAATCGCCGCTGGCAACTCGAACGGTGCGCAGCAGCGCACTGAGCGCGGCCGCCGTCTCGTCCTCGATTGCCCCCAGGGCGAAGGCGGCCTTGTTCAGTGCCGTGGTCGCGGTCTCCACCAGCTTGCGGCCCTCCGGGGTCAGCTCCGCGAGGATGCGACGACGGTCGTCGGCCGCGGGTCGGCGGCGGACCAGCCCACGGGCCTCGAGCCGATCCACGGTGTTGGTCACCGACGCCGGGTGCACCATGAGCCGCTCGCCGATCTTGCCCATCGGCAGCTCGCCGCGCCGGGTAAATGCGAGCAGCCGCAACGCCTCAAAGCTGGCGAAGGTCAGCCCGAAGGGCCGCAGCACACGGTCAATCTCGGCCAGCAACAGCTGCTGGACGCGCATCACCGAGGTCACCGCCGCCATCCGCTCGGCCTGCTCCGGCCAACGCTCCCGCCAACGCCGATGAGCCTCGGCTATCGGGTCGAAGGGCAGGCGCGGCATCGCCCCACCGTAGGCCACGCCACCGGTCCAGCCCCAAAGGAGTCGTAATGGCTGACCTTCACGTCCCCACCAACCCGGTTCGGTTCGTCACCGCCGCGAGCCTTTTCGACGGGCACGACGCGTCGATCAACATCATGCGTCGGATTCTCCAGGCGCAGGGCGCGGAGGTTATCCACCTCGGCCACAACCGATCGGTGGACGAGATCGTCACCGCGGCGATCCAGGAGGACGTGCAGGGGGTGGCGATCAGTTCCTATCAGGGCGGGCACGTCGAGTACTTCTCCTACCTGGTGGACCTGCTCGCCGAGCGTGGGGCCGGGCACGTGAAGGTCTTCGGCGGCGGCGGCGGGGTGATCGTGGCCGAGGAGATCGAGCTGCTGGCCGCCCGCGGCGTGCGCATCTTCTCCCCGGCGGACGGGCAACGGCTCGGCCTCGCCGGGATGATCAACTCGATGATCGTCGCCTGCGACACCGACCTGGCGGCGGGCGCACCGGCCGACCCGGAGGCGCTGTTGGCCGGGGAGACTCCCGCCCTGGCCCGGGCCATCACCGCGATCGAGGCCGGTCGGCTGCCGGCGGACCTCGCGACACGGATCGCCGAGGCCGCCGCCGGGCGCACCGCGCCGGTGCTCGGCATAACCGGAACCGGTGGGTCCGGGAAGTCCTCCCTCACCGACGAGCTCGTGCACCGGTTGCGGCTGGACCAGCAGGACAAGCTGCGCATCGCGGTCATCGCCATCGACCCGACCCGTCGGCGCGGCGGGGGTGCGTTGCTCGGCGACCGGATCCGCATGAACGGCATCGAGGCCGGCGCCGACGGCAGCGGGGTGTTCTTCCGTTCGATGGCCACCCGCGGCCGTGGGTCGGAGATCCCGTCCTACCTGACCGATGTCCTTACCGCCTGCAGGGCCGCCGGGTACGACCTGGTGATCGTTGAGACGCCGGGCATCGGCCAGGGCGACGACGCGATCGTGCCGTTCGTCGACCGCTCGCTGTACGTGATGACGCCGGAGTTCGGCGCCGCCTCGCAGCTGGAGAAGATCGGCATGCTCGACTACGCCGACGTGGTCGCGGTCAACAAGTTCGAACGCCGCGGCGCGGAGGACGCGCGGCGGGAGGTGGCCCGCCAGATCGCCCGCAACCGCGGCCTGAGCTCCGGCGATTGGCAGGACATGCCGGTGTTCGGCACCAGCGCGGCCCGATTCAACGACGACGGGGTCACCGCGTTGTACCAGCACCTGAAGGATCTGCTCGCCGAACAGGGCCTGCCGACCGAGCCCGGTGTGCTGCCTCGGGTCCAGGTCAAGGAGTCCAGCTCGCTGACCACGATCATCCCCCGGGGGCGGGAGCGCTACCTGGCCGAGATCGCCGAGACCGTGCGCAGCTATCACGCCACCACCGCCACCCAGATGCTGACGGCCCGTCAGCGTCAGCAGCTGCGGGCATCGGCCGAGCTGGTAACCGCCCGCGGCGGCGACACGGAACTTCTCGACACACTCGCCGACGAGGCCGACGCCGCATTGGACGAGACCAGTCGGGCGCTGCTGGCCGGGTGGCCGGCCGTCGTCGAGGCGTACTCCGGTGACGAGCACGTGGTGCGCGTGCGCGACCGGGAGATACACAACGCGCTGTGGCGCGAGTCGCTGTCCGGAACCCGCATCCCACGCGTGGCACTGCCGCGTTACGGCGACGACGGCGAGCTGCTGCGCTTCCTCCGCGCGGAGAACCTGCCCGGCTATTTCCCCTACACCGCCGGGGTTTTCCCGTTCAAGCGCGAGGGCGAGGACCCGGCGCGGATGTTCGCCGGCGAGGGTGACCCGTTCCGCACCAATCGGCGCTTCCACCTGCTCGCGCAGGATCAACCGGCGACCCGACTGTCCACCGCGTTCGACTCGGTCACTCTCTACGGCCGCGATCCGGACCTCCGCCCCGACATCTACGGCAAGGTCGGCACCTCGGGGGTCTCGATCGCGACGCTGGAGGACATGAAGGCCCTCTACGCGGGCTTCGAGCTGTGCGCGCCGTCGACGTCGGTGTCCATGACGATCAACGGCCCGGCACCGACGATCCTGGCGTTCTTCCTCAACACCGCGATCGACGCCGAGCTGGAGAAGCTCACCGCCGAGTTGGGGCGCGAGCCCACGCCCGAGGAGGCGGCCGAGACTCGGGCCCGGGTGCTGACGACCGTACGGGGGACCGTGCAGGCGGACATCCTCAAGGAGGACCAGGGCCAGAACACCTGCCTGTTCTCCACCGAGTTCAGCCTGAAGATGATGGGCGACATCCAGGAGTGGTTCATCGCGAATACGGTCCGCAATTTCTATTCGGTCTCGATCTCCGGGTACCACATCGCCGAGGCCGGGGCGAACCCGATCAGCCAGCTCGCTTTCACGCTCGCAAACGGCTTCACCTATGTCGAGTCCTACCTGGCCCGCGGCATGGACATCGACGAATTCGCGCCGAACCTGTCGTTCTTCTTCTCCAACGGCATGGACCCCGAGTATTCGGTGATCGGCCGGGTGGCCCGGCGCATTTGGGCGGTGGCCATGCGTGACACCTACGGTGCCAACGAGCGCTCGCAGAAGCTGAAGTACCACGTGCAGACCTCGGGTCGGTCGCTGCACGCGCAGGAGATGGACTTCAACGACATCCGCACCACGCTGCAGGCGCTGATCGCGCTCTACGACAACTGCAACTCACTGCACACCAACGCCTACGACGAGGCGGTGACCACCCCGTCGCCGGAATCGGTCCGCCGGGCCCTGGCCATCCAGCTCATCATCAACAACGAGTGGGGACTGTCGAAGAACGAGAACCCGCTGCAGGGCTCGTTCGTCATCGACGAGCTGACCGACCTGGTCGAGGAGGCGGTCCTGGCCGAGTTCGAGCGCCTGGCCCAGCGCGGCGGCGTGCTCGGCGCGATGGAGACCGGCTACCAGCGGGGGCGGATCCAGGACGAGTCGCTGCTCTACGAGCAGCGCAAGCACGACGGTTCGCTGCCGATCATCGGAGTGAACACCTTCCTGCCCGCCGACGGCGGTCGGGCGCCTATCAAGCTCGAGCTGGCCCGGGGCACCGAGGAGGAGAAGCAGTCGCAGCTGCACCGGCTCCACGATTTCCATGCCCGCCACGCAACCGAGGCCAGGGACGCGATCCGCCGGCTTCAGCAGGCGGCGATCTCCGGGGAGAATGTGTTCGCCGTGCTGATGGACGCCGCGCGGGTCTGCTCCCTCGGGCAGATCACCGAGGCGTTCTTCGAGGTCGGCGGCCAGTACCGGCGCAACGTCTGATAACCCACCCCCCCCGACCCGGGGAATGTGGGATCACCACAGCGACAGGCCGGCGGGGGCGTGCTTGACTGCACCGTCGGCAGGTGAGTTCGGAGGACACGGAGCATGAGCGAGATTAAGCGGGTCGGCGTGATCGGTTGCGGCCTGATGGGCTCGGGTATCGCCGAGGTCTGCGCCCGCGCGGGCCTCGACGTGCTGGTCACCGAGGTGAACGCCGACGCCCTGACCGCCGGCCGCAAGCGGGTCATCGCGTCGCTGGACCGGGCGCTGAGCAAGGGGAAGCTGGATGAGGCCGCCCGCTCCGCGGCGCTCGACCGCATGACGTTCACCCCGGATCTCGGCGATTTCGGCGCCATCGACCTGGCGGTGGAGGCGGTCGCCGAGATCGAGTCGGCGAAGCTGGAGATCTTCACCGCGCTGGACAAGGTCGTCGAGAGCCGCCAGGCGATCCTCGCCTCGAACACCTCCTCGATCCCGATCATGAAGCTGGGCATGGCCACCAGCCGCCCGGAGATGGTGATCGGCATTCACTTCTTCAACCCGGTACCGGTGCTAAAGCTGGTGGAGCTGGTGGCCTCGCTGCTCACCGACCCGCAGACCGCCACCCGGGCCTCGCAGTTCGTCACCGAAAAGCTCAACAAGCAGTGCATCCGCTCCCAGGACCGCGCCGGCTTCATCGTCAACGCGCTGCTGATTCCCTACATCCTGTCCGCGATCCGAATGATGGATTCGGGTTTCGCCTCCGCGGACGACATCGACCACGGCATGGTGCTCGGCTGCGCACACCCGATGGGTCCGCTGGCGCTGGCCGACCTGATCGGGCTGGACACCGTCAAGGCGATCGCCGAGTCGATGTACGAGGAATTCAAGGAGCCGCTGTATTTCGCTCCACCGCTGCTGCTGCGTATGGTCGACGCGGGTCTGCTCGGCAAGAAGAGCGGCCGCGGCTTCCACGTTTACTGACGGGAGCCTTCCCTTCTTCCAACGAGGACGTCCCACACCATGGCCGGATACAAGGGCAACAAGGACTTCGACGCCTGCACGCTGCCGAAGGACTACGAGGACCTGCGGGCCTCGATCCGCGCGCTCGCGGAGGAGCAGATCGCCCCGCACGCGCACGACGTCGACGACCAGGGCCGCTTCCCCAAGGAGGCGCTCGACGCCCTGCGCGGTGCCGGCTTCGACGCTCCGCACGTGCCCGAGGAGTACGGCGGCCAGGGCGCCGACGCGCTCGCGACCGTGATCGTGGTCGAGGAGATCGCGCGCGTGTGCATGTCCTCCTCGCTCATCCCCGGGGTGAACAAGCTCGGCTCGATGCCGTTGATCCTCTCGGGTTCCAAGGAGCTCAAGGGAAAGTACCTGACCAAGCTCGCGGCCGGCGAGGGGATGTTCTCCTACTGCCTGTCCGAGCCCGAAGCCGGTTCGGACGCCGGCGGCATGAAGACCCGCGCGGTCGCCGACGGGGACAACTGGATCCTCAACGGCAGCAAGTGCTGGATCACCAACGCCGGAGAGTCCGAGTTCTACACGGTCTTCGCGGTCACCGACCCGGAGAAGGGCTCGCGCGGCGGGATCAGCGCGTTCGTCGTCGAGAAGAAGGACAACGGCGTCTCCTTCGGCGCCCCCGAGCGCAAGCTCGGCATCAAGGGCTCGCCGACCCGCACCGTCTCCTTCGACGACGTGCGGATCCCCGGCGACCGGATCATCGGCCACGTCGGGACCGGGTTCACCACCGCCATGCGCACGTTGGACCACACCCGGATCACGATCGGCGCGCAGGCCCTCGGCGTCGCCCAGGGCGCGCTGGACTTCGCGGTGGGTTACATGCAGGAGCGCAGGCAGTTCGGCAAGGCGATCGCCGAGTTCCAGGGCCTGCAGTTCATGATCGCCGACATGGCGATGGGGGTGGAGGCCGCGCGGCAGCTCGTCTACGCGGCCGCCGGGAAGTCCGAGCGCGAGGACAAGGACCTGACCTACTTCGGCGCGGCGGCGAAGGCCTACGCCTCCGACGTGGCCATGAAGGTCACCACCGACGCCGTCCAGCTGCTCGGCGGCTACGGCTACGTGAAGGACTACCCCGTCGAGCGGATGATGCGCGACGCCAAGATCACCCAGATCTACGAGGGCACGAACCAGGTGCAGCGCATCGTGATCGCCCGTCAGCTGCTGCACCCGCACAGCCGCGGCCGGGAAAATCGCGCAGGGGCCGCGGCCGGCTGAATCTTCACAAGACCCCCATCATGACGATCTACTGGTTTCGCGTCGTCGAGTGCGGAGGGACGGGACCGTGACTACTGCCCATGTGTCCGAACAGGAGGCCCGCAAGGTCGCTGAGGCCGCCCGGGAGACGGAATGGAAGCTGCCGTCGTTCGGCAAGGAGCTCTTCCTGGGTCGGTTCCGACTCGACCTGCTGCACCCGCAGCCGAAGCCGGACCCGGAGATGGCGAAAAAAGGCGACGCCTACCTGGAAAAGCTCCGGGCGTTCCTGGAGGAGCGGGTCGACCCGTTCCAGATCGAGCGGGACGCCAAGATCCCCGACGACGTGATCCAGGGCCTCAAGGAACTCGGCACCCTGGGCCTCAAGATCCCGGAGGAGTACGGCGGCGTCGGGCTCAACCAGGTCTACTACAACCGGGCGCTCGTGCTGGCCGGCACGTGGCACTCCTCGTTGTCCACCTTCCTGTCCGCCCACCAGTCGATCGGGGTTCCCGAGCCGTTGCGCCTGGCCGGCACCGAGGAGCAGAAGCGCAAGTTCCTACCGCTGGTGGCCAGCACCCACGTCAGCGCATTCCTGCTCACCGAGGTCGACGTCGGCTCGGACCCGGCCCGGGTGGCGACCGCCGCGGTGCCGACCGCGGACGGCTCCTCCTACGTCCTCAACGGGCGCAAGCTCTGGACGACCAACGGTGTGATCGCCGACCTCATCGTGGTGATGGCGAAGGTGCCGAAGTCGGAGGGGCACCGCGGGGGCATCACCGCCTTCATCGTCGATGCCCATGCCCCGGGCATCACCGTCGAGCACCGCAACGCCTTCATGGGCCAGCGCGGCCTCGAGAACGGTGTGACCAACTTCGAGGACGTCGTCGTGCCCGCCGAGAACGTGATCGCCGGCGAGGGACTCGGCCTGAAGGTGGCGCTGGCCACGCTGAACACCGGGCGCCTGTCGCTGCCGGCCATCTGCGCCGGCGCGACCAAGTACTCCCTGAAGATCTCTCGGGAGTGGGCCAACGAGCGCGTGCAGTGGGGCAAGCCGATCGGCCGGCACGATGCCGTCGCCCAGAAGATCGCCTTCATCGCCGGCACCGCGTTCGCCCTCGAGGCGGTGCTCGAGGTGGCGAGCCGACTGGCCGACGAGAAGCGCAACGACATCCGCCTCGAGGCCGCCCTGGCCAAGCTCTACTCCTCCGAGATGGCGTGGCTGGCCGCCGACGAGATGATCCAGATCCGGGGCGGACGGGGCTACGAGACCGCCGAGTCGTTGCGGAACCGGGGCGAACGGCCGGTGCCCGCCGAGCAGGTGTTGCGGGACCTGCGCATCAACCGGATCTTCGAGGGCTCCTCGGAGATCATGCGACTGCTCATCGCCCGCGAGGCGGTCGACCAGCACCTCCAGGTGGCCGGGGGGATCATCGACCCCGAGGCCCACCTGAAGGACAAGGCGAAGACGGGCATCGCCGCCGGCAAGTTCTACGGCCGGTGGCTGCCGACGCTGGCCGTCGGCGGGGGCCAGAAGCCGGGTAACTACAGCGAGTTCGGTTCCCTGGCCGCGCATCTGCGCTTCGCGGAGCGGTCGTGCCGCAAGCTGGCCCGCTCGACGTTCTACGGGATGGCGCGGTGGCAGGGTGGGTTGGAGCACAAGCAGGGCTTCCTCGGCCGCGTGGTCGACATCGGCGCCGAACTCTTCGCCATCACCGCCTCCTGCGTGCACGCCAAGACGCTGGCCGCGGAGGATCCGGCCCACGAGGACGCGGCCCTCGAACTGGCCGATCTGTTCTGCGGGCAGGCCCGGCGACGGGTCGACCGGCTGTTCCACGACCTGTGGGCCAATGACGACACCGACAACTACGCCGCCGCCCAGCGGGTTCTGGATGGTCGCTACGAGTGGTTCGAGGAGGGAATCCTCGACCCTTCCGGCGGCGGCCCGATGATCCCGACGTAGTGCCGCGGAGGGCACCAGCCAGCTCCAGCGGATCGTGATCTCCCCGGCCCCTGCTCGGCCGGTGACTCCACACGACACGCCGCGCCTTAGCCCGCGTTTTAGGTTTTGTTCAACATTCCGCGGGATTGTCCCCGGTTTGCGCCGGGTACCTTCCGCCTGTTCGCCCGAGACGTCCGGAGTCTCGGGCGCGGGTGTCGTCACCCGGCAACGCTGAGCGGAGCTACCTCGTGGCCGACGCCGAAGACCTGCGACGCCTCGCCCACCTGATGCTCGCCCCCATCCCGGGCAGACGCCGCCGAGTGGCCCTCGCGTCCGCCGCGGCCGACCGCGCCGCCGGCGCCGCCGATCCCGTCGCCGCCCTGGTCGCCGACGTCCTGCAGACGGGCGGCAGACGCGGGCTGGCCCTGCTCGGCCACCCCCGCCTGGCCGGCCGCGAGGGCGCGGTGCGACGCGAACTGGCCGCGCTCGACCCGGCCGCGCGGGCCGCCTGGCTGCTGGCCAATCTGGGGCACCGCACCCCCGAGGAGATCAGCGAGATCCTGCGCTCGGCCGGTGTGTTCGACCCGGAAACGTCCCTGTCCCTGGCCGACCGCTCCCCGCTCGATCCGGCCACCGTGCGGGCCATGTCGATCCCCGAGCGGCCGCGGCCGCTGAACCGGCGCCGCCTGGTGATCGCCGCCATCGCCGCGGCCGCGCTCGGCGTGACGGCCCCGATGATCGCGATGGCCGCGGGCAGCGGGTCCCACCCGAGGGAGGGGGGCCTGTCCCGGCCGCTGCACGACGGTGGCCCTCCCGCCGCCACCCCGTCGGGCGCCGCCCAGCCGGGCGCCGCGCAGCCGGGCGTCGCGCCGCACAGCGTCGTCTACGACCTCGCGCAACTGCTCGTCCGGCTCGACGATCGGCTTCGGCGCAACCAGGACCCGCCGGCGGCCCGACAGAAGCTGCAGGCACTGCGGGACGCGGTCGCCGCCCGGCTCGCGGAATTGACGCGGTGACCCGCGGGACCGCTCCGCAACCCACGCCCGGGTGCGGACACGGATCGCTGCGCGAACCAAATCACCCCGATTTTCGACCACGAAATCAGACCCCCGTTCTCGTTTTGCCACCGTTCGGCGGCTCGCCGATTCGGTTCAACGGACGGCGGTCCCCCGCGTGGTCTACTTCGACACAGGCGCAACTTGAGTTGCAAAATCGCGTGGGGAAAGGCAACTAAATGCTCACCGAATCGACCCGTCGACGTACCGCCGCGGCAATTCCGCTGGTGGTCGGCGTAACCCTTCTGACCGCCGCCTGCGGATCGACCGGGACCAAACCGGTGGCCGCTCCGGCGGCCGTGCCGGTGTCCAACAGCGCCTCCCAGGACACGACCGCGAAGCTCGTCGAAGCGGTGGCGGCGTATCTGGACTCCCAGGCCGCGCCGAAGAAGGACCCGTCCCTCGACGAGATCAACAAACGTGCCCTGCATGACGCGCTTGCGCAGGTCCACGCCCAGCTGGCGGCGGCGAAACCGGCTGAGCCGCGGCCCGTTTTCACGGGCGTCAAGCCGGTCGCGGCCGAGAAACCCGAGAGCCAGGAACAGCAAAAGGACAGCCGCAGCCAGTACGACCGGACCGGGGGCGCCACCGACGTGGGCGTCACTCGACAGTCGATCAAGCTGGGCTCGATCAACATGCACGGCATGGCCCTGGCCAATGTCGTCACCGAACCCGTGGTGCGCGGCGTGCTGGCCACGGTCGCGGCGACCAATGACCGCGGCGGGGTGCTGGGGCGCCGGTTGTCGGTCATCGACTGCGACGACGGCCCCGGGGAGGTGTCACGGGCGAAGTCCTGCCTGAAGAAGCTGGCCAGTCAGGACGGGGTCTTCTCGATGATCAGCAGCATCGACTGGGCCAGTGCCTCGCTGCACGACGACCTCAGGCAGTACGGCCTGCCTTACGTGGGGTCCTGGGCCTACTCGCAGACCGAGTGGCAGGACCCGTTCATGTTCCCCACCCACATGTCGATGATCCACGAGGCAATGGCCGGCGCCTACTGGGTGCGGAACGTGATCAGGCCCAAGACCTACGGCCTGCTCTGCCTGACCAGCCCCGAGATGCAGCTGGCGTGCGACCAGGTGCAACGGATCCTGGGTGCCTCCGGTTCCAAGTTGGTCAAGAAGGTCGACGTCGCCATCTCCGAGACCTCCATGGCCCCGGCGGTGCTGGCCCTTCGGGCGGCGAACCCCGAACACATCGTCCACTACACGATCAACCCGGCGACGCTGGTCAAGTTCATGGTCGAGACCGCCCAGCAGGGCTACTTCCCGCCGAAGGGGGTCTCCGGCAACCACATGGCCGCCGAGGCGCTGGGGTCATTCATCGGCAAGTGGCCCGCGGGACGGTACTGGAGCAACACCACCTACCGGCTGTGGGGTCCGGAGTTCATGGCCACGATGGAGCGCTACTCCCGGGCCAACGTCGGGTTCACCCATCACATCGTGCAGGCCGCCTACGTCGGGGTGAACATGTTCGCGCAGGCCGCGCGTCAGGTCGGCCCGAACCTGACCCGGGACCGGCTGATGGCCGCGCTGCGCAACACCTCGGTCTGGCAGACCGACGCCGCGATGGACCAGAAGTTCGGCTACAGCCCGGCCGAACGCGGGGGGAACTTCGGGCAACAGACGTGGAGTCACGACATGGCCCAGGGCCGGGAGTTCATGTACAAGTACGCGAACGAGAACACCGTGTCCAAGCCTGACGGCACCCCGTCGGGCTGGGTCCCCGATCCGGATCAACCGGTCATCCACACCGATCACTGAGGCAGCCGCAACGCTCCACTACGTCGGGCCGTCCGGGTCAACCCGGGCGGCCCGACGTAGTGTTGGGCCAAACGCGCTGGCGGAGACTCCATAAAGGGCTCGGTGGGTGAGCCCGGTACCTTTCAATCGCGGTGGAGACGTAGAGAAGGGTTGGGCCATGGGCTTGTTGACCGACAAGATCGCGATCATCACCGGTGCCGGCAAGGGAATCGGTCGCGCGATTGCGGAGGCTTTCGACGCCGAGGGTGCGGTGGCCGTGGTTTCCGACATTGACGAGGGCTCGGCCAAGGAGGTGGCCGGCCGGCTGTCGCGCGGGGAGGCCGTCGGTTGCGACGTCCGGGACGAGGCCGCGGTCGCGGCGCTCGTGCGCGGCACGGTCGAACGGCATGGCCGGCTCGACGTGGCGGTGGCGAATGCGGGGATCGGCAAGGTCGCGCCGATTGCCGAATGCACCCTGGCCGATTGGCGGGCGGTCACATCGGTGAACCTCGACGGCGTCTTCCTCACGGTGCGGGAATCGGCGCTGGCGATGGCGGCCGCCGGAGGTGGGTCGATCATCGCGATGGCTTCGATCACAGCACTGCGCGGCTCCCCGTTGATCGCCAGCTATGCCGCGGCGAAGGCGGGCGTGGTGAACCTGTGCAAGACCGCGGCCACCGAGTTCCGGCCGCACGGGGTACGGGTGAACGCGATCCTGCCGACCTTCATCGACACCGATCTGGTCCGGGAGAACGTACCGGCGTTCGAGGCCGCGCTCGGCGCTTCCTTCGACACGGTGATCGAGGGCAAGCAGGTCCGGTTCGGCCGGCTTGACGACGTCACGCCGTTGGCGGTGTTCCTGGCCGGCGACCAGTCGCGGTTCTGCACCGGCTCGGAGTACGTGATCGACAACGGTTGGACCGCCTCGCTGTTGTAGTGCTGTGGACTGCGACGCGCTCGAGGCGATCGCCCGCACCCGGTTGAGTCAACTGGCCTACGACTACTTCGCCGGCGGGGCCGACGAGGAATCGACCCTCGCGGATAACGTCGCCGCGTGGGGCCGGATCCGGTTGCGGCCGCGGGTACTGCGCGACGTCGGCGTCGTGGACACCTCGATCACCGTGGTCGGCACCCCGGTCTCGATGCCGATCCTGGTGGCGCCGATGGCCTATCAGCGGTTGGCCCACGACGAGGGTGAACCCGCCACCGCTCGCGGGGCAGCCGCGGCCGGGACGTTGCTGGTGGTGTCCACGCTGGCCACGGTGCGGTTGGAGGAGGTGGCCGCCGCGGCGCCGGAGGCGCCCCGATGGATGCAGATCTACCTGCAGCGCGATCGGGACGCCAGCGCCGAGCTCGTCGCCCGGGCGGTGGCCGCCGGCTACCGCGCGCTGGTGCTCACCGTCGACCTGCCGGTGGCCGGCAATCGGCGGCGCGACGAGCGGAACGGCTTCACGCTGCCCGAGGGGATGCTCGTGGCCAACCTCGGTCTGACGCACCCTCAGATGCCGACGGGCGGTTCGGCCCTGGCCGCGCACGTGGCCACCGACTTCACCGCGGCGATGACCCTGGACGACATCTCCTGGCTGGCAGGGATCTCCGGCCTGCCGGTGCTCGTCAAGGGAGTGTTGCGCGGCGACGACGCGCAGCGCTGCGTCGCCGCCGGTGCCGCCGGGGTGATCGTGTCCAACCATGGCGGACGTCAACTCGACGGGGCGCTTGCCACCGCCGACGCCCTTCCCGAGGTTCTCGACGCCGTCGGCGACCGGGTCGAGGTCTATGTGGACGGGGGCATCCGCAGCGGCACCGACGTCGTGCGGGCGCTGGCCGCCGGCGCACGGGCCGTCCTGGTGGGACGACCGGTGATCTGGGGCCTGGCGACCGGCGCCGCGGCGGGCGTGACGGCGGTGCTCGACGAGCTGCGGATGGAACTGGCCCGGGCCATGACTTTGTGCGGTGCCGCCGACATCGGCGGGCTGACGGCGGACCTGCTCGCGCGCTGACCGGCCGGCCTCCGGGTCAGCGCCGGGGACCGGAATCGCGATGTCGTATTTCGGCTAGACGACCTCCGGCCGGGAGGGCAGGGTGGTGTTGTGCATCAGCAGACCGAGGCCTGCCTGCGGGCCGTGCAGGCGAAGGATCCGCGCTTCGACGGTTGGTTCTTCGTGGGGGTGCGGACCACGGGGATCTACTGCCGGCCGTCGTGCCCGGCGATGACCCCGAAGCCGCGGAACATGACCTTCCACCCCAGCGCCGCGGCCGCCCAACAGGCCGGGTATCGAGCCTGCAAGCGATGCCGCCCGGATGCCAGCCCCGGCTCGCCGGAGTGGGACGTCCGCGCCGACGTGGTGGGGCGCGCGATGCGGCTGATTGCCGACGGTGTGCTCGACCGCGGCGGCGTCCCGGAGCTGGCCGCAAAGCTCGGTTACGGCGTGCGGCAGTTGCAGCGCCTGATGCAGGTCGAGCTCGGCGCCGGACCGCTGGCGATAGCGCGGGCGCAGCGCGCCCAGACGGCGCGGCTGCTTATCGAGACCTCCGACCTGTCGATGACCGAGGTCGCGGCGGCGGCCGGG